>Ga0315273_10000038_pt1 | contig 108983 bp, 104 predicted proteins | sample YL17G02_0_MG_FD_205753 | JGI IMG/M metagenome (GOLD analysis project Ga0315273, IMG submission 205753) | Sediment microbial communities from Yellowstone Lake, YNP, Wyoming, USA - YL17G02_0 | ecosystem: Environmental > Aquatic > Freshwater > Lake > Sediment | place: USA: Wyoming | collected... | reverse complement strand
TACATCGATTACTACAACAATTCGCGAATCAAGGTTAAACTAAAGGGACTGAGCCCTGTTCAGTTCAGAACTCAGTCCCAGTTTCTTACCTAATTTTTGTCCAATAATCGGGGTGCACTACAGTTGGCCGCCTCTATTTTATTATTATTTATTCCCGTGGGAAAGGAGTATTATTTGATCATGCACGCTGACCATCGTGATGATGGGATGAATATTCTTTGTTTTAATTGCACTGAAATTTAACACTATTGCGTTAGGTCGCTGGCCTTGTTTTGTTCGGAAGCGCATATCCGCCTGCAAAAATGCAGCGGTGTGGATATACTGAACCAATTCGAGCAGCCGACGTGTGAAAATAATATCGGATTGAAATTCTATTTGCAGGATCTTCTTGGCCGACAAGTGGATCCTGTGACGCCCAAAAGGTTGAAACCTGCTGTTCGTCCCGCGGTGGAGTAAGACCAGCAATATTTTGTCTTGTAAAATTGAATATTGGGTGAAAATAAACCTTCCAGGATCATAATCTCGGAATTTTATATATGGTTTTCTTTCCCCGGATTTGCGCACCTTCGCGCCCTTCATATTTAACTCTGGTCGAGAAACGCACGGGTCTGTCTTATCTTTTCAGCATCCACCTTTCCCGTATTTTCCAAATAATCCAGTAATTGTGTGATGGTCAGCACTGCGTGTAAATGGAAACCTGCCTGCTCGAGCGATTCTTTCGCGCCGGACTGGCGGTCGATCAGCACGACCACATCTTTCACAATCAGCCCGGCACCGGTCAGTTTCTCGATGGCTTCAAACTTCGAGCCGCCTGTAGTGGCGAGATCGTCGATCACCACCACTGTCTCCCCGGCATGGTATTCGCCTTCGATCTCAGCCTTTGTCCCGTAATCCTTGAATTCCTTGCGCGGGTAGATCATCGGGAAATCACCCTGCAACGAGATCGCGGTCGCGATCGGGATGGCGGCATAGGGCAGGCCGGCAAGGCGCTGGAATTCTAGCCCCTTCAAAATCGGCAGGTATGCCGCGCCGACTTGTTCCAGCAGTTTTGGATAGGTGATGATCTGGCGCAGGTCTATGTAGATGGGGGATTTCAGCCCGGACTTGAGGGTGAACTCGCCGAACTTGACGCAGCCGGCCTTTAGCAACCCGTCCGCGAGCGAGGCTATGGGTTCGGTCATGTGCATCTCTCCTGAAGCAGGGGCTCAATATTCTTTTTCAAAATCGACCACATACAACGGCCTACGGCCTTCAGCAAACCGGCGATAGTTTTCGATGAACAACCGGGCAAGGTCTGCAGGCACGAAATGGGCGGATGTATGGAACGTCATCAGCAGATTGGGCGTGTGCCAGAAGGTGTGCCCGGGCGGGAGAGGCTCCTGCTCAAACACATCCAGCACTGCCGCCGCCAGTTTCCCGCTTCGTAACGCGGTGACCAGGGCAGATTCATCCACAGCCGAACCGCGCCCGACGTTGACAAAGACGGCGCGAGCGGGCAGTTGCCCGAGCAGGGAGGCATCCACGATGTGGCGTGTCTCCTTCGTGTTGGGCAGGACACTGACAAGGAAATCCAACCCGCCGGCAAAGTCCACCAAACGCGAGCCGTGATAGTAGGTATCCACCTCCGGGCAGGATTCGCTCGCTCGGGTATAACCGCGCACGACCATCCCGAAATGTCTGGCAGTGGCTGCCAGCACTGTCCCGATCGAACCGACGCCCAGCAGGCCGAGCGTCTTGCCATGCAATGTGCCGGTATCGCTCTCATCCCAGCGTTCCTCCTGCTGTGCCCGATAGCGTTCGACCATGCGACGTTCATGCTGCAGCAGGTACCCGAAAACGAATTCGGACATCAACCCGCCGAAGACACCCCGGGCATTGGTCAGGAGATAGTCCCGGCGCAGGGATGGGTCTAGCAGTGGCTCCACCCCGGCCGAGATGGTCTGCACCCAGCGCAAGGCATGCAAACGGGCAAGCACCTCCCGGATGAGCCACGGTTCTCCGAAGACAACCTCGAAATCGTCCCCGAGCTTCATTGCTTCAGAGGAACTGGTAGCCGCGGCCAGTTCCTCCAACCCGGGCAGCCCGGCGGCCTCGATCAGGCGACGGTACTCGCGTGCGTGTTTGGACAGGATCAAGACTCGGGGCATTGGCTTGGTCGGGATCAGAGTTTCAGTGCGTACTGGATGTTGATGATCTCATCCCGCATTCTGGCGGCGGCTTGGGCAGGATTTTCGGCACGCGAGATGCCACGCGAGACGTTGATGAGCATGCCCTTCCCGTCCTCACGCAGACCCGACCGGAGGGCTGTTTCCAGGTCTCCGCCCTGGGCGCCAACGCCTGGAACGAGGAACCACAAGCCGGGTGCGGAGGACCGTACACGGGTCAGCGCTTCAGGTTGGGTCGCGCCGACGACCAGGCCGATGTTGTTCCCAGTATTCCATTTTTGAGCAAGTTGGGCGATATGCTCATACAGCGTCATGGAGATCGATGGTTTGCCATCCATGGTTAATAATCTATTCTCTATCGTCAGGTCTTGCAAATCTGCCGCTCCCGGATTGGACGTTTTGCACAGCAGGAAAACACCCTTCTCTTTGTATGCCAGGAACGGGTCGATCGAGTCCTTGCCGAGAAAAGGCGAGAGTGTGATCGCATGGACTCCGATGCGCTCAAAGGCTGATCTTGCATACGCTTCGGCAGTCGAGGCAACATCGCCGCGCTTGGCATCCAGGATGATCGGGATCATCGAGCCGAGCCGGTCGGACTGCTCCTGAACTGCAGCGATAACGTCCTTCAACACAGCCCAGCCCTCGGGTCCGTAGAGTTCAAAGAAGGCCGCATTGGGCTTGAAGGCCGCCGCGTATGGTGCGGTCGCTTTTACGATACGCAGGCAAAAGGTCCGCGCTGCCTCGGCGGTGGGAGCCGGTAGGTCGGACGGGTGCGGGTCAAGCCCAACGCACAGGAGCGAGGAACAGTCATCCACACGTTTTTGTAGAAAGGAAAAAAAGGTTTCCATAATTTTCCGAGTGTCCCGTGCTCCCATATCAAGTGTCACATGAGACTGGAGCACGTGATATGGGGCAACTTCACGACCGGCAAGAGATCACGCCTTACCCAAGACCATGGCCAGCAACGCCATTCTAACGTATAAACCGTATTCCATCTGGCGGAAGTAGGCGGCGCGCGGGTCGTCGTCGAATTCGGGAGAGATCTCGCCGATGCGTGGTAGGGGGTGCATCACGATCATGCGTTCTTTGGCAGCTTTCATCACCTTCGGGTCGATGACGTACGCGCCCTTGACGGACTCGTAGACAGCCTCATCGGTGAAGCGTTCCTTCTGGACCCGGGTAACATACAGTACATCAGTCGTGGGCAGGGGCTGGTCGAGGGTGGTGTATTCGGTTTGCTCGATCTTTTTAGCTTTGAGCTCCTCAATTAGTTCGGCAGGCATGCGCAGGATGTCGGGAGCCACGTAGTTCAGTTTGACCGTATAGAGCGAGAGCAGGCGCGCCAGCGAGTGGACCGTGCGCCCATGCTTCAGGTCGCCGAGCAGGGTAACGGTGAGACCGTCGAGGTGGCCGAGCTCTTCCTTGATGGTGAAGGCATCCAGCAAAGCCTGGGTGGGGTGCTCGCCGATGCCGTCACCGGCATTGATGACCGGCTTTCGGGCTGCTTTGGCCGCCTGCGCCGCCGAACCGACTTCCGGGTGACGGATGACGATCACGTCGGCGTAGCATTCCAGGGTACGGACGGTATCGGGCAGGCTCTCGCCTTTCGAGACCGACGAGTACTTGACCTCGTTGATCGGGATGACCGAGCCACCCAGGCGTTCCATGGCGGCGGTGAAGGACGACGATGTGCGGGTGGACGGTTCGTAGAACAGGTTGGCCAGGATCTTCCCTTTGAGCAGGTCAAATGTGCCAACGTGGTCAACCATGTTGTGCATCTCGTGCGCCACAGCAAAGACGTATTCCAGGTCTTCACGGCTGAACTGCTTAACCGAGATAATGTCTTTGCCGTACCAGGGCGCGTTCTTGTGGTCGCCGAAGGGCAGGTGGGAATTATTGGGTTGAGTGGGCATAGATAGTCTCCTTATTAAGATATATTATGACAAACGAATATTTTGACCGAAACCGGGTTGAACAAGTATTTCGCCATCTCGAAACGCTTCCTGATCCCGAAGCACTACGCGCCTTACGCGGCCCTTCACCCTCCAGCCCTCGAACGGCGTCCAACCGCATCGGGAGTGCATCTCGGCGGCGCGGATCTCATAAGTGGCGTTCTCATCCACTTCAACCCAGGTTTCGGGCTGTTCGGGCAGGTTGAAAATGCGGCGTGGGTTGGTGACGGATCTTTGAACGATATCATCCACGGTCAACCTTCCATCGTCCATCGCGGTCAGAAGCAGCGGCAAGGCGGTCTCCAGGCCGGGGAATCCGGGCGGGGGGTTGTCGCCGTCCTTCTCGATCAGGGTGTGCGGGGCGTGGTCGGTGGCGAAGCAATCGATGATATCCAGATTTTGCCACAGGGCTTCCACATCTTCTTTGGTTGCTAGCCTTGGCCTGACTTCACCACGCCCAGGGTGACCGTCAGAGATGGTGGGAATGTCATCTTTAGTAAGAAACAGGTGGTGGGGGCACACCTCGCAAGTGACCTTGAGGCCACGTTCTTTGGCCGCCTTGATGAGTAAAATTTCCTCTTTCAACGAGATATGGGCAATATGCACTGACCGGTCGTATATGTCCGCCATCAAGATGACCGCCGCCATACTGCGGCTTTCGGAGTGGGTCACAATGGGCAGCTGTTTTGGCCAGTGCTGGAAATGCTGCTGCCAGAGAGTCATGTCGTCCAGACGCAGCTGACCGAAGGTACTGTCCAAGTACATTTTTAGTCCGGCCGAACGCGGGGCAAGGGACGCGGCAACCTCTGCATTGTTCGGGCCCGCGCCCAGGAACTGGGAATAGTCGCAGCGGGCTTTTTGTTTGGCTGCCTCCAGCACCAGGTCGAGAGTCTCAGCGTCGAAGATGGGCGGATTGGTATTGGGCATCGACAGCAGCATGGTCACACCCCCGGCCAGGGCAGCACAAGTTCCGGAATTCCAGTCTTCTTTGTGGGTGGCGCCGGGTTCGCGCAGGTGGACGTGAGGGTCAATCAATCCAGGGAGTTTTATCATTCAAGCTCCAGTCAGCGTCCCATTCGCCGCGGACGGGGATGAGAGCAATTAATCAGGGTAAAAAAAAGAGAGCCGATAAACGGCTCTCTAAAGTATAAAAGGAACGCTCAACCCAGACGGATTGAACAGGAAATCTCCGAATGGAAAGAATGTGACCATCTCGGGCGGAATTATAGGCAAGGCAGGAATTTTGTCAAGGGTTTTGACAGGATTTTAACACCAGGTAATGCAATTATTTCAGGGCAATATCAATTGTGGCTGATCCAAAGGTCAAAATCCTGGTATCCCCCCCGGCGCAGATTGAATCGAGCGGCTGAAGAACTTCTTCTCGTTCATACAGGTGGCGGGCAGGATGCTGGGATTATATTATTAACCAACTGGTTCGTGCTGCCCCCCTGGGATTGAGCACTAATCTCATTGAGTTCATCCCTTTCATCGAGGTAATCTTCATTCACTCCATGCCACCAGGATGAGGCGGAGATCAAGATCGAAATGAAAATGCAGGCACGCACTCATCCAAACGGCAAGTGACCGTGAATGCATAGATTATGCTGTACTACTGCTTCATGCATAAACCACCGAACTGCTAGCCTCAAATTGCCTACATTTCTTGATATTCTGGATTGGAAATTTTGCAGTACCCTGTAAAATCATGAGGGTCCCGTTTTCAGATACCTTCCCAAGGATGGAAGCACTGCAAGTCCAGTTGCCGGGGCAATCCTCTCCCGCACGCAAAGTGAAAATTCTGTCCCAATGGGACCCCTCGGCGCGGTTGTTCACCCTACGCGGCTTATGCTCAGGCTACCCACCAGCCGGTAAGGCCGAACTTAGATGCAGGCTGGCAGGATTTCTCCTGGGTGAGGTCCTGGCGCGCAAGCTATATGGGGAATTCGGCAATGCTTTCTGCATCGATCTCGGTCAAGATTTTTTTCAGAAACCCTCGAAGAACTTAGCATCCCGTATCTTATCAACCCCGCACCTTCCAGCAAGAGTTTCAGCAAGGTGCGCACCGCACAGGATTCAGAAATCGTAGCCGGCCTGCGTGCCGAACACATCCAGCCTTTTGTAACCACCCAGTAAAATTAATTCTTATGGGAAAGAGAGCTTCGCCCTCCCTTAACTGGCGCTGATCTTCATCAAAGCACTTTTCAACCTTTCAACTTCATCCAATGTATTATAATGCGCGGCGCCAACCCGAACCATGCCGCCGCTTTCTTCCAGTCCAAGCCGCTCGGTTACGTTGATCGCATAGTAGTTCCCGTCCCAGACATAAAAACCCTCCTGATTCAATTTTTCAGCAACAACTCGCGGCTGTAGGTTTTTCAATCGGAAGGAAAATGTAGGCACGCGCTCATCCAAACAGCGGACATCCGTGAGGCCATAGATGGTTAAGCCGGGGACAGACTGCAAAGCAGTGAGCACTGCCCGACTGAGTTCAAATTCGTAGGCGCGAATGGCGACCATGGCCTTCTTGAGTTCCAAGCGCCGACCCTGGTAGCCCGCATCCTGCAGCCCTTCGCTTTGTTCGCTCCCAAATTCTTTGCCAATCCATTCAAGATATTCGATGGCGCCAAGCGCTCCTGCAATGCCTTCGTGGTTCTGTGTGCCAGTTTCAAATTTTCCCGGCAGGCTATTTGTGGCTGGCCGCACTTTATAGGCAAACAACTGATCCAATAATTCATGCTTGCCGTATAGGATGCCCGCATGCGGACCGAAAAATTTATAGGCTGAAGATATCAGGAAATCACAATCCAGAGCCTGGACGTTGATGGGCCCATGTGGGGCATATTGGACCGCATCAATATAAACCAATGTGCCCGCAGCGTGCGCCATTTTGGTGATCTTCGCAACCGGGTTAATGGTCCCCAGCGAGTTGGAAGCGTACCCGACTGCCAACAGGCGCGGTTTGCGGGCCAGTGCCTTTGCCAATTCATCCAACTTCAGGGTCCCATCTTCCACATCAAAATCCACCCAGGTGACCTTGCAGCCGCGATCCTGCGCTGCCCAGACCCAGGGGGTGGCGTTGGCATCATGGTCAAGCCGGGTGACTACAATTTCGTCCCCTTCGCGCCAGTTGCGTGAAATCGAGCGGCTGATGTGAAGCGTGAGGGTTGTCATATTGTTGCCGAAAACGATTTCATCCGGGCTGGCGGCATTATAGAAATCCGCCATGGCGCGATGGGCCTCGTCCAAAATCGCATCTGAGGCGATACTGGTGGCAAAGGCTCCCTCATGATTGGCATTGCTTTCCAGCAGATACTTGGTGATACGTTCAAGGGATTGTCTGGCAATTTGGGTGCCGCCTGGGCTATCGAAGAATACTGCCGGGCGGTTAAGGGATGGGAACTGGGCTCGGATGGTCGACAGGTTAAGCGTCATACAATGGCCTCCAGAAAAGAAATGGGTGCTGGGCAAATTCAATTATAGCCCATCACCCATTATGATTTGCTCACCACCAGCATGTGCTGACTGCCCCAATCACCAGGCTGACCGCAAAGCTGTACCGTAGTATGAATTGTGTATCTTCAGTCAGCAGTGCTATTCGAATCTTGTCGCAGCAGGATTTGACTCATAATCGCTTGGAGACAGGTCCGACTCCTACCGGGCTTCTATGTAAAAAATCCCCGGAAGGGGATTTTTGTCACTCTGCCATCAACCTTCAGCAATTATTGCTCTCCGCGACCACCCTGATCTCGTTTTTTTTGTTGGGGATAACGCAAAGGAACTCAAAATCATCGTCCCGGTTGTTCACGTACCAGTGGGCCGCACCTGCGGGGATAAAGACGACGTCCCCGGCCGTGACGGTAAAGGTGTCCGAGTTGATACCGATGCTGGCCCGACCGCGAAGAACGTGCTGCTCGTGCTCGAGCGTGTTGGTATGTTTGAGCATGAACCCGCCGCAGGTTCCCGTAGGGGAAAAGGGTTCGGGGATGATACATCCCACGAGTAATATGACCCGAAAGAACCTGAGGCGATGCCTCCTAATTTTCGGATCTGCTCAATGCGATCTGAACCGTATTACCGGTTTCGCCCGTGAAGGAAATGATGCTCAGGACCTGATCGCCGTGTGTATACTCAAAGAACGCCGTGGTATCAGTTACTGCAGGTTCCCCAAGCGGAGTCCATCCCATGGCGGGCATCCGGGACTGGTAAAATGCGACCGTCTCAGGGAGGCCGGAAGTCGTGTTGTACTGGGTGAAACCGGGCAGGCTGGTCACATCGGAGGCGTCAGGCAGAAGCGGCGCATCCACCATACCCTGCGGGCAATCCGCCGGCAGGTCGAACACCAGCGGCTGATCGACTTCCGTCAATTGATAAACCCAGTGCATCGTTCCTTCCAGACCCTCACCAAAGGATTCCGCTCCCCCGGCCGCGGTCAGAAGATAACGCACGATATAACCGCCTGTCGTGGCGATCCAGACTTCTCCGGTGGATCGGTTAAGCCCGGCCTGCCCCAGGGCGCGTTCATCGAAGGTGTAGTGGTCGGCCTCGAGCCCGTTTACCACCTCATGCCCGGCTGCCTGCGCGCCCAAAATACCGGTCAACATCCCCGAGGGTTCGAACTCCTGTACAGCCGAATTGGACGGGTCGAGGAGCGAGCCAAGGCAGAGGCTGCCATCCCGGATCTCGTAGGCAACTCCGTTCATCTCTGCCAAAAAGGAAGGCTCACCCGAGGTTGTTTTCGTAGCAGCGATCGTCAAAAGCCGGGCGGCAAGTTTTCGCGAGTACAGCATGATGTAGGTCTTTGACCATGACCGAGGCTGCCCGTTTTCCGTTCCATCAAAGGAGATCGCGAGAACGGCTTTGTAAGAGGCGAGATTCGCCAACCCTAGGCGTGGATCCGGGAAGAAGAGATCACCCGGACCGACTTCCAGATCCGCCTGGACCGCATCCCCCAAGGGGGTGGAAGTCGATCCGCGCAGGGCAGGCAAACCGGGAATGACCGCAGTTCCCGGTGAGCAGGCCTGGGAAGCCAAAAGAGGAAGAAGGATAACCAAAGAAATGATCCAATGATTACGGTTTTTGTACGGCATGGGGTTCATCCTTTTTGCTCAGCAAATAATGGGAAATAACCAGCTTGTTGAAGAGCGTCGGAAAGTCCCGGTAAGGGTTCGGCGTGAACGACAAGGGTCGAGAGGCCGTTGACCGTCATATAAGCATCCAAAACATGTGGCAGAACACGGGTAAAACCGCCCGAGGACCCGCTAAAGCTCAACCCCTGCGGGATCAATATGCGCGGTTCGCCTTCGTCGATTGGGCTTATGCCTCCTGCACCCGGGCATGTCACCCTCACCGTTGCAGGTACGGGATCATAATTGACCTCAAGAAAAAGAGCTCCACTGCTCGTGTCCAAATGCCCGGTGATCGTGGCTTCGGTATCCGGAGCGTTCATGGTAACGGGGCATTCAAAAGGTGTAAGTCCCCGGGCGTAATTCTGCACAGGCGCAATGACCGGGTCAAAGTTGCCAGATCGATCCGGTTCGACATCCGCCCCAAAGACCGAGAACATGCGCGGCCTGAACCCATCCGGTATCGTCCAGGTGGAGAACACAACAACCCGGTACTTGCATCGCCTGACTTCCACGGTCACTGTTTCATCCGCGATCGGGACTCCTGGAGCCAGGTCTGAAAATATGACTTCGGTCGTACCTGTTTGTTTGGCTGTGAATACGAATTGCACACTGCCCGTACCAATCCCGGAGGCAGCTCCAGGCGTGAGCTGACTGACCGGTGTAATGCTTCCAATCTGCGAGTCACCCGGGATAGCCGTTACCAGCCGTCCCGCCACATAGCTCTCAACAATTTGACCGGCGATCCCACCCCCCCCAATCCCAAGCGGATTTGATGACCGACAGCCGGAATACTGTTTTTTCACCTTCACACAGGGTGATGGTTCCCCGGGGAGAGACCCTTAAGTAGTAACGAACCCAGGCCATATCGGGGGCTGCATGCACCAACCCGGGGATCGCAAAGACCAGAGTCAGCAATAGCACCAAGATCAACCCGCGCCTGTGTGGAGCGCTTGACTGAGCAGACAAGTTTCTTGATCGGGAGGAATCTTTCGACATGGCAATCATCTCCAAACAGACCAATAAGGCGAATGTTCACAAATCGATGGTCAATGAATACTTATTTGATGATTTTAACCGATATTATCTCGATAATCTCACCTGCATTTGCACCAGGTATCCTTTGCTCCTGCCGGATCCACCGGGATCTTATTTTTGGGCGTGGCGAAGTTCAGCCGTGCTACACATTCTCATAAACACAATCGCCACAATCACCGGCTTGGTGAGGGAGTTGGAATGAGATCTACAAGAGAGCCTGTCTTATTGTGAATCAAGAAATAGAATCTCCCAAGAATAAAACCAAATGACAAAGCATGATAATGAATAGACTTGTCGAGAAAAACGCGCCTGGGCGCGCGTAAAAATGGAATACAATGAGGAACAATCCCATGGGTGAGAGGGAGGTCCTTCATTTGATCCCTTTTTCCTTCATTTTAGGGAATTGTCCCCCTCCATGTAATTTTGGTCCTGTGAGACGATATTAGATGTTATCAAGGTTTATATCATGACATTTTCTTCTTTTGTTTCTTTTCTCTCTGATACCATTGACCTGCCCCCGAAGAAAGGTTAACCCCATATTTGGTACGGCAACATACATAGAAACCACCAAATACAGGATGGGGAAGAAAAGTGTGGAAACTTTGGAGGGGACACCCCGGGCTCATAATCGCTTGGTCGCAGGTCCGAATCCTGCCGGGCCCACCTTTCCCCCTTTTTTAATGTATAATCATATACCGAACTGGAACCGAACCTGCGTTCGTTCGAATTTGATCTCATTTGCCGTGTGGATTTTTAATTTGAGCAAAAAGGAAAATGCCCATGGACGTTCTCAAAAAGGAATTTAAACCATACCGGGGTTGTTTTATCTTTCTTGGTGTTATTTTTCTCATAGGGATCTTCTTTGGTATATCATTTGCCCTGGATCCGGTCATGGGTTGGTACGCGGTGTTTCCTGCTTTGGCGGTTGTAGCGTTCGCCATATTCTTTTGGGTGAGCCTGGCGAAAGGCGTTCGCTGGGCAAAAACGATTGCTGGTATTCTCTTGTTGATCATCGGTTTGGGTTTGTCAGCATTCATAATCTATGATTTTGTCATTTCACTCCTCAAGGGGCAAAGCCTGCTCAAAACCTCTGCCATTAATGCGGGTAATTACGGCATCAGTGTATTCATCATTCTCATATTCGGTCTGGGCATTTTTGGTGGCGGGTTATTCCTGCTTGGCTGGAAGAAGGACGAATTGTAGAAAAGGCCAATCATTTCTGGAGAGTTACCACCTGAAATTCCATCACTATAGGAGGCGTAAATGTTTTGTGTAGTTGGTTTCGGTGCATGCTTTTGTATCTATGGTCTGATGTCAATCATAACGGGGACATCTTCAAGCCCGGATAGGATTTTTACAAAACGAATCGGGGGAAAGGAAAATCTCAAAGGGAAAAAAGCGAGAATTGCAGGTTCGATCTATTTATTGATAGGTATTGTAATAATTGTGCTATCCTTGGTCTATTTAAAGTAGCCTTTGTTCAAAGGCAAAACCTGCTTGTTACCCCAAATAGAATCTTTCGATAATTCCGTTGTAGAAACCGTACGTAAACCTGCCATATTCACAACCATCACTTGAATAATGGTTGAATTTAAGCCCAACTGGATTTGAGCCTGAATACGCTTGGTCACAGGTCCAAATCCAACCGGGCCCACTTTTCATGCCAAATAAAACACCGAACAGAAAGCACCCCCTCTGAGAAAATCCGGCATAGGAGGTGCTTATTCTTTCGAACCAACATCCATGTCGGCGAAAGCGGATATAATTAGGGCGAAACTATTTGTGCCTCCTGCGCCGATTGAAGTTTGACAACTCCGAGGCATAATGGTGATTGACGCATTATTGGAATTGGAAGTTCGCTTGGCCAAGGAGGCATGCTTGTCAATTGGAACAGGTCTCTCGAAATTGATCGAGGCGGCAGGATTGGGGAAAATTTACATGCGCGGCAAGGAAGAAGTCATTGCCCTGCGCAATGGGCACCTGTCTGTGAGTCAGGGAGAATTCATCGTCATTATCGGTCCCAGCGGCGGCGGAAAGTCCACCCTGCTGCACCTGCTGGGCGGGATTGACCGGCCCACCCAGGGCGAGCTGCACGTCAACGGCGTTGACTTGGTCGCCGCAAGCGATGCCGCTTTGACCCGCTTCCGGCGGGACAACATCGGGTTCGTCTTCCAGTTCTATAATCTCCTGCCTTCGCTCAATGCCCTGGATAATGTCATCCTGCCCCTGCTAGCCAGGGGGCTGGGCTGGAAAGCTTCCCGGCAGCTCGGGTCAGCCATGCTCGAACAGGTCGGCCTGGCGCACCGCCAGAAACATACACCTGGCCAGCTCTCCGGGGGGGAACAACAGCGCGTTGCCATTGCACGCGCCATAGTGCTCGAGCCGTGCGTGATCCTGGCTGATGAACCGACCGGCGACCTGGACAGCGCTTCAGCTAGGAGCATCATTGCCTTAATGCTCGATCTTAACCAACGCCTTGGCGTGACTTTCATTGTTGCAACCCACAATCTGGATCTGCTCAAGGTGGCTGGTCGCGCTTATCAATTGGTGGATGGTTTATTGAATATGCTGCCTGCAGGATAAGCCATGCTGGCTTTGGGTTATTTCACTTTCAGGGACCTGCTGCACGATCGGTGGCGCAGCCTGCTGACCATCATAAGCCTAGCGGTCGTTGTGGTGGGTTACCTTCTCCTGACCTCGCTTGCCCAGGCTTTGGTGATCTTATCCAGACAGGCGCATGTCACCAACAATCTGCTGATCCTCGCTGCGGATACCATTGACCCCATGGACAGCTCCATCGATGAAAATGTATTACAAACCGCCATGGAGATCGCTCCCGACCAGATCCAGCTCGCCTTTCCGATCCTTTTTCGCCATTTGACAATAGATGGGCAACTCATGCAGGTCCGATCAGTGGCATTGGAAGAGATGTCCACTTCCCTGGCTCTGACCCTGGTCCAGGGGGACTGGCCGGATGACCCCCGGCAGGTTGTGGTCAGCGAAGGGGCGGCCGAACTGGCCTCCTGGAAGATCGGTGCCACTGTTAATATCTACGGTACGGATTTCCAGGTGACCGGCTTGGTCCGTACTGAGGAAAACGCATTTGGTTCTGTGTGGATGACCTACACAGAAGGCCAGCACCTTTTTGGAACCACACACGGCTTCCAGGTTGGCTACCTGTCTCTTGTCCCCTTGGCGGACCCCGAAAGCGTGCGTGCCAAGCTGCTGGCTGACCCACGCATCTCGGCTGCCTACTCAGTCTTTCTCGAACACGCATTCACCAATAGCTATAACCAGTCCAATTCCAACTTGCTGACCCTGAGCGGTTTGATGGTCCTGGTCTCCCTGCTGGTTGTCACGTTCGGAATCTACAATGCAACCAGCCTGAGTCTTTCAGAGCGCAGTCTCGAGATCGGTATGCTGCATGTGATTGGATTCACTTTGAACAAACTGCGTAGTTTCCTGCTGGCACGCGCGCTGGTGCTCACTTTGACGGCTTACAGCCTTGGGTGGCTGATCTCACTGATCTTCATCAACCACCAACAGCTCCATGCCTCTGTTGATCTGATTTTCCGGTCCCTCAAATTGACTCCGTTTTCCAGCCTGTTCGGCCTGAGTCTCGCAGTCATATTTGCCTTTCTTGGTGTTTGGTTTGCATCCAGGCGTCTCACTGGGCTGAATCTGCTGACAGGGAGCGATTGAGCATGTCCGGTTTCCTGGTCATCCTCCGGCTTGGCCTGCACGATTTGTTCAGTCATCGCCGCCTTGCGTTCATCATGGCTATCTCGATTGCCATTGCGACCGCTATGTATGCATTCCTGGTAGCCTATCGCGCCGGCCTGGCAGCAGAGTTTAACCAACAAACACCCAACCTGCTGGTGGTACATGATAACCAGAATGTCGGCGATATCAGTGGCAGCCGGATCTCCAGCCAGGTTGCAGAAACGCTTTCCGGGTTGGGGATCAGCATGATCATCCCCGAGATCCATGCGGTGACCGGCACTTCCATCCAGAACGCCACCCTTCTGCGCGGCATCGACCAGGAGCAGTATACCCGCCTGGAAGGCTTCAGCATTATTTCCGGGCGCAGCCTGGAACCCGGTGACCCGTCCCGCCTGGCGATGGTCGGTGTGCTCCTGGCCGGAAGGCAGGCTCTCAAGGCAGGTGACAGTATCTCCCTGCGAGGACGGGATTTTACCGTCGTGGGGATCTTCCAGAATGGGACGTATATGGACAACCAGGCCTGGATATCGCTGGCCGATGCCCAGGCCCTGCTGGACTGGGGGCAGGATGTTTCGGATTATATCATCCCTGATGAAGGCATCTTGCACGAAGGCGATACCCTCCCCGATGGTCTCGCGGTGACGCACAAAGGTGAAAACCTGCGCATGATCGCGGCTCAATATCAGCCAATGCTGAATATGTGGCAGATCGTATCCCTTGCAATGGGGATGGGTGTATCCCTGACCCTTGCCAATGTCCTCTGGCGGCTGGCCTGGTTGCGCAGGCATGAGATGGCCATCTTGCGCACGACCGGTTTTCCGACCTCATCCCTCGTTGGTTACCTGCTCGTGCAGGCAGGAGGGATCACCCTGCTCGGCATCCTGCTGGGTGGCTTGTTCACGGTGGTTTTTACCATCAGCATCCATCTGACCGTCTCCAGCTTCACGATCGTCCCCCGGCTGGATGCTGGTACCCTGCTTCCCGGCCTCGGTTGGGTCGGTCTGATCATGTTGGCTGGCAGCCTTTTACCTGCCTGGTGGTTGAGCCGATTAAACCTGGCTCAACTTATCCATTCAAAATAGGAGAAATAAAATGAGATCAAGAATGATTATGGTTGTGTCCCTGCTGGTCATGCTGATGATGGCCTGCAATCTTGCATCAAACAATGGTGGAAACCCAACCGATCAGGGACCGGTGGGGAATGGAAACAATTCCCACGACCCGGTTCCGGTCAGCTTCAATGAAGGACTGGCCAGTCTGGACAGCTACGCGATGACCTTCAAATTCAGTTCCATTGGTCCGGATCCTACACAGTCCAGCACGACCAGCATTCAAAGACAGCGCTCGAACGACACAAACGGCTCCTTCACTTCCACCAATATGAGCGTTATCAGCGCAGGCGGGGGGGATCCGGAGGCCAGCGATAGCACTATATACCAGATCGGCAACGATCAATGCTCCGGCAATGACATGGATGGCTGGTCATGGACCAGCACTACCCCAGCCGAAGCTGAAATGCAGGGGCTGATCTCCGGCATGATTGGGTTGACGCCCCTGTTCGATAAGCCTGCCTTTGTGGCAGCCGAGACAGTCAACGGCATCCCCACCAACCACTTCACGTTCAAGGTATCCGGGCTGGGTGCCAGTTCAGGAGCCGCGGTGAACATCAACCAGGGTGACTACTGGCTGGCAGTCGATGGACAGTACATCGTCAAGTACACCCTGATCGTCGAAACAAGCCTGTCTGCGGATACCGAAGTGCTGCATGAGGAAATTTCCATCGAGATGAATCAGATCAACCAGCCTGTCAGTATTGCCTTCCCCCAGGGCTGTCTGGATGCCTCTCTGGTCACCCCTGAACCATAATTGATCAGAGGTGGGTGGGCTGTCGGTTGCAAGGCTGGACCGCAGCCCATTCCAGTGGCACATCATTTCGAAACCTCAACAAATTTATGCAGGTCTATACCATCGCACCTCCTGCAGGATGGGAGCTGCGCTGGTTCTAATTCTTAGGGGCGATCACTCCCCTATTCTTGAATTAAACCCTTTTGGCGTGCGGTTGAAGGAAAGGGACTGTCCCAGTAACATCCTGGTCTGGGCCAGCAGGCCCGGCAGGTTCATCAGCAGGAAGAACAGTGCCGGGAAGATCACCCAGGCACTGATCTCGCCCAGGAGGCTTTTCAAGCTCCAATCCTTCCAACCCCGGGTCAGGCGCACTCGTTCGGTAAACCAGATCACCAGCAAGGCAGAACCGCCCAGAAGGTTCAGGATGATAAACAGCCGTGGGTTGAAGCTGAGCGGAGGCAGGGTGATGACGGCAGCATGATCGATCAGGATCGAAAGCACGGTACCCAGGGCGACAATAAAGCCGGCGGTGGAGAAGAAAAGGTGGTCATGGATGAGCTTTAAAAGACGCCCAAGTTTATGGAAGAACGGCGCTCCCGGCGGAACAGCCCACTTTTGGATCAGGTAACCGATCTCTGCACCGCCGAAACCCTGGCGGACTTTTTGGGTAAAGAAGATGCCGATGGCGTGCCACAGGTTTACCCCGAAGACCGGGTTGCCGTGGACGGGGAGGTGGATGTGCCGGATGTAGGCCTTGCCGCCTTTCGCAAAAAAAGCCCGCATGAAGATATTCACGTCTTCAGCGATGACGGTAGGATCCCAAAAATTCACTTCTTCCAACAGTTTCAAGCTGATCGAGTAAGAGCTGTAGGGGAACCTGGCTTCCCAGGGATTGAAGTAATCGCCGGTGGTGATCGCATTGGAGAAAAAGGTGACTAGCCGGATGATGGCGCGGGTGTGCCAGATATCATTATCCAGGAGAATGGGGGCTTGCCAGACCAGGGCATAGCGATGGAGATCGACCGCAAATTGGCGGGTGAGTTCAGTAAAATAGCGGGGATGGAAGATCGAATCGGAATCGATCACCGTCACCACGATCTGGTCCAGCAGGAGCCCCAGGCGGTCAACCAGTTCTGTATGGGCACGGCGGACTGCCCAGGTCGTATTCGTCCCTTTGCCAGGTGCCTCGCCGGGGAGGTTGGAGGGGTGGAAAGTGGCCAGGATGCCATAAAAACTGTCTTTGTACATCGCCAGCAGAGCATCAGCCTTATCCCCGGCGCCTGGCTCGCGCGCTTCCATGCCCAGGACCACCGTGAGGTTCTTGCGCGCCCCCGCCTGCACGGCCAACGACTGCAGAGTCCGGATTAAAATTCCCTGCGGCTCATTAATATTGGGGACCACTACAAGGTGATGGACTGCCTGGTAGTGGGCGATCTCCTGCCTGGATAGCCTCCGGGGTGGGCTGGCGCGGACCCGCTTTTCCGTCTCCCGGATCTTTACCAGTCCAGCAAGGTAAAAGATCGTGAAAGCAATAAAGCGGACCATCATGTATATTGCTACCCCGCGCGCCACATCCAACAAGAGGCGCCTCGCCACCACCAAGCCGACGAAGGAAAGAACAAGCACGCCCCAGGAGAGCAACCCTAAGACTTTATAACTGAAATGCTTCGGATCGGGGTTGGCATTCAGGCGCTTGGTTTCAAACCTGTTGGAATTGATCGTCTTAACCTCCTGTGCTGATTGCATTTCCATTGGTTCGTGCAGTTGAGGGCTCTCAATCATCGCTGGCCTATTATAATTTGTTGGTCTCCGGTAGGAACAGGGCTGCCATTGTTTATTTTCATGGCGGGGGGGCGTGCCTGCTCAGCCGCGCGGATGATGGGGGTATCAAACAAGAGAATAAATGCGCTCGGCCCAGATTGAACTTCTCCCGGTTCGGGAACCCTTTCCGCCGGCCATGCAGAAAAATCCCCTCAAATGAACTTGCAAAAAGCATTCGAAGATGTTCGAATATTGGAACAGACCCCCTCAGCCAGCGAGGGCGGTGGGGGTGGTTGTATAGTCCAGTAGAACAACGCTTGGTTGTAGGTCCAGATCCTGCCGGGCACACTTCTTTTTAGAGCTCGTTCCCAAATCTAGAAAGTACAGCATAATGCCCCTCTTTGCAAAAGAGGGGCATTATCTTAGTACCTAGTCCCATTCGACCGTCAAAATTTTACTACCGTACAAATAGGTGCCCCTGGGCAGACTCGAACTGCCCTCTTTAGCTCCGGAGGCTAACACTCTGTCCACTGAGCTACAGGGGCGGGCGAGAAGATTTTACCACTATATAGAGCGGACCCGAAAGGTTATCGAGGCCTTCTGATCTGACCAGTTAAACCTGCACAAACGGCACGAGCTGTGCCATTTCCCCTCGCAGTGTTTGGAGAATGGCCATGTTTCCGCTTTCATCTCCCAGTCCGGCATATTGCCGGCGCTTATGGGCATATTCGCCACAGAGCTGGTAGAAACGAGCCGTCTTGAGGTACTTTCCAGTGAAAAGGGAGGCAATTCGTGCAAATATTTGTAGCCAGGCCGAAGAGGCCGTCCGGAAGAGATCCGGGGTGATTATCCTGGCCTGAACCTCGGCAGCCAGATATTTTTTTAAATACTGTTGTTCGCGCCAGGTGGCCCAGATGATAATAGTGAACATAAACAGCCAGCCGGTCCAGTCAATAGCGGCACCGATTGCCAATCCCCCCCATCCTTCGGGCAGGAAGACTGCCATTGTGTTATGGAAGGCATGGGTGAACATGCCTATGGATAGCCCCAGCAAGGGGGCAATGATTTTAACGAACCAGTTCTTATTGAGGCGGGCAATTGCCAGCCCAATGCCTAAGAAAGCGGTATAGAAGGGGTGCTGCCAGCCGACCAGAATGATGCGGATGAAAGCTAAGGCAAGTATCCCGCTCCAACCGCTCTCCTGGAATCCGTAGGTGTAAATATAGTAGGTGTTTTCGGTGGCAGCAAATCCCAGGGCGGTTACTCCGGCATAAATTATGCCGTCCAGTAGAGAGTCAAATTCGTGGCGGAAGACGAGGAAGACGGCCAGCACGGCCAACCCTTTGAGGGTTTCTTCCACCAGGGGGGCGACAAGCGATCCGGTGGCAAAATCTGAGGCGAACGTCGAATTGGTGATAACGAAAATTCCCAAACCGAGGATGGTATTGATGATGAAAGCACTGCCTGCGGCTATGACTAAACCCCAAATAAATACACCGCCCAGCAATAGGATGGGTTCCTTCTCGTAACGGTCGAGCCAGTAGAGCATATAAGCGAACAGCAGTGCAGTGGCAAAACCGATGAACCCAGAGACAATCAGTGCCATAATATTCTCCGGCGAGTAAAGATGGGCAATTTATCGCAAATTCAGGATAAATATAATTACAATAGAATCAGACGAGAGCGTTCGATGCGCGTGGTTTCGAACGGAATAGCGAGGGCGTCCAGTACTTCCTCAGGGCGGCCGGTGGCTCCTTGGCGAGCGGCCAAGCGCATGGACAGGCGGAGCGTTCCAAACCCGTCAGCGGGCAACAGTTCGAGAAATTCAATCAAAGGGCGGAGGTCGTAGGTTTTGCCACGCCTTTCACGGGAAAGGGTGGCGGCTCCCAGCAGGGCGGAGATGCCTTTCATCAGGGCGGATGCGTCAACCGGGTCTATAAAGGCGACTTCGTATTCTGCCGAGACCATCTGGGTCTGGAGTGCCGGACCGCGTTCTTCCACAACTTCTACGGAAGAGATGACCAATCCCGGCGGCGCTGCGGGTTGCAAGATTTCGAGGTAGTACAGGTTCCCGCACCGGGCTTTGTAAGGGCGATCCAAAGGGTTGCCAGGTTCGTTGATCCACATATCCACGAGCTCTGCACACCCGATGAATCCCAGCGGTAAAGCCGAGGCCAGCTGGATTTTTGGGCCGGGGTGGAAACCCTGGGTATATAATAATTGGACCCCGGCGCGGCGGGCGGTCCGCTCCCAGATGCTGTGCAAATCCAGATGACCGGTGTACCGTAATGCGCCTGATTTAGAGAAGGTGATGCGCAGTCTCATTTATTCAAACCCGTTTTCTCAGCCTTGGAAAGATCCAGGCGCCGAGTGTGCTGAAGCCAACCGTGACCAGCATGCCTGCCATCCCGAAGACCAGGTCTATGCCGGACACGGTTGTTGAAACCCGCCGCAGGTAGAGGATAATTAGCGCGGCACTGACGCCCGAAGCGATTGCAGTGCCAAGACCGTGGATGGGCTGCATCAATCGAGCCAACATCCCGACCACGAGGGAGGTGAGGCATAAGATGACCAGCATGGTCCACGGGCCGGTCGCGTTGATGGGCAGGACAGCATTGAACATGAGCATGCCCATAAAGATGAGGCATCCGCCCGGGACGCCGACAAGAATATTGTAGAAGATTCCGCGTAGTTTCATGGGCTAGCCTCCTCTCTCTGCGATTCGTTTCCCGCCGGCGGGCGAATTGACTTCGGGGCATTTCCAGTAACTTCCGGGGTATTCACGCCGTGTGGAGGCGAAAGTGGGGAGAATGCCGCAGGCATCACAACCCTTTCGGCAATCCGGGCGGAGATCTCCTTCCAACGAACGGCGGTAATCCGCATAGAGGTATTTCTTACGGACTGCAGCGGATATATGCTCCCAGGGGAACACCTCGTCGGCGCGGCGCGGGCGGTGGGTGTAGAAGGCAGCGTCGAGTTTTTGGGAGGTAAACGCCGAGGACCAGGCCTCGATCCGGCGCTGGTCCTGCCAGGCGTCGAACTTTGTCCCGTTCTTCCAGGCGGCGTAGACCACTTCAGCCATGCGCCGGTCGCCGCGCGAAAGCCAGCCTTCGAGGAGCGTGTCTTCGGGTGACGTCCACGAAAGTTTGAAAGCCGAGCCGCGCAATGCGCGCATCAGCAGTTCCTGCTTGGCCTTGATCTGCTCGACGGTGTCGATCGGGACCCACTGGAATGGCGTGTGCGGTTTTGGAATGAAGGTGCTCACCCCGGCGTGAACCCTGGCTTTACCACCCAATGCCTGGCGTCCTTCGGCCAGCACTCGCTTGCACAGGTCGGCGATGGCCTGAACATCTTCGAGAGTCTCGGACGGGTGGCCGATCATGAAGTAGAGTTTGATATTCGTCCAACCGCGGGCATAGATCGCGCGGGCGGTCTCGAGCAGTTGCTCATCGGTGATGAACTTGTTGATGATGCGCCGCATGCTTTCGGTCGCGGCCTCCGGGGCGAGAGTGAACCCGCCGGAGCGCCGGTCTTTCAGTTTTTCCATCAACGCCACCGAGACGGTATCGATGCGCAGGGAGGGCAGGGAGACGGTCAGATGTTTATCCCCGAACTTTTCCCAGATCTTGGTGACCAGTTCGAGGATGCCGGTGTAATCGGAGGATGAAAGGGAAAGGAGCGCCAACTCTTCGGATCCTGTGGCGTTGACAGCTTCATGCGCGGCCTGAACTATCTCTTCCACGCTGCGTTCGCGGACCGGGCGCGTGATCATGCCAGCCTGGCAGAAGCGACAGCCACGCGTGCAGCCGCGCATAATTTCCACTGATACTCGGTTGTGGACCACATCGATGTTCGGGACGAGGAAGCGCGTGGTGGGCGGTGGGAGTTTTGCCAGCATGCGTTTGACTATTTTCTTTGGCGCCTCGGGAATGGTGGGCATGAGGCTGGCGAGGGTGCCATCCGGCAGGTATTTGGCTTCGTAAAAGCGTGGCACGTACACACCGGGGATTTGGGCTAATTCCTGCAAAATATCGTTGCGGGACGCCGAAGGTGGCGAAACAATCTTCCGCCCAGGTTGGGGGTTGCTTCGTCGCTGCCCGCTTCTCAATGATACATTTGTTTTGAGATTATTGACTACATCAATAATCTCCTGGATAACCTCCTCTCCCTCGCCAATGACGAAGGCGTCGAGAAAGGCGTGCATCGGCTCCGGGTTGAAACAGGCGTGCCCACCAGCGATGACCAGTGGGTCCGATTCTCGGCGCTCGGCGGAGCGGAGTGGAATCCCAGCCAGGTCGAGCAGGTTGAGGGTATTGGTGTAGAGCGTCTCGTAAGGCAGGGAGAAGGCGAGGATGTCAAAAGCTGCCAGCGGGTGTTTTGACTCCAGCGAGTAGAGCGGAATTTCTTTCGCCCGCATCAGGTCTTCCATGTCCACCCAGGGGGCATAGGCGCGTTCGGCCAGCGCGTCGGGGCGCTGGTTGACCAGGTCGTAGAGGATCTGCAAGCCGAGGTTGGAGATACCGATATCGTAGATATCGGGGAAGATGAAGGCGATTTTGGTCTCGATTTCATCCCAATCTTTGACAACCGCGTTCAGCTCACCGCCAACGTAACGGCCCGGTTTCTGTACCTTTAAGAGGATCCGCTCGAGGCGGGATTCGATCTCAGCAGGGGAAAGCATGGCGGGGATTATAACCGACGCCGAAGCCGGTCCGATTGTTTCTGGGTAGAGTTGAATTTTGCTGGAATACAAGAGACCGGGTTCCTCACCAGGAACCCGGTCTCTGAAATCTAAAATTTTCTTCCATCAGTTCTGTGTGGACCAGCCAGTGTCAGATGGCAATCTTCCCGTTTTGGTAAAAAAGGTCGCCGTCCACTTTGATTTCGGCGTCGTTCATGTCGCACAGCATATCCCAGTGGATACCCGACTCGTTTTTGGATCCGGACTCCGGGTACCCGGCACCGACGGCCAGGTGGATCGTCCCACCCATTTTTTCGTCGAAAAGCATGTTCTTGGTGAAGCGGGTGATGCCATAGTTGGTACCGATGCCAAACTCACCCAGGGTGCGGGCACCGGTATCCGTGTTCAGCATGGAAGTGAGCAGTTCCTGGTTCTTGCTGGCTTTCTCATTTACGACCCGGCCCTTCTCGAACCACAACTCGATGTCAGTGACTTCATGCCCGAACTCGATGGCCGGATACTTGAAGCGGATCCAGCCCTTGACTGAATCTTCGACCGGACCGGTAAAGATTTCTCCGTCGGGGAAGTTAGCTTCTCCGCAACAGGGAATGAAGCTGCGCTCTTTGATGGACATTTTCAGATCCACGTTTGAGCCTTTCAGCACAACCTGGTCCCGGCCTTTCAACCAGTCCACAATGCGGCGCTGGGACTCGCCTTGTTTGCGCCAGAAAACCACGGGATCATTGTCGTGGAGCATACCCGCACTGAAGATGAATTCGCGGTAGTCAGCCAGGGACATATCGGCTTCCTGGGCCATTGCCTGGGACGGGTAAGCTGTCGTGCACCAGCGTAGTTCCCCTTTGGCAGCGCGGGCAAGGAAGGTTTTACTGATCCCCGCGCCAGCTTTGCTGAAGCGTGCCATGCGTGCGGGGTTGATGGCGCTCAGTTCGCGGGTATTATGCTCGGTCCACAGGTGCAGGCTGGCGTCGAATGATTCGACCATCAGTTTGCGGATGGGGGAGACAAAGTCCAATTGCGCGTCGGATGCATGTTTGTAGAAGATTTCATCTGTTCCTGGGACAATATTTTGGATAAATACATTCGCTCCGGCCTTGATGGCTTCTTCGTAAGCGGCCAGGGTCAATTCCTCGGCGATGGGATGCGTACGAATCAGCAACATTTGTCCGGGCTTGATTTCCAGAGAATAATGTATCAGTATCTTGGCAAGTTTGGAAACGAGAGGATCGTGCATGGCATACTCCAGGAAGTATAATTTTAAAGGAATGATACTTCTGTATACAGATTGTATCACCCTACGCGGAAGGGGTTTTAGTTCTCGGGCCTGGCCAGTTTTAGGATATCCATTCCCGGTAGTATATTGGCCAGTTTCTCTGGTTTGTGGATGAGTACCGGCAGGCACTGTGGGCAGATATACACGTTAGCTTCCTTGTAGCGCATCTGGAGCAGGGGGATTTCTTGTTCGGTTTTTTTGCAATTAAGACAGGTGTTCATTTTCTTATCTCCTCTGTACACAATCGAGATCGTCTTTGGTGAATTAGAGCGTACCCTTATTCATCCCGCCGTCCACGGTCAGCATGACGCCTGTGATGAAACTGGCGGCAGGCGATACCAGGAACACGGCCGCGTTGGCAAACTCTCCCGGGCGGCCCATGCGCCCCAGCGGGCTGTCCATGGACTGTTTATCGATTTCATCCTCGACCGTGGTGCCGTTCTGTTTTGCGCGGAAAGACATCAGTTCTGTGACGCGCTCTGTCTCGGTCCAGCCGGGAAGAATAGAATTGAAACGGATACCATCATGGCCCAGTTCAAGCGCCAGCGACTTGGTCAACCCGATTGTGGCAGCCCGGATGCTGTTGGATAATATCATGTTCGGAATCGGTTGTTTTACCGAATACGAAGTGACGGTCAGCACGCTGGCGGCTTTCGACTGGCGCAGGTGCGGCAGAGCGGCTTTGATCAGGCGCACGTGGCTCATGAACGAAAGGTCAATAGCTTTTTGCCAGGCGGCCTCGTCGAACGACTCGAACGCCCCGGGGGGAGGACCGCCGGCGTTGGTGATTAGAATATCCAGCCCACCCAGTATGAGGACGGCTTCGTTCACCAACTGTTCAGGTACAGCCGGATCCGTCACGTCGCCGGTCAGGCCGAGGGCTTCCCCCCCGGTTTCGGCGGAGATTTTCGCGGCCGCGGCGGAAACCCTAATCTCGTCACGACTGTTGATGGCGAGGCGACAGCCTTCTTTTGCCAGCGCGAGAGCCGTTGCGTAGCCCAATCCGCGACTGGAACCGGTAACGAGGGCGCGTTTGCCTATAAGTTGTAAATCCATATTTCCTCCATCGGGCGGGGCTTGTCCACGCCCAGGGCGACCACAAGGGTCGCCCCTAAAATAATTCGATTTTTGTGTCCATAACATCTCCATCCGTCCAATTGGCCGCGACCCACTTCCGAACCGTCTCCAGTGTGGATTGCAGATGTGCAGAGTCGTTGCCAATCATCCCACAGGCGATGATGGCTTCCTGCCACTTATCCTGCAAGCCAATCTCCGCCGCTGAAATGTTGAACTGGCGGTGCAGACGATGGAGGAGCGGTTTGAGCCGTCCGCGCTTTTCTTTGAGTGAAGCACAGCCGGGGAGGTGAAGTTGGATGGTGAGGAGCCCAATCATTTCACAGATTACGATTTACGAATCACTCATTACGATATACAATCCTTGTGTATGGATACCGAACTTGCCTACAACCAGGCTCTTGATTACCTATACTCTTTTGTAGATTATAGCCTGAAAAAATCCACCGAACTCGCCAAGGCCGATTTCAATCTTGACCGGATGCGGGCGCTCATGGTTTTGCTCGGCAGCCCGGAGAAAAAGTATCCCTGCCTCCATGTAGCCGGGACGAAGGGCAAAGGCTCCACCTGCGCGCTGATGGCTTCGGCGCTGACCGCCGCCGGCTATAGAACAGGCTTGTATACATCACCTCATTTGCAGGATTACGTTGAACGCATCCAAATTGATGGTCGGCCCGTCTCACATGTCCAATTGGTCGAACTGGTCGAGCTAGTCAAGCCGCATGTGGCGGTTATCCCACAGTTAACCACTTTCGAAATTACAACCGCACTCGGCTTTCTCCATTTTGCCCAACAAAACGTGGAGGCTGCGGTCATCGAAGTGGGGTTGGGTGGGCGGCTGGACGCGACCAACGTCATAACGCCGCGTGTCTCGGTCATCACCTCGCTTTCCTACGATCATATGGCTGTGCTCGGAAATACGTTGACGCTTATCGCCGGTGAAAAGGCCGGCATCATCAAACTCGGCATCCCGGTCGTCTCTTCACCGCAAAAGGATGAGGCGCAGGTGGTGCTGGAACGAGTAGCAAATGAATGCAATGCCCCGCTGACACTTGTCGGGCGGGATGTGCTGTTTGCGGCCGGCGAACATTCATTGGATGGACAAACGCTTTCGATAAGCAAGTGGCAGAAGGTTGAAGGTAGGAAGCAGGAATCGGAAAACGGACAAGAATCGGTTATACTTCGCCTCCCTTTGTTGGGACAACATCAGGTTGTCAACGCGGCAACGGCATATGCCGCGCTCAATGCCAGCGGACTGAAAGTCAAAGACGAAGCAATCTGCAAAGGCTTTGGCGGAGTGAGCTGGCCGTGTCGGTTTGAGATTGTCCGCCGAGAGCCGCCGGTAATCTTGGACTCAGCCCATAACCAGGATTCCTTTGAGACCCTGGCCAAGACCCTAGCAGAATACTTTCCTGATCGATCGGTACTGCTGATTTTTGGCTCGTCTGAAGACAAGGATGTGACCGGGATGCTGGCTGCGCTAAAAGGGCGGCTCAAACTCGTTCTTGGCACCAAAGCCGTCCACCCCCGTGCCATCGAGCCGGAGAATATCGTCGAAATGGCGAACAAGCTTGGAGTGCAGGCGGAAGCGGCAGCTTGTGTGGACGAGGCCCTTACCCGGGCTCTGGATCTGGCTGAGGGCGGCGGAGAAATCGTCTTATCGGCAGGCAGTATGTTTGTTACTGCCGAGGTAAAAACGGCCTGGGAAAAACGAAATTAACGGTGGGACACGAAATATCGTACCCCTGCGCGAGGATGTTATGAACCAAAATGACTGGTCTTTTCACGAAGAAGATGCCTTCAACGTGGCGCTCTCACAGCGCACCGACGAACTTTACCGCGTCTCCAATGCCGCGCTGGAAGATGATGGTTGCATCGAGGCGTTAGTTTTGCCTTTACGAGACATGGTTGTTTTTCCGCATATGGTCACGCCGGTTTTTGTGGCGCGCGAGGCCAGCCTACTGGCAATCCAGGAAGCCCATGAGCGCGGTCGGACCATCATTGGCTTGACCCAGAGCGACTCGGATGTGGAAGAGCCCGGACCGCAGGATTTCTTACCCATCGGCGTGGAAATGGCCGTGGGAAGGCTTCTTTCGATGCCGGATGGCTCGTCCTCAGCGCTCGTACAGGGACGACGGAGGGTGGAGGTGGTGGAGTTTACCCGCCTGTCGCCGGTGCTCAAAGTGCGGGCGCGGGTGATTGACGAACCGACCACCGCAGACAAAACCACCCAGGCGCTGATGCGCAATGCCCTGGATCTTTTCGACCGCTGCGTCCAACTTGACCGTGCCATCCCCGAAGAAGCTCATCTTTTCGCCATGAACATCTCCGAACCGGGCTGGCTGGCGGACATGATTGCCACGGCAGTCTCGTTAAAGCTGACCGAGCGCCAGCAACTGATGCTTATGAAGGAACCTCGCCAGCGTCTTCAGCGAATCAACAAATTGCTGGCCCAGGAACTGGACATGCTCGAATTGGAAGATGAAATCCACAGCCGTGTACAGGATGAAGTGGATAAGAGCCAGCGCGAGTTTTACCTGCGCGAGCAAATGAAACAGATCCAGACCGAACTGGGCGAAGGCGACATCTTCACACGCGACCTGAGCGACTTGAAAAAGAAAATCGAGGCAGCTTTGCTTCCGGAGCAGGCCCGCACCACCGCCCTCAAAGAACTCGAACGCCTGAACCAGATGCCACCCATGGCTCCCGAAGTAGGAATCATCCGTACCTATCTGGACTGGATCCTTGATTTGCCATGGCAGGAATCCACCGATGACAATCTGGATGTAAAACATGCCGGCCGAATTCTGGAACGCGACCATTACGGTCTGAAGAAGGCCAAAGATCGTATCCTGGAATACATCGCTGTCCGATCGCTCAAGCCCAAGAAGGAGCGCCAGCCCATCCTGTGCTTCGTCGGCCCACCCGGGACCGGAAAGACCTCTCTCGGCCAGTCCATCTCAGAGTCGCTAGGACGCAAGTTTGTGCGCGTCTCGCTTGGTGGGGTGAGGGATGAGGCAGAGATCCGCGGTCACCGCCGGACGTACATCGGTGCACTGCCCGGTCGCATCCTCCAGACGATGAAACGGGCAGGGACCTCGAACCCGCTCTTTATGCTTGACGAGATTGACAAGCTCGGGCAAGATTTCCGCGGCGACCCATCGTCCGCCTTGTTGGAAGTGCTCGATCCCGAACAGAACCACGCCTTTAGCGACCACTATCTCGAACTGGACTTCGACCTTTCAAAGGTAATGTTCATCACCACCGCCAACACCCTGATGACCATTCCACCCGCCCTGTTGGACAGGTTGGAAGTAATTGAGTTCCCTGGCTATATCGAGGAAGAGAAACTCATCATCGCCACCCGATTCCTGATCCCACGCCAGTTGGAAGAGAACGGAATTGAAACCCTCGGCATGAATTTCACCAACGAAGCGCTTCAGCGCATTGTCCGCGAGTATACCTACGAAGCGGGTGTGCGCAATCTGGAGCGAGAGATCGGACGCATCTGCCGCAAGGTGGCACGCTGGAAAGCCGAATCGAAACGCTATCCCATCGCAATCCTGCCGGACCTGATCGAGAAGTTCCTCGGACCACAGCAGTATTTCCAGACCGAGGCCGAGCGAAAAGACGAGGTGGGCGTGGCTACCGGCCTGGCCTGGACCGAGAACGGCGGCGAGATCATATCCATCGAAGTGGCTGTCCTGGATGGCAAGGGCAACCTGCAGATGACCGGTCAGATCGGGGACGTTATGCAGGAATCGGGTCAGGCCGCGTTGACTTACGTCAAATCACGGGCGGCTCGCCTGGGAATTGACTTCGAAGTGTTTGAGCGCATGGATATCCACGTGCACATGCCGGAGGGTGCCATCCCGAAGGATGGCCCGTCAGCGGGTATCACGCTGGCATCGGCGCTCATCTCTGCCCTGACAGGGCGACCGGTCCACAAGGAAGTTGGCATGACCGGAGAGATCACCCTGCGCGGGCGCGTGCTGCCCATCGGAGGGCTGCGTGAAAAGGTGCTGGCTGCCCACCGCGCCGGGCTAAAGGTGGTACTGCTCCCGGAGAAAAACATGAAAGACCTGGTGGATGTACCCAAGAAGGTGCGCGAGGATTTGAAGATCATACCCATTCAGCACATGGACCAGGTGCTCGAAATTGCCCTTGCAGCAGAACCAATCCTTGAACCTCCTCGTCCGCGACGCAGGCAGGAAGAACCAGGCGAGCAGCCGGAAGAATAGGCATCCAGGAATCAAGTAATTTGGGAATATGACCAAGGCCTAATCCCTGACTACCTGATTGCTTATTTTTATAATCATCCTCGAGGTTCCTCAATGCCCCAATCCCTTCAAAACAAAGTCGTTTTTATCACGGGTGCCTCCTCCGGCTTTGGAGCGGACGCGGCCCGTCTTTTCGCAAAGGAATGCGCGATCGTCGTCCTAGCCGCCCGGCGCATGGACCGCCTCAATACCCTGGCCGAAGAAATCCATCTCGCCGGCGGGCAGGTTTTGGCTGTCCCGCTCGACGTAACCGAGCAGTCCCAGATTGACGACACTGTCCAGACCGTGCTCGACACTTATGGTCGCATAGACATTCTTTTAAACAACGCCGGGCTGGGCCGCCGGGACTGGCTTGAAACACTCGGCCCTACCACCGATATTGACATTCAAATTGATGTCAATTTGCGCGGGATGATCCAAATGACGCGCGCCGTCCTGCCGTCCATGCTGGCGCGCCGCGCCGGTCATATCATCAATATGTCCTCGGTGGCAGGTCTGATCGCAGCACCGATGTACAGCGTGTATGCCGCCACCAAGTACGGAATGCGCGGATTTACCGACGCCTTGCGCCGTGAGGTGGCTCCCTTCAACATACATGTCTCCGGCATTTACCCTGGCCCGGCAACTACTGAGTTCAGCCATCAATCTGGTGACAATCCTCTCAAGCGGAACATCAAAGTGCCGCGCTGGATTTATATGACCTCTGAATACGTAGCCCGTCGGACCGTCGGCCTGGCACGCCATCCTTGCCGGACACTGATCCTCCCATGGTGGTTTCATCCCATCATCGGGTTCGATACGCTCTTCCCCCGTCTGGTGGACTGGCTTTTGAAGGTGGCATTTGTGAAGCGATTACATTTATTGTAAGGGCGACCGTGAAGATCGTACTGGGCGGGGTTTAACCCCGCCCCTATTTGGAGGAATAATGTTCAACTCCCGTCTTTCCAAACTTTTCGCTGCAATTCAAGCCTCAGGCATGGATGCCCTCGTTCTGAATGCCGGCCCCAGCCTGGTCTACCTGACCGGGCTGCATTTTCATCTATCGGAACGTCCTGTCGTCGCCCTCTTCACTGCCCACTACGAACCCGTCATTATCCTGCCGGAACTGGAAATGCTCAAGGTGACCGGTCTGCCATATGAGATCAAAGCCTTCCCATACGGTGAAAATCCCGCCGATTGGGAGGGCGTCTTCCGCGAGGCGGTCCAGTCGCTGGGGCTGAACGGGAAGCGCATCGGCGTGGAACCGCGGCAGATGCGCTTGCTGGAATTCCGGCACGTCAAGGGCGGCGCCCCCGCAGCGGCCTTCCCGGATGCCTCCGATGTGGTCAGCAGTCTCCGGGTCCGAAAGGATGCGGACGAAGTTGCCGCAATGCGAATGGCTGTTAAAGTGGCGCAATCTGCGCTGGAAGCGACCATCCCGTTGATTAAAGTCGGAATGACCGAAAAGGAACTGGCCTCGGAATTGGTCATCCAGTTGCTGCGGCATGGTTCGCAGCCCGAAATGCCGTTTGCGCCGATTGTATCCGGCGGGCCGAACAGCGCCAATCCGCATGCCTCGCCCTCCGCTCGGAAAATCCAACCCGGCGACTTGCTGGTGATGGATTGGGGCGCGGCTGCCGACGGTTACATCTCTGACCTGACGCGCACCCTGGCGGTGGAGGAGGTGGAGGCGGAGTACCTCAAGATCCACCAGATCGTGCTGGAAGCCAATGCGGCAGGTCGAGCGGCGGGGAAACCTGGTGTGCCTTGTGCCAATGTAGATATTGCCGCCAGGACAGTGATTGAGAAAGCTGGCTATGGAAAATATTTCACCCACCGGACGGGGCACGGCATAGGAATGGAAAGCCATGAGGACCCGTACATGCGCGCCGATAATATGCAGTTGCTGCAGCCGGGAATGGCTTACACGGTGGAGCCGGGGATTTACCTGTCGGAACGCAACGGCGTGCGGATCGAGGACAACGTGGTGATTACAGGGACCGGCGCGGAGTGCCTGAGTGACTTGCCGCGCGAGTTACAGGTGGTTGGATAAGGAATTCCCCATTATTCAAAGGAAAATTATTGATGGAACTTGCCCCCTTTAAATTAGAACGCTATTTCGCCCGCTACGAGTTCAATGCAAAGTATCTGCTATGCTGTTCCGACTGTGAATCGTTTTCAGTCGGAGACCTGCTGGCATTCGAACCTGAGGCGGACGAAGGCTTTAAACGCCACTGGCTTGGTTACACCGAGTCAACCGGTGCGTTATCGCTGAGGCAGGAGATCAGCCGCATCTACACCGGGATCCAGCCGGGGCAAGTTCTAGTCCACAGTGGCGCGGAGGAAGCGATCTTCCTATTCATGCACGCCGTTCTGCAACCCGGTGACCATATAGTCGTCCACTGGCCGTGCTACCAATCGCTGTTTGAGATTGCCAGGAGCATTGGCTGTGAGGTGACTTTCTGGAAAGCCCGTCTGGAACACAAGTGGGCGCTCGACCTGGACGAACTCAAGCGCAGCCTGCATTCCAATACACGCGCCGTCATTGTCAACACGCCGCACAACCCGACCGGTTATCAAATGCCAAAGGCCGATTTCCGGGCGCTCAACGAACTTGTCCAGGAACGCGGCCTCCTGCTTTTCTCCGACGAAGTCTATCGCGAACTGGAATATGACCCGGCAGACCGGCTCCCCTCAGCCTGTGAACTCAACCCGAGCGCCGTCTCTCTGGGGGTGATGTCCAAGATCTATGGGCTGGCTGGGCTGCGCATCGGCTGGATTGCCACACAAAACGCGCCTGTTTATGTGCGCATGGCCGCGCTCAAGGATTACACCACCATCTGCAGCAGTGCCCCCAGCGAATATCTGTCCGAATTGGCCATACGGCAGCGAAGCCAGATCGTCGGGCGAAATTTGCATATCATTCAGGACAACCTGTCTCTGCTGGATATGTTCTTCGCGGCACATGTAGACCGTTTCGAGTGGGTGCGTCCCAAAGCCGGACCGATTGCTTTCCCGCGCCTTGTCGGCGAGGATGTCGACCAGTTTTGCCACCAACTTGTGACCAGTTCGGGTGTTCTGCTCCTGCCAGGGACGATGTACGACCATCCGGACAATCATTTCCGGCTGGGTTTTGCACGCAAGAATATGCCGCAAGCCCTGGCACAACTGGAACAATTTCTCGCTACCCGCACAACAATGGAAGGTTTGGCATGATGACTTACTGCCAATATCTGCGCGAGCATCCGGAAGATTCTTTCAATAATAAATATCACGACTTCGAATATGGTTTCCCGCTGGAAGATGACTCCGCTCTCTTCGAGCGTCTGGTGCTCGAAATTAACCAGGCAGGATTGTCTTGGATCACAATTCTAAAAAAACAGGCCAACTTCCGTTCCGCCTACGACAACTTCGAGGTGGACAAGGTCGCAGCCTATGGCGAGCAAGAAATTGCCCGCCTGTTGGCGGAGGCTGGCATCATCCGCAACAGGCTCAAGGTGCGCGCGGCGGTCGAGAATGCGCGCCGCATCCAGGGTCTGCGGGCGGAGTTCGGCTCCTTCAAGGGTTGGCTGGACGGGCACCACCCACTCAGCCTGGAAGAGTGGACGAAACTGTTCAAAAGAACCTTCGTTTTCACCGGCGGGGAAATCGTTAAGGAATTCCTGCTTTCCACCGGTTACCTGCCCGGCGCCCATGATCACGAGTGCCCGGTCTACTGGCAGATTGATAAACTGCAACCCGCCTGGACAAGGGCTTTCAGGAAAGTGGCACTGATTTCTGAGGGAGGCGAAACGTCATCTGAACCCCGCTGAACCCGACGCCCCCCTTTATTCAGACCGGGTTATAATCTGCTTTCGCTGATTCTTCACTTTTCACGAACCATCTTAAGTCCCTTATGTTCCAAATCATTCCGACTGCTGAACCCTTCTTCTTCCCGGGAAAAGGTGCCAATGCCAAAACCGGCTGTCTGGTCATACACGGGTTCACCGGCGCGCCGAAGGAAATGCACTGGCTCGGTGAATATCTTAACAACCAGGGCTACACGGTCTGTGGGGTCCGGTTGAACGGCCATGCCACCAAACCTGAGGACATGATCCGTTCGCACTGGCAGGATTGGCTGCTCTCTGTCGAGGATGGTTACAATTTGCTGAGTTCCTGCACCGACCAGGTTTTCCTGTTTGGCCTTTCGATGGGAGGAGTGCTTTCTTTGACTTTTGCCAGCCTGTTCCAGGCCGGCCCTGAGAATGCAGGACGAAAGGTCCGGGGAGTGGTCGCTATGTCCACCCCGTATACCCTGCCCGATGATCCGCGTCTTCGCTATGCAAAATTGGTTTCCCGGTTCATCCAGTACATGCCTAAAGGGAATCGTAAGCCGGGATCGAGTTGGTTCGATCAAGAGGCCTGGAAGCAACACGTCGCCTATCCAAAGAACCCTGTCAGAGCTGTCTCCGAGTTGAATGAACTTCTGGGCGTAACGCGTGAATTGCTGCATAAGGTCAGGGTGCCGGTGCTGTTGATCCATTCGCGCGATGACGACTTTGTTATCCCTGACAGCATGGAGAAAATCCATGCCGCTCTCGGCAGTGCTGACAAGAGCATGCTGTGGGTCGAAGGCGGTGGGCACGTTATTACCGAGGAGCCGACGCGCGAGACGATCTTCAAGGCCGCGGCTCATTTCATCGAGCGGGTCGCATTTGCATGAGCGTTGACCTGATCCTGCTATGTGCGTCCCTCTTCACTTGGGGGTTAGGTGAGGGAATGTTCATTTATTTCCAGCCCATCTATTTGCAACAACTGGGTGCCAGCACGATGACCATTGCAACGGTCTTCAGCGCGTCCGGGTTGGCGATGATGCTAGCACATATCCCGGCCGGCTACCTGGCTGACCGCATCGGACGGAAACCGATTATGATTGCGGCCTGGATCTTCGGTTTGACTGCCACCTGGGTGATGGCCCTGGCCCGGACTCTACCTGCCTTTATAGTCGGTGTGTTGATCTATGGGCTGACGGCTTTCGTCTCCTCACCGTTGAATTCTTACGTGACGGCGGCGCGTGGAAAACTTACACCGGTGCGCGCCATGACCTTGATGTCGGCCTCCTTCAACCTTGGCGCAGTGCTCGGGCCGATCTCGGGCGGATGGCTCGGTGACAGCTTCGGCTTGCGGACCATCTACCTGGTGGCGGCCTGCATATTCATTATTTCGACGGGAATCCTGCTTTTTATCCATTCCCAAGTGCGCGACGGACATGACCCTGCCACACCCCCGACCAAACTTCGGACGAACACGCGCTTTATCACGTTAGTGGGGATTGTCTTCGTGGCTATGTTCGTCATGTACTTGCCCCAGCCGCTGACCCCCAAATTCCTGCAAAACGAGCGCGGGCTGTCGCTGGAATCCATCGGTTTGGTCGGCTCGGTGGGCAACTTTGGGAATGCCGCGCTGAATCTGATCCTGGGACAGGTCGCCGCTCGTACTGGATTCCTGCTGGCGCAGGTCTCGGTGGCGGCTTTCAGCCTGCTGCTATGGAAGGGGATGGGGTTGCCCTGGTACGCCCTGGGATTTTTTCTGCTGGGCGGGTACCGTGCCGCCCGCTCGTTCATCTTTGCTCAAGTGCGTCCGCTGGTCCATCCGGCGCAGATGGGCCTTGCCTACGGTGTGGCCGAGACCTTTAATTCAATGTCCATGACATTGGCTCCGCTGCTGGCAGGGTTTTTGTATACCTTTGCGCCGATTGTGGTGTACCCGGTCAGCCTGGGGTTAGTGGGGGTGGTATTTTTGCTCACGATTGCATATGCTCCGCACCAGCCGGTTGAAGAACCGGCCGCGGCTGGCCAGTACCTGGAGCTTTGACATTGCTCGAAATCATCCCCCTTGTCTTGGGACCTGTTTCCACCAATTGCTACCTGATCGCCGACCCCAACTCCGGTGAGGCCGCCGTGATTGACCCGGCCTGGGACGGCCAGATTATCCTGGCGGAAGCGCAGAAGCGCGACTGGAAGATCGGTCAACTATGGTACACACACGCCCATTTCGACCATTTTGGGGGTGCAGCCGAGATCGCCGAGGCGCTGAATCCGCTGCCAATCGTTGCCCTTCATCCGCTCGACCATGACCTATGGCAAAACCAGGGTGGTGCACCGTTTTTTGGAATGCGCATTGACCCCGGTCCGGAGCCAACGGTTGACCTCGCTCACAACAAGATTTTGCGTTTGGGAAATATCGAATTCGAAGTTCGGCACACGCCCGGCCATACCCCCGGCCACGTTGTTTTCTTCTGCGCAAAGGAATCCGTTCTATTCAGCGGCGATCTGATCTTTCAAGGCGGTGTTGGTCGAACGGATTTGCCCGGCGGCGATTGGGAGTCGCTTGAAGAAAGCATTCGGAAGCAAGTATATACACTACCGGATGAGACCTGGATTTTGTCAGGGCACGGCGAGAAGACCAAGGTGGGGGATGAGAAATTCAAAAACCCATTTGTTCGCTCCTGAGGCTATTGAGCAAATAACCTGGATGGGTGACGAAAGAATAGGGCGACCTCAATTAGCTCTTATTGTTTGTCTTAAAACTTCCACAGCAAAGCTTGGAAGATCAATAGGGCGGCCATTCCCACGATGATGGTCAGCAAGACATTCTTTGTTCGCCAGGCTGCCAGCACGGCCAGCGCGCCGGCGTAGAGTTGTGGGTTGTGAAGGGAAACATCCAAGACTGCGGAACGGGTGGCGAGTTCGGGCAGGATGATGGCCGAGAGTACCGCCGCCGGGACAAAACGCAGGCCGCTCCGGAACCAACCCGGGACATTAATGCGGTCGAGCAGGAGGATGAAGGAGAGGCGGGTGCCAAATGTCAGCAGACCGGAAAGCAGGATGACCGCCCAGAGGCTCATTTCTGCCTCCCTTCCACCAGCAGGCCAGTGAGGATGCCGATGAAAGCGGCGGCCAGCAGGCCGATCTTGAACGGGAAGCCAAAAGTCAGTACGCCGACCAGGGCGGCTGTGACGGCCGCAACGACACTGGCCTTGTCCTTAAGCGCCGGGACGACCAGGGCGATGAAGGTCAGAGAAAGGATGAAGCCGAGCGGCCAGTTCTGTGGGAGTTGAGCGCCGATGAAAATGCCTGTCGCCGTGCTGACCTGCCAGGTTGTCCACAAGGTCAGCCCAGCGCCGAGGAAGTACCAGTGTTTGTTGGTCGGGTCGTCATCCTGGCGATAGTGGGTGATAGTGACGGCGTAGGCTTCATCAGTGAGCAGGTAGGCGAGCAGGAACTTCCAGATCGGGGAGAGATGACGCATGTGCGGTGCAACAGAGGCACTGTAGAGCGCGTGGCGCAGGTTTACCATAAACACTACCAGGATGATTGCCAGACGTGAAACGCCAGTTCCCACCATCCCGGCGGCGATGAACTGGGATGAACCGGCGAATATAATGGAAGACATGGCTTGGGCAACCGGGGCAGCGATCGAAGCATGGATCGCCACTGTGCCGAAGATTAGCCCAAAAGGGGCAACTCCGAGTAAGATGGGAGCTTCATCCCGCACGCCCAACCAGAATTCCTGTTTCCGAGTTGTCATAACCATCCTTCCCAAGCCCGGATCGCACTTGCTAATTGGGCAGTCCCTTTGAAAGCATGGCAACTGCCAGTTTCTGGCCCCCGTCCCAAGGCAAGGCTTGCTCCGCGGGGGTGCATTGGAAAGCCGCCTCGGTCATAAGTAGATCTTGGGGTATAGACGCCAGTTTTTCCGCTTACATCAGGAGCGAGCCAGCGCTCGCTCCTTCTTTACTTTTATTTTGCATATTCCGTCGCCCGTGTCTCTCGGATGACAGTTACCCGGATCTGGCCGGGGTACTGCATAGTCTCCTCAATTTTCTTCGCGATATCGCGCGCTAGGCGGGCAGCCTCCAGGTCGTCAATCTCTTCCGGACGGACGATGATGCGCACTTCGCGTCCGGCCTGGATGGCATAGGCCTGGGAGACACCCTTGAAGGCAGTGGCCATATCCTCGAGTGTGCGGATGCGCTTGATATAGGCTTCGAGGTCCTCACGGCGTGCGCCAGGACGGGCACCTGAGATCGCATCTGCAGATTCAGTTATTACGGCTTCGACGCTCTCCTGCTCCACCTCGTGGTGATGACCAGCAATGGCATTGACCACGCTCGGATTCACACCATAGCGTTTGGCAAACTCTGCCCCTAGCAGAGCATGGGTGCCTTCCTGGTTGTGGTCCATGGCCTTGCCCAAGTCATGCAGGAAGCCGCCCTGACGGCAGACGTCCTCGTTGGCGCCCAGTTCGGCGGCCAGAATGCCGGAAAGTTTTGCCACTTCCACGGCGTGGGCCAGTTGATTTTGCCCATAGGAGGTGCGGAACTTGAGCCGGCCCATCATGCGCAGCACTTCCGGGTGCAGACCAGTAACACCGGCGTCATAAGAAGCCTGTTCGCCGGCCTCCACGATGATTTTATCCACAGCTTTCTGCTCATCCTCCAGGACCTTTTCGATGTGCGCCGGGTGGATGCGGCCATCCAAAATCAGACGCGCCAAAGCGCGGCGGGCCACTTCACGGCGCACGGGCTCGAAGCACGAAATTGTTACGGCCTCGGGAGTATCGTCCACGATAACATCCACTCCGGCGGCTTGTTCGAAGGCCCGGATATTGCGTCCGTTGCGGCCCACGATGCGGCCCTTCATTTCCTCGTTAGGAAGCGGCACGAGCGAAGTGGTAAATTCTGCCACCTGATCCGTGGCAACGCGCTGGATCGAATCTGCGATGAGTTTGCGGGCACGCTTTTCGCCCTCCTCGCGTGCTTCCACCTCGATCTGGCGGATGATGCGAGCCATATCATTGCGGGCTGTTTTCTCCACCTCGGCAAGCAGGATTGTGCGTGCTTCGTCCAAGTTCATCTGGGCTACGCGCTGGAGTTCCACCATCTCCTGCTCGTGCAACTTCTCGATTTCATTGGCACGGCGGTCCAAGGCACTCTGGTGCTTGTTCGCCACCTGTTCGCGTTGTTCCAACCGTTCCACACGGCTGTCAAGTTCGACGCGACGTTTTTGTAAACGCTCGTCTTCCCGGTTCAGTTCGGTGCGCAGGCGGGTGATTTCGCCTTCGGCAGTCTGGGAGATTTTCAGAGCATTGTCGCGTGCCTGGAGTTCGACGGTACGCGCCTGTTCGCGCGTTTCCTGAAGGAATGTCTCCGCCTTGTCGCGCTTGTTACGCTGGTCCTTTTCAGATTGGGCCCGGCTGATGAAAAAGCCAATGGTGAGACCCAGGAGCAAGGTCAGGCCGGCAATCGCAAATACAACAAATAGGTCCATTTTCAATCCTTATCCTCAAGAGTTCCCCCATCATCCGCCGTCTGGGTTTCTTTCCAGACTTCAGAGACGACCGGGGACAGGGTAGTGTAAGAAAAGCCGCGGCGGGCGAGAAACCCGCTTAACTTCAGGCGGAACCTGAGCCATTCCAGACCCGTCAATCGCCGTGCGTATTTTCGGGCGGCATCGAAGGCCAGGGTTTCCTCATCAACCTGTTCATCCAGCACAGGTTGGATAATCTCGTCGCTGAGCCCTTTGCGCCGCAATTCCATTCGCAGCGCAGATTTACTGCGCGGTTGGAAGATATTACGGTTTTCGACCCAGGCCCGGGCGAATTCCTGGTCATTGATCAGCCCGGCCTGCTGGAGGCGGTTCACCGTCTCATTGACGAGAGCTTCCGGGATGCCACGTTTCGTAAGGTTCTGACGTACTTCCGCTGAAGAGCGCGGGCGATAGCTAAGGAAATGCAAGGCTTTCTGGTAGGCCATTTCGCTTTCATCTTCGGCCTGCAAGGCGGCGATTTTCTCTTCGCTCAGTTCCTGCCCCCACTTCAGCCAGCCGGCAGTGAACCGGGCCAAGCCGAAGGCAAACTCCCCGTCCAGGTAGATACTTACCCGCTGGGGGTTATTTAACTGGGGTTCAATTGCCGTGATTTTGTGCATTCCACTTTATCTTCCTCTCCCACAAGCAGGAAACCGCAGGGATAAGGGTTAAACACACACAGCCATAGACCGCATGTAATGGCGGCTACGGCTGTGGAAAATTCTCCTGGATGTCCATCTGTTCTGCATCTTGCCCAGAGCAGAGACACAGAGGGATTTATCGGGAACCGGTTACGGGTCCGGTACCGGATGCGGATTGTGAGGGGAAATCAGTGATCTTTCAGAATCCCTGTTCTGCTTTCATCCGCATGTTCGTTCCGTCCATACTTCCCATAAAAGATGCCCGTGTTTCGGGTCAAGGGGTAAACCCGGGATTTTCCAAGAGTTCCGTTTCAAGCCGTGCCCACCAACAAAGCTAATCATATACGCGGCGCGTCCAATATCCAGACAACACTATTATACATTAAATAATCCCGGTTCGCTTGTAGGATTCCGACTATTGGCTGTAATTCTTCACCGAAAAAGGGGTAGGCGTTTGTGTTATTGTGACAAAAGGAGCCAACAAACCTCTTTCATCTTGTGGGATAATGGAACAGTTGACGAAATCTGATTCCTTATAAGAGGTCATATGCCTAAAGTCACCGATCAAGAAGCCCGCGATTACCATCATTTGAATGGGAAACCGGGCAAAATTGCTGTGGTGCCGACTAAGCCAATGGATACCCAGCGAGATCTGAGCCTGGCCTACACACCCGGCGTGGCCGTGCCGGTGCTGGATATCGAGAAGGACCCGGAAGCGGCTTATGAATACACCTCTAAGGGCAACCTGGTGGCCGTCCTTACAAACGGCACGGCCATCCTAGGTCTGGGAGACCGTGGCGCGCTTGCGAGCAAACCGGTCATGGAAGGCAAGGGCGTACTGTTCAAGAAATTCGCCGACGTGGACGTGTTCGACATCGAAGTGGACAGCCACGACCCGGATGAAATAATCAACATTGCCCGCGCGATTGCACCGACCTTCGGAGGCATCAACCTGGAAGATATCAAAGCGCCGGAGTGTTTTTATATTGAAGAAACGCTGAAGGGGATGCTAGACATCCCGGTCTTTCATGATGACCAGCACGGCACTGCCATCATCTCGTCGGCTGCGCTGGCAAATGCGCTGGAGGTCGTTGGCAAGACACATAGCGAAGTAAAGATGGTCATCTCCGGTGCGGGCGCTTCGGCCATCTCGTGCGCAAATCTGGCCATGCGTTGGGGTGTGAAGCGCGAGAACATTATAATGCTCGATAGCAAAGGTGTCATATACAAAGGCCGCAAAGAGGGCATGAATAAGTATAAGGATGCTTTCGCAATGGATACCGACCTGCGCACCCTGGCAGAGGCGGTACGCGGCTGTGATGTGTTCTACGGACTCTCGATTGCCAATGTGCTGACCCCAGATATGGTCAAGTCCATGGCTGACCGTCCCTTCATCTGCGCTATGGCGAACCCGGATCCGGAAATTCGTTACGAACTGGCAAAGGAAGCTCGCCCGGATGTGCTGGTAGCCACCGGCCGTTCGGACTACCCGAACCAGGTCAACAACGTGCTCGGCTTCCCGTTCATCTTCCGAGGCGCGCTCGACGTGCGGGCGCGTGCAATCAACGAGGAGATGAAATTCGCTGCTTCGCAATCTCTTTATTACCTGACCCATGAAGATGTACCCGATTCGGTCCTGCGTGCCTATGGCGTGGAAAGTATGAAATTTGGCTCCGAGTACATCATCCCCAAGCCGTTTGACTCGCGCGTATTGCTGTGGGAAGCCCCTGCAGTTGCCAAGGCGGCTATGGAGACTGGTGTGGCTCGCAAGAAAATTGATATTGACGAATATCGCGAGCAACTGGCCTTCCGCCAGGGCAAAGGTGCGCGCGTGCGCTACTTCTTTATGAATAAGGCTAAGTCGGCCAAGCCAAGAAAGCGGATTGTTTTTGCAGAAGGTGAGGAGCCCAAGATCATCCGCGCCGCCGTCCAGATCCAGGATGATGGCATCGCCACGCCAATCCTGGTGGGACGGCCCAAGGTAATCAAGAGCAAGATTAAGAAACTGGCACTAGATATCACCTGCGATATCCTCGATCCGAATGACTTCCCAAAATACGAAACCTATGTAAAGGCTTATTACGATTTGCGCTCCCGCAAGGGCATGACTTTGTCGCAGGCTCAAAAACGTGTGCGCGAACCGAATGTGCTTGGCCCCCTGATGGTCAAAATGGGCGACGCGGATGCCTTTGTGTCAGGACTGACCTACGAGTATCCGGATGTTATCCGCCCGGCATTGCAAATTAACCATGCCCAGGCCGGCGGACTGGTCGCAGGCGTTTACATCATGATCATCGAAGACCGCGTTTTCCTGTTCACCGACGCCACGGTCAACATTGATCCAAGCGCTGAGCAGCTGGCCGAGATCGCCTGTCTCGCCGCCGATTTTGCCAAGAGACTCGAAATCGAGCCGCGCGTGGCTTTCCTTTCCTTCTCCAACTTCGGTTCCACCCCGCACCCCCATTCAGACAAAGTGCGCAAGGCCGTAGACCTGGTCAAGAAGCAGCGCCCGGACCTGAACGTGGATGGCGAGATGCAGGCGGATACGGCTGTGGTCTCCGAAATCGTGGATGAGCGCTACCCCTTCAGTATGGTCAAGGATGCCAACGTGTTGGTCTTCCCGTCGCTTGAATCCGCCAATATCACATATAAATTGCTGGCACGCTTGGGCAACGCCAATGCCATCGGCCCGATTTTGCTTGGCACCGGAGCGCCCATCCACGTCCTACAGACCGGCGACGAAGTGGATTCCATTGTCCAGATGGCAGCTGTGGCCGTGATGGACGCCATGAGCCGCAAGTAACATTGCCCGTTATCGATCAGATATGACAGGGTTTAGGGTCTTTGGGAATTCCCGCGGTAGAGGAAAGATTTGGGGGGTGTTATTTATCCCATCGCTATGTCAATTCCCAGAGGCCCAAGGTTTAAGCAGACCAGCCAGGTCTTTTTTTGTGCTAGAATCAAGATATGATAAACCAGCCTCCTGTTGACCGTCCGACCGTCCGTGCCCACAAGCGCCAATTAGCCTGGCAGATCTTGGCGCCGTTCCTGATGATTGCAGGACTGATTATTGCGGGGGCGGTGCGGGTCGTCACCGATGAAGCACCCCGGACCGGGATCTGGGCCAACGTATCTGTGATCTGGCTTCTGGCTCCGGCTCTGTTCTTCGCCCTGGCGTTCCTGGTTATCATTGTCACCATTATCTACGGTATGGCCAAGCTGTTGCAGATCCTGCCGCACTGCACCAGCAAAGCCCAGGGCATCTTTGTCCAGCTTTCGGCCGGGACGCGCAAAGTTTCGGACGGGGCAACGAAGCCTTTTGTCTGGTTCCGGCAGGCCGGGGCGGTGATTAGATCCATTTTCAGGTTTTAGGGGAGGGCTAAGGCAGTTATTCGAAGAGGTTTGTCCCTGCACAGGGCAACCGCAAGGGTCATCCCTTCCGCATGAAAGGATCAAAATCATGGAAGAAACCAAAATTATCGAAGCACCCCTCCCCGACAATTCGTGGAAACTTAAGACAATGCTGATTGGCGGGGGGATTGGCGCACTGGTGGGCGTGTGTGCCGCCTTCCTGCTGACCAAACGCGCTGAATAGAAAGGCCAGTCACTGTCGATTACGCCTGTCAAAGGCGTGCAACTGGGTGTGATGCTGGCCGGGCTGATGAGGTCGATCCTATCCCTGGGGGAAGATTAAAATGCTGGCAATGAATATTTATAACGACTGAGGAAAAACTCGGTCATTAATATTCATTCACCAATAATAAGTCCAATTATGTGCCTGGTTTGTAAGATTTTTCAGACCTTTTGACATATCAAACCTTTCAGATACGTCCCCTCGGGGAAATTCAAGGCCACCGGGTGGTCCGGAGATTGCGACAAATGCTCCACGATTTGTGCCTCAACGCCTGCGTCCAGGGCGGCGGAGGCGATGATTTTCTGGAACAAGCCGGCATCAATCCCACCCGAACATGAGAAAGTGACCAGAATCCCACCGGGATGCAGGAGTTTGAAGGCCAGCAGGTTGATATCCTTGTAGCCGCGGGCGGCCTTCCCGGCCTGGGAGGCGGTGGGGGCGAACTTGGGTGGATCAAGGATGATCAATTCGAAAAAGCGGGCTTCGTCCCGGAATTTGCGCAGGAGTTGGAAGACGTCGCCTTCCTGAGTGGCATGGCGGTCAGCCGCGAGAGCGTTGAGGGACACGTTTTCGCGGCACAGAGCAAGCGCGTCTGCCGAGGCGTCCACCGAGAGCACTGACTTTGCTCCACCCGCCAGCGCATTAACTGTGAACCCGCCGGTGTAGCAGAAGCAGTCCAGCACAGTGCGGCCTTCAGTCAGCCCGCGCAGGTGTTGACGGTTGAGGCGCTGGTCGAGGTAGAAGCCAGTCTTGTGGCCGGTTACAAAGTTGACGTTGAATTTCAGGTTGTTTTCAGTGAAGGTAATTGGAGAACGGTTATCATCACCTCGCAAAGGGCCAACGCGAGTCGGCAATCCTTCAAGTTCGCGCACGTCGGCATCGGACCGTTCGTAGATCGTCGTCAGGCCGGTCGCTTCGAGCAGAAGGTCGGCGATGGTGTCTTTCCAGTATTCCGTTCCTGCAGTTAGTGACTGGAGCACGAGGATGTCTGCGTAACGGTCCACGATCAGGCCGGGCAGACCGTCCGATTCGGCGTGAATGAGGCGAAGTGCAGAGAATGGAGAATAGAGATCGGGGAATAGTACCTGGCGTGCGGAAATGGCGCGAATGATGCGATGGCGGAAGAAGTCCGCGTCCACCGGCTCGGACGAGTCGAAGGTCCAGACACGTGCCCGGATCTGAGAGCTCGGGCTGTAAGCGGCGCGGGCCAGGAACTGACCATGTGCGGCGAGCAGTTCCACAGTCTCTCCGGAGGTGGGGTTTCCGTCCAGGCGGCCAATGGCGCCGGAGAAAATCCACGGGTGGCGGCGGAGGACCGATTTTTCGCGGCCAGGTTTGAGAGTGAGCGTTGACACAATAATTACAGGAGGACGATAATTGTGCCCTTACGGGTTATTGGATGATCCCAATTTCGCGCCCGGCCGTGGCGATGACGCCTAAGGCGTATTCAATCTCTTTCGGTTCGTGCGCGGCAGTGACGGTGGCCCGCAGGCGGGCCAAGCCCTCCGGCACTGCTGGGGAGACCACTGGCAAAACGAACAGGTCCCTATGCTGGCAGACTTGGGTCAGCTTATAAGCGCGTTCGTCGGTGCCGCACAACACAGGGACGATGGCTGTGGTGGAAAGCAGGGTATCGAAACCAGCACACTTCAGCCCGTTAATAAACTGCTCGCCATTGGCATTGACCTTTTCAATGCGCCAGGGTTCATCCAGGATGACTTTGAAGGCTTCGCTGGCGGCGGCGGCCTGCCCTGGGGGTAAAGCGGCGGAGAAGATGAAGGCCCGGCTGGCGTGGCACAGGTACTGGACGAGTTCCTTTCGGCCGGCCACGTACCCTCCCACCGATGGGATGGTCTTGCTGAGTGTGCCCATTTTGATATCCACTACGTCGCCCAGACCAAAGTGCTCCTCGATGCCTCGCCCGGTCTTCCCAAGCACACCCACTGAGTGGGCTTCATCAATCATCAGCCAGGCCTTGTACTTCTTGCACAGTTCGACAGTCTTCGGAAGGTCGAGCACGTCGCCGTCCATGCTGAAAACGGCGTCAGCAACCACCAGTTTCGTCACGTCGCCAGGCGCCTGTTGGAGGCGATGTTCCAGATCGGCCATATCGTTGTGTTTGAAGCGGCGGAACTCCGCACCCGACATGAGACAGCCGTCCACGATGGAGGCGTGGTTAAGTTTGTCGGAGATGACATAATCGCCTCGGCCCATCAGAGTCGAGATCACGGTCAGGTTGGTGACGTAACCGGAGGAGTAGGTGACGGCCGCTTCAGCATGCTTGAAGGCGGCGATGGTCTCTTCGAGTTCGGTGTGGACGGTCAGCGTGCCCGCCAGCAGGCGGACGCCGTTGGTGCCGGTGCCGAACTTGTCTATGGCGGCCTTGGCTGCGGCGTTGATGCGCGGGTGACCGATCAGGCCCAGGTAACTGTACGAGGCGTACATCCCCATCTCACGCCCTCTGACGATGACCCGCGAGCCGCCTTTGATTTCCTCGATCGGCTGGTTGTAGAAGTACAGGTCGTTCTCGCGCAGTTTCTTCTCACGCTCGGTGAAGAACCGGATGCGGCGGGTGACGGCGTCATCGGTGTTGTGGATGTCCATGGGGGGGCTCCTGGTGCAAAAAAAATCTGCGTAAGTATAGCACAGACTTTCCGGGCTAGAACATCACGCCACAGTCGTACGGGACAAGATTCTTTTCCTGCACATCCTGAATGGTATGCGGCATTGACCGGTTGAGGGTGTAAGTCTCTTGGTAGAATCCCCCCCAACGAGTGAACGTCACGAGCCTGACCACGACATCCTGCCCGCTGAAAATGACGGATGGGCCAACGTCCTTTAATAGGGCTGCTCGCACTCGCGCAGTGAACGAAATCCTGTAGCCGAAGTCTCCGTTCAGGCTGGCTAGGATGTCGGACACTCCGGCTTTCTCACAGACTATTTCCGAGTCGTTATAGTTGGCGTGCCAGGACAGGTAGAACTGGCTGCCCATCATCGCCAGTATCACGAATTGGAAATAGCCTTCAGGGGTATCGTCCGTCTGGACGAAATCGAGGTAACTTGTCCTGTTGCTGCCGGCTGGCAGGTCCGGTTCTGAAGTGTAAGGTGGCTGGCTGTCCGGATGAACGTACAGGACCGGGTAGCCGCCCATCCCGTCGTAGTGATAGACGTAATCCAGTACGTTGCCCGCCTGCATCGAGAGGTGGTCGAGCACGCTGAAGTATTGCATCACGTCGAATTCGCCGCCGGTTTTGACCGGGTTCGCGATCTGGAAATTGGCCGGGAATTCCAGCCCACCTGTTAGTGCAGACATGGAATCCACCGTCGCGCGGCAGGTGGAAATGGCTCCACTGTCGTCTGAAGCCGGACCACAGGCGCTGAGTAGAAACACAAAGACGAGCAATAAGTTTGATTTAACCATGGCATCCTCCAATCTTCCATTAGAAAGACCCATTTTGTCCCCGAGAAGTTCCCCGAGCTTACGCGACCGGCTTCAATACCACGATCGGGATATGCCGCTTTGTCATTTCTGTATAGTGCAGATAGGGCGGGTGATGTTCGATGGCATATTTCCACAACCGCTCGTATTCCTGCCCTTGCACTTGGCTCGCCTCGACGGGGATCTGCTTCCCTTTGACCTCGATAATCGTGCGCGGCTGCGCCAGCAGGTTATGGTACCAGCTGGCGTTGTTTTCCTTGCCCCAGTTGGACCCGATCAGGAAATAAAAACCGTTTGTATGGAAATAAGCAATCGGCGTGACATGCTGCTGGCCGGATTTGTGCCCGAGACTATGCAGCAGCAGGATGGTCTGCGAACCGAGCTGGCTGCCGATGCGCCCCCGGCTGAAACGAATGGCAAATACATTGACCGCCATGAATAGTTTCAGGAAGAATATTTTCATGAGACCCCTTTCGGACTATTTCTCCAGGTAGCGTTTCATCGGCTCCCAGTAATTGTCAATCCAGCCCTGCGTGAATTCTTCAGCAGTCCCCTCCGGGACATCCGCATGGGTGAAATCCAGGTGCGTGCCTTCCGGGACGGCGGTGAACTTAAACGTTACTCGCGACATGTAGCCTTCCGGCCAGTCCACGGCGCGCCAATCCTGGACGATCTTTTTATCAGGCACCAGTTCGACGTTTTTTCCGGCGACGTAGCCATCGTAAGCGGAAATCTTTCCGCCGACTGCGCGGCTGAAAATGGCCTTGCCGCCGGTGAAGGCGGCGTGTTTTTTTGAGTCCATCAGGGCCTCGTAGACTTCGTGTGGGGTAGCCTTAAAGGTGACGGTTTGTTTGATGATCTTTGACATGGCGATCTCCTTTTGGGCGTCGATAGTTGTCATCCTCTACAAGTATCATAGCATATTGCAGCTAAATCATTATGAGAGAATGCCGCATTCCATTCATTGCTAAATATCCGCAATTCCTCTTCCCCATGCATCTTCACCACCAACTCCTGCTCTTCTGTAATTTTGACCCTGGTGTTCCGCCCACAAAGATGTTACTGGTGTTCAAGTTGATCGAATCCATCGCCTTTCCGCGCTGGGATCCAATGAATTCCGTGACGCCTCCGCATCTAAATCCAGCTAGTGTGTCGGTGATGACGAAGGTCAAACCGTTTAGAGCGTTGGTGACGATGGATCGTTGATCGCGGACTATCGCAGCCAAATTCCAGCCTGCTTAAATTTATCCGATACCTTCTGGTTACGCTCAGGTCAGAACCAGTCCATGACTCTCTACTCCTGGATATTCTTTTGAGCGGGCATCAGATCGATTTGGTTTTCCCGAGGGGGTTAGCTCGTTTTGAGCTCCAACAGCCCTTCCCCCCAAGCCTGGAGCACCTTGTAGAACGGAAGAATACTGGGAAGGAAATGCCGTTCATCGCGCGAGTGCGGACCGATACCGGTCTGCCCCCAGACAATGCCCTGTCCACCCGGGGCGAAGCGGGCGCTCGTCGCCGGGAGTTTGCGCCCCACGCGGGGGTCCTGGCCAGAGACCTGCTTCACCGATTTCAACAGCGCCTTCAAGTATGGATTGGCCAAGTCGCAGGCGATCCCGTTCTCTTTCACCGGGATGTTGAGCTCGAGTTCCAGTTTGACGCAATACTCACCCAGCTCCTCCAGTAGGGAGGAGATATCGTCCTGTGGAATCGGGCGAACTTCCACGCCGAACAGGCCCAGGTCAGCGGTGATGTTATAGATGCCGGGCACGCCCACCTGGATGTATGGGAAGCGCACCTGGGATTTCCAGCCGTCCGGGCTATTCAGGGTCAGGCGTTTGTTCAGGATGGACTCGACCTCGGTGCGGGCCGCCAGCAAGCTGGAGGTCAGGTCGGGACCAGTCCCGGAGACGCCCGAATGGGCACGCACGCCCCGTCCGATCACTTCAAAGCGGAAGATGCCGCGGTTTTCGGAGCAGATTTCCCCATACAATTCGGTCCCGCCCTCGCCGGTGCGTTCCCCGGCCGCCAGAAGTTCGGGGACATAACCTTCCTTCGCCAGAATCTTGAGCACCTGCGGTGTGCCCATCGGCTCGGTCTCGCCGTTCTCCTCGTTGCCGACAAGCAACAGCGAGACGGGCGGGTAGGGCGGGCCCTGGCGCAGGCGGTCCTTCATCCAGACCATATAGGTGGTGACGACGGTCTTCATGTCCGCCGCGCCTCGGCCCCAGAGGTAATCCCCTTCCAGGCGCGGCTCGAACTGCCCATCATCCGGCTCGGGCGGGACCACGTCGAAGTGTCCGGAGATCAACGCCCCAGAGTGGACCTTTTCCTCCTGCGGGAAGGCTGCCAGAATAGACGGATATTTCCCGTCGAAATAGCGCACCTTGACTCCGTGCTCATGCAGGTAATCGAAGACCAAAGCGGCTGCGCGGCGGACCTCCTCCAGGCGCTCATCCGGTCCGGTTGTGACGGATGGGATGCGAATGAGCTCTTGGGCTAGGTCAACCACCTCGGCAGTCTTATCGGCATAGGTCTGGTTGATCTCCACGCTCGGACGGAAGGCGATCGGCAGGAGCGGGTCGCGGCGGGTGTCCTCGCGGGCATGCTGCATGGCTTCGGTCAAGCGAGCCGCGTCCGACCCGAAATGAGGCAGGTCCGGGAGGATCTGGTCCAGGTCGCGCTTGACCTGGGCCTGGCGTTCTTCCGCCAGCCTTCTCAGGAACTCGGGAGGCACTTCGAGCGTCCTCCTGCCTAGTTCGGCACGGATGCGGGTTCGCAGGCGCTCGGAAGTGTTGGGTTCGCCACCAGCCATGGCGACAAGCGGCTGCAGGTCGTCCCAAAGATTTAACGGTTCCGCCAGCAGCCGGACTTCCTCCAGTGTCCAGCGCAGGAACGCGCGCATGCCGACCGGCTTCCCGCTGAAGGGGTTTTCAATCTCGGAACGCACTCCCAGGCTGGCAGCCTGCTGCTCGTTGAGGCGGGCGCGTGCCACGTCCTCTCTGTCATAGCGGAAGGAGCGGGCGAACTTCGGGTCGGCGTAAAAGCGTAGCAGCAACAGGTGCTTAAGGGTCAGGTTGGCGATGTCGATCTCCAGGGGCTGGCCGCCGTCGTCGGTGCGGATCTCGACCCGGGCCATCGGCAGGTCGATACGGGCGCGCAGGTTCTGCATCTCGATCTGATGGGCGGTTTCGTCGGCGGTCTGCGTTTCGTCCGCCGAATACAGGCCGCGGTTGTAGATCTCGTGGAGCTGCTCGCTGGTGACGGCGATCAGGCGCTCGACCGGCTCGGCGAAGGAACGCGCCCGCACCGGGGTCCAGTTGTTGTTCCCGAAGCGCACGCCCTGCCGGACCAGGTCGTAGGAGATGCGCAGGTAATCGGCGTATGAGCGGTACAGGTCCGGGCGGTCGATCTCGGCCGGGTTGGGGAAGGTCAGGTTGCGGACCGAGTCGTCCACGGTCAGGATCGTGCGCGGACCCTTCGGACCGGTATCTGCCCGCAGCGGGGTGGAAGCGCCTGTGGCGATGAACAGAGCCGCAAAGGCGCGTGACAGCCGGGTGGCGGTCACGTAGAATTCGGATTTATAGGTATCCAGGTGGGTCGCATCGCGGTCGGACGAGGGCAGGTGAACGAAGTCCCAGGCGAAGAGCGGGTCGGGCAGGGACAGGTTTGTGTGGATACCGGCCGTCGCCAGGGCTGGCCCAAAAAGGGTGACACAGCGTTCCAGGTAGCGACGCTTGGCCAGGTGCCATCCGCCCGGGATGACGTCACCCCTGACATCAATTGGATAGAGCAGGTTGCCGTGCCAGCAGTACAGGCTTTCCCCGAAGGCCCGCCCAGCGCGGTCGAGGGCGTTGAGCAGCAAGGCTTCCATCAGGCGGCCTTCGTAGACTGCCAGACGGGGGGAATAATATGCCCGGGTGATCCACTCGATCATCCAATGGAAGACCTCCAGCTGGCTGAACTTGTGCGCCCAGGTTGGGAGGCAATCCGCCCGCAAGTAGTCGACGAAGGAACGCCGGTCCGGGCCGGTGCCAACGGTGAAGAGAGGGTGGAATTGTTCGTCCAGCAGGTTCCACTCCAATTCAAAGCCGCACAGGCCCGACTGGGGTTTTTCCTTCAAAGCGGTTTCCAGCGCCAGTTGGTATTTTTCCACAAATTGAGGCAACGTCTGCATCCCTCACCTGGTTGATATGAATTGTTCGGGAACATTACTATTTAAAGCTTATCCAAAAATAACCCTCCAGACGCCGCCGGGAGCCGGTTATCTGTATAGGATGTTACTTCATCAAGGAATTCAAGCCTTCCAGCAGGCGCTGGGCGGCGCCCAGGGTTCGCTCGGTGGGGGTGGCGTAGGAAAAACGCACCCAGCGTCCGCCGAAGGGCGAGAAGAAGGCCCCGGGGACGATGGCTACGCCGTGTCCCTCAGCCAGGTACTTCCCGAGCGGTTCGGTGTCGACCCAATCGTGAGCGTCCAGCCACTTGCCGACCTCTATGAAGGCGTAATAGCCCTTGCCCATGATGTGGGTGAACCCGTTGTCGACCAGGTACTTCTTGAGCACCACCCGGCTGGCGTTGGTCGGCTCGACGATGGTGCGGCAGCCTTCGGCATAGCCCATCTCATAGGCCGCCATGGCCACCGCCAGGGAATAGAATGATGGCATGACCGTGTGGGAAGCGCGTGCGGTGATGAACTTGACGACTTCCTCCGAGGCGACCAGGTGGCAGTTGCGGATGTTGGATGCTCCCAGGCTTTTGGTCAGGCCGTCGAGGAACATGATCCGCTTGCGCTCGTCGGGGGTGAACTGGCAGATAAAGCTGTTCAGGTCCATCGGCTGTTCATCGGTGACGAAATGGTACATCCAGTCGAACAACACGAAGGCAACGCCTGCCTCCAGGGCCGCTTTGGCCATGGATACCTGCCGCTCAACAGAAGTGGTCAGACCGGTCGGGTTGTCAGGATTAGTGATCACAAGTCCAGCCACCTTGCGACCGGAGCGTTGAGTGAACTCGACGGTGGCGCGCAGGCCCTCCTCGGTATAAGCCCAGCCGGCTGCCGGGTCTCCGGGCGCCCACAGGACATTGGCGCCGATCCCGTAAGGCCCCCAGTTGTAGGAGATCCAGGGCACGCGCGAGACGACGATGGCGTCCCCTTCCCGTCCGTGTCCGAGGACCAGCATGGCCTGGTAGGCCTTGACCAGTGCGTCCCGTCCGCCGGCGGTAGCGAGCACGTTGGCCGGCCCCAACCCGGAGGCTGTGTCGAGGTGCCAGTACTTTTCCACCACCACCTTGCGGAAAGCGTCCGTGCCGAACGGCATGTCGTAAGCGGAGCCATGCTCGATCTGAAGTTGGGCGGCGCGTTCCAGGATCGGACGGGGCACTCCTGACAGGCTGGCGCCGCCGTCCCCCTGGGAGGCGTCGAAAACATTCGCTCCCGGATTCTTTTCCTGGTAGACATTAAGGGACTTATTGATCAGGAACATGCGCGAGGGCGGGATGGGCGCCATGCGGGTCAGGTAGTCACCGACCGGCACCAGATTTTCTTCCGGGACGGCATAAACGGGGGTGTCGTTCGAAATGGACATATGAGCCTCTCTGTACAAAAATAAACGCCCCGGGGTTGGCGGGGCGCTGGGGTCTTACCAGTGTTTTGGGCTGGGGGTCTGCAACTGCAACCACCAATGCCCCGCCAAGGATGCAGGGACACGATTATCCTTGTCAAGGATCAGAGTGTGGGACATGGACATATTGGGGCATAATATATCATTCGGCTGGAAAAGCGTCAAGGAAAGTGCGGGAAAGTACTGGCTGTGTGGATGGCAAAAAGCGAGTATCATCATGGACGGAGAGGACGTCAGCATGAAAACCAAACTCACCCTTCTCGCTTTTCTGGCATAAACCTGGGGCTGTCTCAAATGAACTGCACTTCCAAAAGTTAGACAAAAATAACTTTTGGAGGTGCAGTTCAACTGTAAGAAGGGCTGCCTTAGCCGCATAGGACATTGCGTAATAAGCGCGGGAAATATAGTCATTGAATAGCCAATGGCGAAAATCTGGCGGGCGTGGTCAGTTTCATCTCGGCCAATCCCAGCCAGGTTTTCGGATCCTTCATTTCCGCTGACTCGTCCATAGAAATCTGCCTTCCTGCCTTGCCACTTCTGCCACGGGAAATCCGCTGTTGAACAAGTCTTCCCCGACGACCAGCACCGAGAGAAACGGTCTGCCTGTCGCCATTGAGTCCATCGCCGCGTTGACCAGTTCCCGCCAGCGGGGATCGCCTGCGTCGCCCAAATAGCGCTTTGAGGTGGGCCACCTGCCGACCACCATCACATCCACATAAGAGTCGGGCGCAGCTTCGCTGTGTACGTAAGAACCGTAGAGAATGATCCGACTTATTTCATGGGGAAATAAAGCCAGGGTGCGGCGTTGAAATTCATTCAATGTGCGCTGAACGAGTCGCGGCAGACGGGTGTGCTGCCTCTGGCCGCGTTGTTTTAGATGGACGACAGGATCTGAGGAGATGTGTACAATACCTCAATTACACAACCATCTGTCTCAATTCCTCTTCCCCAATCACCCTTACCCCCAACTCCTGCGCCTTCTGGAATTTCGATCCGGGTGCTTCGCCCAGTACGAGATAACTCGTGTTCTTGCTGACCGAGTCAATCAACTTGCCGCCGTTGGATTCGATGAATTCCTTCACACCTTCGCGGCTGAATCCAGCCAGAGTGCCCGTCACCACGAAGGAAAAACCGGAAAGAGCGCCGATTGACGATGGACCATTGACCGCGGACGATTGGGGCCAAACCCCGGCCGCCTTCAACTTTTCCAATACCTTCTGATTACGCTCTCGGCTGAACCAGTCCACGATAGCCTCGGCGATGTTGGGACCGACACCGTCCACCCTCTGCAATTGATCCGTGGAAGCCGCCGCCAGCAGATCCAGCGAGGGGAAGTGGCGGGACAAATCCGCCGCTGAAACTTCGCCGACGCCATGGATGCCAAGCGCCGTGAGAAGGCGATGAAAGGGTTGCCGCCTGGATGTTTCAATGGCGGTGATAAGGTTGTCCACGATTTTGCCGGGCGGCGCCGCTTCGGTTTTCCGGTCTTTTTTGGAAACAGCATCGAGAATATCTTCCCGCTTTAGCATGTAAATTTCGGCCACATCTTTGACGAGACCGGCCTCGATTAATTTCTCAACAATCTTGATGCCCAGCCCAGTGATGTCCATCGCGCCACGCGAGACGAAGTGCTCCACGTTGCGCACCAGTTGGGCGGGGCAGGCGGCGTTGACGCAGTACAAGGCTACTTCGCCTTCGATGTGCTCGACCGGTTGCCCGCAGGTGGGACAGGCGCTTGGTGGTGCGTAAGGTATTTCGGCACCGCTGCGCAAATCCACGACCGGGCCGATGACATACGGGATGACCTCCCCGGCTCGTTTGACCAGCACTCGGTCGCCGGGACGGATATCTTTTTCGGCGATGTAGCCGAAGTTGTGCAGAGTGGCATTCTTGACAATCACGCCGTTTATTTCAACCGGTTCCAGGACCGCTTTGGGTGTTAGCACGCCGGTTCGGCCGACCTCGACCTCAATCCCCAGCAGTTTCGTGGTCACTTCGCGAGCCGGGAACTTGAAGGCGATCGCCCCGCGCGGGTCTTTGCCAACAAAGCCAAGTTCAGCAGCCAGGTTCAGGTTGTCAATCTTGATGACCATACCGTCGGCTTCATAGGGCAGTTCATCACGCAGTTTGTCCCACGTGACAGTATAGGCGATGGCGGATTCAATATCGTCAAATTGCCGCGCCACATCCGTGACGGGAAAGCCGATTGCCCTGAGATATTCGAGCATTTCCCACTGAGTGCGAGGTTCCTGAGGGGATTGAGGGTTGTTTCCCCATTGGACAATTTGATATACCAGAAGCGTAAGAGGACGTGAAGCTGTGATCGCCGGATCCAACTGACGCAGGGATCCGGCGGCGGTGTTGCGCGGATTGAGGTAGGTTTTTCCCCCGGCTTCTTCCAGTTTCTGGTTCAGCCTGTCAAACTCTTTTATTGGGATGAAAACTTCGCCTCTTACAACAAGATACGAGGGTAGACCCTGGACGTTGGGCGATGGTTGCCCGAGACTATCACGGTCCGTGGTCAATGGTCCATAGTCTGCTTTCTCGACCGGTATTTTTAACGGAATTGCCCTAACCGTCCGAAGGTTGGCAGTTATATCTTCGCCCCATTCTCCATCGCCGCGTGTGGCGCCCTTGACGAATATACCATCCCGGTAGTGGAGCACAACGCTCAACCCGTCGATCTTTGGCTCGACGACGAATCTGGCTTTCTCCACCTGGTCATCCAGTTTGCAGATGCGCTCGTACCAGGCACGCGCATCCTCTTTACCAAATGCATTGGCAAGACTCAGGATCGGGTGCGGGTGACGGACTTTCTCGAACTTTTCTAAAAGCCTGTCTCCGGCGCGCTGGCTGGGCGAATCGGGCGCGACCCAATCCGGATGGTCGGTTTCGATCTGGAGCAGTTCAACCACCAGTTTGTCGTACTCGGTGTCACTGATCACTGGCATGTCCAGCACGTGATAGCGGTAGTTGTGGAAACTGATCTCGTTTTTCAGGAATTTGTAACGAAGTCGGAGAGGAGAAGTGTCCATGGCGGCTCCAAGCTCAGGGTCCGGGAAGGAACGTAACAAACTCATTATATTCTGGAATTGGGTACTTGACAAACTAGTACATATGTTCTATACTATGCAAAGAAATATAGTACAAACGTTCTATCGCGACAAAGGAGGTCGTCATGAACACAAGTATTCGAAACAACCGAGGGATCACCTCAATGCTCAAAGGGTTTACCGTCCGGCGCGGGATGGCCTGGGGCGTCATCATTATCGGCGCACTACTGGCATTCGAGATGTTCAACTACAGCACCACTCAGTTTGCTTTGAATGATGTGCTGGGTGATCTGAAATTTGCCGGGTTCCGCTGGGCGACGATCTTGGCGCTGGCCTTCTGCGGAATTGACTTTGCCGGTATCGCCCGTCTGTTTACTCCTGAGCAGGGACGTGACGAGCCTGCTGAAGTCTGGTACCTGTTCGGGGCCTGGCTCCTGGCGGCGGCGATGAACGCGACCCTCACCTGGTGGGGTGTGGCGGTGGCCATCTCCAGCCATTCCAACCTGAGCAGTGAGATCATTAGCAGCTCCACGCTAACCAAGATCGTGCCGGTCTTCGTCGCCATCATGGTCTGGCTGATCCGTGTCCTGATTATTGGAACCTTCTCGGTCAAAGGGGAGAAATTGTTCAGCCAGGCTGAAACCCGCAACTCCTCCAAGCGCCTGCCAGCCTTCCAGCCAGCCAGTTCGCTGAACTCCCGCCCGCGTCCAGCCACCATGTCTTCATTCCGACCGGCGGGCAAGGTGGCGCGGCCTGAATCGAACTACGCCCGCTCCGAATCGGCTTATCCCAACCTATCCATGCAGAGCAAGCCGGTGCGTGAAGCGGAGTACGTGGATACACCGCGTAATTCCTAGTTCATAATTCCTGGAAGCATGCCCTCCCGAAACTCTGTTCCTCCATCCGATCAGGCAGCCGTCTCCACTGGAGACGGCTGCCTGTCAATTTACCTGCTCCCTCCGCTGGCAGTGGTCTGTGTTGGCGCTCTGATGATGTTTTTTGCGCTTGGTTTGACACCCCCTCCCATCCCGGCGGGAATTCCGCCGGTTCAGCCAGCGGAATTCCAAACCAGCGGCCCGCACCTGCCGCTCTCGTCCGTTTTTACGCCTGAAGTGCAATATTGGGCTGGCAGGATCCAGGTCTGGGCTGCCGCGGCGGGGCTGGACCCAAATCTGGTCGCCACAGTGATGCAGATCGAGTCCTGTGGCGACCCGGGCGCCCGTTCCCGCGCCGGGGCGATGGGACTGTTCCAAGTGATGCCTTATCACTTCTCAGCCAGCGATGACCCTTACGCCCCCGATACGAACGCCTTGCGAGGCCTGGACTATCTCAGACGATCACTGGAAACGGCCCGCGGCGACCCGCGCCTGGCATTAGCCGGTTACAACGGTGGGATTGGAGTGATCGACCGGTCAGAGTCTGGATGGGCATCGCAGACACAGCGGTATGCGTTCTGGGGGAGCGGGATTTATACCGAGGCTTCCAGCGGAGAGAGCGAGAGTCTGCGCTTGCAGGAATGGCTTACGACGAGCGGAGTGTCCCTTTGCAGGCAGGCGCACGACCGGTTGGAGATTAATCCTTAGGGGTGGTTTCCGTGGCCTTCAACATGGGCAGGTATATGCAGAATGTGGTGCCCTTGCCTTCCGCTGAATCGACTTCGATTTGACCTCCGTGGTGGTTGACAATCCAATAGGCAATCGAAAGCCCCAGCCCAAATCCGCCGACTTTGGAACGTGAGCGGGATTTTTCGGCACGGTAGAAACGCTCGAAGATGTGCGGTAGGTCTTCGGCGGGGATGCCCAGACCGGTATCGCGCACAATGAGCCGGACGTTATCAGCGACTTTTCCCAAACTGAGAACCACCTCGCCGCCTTGTGGGGTGTATTTAATGGCATTCGCGATCAGGTTGATCAGCACCTGCTTCAACCGGTCACGGTCACCGTTGATCATGATCTGGTCAATCTCGGGGAGCTTTAGCTGAACCCGTTCACGCGCCAGGATGCGCATTTCTTTAAAAACTTCCAGCAGGAGCGTATCCAATTCGAGTGGAGCAAAATGCAGGGGCAGTTTTCCTGATTCGGCTTGCGTCTCCAGCAGCAGGTCCCCGACCAGGCGAGTGAGGCGGTCGGCTTCGTCTTCGATATTGTCCAGAGATTCTACATCCACCTGTTTCATGCGACGCATCAGGTCCACATTGCCCTTGATGACGGTCAAAGGGGTGCGCAGTTCGTGGCTAACATCTGCCAGGAAGCGCTGCTGGGAAGTGAAGAGTTGCTCCAGCCGACCGAGGGTATCATTGAATGCGGTCACCAGACGACCCATTTCATTGTTCTCAGGGCTGCGCTGGGGGATGCGTTGGGACAGATCATCAGCACCCGAGATGCGCAGAGCACTTTCGGTGATATCGACCAGCGGCGAGAGCGCCTGGCCGATAAAGAACCAGGAGAGGGCCGCGGCAAAAAGTATGGCGGCCACCGCAATGCCGATGATCGTCTGAACAAGAGAATGAAGGGTTGTATCCACCATGGTCATACTGGCAGCTACTTGCAGGGTCCCGATCGGACGCCCCGCGGCCTCCAGCGGGACGTTCAGGACGCGCAAGTGTACATTCTGGATCAAGGAATTGCGGTAAATGGAGCTTTTCAACTGGTAGCCAATCGGGTCGAAAGGCTGGTTGATCTGACCGAGACCAGGGGAAGAGGAATGCAGCCGCCCGTTGTTGTCCCAGATTTGATAGTAGACAAATGAAGTCAGGTTGAGTTTGGGCAGGGTTTCCTGGCTGAGTTCACCCGCTGGTCCAACACGCCAACCGAGCAGGAGGTCGTTGGCTGTTTGGAAAAGGGTGGTATCCACTTGGGTCACCAGCAGGATATTGACCATGGAATAGAGCAGGATGCCGAAAACCAACAGGATTCCCCCGGTAAGTGCTGAATATAAGATTGTCAGGCGAAACCGCAGGGACATTACGGGTTCTCGCGCAAGACATAACCTACACTGCGGACGGTGTGGATCAAGCGCGGCTCATTTTCAATTCCGAGTTTTTGCCGCAAATAGCGGATGTAGACTTCCAGCACGTTGCTCTCGCCGCCGAAATCGTAGCCCCAGACGCGGTCGAAGATCACCTCGCGCGTTAGAACCTGGCGCGGGTGGCGCAGGAATAGTTCGAGTAGTTCGTACTCTTTAGCCGTCAACGGGATGAGTCGTGAGCCACGGGTCACCTGGCGGGAAACGCTGTCCATGGTCAGGTCGGCGAACTTGTAGACTTGGTTGCGTTCGGTCTGTGTTCGGCGCAGCAGGGCGCGCATGCGCGCGAGAAGTTCCTCCAGGTTGAATGGTTTGACCAGATAATCGTCCGCTCCGGCGTCGAGACCCTGCACACGGTCCTCAACGCTATCCTTGGCGGTCAACATCAAAACGGGCAGGCTGCCCCCCATCCTCAGCCGGCGGCAGACCTCCAACCCGTCCATGCCAGGCAGCATCCAGTCCAGGACGACCAGGTCGGGGTGATGGTCGTGTGCCTGGTTTAGGCCGGTGCGGCCCTCGGTGGCAATGTCCACCAGATAACCTTCATATGCCAGCCCGCGCTGGAGCACTTTCAGGATGGCCGGGTCGTCTTCGATGATCAGGATGCGTTCGTTCATAATGCGCCTCTGCTCACAATATACCACAATCTTTTGGTAGAATGATACTATGTCGGGCTCGAAACGAATTTTTGACCTGCTGGCAACCACGCTCGGCTTGGTGGTATTCCTGCCGCTTCTGCTGGTCATCAGCCTATTGGTTTGGATCTTCCTCGATGCCCCTGTTCTGTTCCTCCAGCCGCGCCCAGGCTACAAGGGCCGACCGTTCGTTCCTTATAAATTCCGGACGATGACGAACCGCTGCGGGCCTGACGGAACCTTGCTGCCAGACGCCCAGCGTTTGACTCCCTTCGGGCGTTTTCTCCGCTCCACCAGCCTGGATGACCTGCCCCAGCTCTGGAACGTGTTGCGCGGCGAAATGAGCCTTGTGGGACCGCGTCCTCTGCTGATGCGCTACCTGGAACGTTACAATTCTGAGCAGATGCGGAGGCATGATGTTCTGCCCGGTATCACCGGCTGGGCGCAGGTCAACGGCCGCAACGCCCTCGAGTGGGACGAAAAATTCCGCTTGGACGTGTGGTACGTGGACAACCGGTCTTTCTGGCTGGATATCAATATCTTGTTCCTGACTGCATGGAAGGTAATCAAGCGGGAAGGCATCAGCCAACCTGGTCACGTCACCGCGGATGAGTTCGAAGGGAACGGGTAGGAAATATTTAATATGTTGCTCACTCCGGAGCATCCTTAGAAAAAGCTGTTTGAGCATAATGGCAAAAATTATTGTATGTTCCGCAGGATAAATATTTACGCTTTCTGCTCGATTCCCCTAACTAATCTGGTTGCCTTTGCAGGGCAGTTGTGATCTTTGCGAAGGTTCGGACCCTTCACTTCGTTCAGTGCAGGCCTTTGCAAGGCTGGCAACTTACTACTTCTTGCACAAATATTCGAACCTCATCGTATTCCTTTTTTACTCTGCAGCAAATTGGGTTTACATTTTTGTGCAGTATCCTGTAGGAGGTGCTTTATGTTGGACATCAATCTTATTCGCGAACAACCTGACCTGGTCCGCAAGGCATTATCGGATCGGCAAATGGGTTCCGAACCGGTGGACCGCATCCTGGAGTTGGATGCCCGCCGACGTGCGATCCTGACCGAGGTGGAGGCCTTGAAAGCCGAGCGTAATACCGTCTCGAAAGAAATCAGTCAAATGAAAGATGCTGCCGCGCGTCAGGGCAAGATCGATGCCATGCGGGTAGTCGGCAATACCATTGCTGCCATTGATAGGGAGGTGGCTGAGGTCGAAGAAGACCTCAGGTCTGTGGCGGCCATCATTCCCAATCTACCGGATGCCCGGACTCCCTACGGCAAGGACGAGAGCGAGAATGTTGTCCTACGGGCTGTGGGCCAACTCCCGGAGTTCGATTACGTTCCAAAAATCCACTGGGAGCTCGGGCCGGCACTCGGCATATTGGACTTCGAGCGCGGTGTCAAGATTACTGGCTCGCGTTTCTATGTGCTGACCGGACTCGGGGCACGCCTTCAACGGGCGCTGATTGCCTACATGCTCGACCTGCACAGCCGGCAGGGATATACGGAGCAATACACCCCGTTCATGGTCAAGGCGGCCACGCTCTACGCGGCCGGTCAACTGCCCAAGTTTGCCGATAACCTTTACCATGACGCCGAAGAGGACCTGTGGATGGTCCCCACGGCCGAGGTTCCGCTGACTGGCCTGCACATGGATGAAATCATCGATGAAAACAAATTGCCAATTGCTTATACAGCTTACACGCCCTGCTTCCGGCGCGAGAAAATGAGCGCAGGACGTGACGTGCGCGGCATCAAGCGTGGTCACCAGTTTGACAAGGTTGAAATGTACATATTCTGTAAGCCGGAAGAATCGGATACCATGCTGGAGAAAATGCGTGGACATGCCGAGGCAACTTGCGCCGGGCTGGGGCTTGCCTACCGCGTCAAGCTGCTTTGCACAGGCGACATCGGTTTTGGCGCGACTATGACCTACGATATCGAGGTCTGGGCACCGGGCTTGCAGGAGTGGCTGGAAGTGTCCTCGGTCTCGAACGACACCGACTTCCAAGCGAGGCGGGCGAACATCAAATTCCGCCCCACGGATGGAGGAAAGACGCGCTTCGTCCACACACTGAACGGTTCAGGTCTGGGAATGCCGCGCACTTTGATTGCAGTGCTCGAAAATTATCAGCAGGCTGATGGGTCTGTGAAAGTGCCGGAAGCCCTGCTCCCGTGGATGGGCGGAATGAATTTTATCCGCCCTGAGAACAAACTGGAGTAAATGATGCAAATTGGTCCCTACACCATCGAGATTGAACAGGTTGCCAGGGGCATTGCCATAGTGATGATGGCGGTGGGCTTGCTGGTCACCCCCATCCTGCCAGGGTTGGTAATCATCTGGGTTACAGCGTTGATCTACGGGATTGCAGCCGGGTTCGGGGTGCTGGGCTGGGTCATGTTCGCACTCATCACCGTCTTGATGCTGGCCGGGTCCATCATGGATAACGTGCTGATGGGCGCACAGGCACACAAAGAAGGCGCTCCTTGGTGGGTTGTTTTGATCGCATTGGCATCCGCGATCATAGGAAGTTTTGTCATCCCAATCCCGATTATTGGGGGAATCCTGGCTGCGTTGCTTGTGTTGTTCCTGATCGAATGGATTCGACTGAAAGATACCAGGAAAGTACTGGCCTCCATGAAAGGGATGCTGGTCGGCTGGGGTTGGGCGGCTGTATTTCGGGTTATAATTGGAATGGTAATGATTGGCCTCTGGCTCATTTGGGCTTGGGCGTAACCGTTCTCAGTTCTCAAAAGGAGAAACAATGCCACCTATCGTTTACGAAATCATTGATTTGCTTGGCTCAATTTTCCGCCTTATTGGCATGGCGGTTCTTGGGTTGGGCATCGGTTGGCTGAGCCTTGACTTGCTCCGCAGAGCACAGGATTGGCAACTGCAAATCGCTGTCTTCCTCGGCTTGGTCGGCCTGGTGATTGCCATGACGTTTTTCCTGGCTTGGGGCGCACTGGGTGCCTTCAGCATCGGGGTTGGTGTCGCCATCTTCCTGTGGGGTATGCCGAAGAAGCAAAAGAAGGAAAACGAGAAAAGTTGATCCGTTTTCCGGAAAATGTTCCATGAAAACAATCGGCGCACCCGTTCGGGTGCGCCGATTTTGTTTGTTTGAAGACAGTTCACAATTCAACTGGGGTGCTCAACAAAGCGACCAGCAGTTTGACGGAATTTTGCACGTCGCCGGTATCCACCATTTCGGACGGGCTATGAATGTAGCGGGTCGGGATTGAAAGGCAGCCGGCAGGGACCCCCGCGCGTGCCACTTGGATGACACGCGCGTCGGTGGTGCCGCCTTCAAGCACTTCGCGCTGATAGGGGATTTTCACCTTCTCTGCGGTGCGGATCATCCAATTGACGAGGCGCAGATCAGCCAGCATGCCCCCATCCTTGATCTTGACCGCCGGGCCTTTGCCCAGGGCAACTTCCATCTTGGAGCCTTTTGGCGTGTCGCCTGTACCGGTCACATCCACTGACAGGCCTATATCCGGATCCACCCCGAAGGCGGAGGCGGTAGCACCACGTAATCCTACTTCCTCTTGAGTTGTAAAGACGAAATAGAGTTCATGAGGCGAAGCCTTCAGGGTGCGCAAGGCTTCGATCATGACCGCGCAGCCGATGCGGTCGTCCATCGACTTGGCAATCATCCGATTTCCCAGGTCGAGGAATGGACGTTCGAACGCGCACACATCGCCCACTTTGACCGGGCAATCCTTCCTGCTGGATGCACCCACGTCAATAAAGCACTGCTCGAGCGCGGGAGCTTTGGCCAGGTCCGTGAGCCGTTCTGATCCAATTACGCCGGGTGTACCATCCATGAAGCGGACGCGGCCGCCGGTTAGGGACGCCAGGCGGATACCGCCGAGGCCGGTAAAGTGGATGAAACCATTCTCGTCAATGTGGGTGGCCATCAGGCCGATCTCGTCCATATGTCCGGCCAGCATGATTTTCAGACCACTTTTTGATTTGGAGCTTTTTCGGGCGATCAGGTTGCCAAGCGCGTCCACTCGGACGTCGTCGGCAAGGGGTTTGATTTCCTTGCTGATAACCTCACAGATGGCGGCTTCATAGCCGGAGGGGGAGAAGGTTTCAGTTAGTTTTTGGATGAGTTTTTTCATAATCATTTTCCAGTTTTAACCACAGATAGACACAGATGGAGGCGGAGATGGGTCATACCCGCTCGGATGCCAGGAATTCCGGCGTGAGGCGATTCAACGCAGCTTGGAGCAGCGCGAGCGAATTCTTCCAGTCATCGAGACGGGCAATCGAAGCGGCAGTGTGACTATAGCGGTGAGGCACTGAAATCGAGACGCTGGGGACACCGGCGCGCGCTTTGTGGATGGCTCCGGCGTCCGTTCCGCCCCCGCCCGGCTGACGGAATTGGACAGGGATCCCTTCTGCGTGGGCTGTCTCGTTAAAATGGCGGACCAGGCGCGGGTCGGAGAGGGTGTTGCTGTCGGCAAAATAAATTGCTGGGCCAAGTCCAAGTTTTGTGTTGAATGAAGCATTCTCTTCGCCGTCCCAGGTGGGCAGGTCGTTGGCGGGGGTCGAGTCCACAATAACTGCAAGGTCGGGATTGAGACTGTAGGCCGCGACCTTCGCCCCGCGCAGACCGATTTCCTCCTGGACAGTGAAGGCCGCCAGTAGGTCGATATTGGCCGGGGTGTTCTTGACCAGTTCGAGCAAAGTGACAACACCGAGACGGTTATCGAATGCCTTGGCGATGAGCACCGGACCGTTGCGCTGGAAAAGGGTGGCAAAAGTGGCTCGTTCGCCCGGCTTGACCTTTCCGCCGCCGGGACCGATGTCAATGCGCAGGGCATCCAGTGGAATATTCTTCTTGCGCTCCTCGGCGGTGGTCAGGTGGATGGGGCGTGCCCCAATTACGCCGGGCAGGTGGTCTCTGCCGACCAGTACGGCCTTGCCGGGCAAGTGGCGGACATCTAGGCGGCCGACTGTCTCAAAGCGGAACAAGCCCTCGCCGTCATCGGCCACCAGCATGAATCCGACTTCGTCCATGTGGGCGGAAACCATAACTTTCAAGCGTTTCTTGCCTGACCCGGCGCGGGTGACAAGCACATTGCCGAGGGCGTCCACTTTGACATCCACGGAGTAGCCTTTGAGTTCTTCCAGGACGATTTTGCGCACTTCGTGCTCGTCGCCGGAGACGGCGCAGGCATTGCATAGTTTTTCGAGCAGTTTGAGTTGAGCGTTTCCGATAGTTAGCATGCTAATCATTCCATGTAATCATTTCCATGAAATCCGGCGTCAGCCTGGCGATGAACTCGGCCATCAAGCGTCCGGCGCGCTGGATATCTTTGATGGCGACCACTTCTACTGGTGTGTGCATATAGCGTAGTGGGATGCCTAGCACGAGGGTGGGGACGCCCTCAGCCGCCACCTGTGTGGCATAGCCATCCGTCCCGGTGTTACGCGGTGCGTATTCAAGTCCGTAGGGGATTTCCATCTGGTCGGCCATGTCTTTCATCGCCTTGTGCATGGCCGGGTGGATATTGGGTCCCATGCATAGGGTGGGGCCTTTGCCGAGCGGAGAGGTCTGCCATTCACTGGCACCGGGTCCTTTGGCGAAGGTTACATCTACGGCAATGGCGATCGTGGGGCGCAGTTCAAAGGTCGAGCCGATGGCTCCGATCGTGCCAACTTCCTCCTGCGAGGTGGCCACAGCCCACACATCCCAAACATGAGGACGGGATTGCAACTCTTCCAGGCAGATGGTCAGCGCAGCGACTGAGGCACGGTTATCCAGTGTGTGGCCGGTTATCGTCTCGCCGCTCAGCTCGATTGGTGGTTGGGCAAAAGAGATCACATCGCCAACCTGGACTAAATCTGCCACTTTGCGCGGCGGAAGACCGGTATCCACGAACAGATATTCCAGTGGAACAGGGTTTAGACCTATTTCGGGGGGCAGTAGGTAGGCTGGCGGCTGGACGATCACCCCGGGAATGGACGGATGCCCGCCCGCACCCGTGGCGTACAACGTGACCTGGGTACCGGGCAGGACACGCGGGTCCACCCCGCCGACCTGGGTGATGCGCAAGAAACCGTCCTCGATGCCGGTGACCATCAGGCCGATCGCATCCATGTGCGCGGCGACCATAACGGAAGGGCGCGGACTTATGCCTGCTCCACGCCGCAGTCCATGCAGGGAGCCGAGTCTGCCGCGGCTGATCTCGTGGACGAGCGGTTTCCATTTGGTGGAGATAATTTCGGCGACAGGGTCTTCGAAGCCGGAGAGACCGGGGGCGGTGAGCAGATCTATAAGGAAGGGGGTTATATCAGTCATTGGAAGTTAGGGGAACTGCAAATGGGGCTAAGGTGTCGTTGGAGTATCGGTGGGGGTGTCGGTAAAAGTGGAAGTTGGCGCAAATATTAATGTTTGTGTATATGTCTGTGTCGGAGTCGCGCTTGGCGTGAAAGTGGGTGTGTGGGTCAGTGTCCAGGTGGATGTAGGTGTAGCGCTGGCTGTCAGCGTTGGGGAAGGCGTAGGGGTGGGTGTCAGGGTGAAGGTGGAAGAAGGAGTCAAGGTCAGGGTAGTAGTTGGTAAATTGGTTTTGGTTGGTGTGGATGTTACTGTAGCAGTGACGGTTGTATTATTGGAATTCAGGTCTGGAGCAAACTGTAGGAGGATGATCCCCAGACAATAGCATGGAATGGTCGCCACGACAAGGGCTGCCAGGATTACCCGCGTGCGGTTGCGCATGGAGAGGTTGGAGACCACATCGGTATGATAACATCACTCTGAAGGTTGGGCAAGTAAAATGATTTCAAAACCCTGAAATTGTTATAATTATTTCCGGTCAAACTCTGATATTCTATGCACTCTTTGTGTCATTGCGGTTAAAATAGGGTTGTGATTCCCCTCCACCTGAAACTTTCTGGTTTCCTTTCCTACCGCAACCCCGTAGAAGTGGACTTCAGCGGATTCGACCTCGCCTGTATTTCGGGGCAGAACGGCGCGGGTAAATCCTCGCTGCTGGATGCGATGACCTGGGCTCTGTTCGGCCAAGCGCGCAAGCGGGACGAGTCACTCGTGAACTTGCAGTCGGCGGCTGCTGAAGTGGCGTTCACGTTTGGGTATGAGAACAACCATTACCGGGTCATCCGGTCATTGGCGCGTGGCAAGACCACGGTGCTGGAGTTTCAAATTCTGGACAATGGACGACAATCCATTGACCTTCGTACTTCCTCAACGGTCAACGGTCAATGGAGGCCATTGACGGAACGCTCCACGCGTGAGACCCAGGGGCGTATCGAACAGGTGCTGCGTCTGGACTACGAAACCTTCATAAACGTTTCATTCTTCTTGCAGGGACGCGCCGACCAGTTTGCCCAGCAGCCTCCCACCCGCCGCAAAGAAATACTGGGGAACATTCTTGGCCTGGAAGTCTGGGAAGTCTACAAAGAGCGCGCCTCCGAGCACCGCAAGGCGGTGGAGAGCAATCTCGGTGCAGTGGGAAGCCGCACGACTGAGATTGATGCCGAACTGGCTGAGGAAGAACCCCGCAAGTTGTACCTGGCGGAACTGGAAACACAACTGAATGGATTGGTAGTCAGCCGCAAGGTCCAGGAGGCAGCGCTGGCAAGCGTCAAGCAGATGCGTGCCGGGTTGGACAGACAGCGCGAACTGGTCTTTAAAATGGCGCAGGTCCTGCAACGTTCACAGGCGAACCTGTCTGGACTCCAGACCCGACTCGATGGACGCGAGGCCGTGCGTCAGCCCCATGCAGATCTGCTTGGGCGTGCTGGCGAGGTCGAAGTGGCTTATGCCGACTGGCAGCAGGCACGCCGGGAATTGGAAACATGGGACGGAATTGCTTCCCAATTTCACGAACAGGAAAAACACCGCCTTCCATTCCTGGACGAGATCAATACTCAAAAGGCGAAGCTGGAACAGGAAAAAGAGACATTGGACGGTCAGGGAGCCACTGTCAGGCACCATTTAGCAATATCTGCTGAAATGGCGACTGGGTTGGTGTCTGCAAAAAAAGCAATGGCTGAAGCCGAAACGAAACTGGATGAACTCGCCAGACTGGAAAAGCAGATCCAGGCAGGGCGGGAGCGACAAGCGGAATTGCGCGCAGAGAACGCCAGCCTGAAAGCCAAGATGGACGAACTCAAGTTGCGCATTGAAAAACTTGAAGCTGCCGATGGCGCAACCTGTCCGTTATGCGGGCAGTCGCTCAGCGCAGAGCACCGCCAATCCACATTGGAACAATTGCAAGCTGAAGGCAGGCAAAAAGGCGATGCCTGGAGGGCGAATAAATCCTCGACGGAAGAACTAGTCGCCCACCTTGCGTATTACGAAGCTCAATCCTCAAATTATGCCAGAGCCGATGCTGACCGGCTCTCACTCTCGAGTATCGTCGCTCAACTTACCGAGAGGATGAAGACGAACCAAAACCTGACCAAGGAATGGGAGACCAACGGGGCGAAGCGACTGGACCGGATCAATAGAACGCTTGAGGGCGGAAAATTTGCGGCTGAGGCACGTATAAAATTGGCCAAGGTGGATAAGGAACTATCGGCACTCGGCTACGAGGCGGCTATCCATGATGCGGCGCGTCGGACAGAAGTGCAGGCACGTCCCGCCGAGGCAGCCTACCGTGCGCTTGAGTCTTCCCGGGCGGCTCTTAAACCGCTTGATGATGAGATTGCCAATCTCAATTCGCAGGTCACGACTCTGACCGCTGAAATTGCCAACCAGCAAATTGAATACGAGTCTGCAGTGAAAACTCTGGCCGATGAAGAAGCTCAGGCCCCTGACCTGGATGGTGCCGAGCGTACCTTGTTCGACTCTCAGGAGCGCGAGAACCAGTTGAACCAGGAAGTCGGCGCGGCGCGCCAGAAAGTATCCGTTCTGATCGACTTGCGGAAGCGCAAGAAAAAACTGGAGGTCGAACGCGCCGAACTTGGTCTGCAGATTGGCCAGTACAAGGCTCTGGAGCGTGCCTTTGGCAAGGACGGGGTCCCGGCGCTGCTCATCGAGCAAGCCCTGCCAGAGATCGAGATGAAGGCCAACGAAATACTCGGTCGCCTGAGCGACGACAGCATGCACCTGCATTTTGAGACTCAGGCGAAGTATAAGGAGGAGAAGCGCAAAGACCTGCGCGAGACGCTGGAGATCCAAGTTAGCGATGGAGCCGGGGAACGCGATTACGAGATGTTCTCCGGCGGAGAGGCATTCCGGGTTAACTTTGCCATCCGGCTCGCGCTTTCGGAAGTCTTGGCCCAGCGCAGAGGAGCGCGGTTGCAGATGCTGGTCATCGACGAGGGCTTCGGTTCGCAGGATGCCCATGGCCGCCAACGGTTGATCCAGTCCATCAACGCCGTCCGCGCCGACTTTGCCAAAATCCTGGTCATCACGCATCTGGATGAGTTAATAGATGCTTTCCCTACCCGTATCGAAGTCGAGAAAACGGAGCTGGGGTCGACGGTGAGGGTTGTTTGAAACCCATGTCTTGGAAGCTCTCTCCCCTAATCGGGCTTGTTGCGCTTCTGCTAATCTTAGGTGTTTTTGCTTGGGTGACGGACGCACCGTCCTACTTTGGGCACGAACCATCCACTTGCAACAACTGCCACGTGATGGACTCGCAGTACGAGGGCTGGTTCCATGCACCACACGTGCATATTAATCCTTGTACAGACTGCCATCTCCCCCACCAGAGCGTCGCCAGTTATTATATTTTCAAAGGGTATTCCGGGATGCGGGACGTGTACTCGTTCATATTCAAGACATATCCGGCAGCCATCCACGCTACGCAGCAGACGGATGAAATCGTCCAGGCTAATTGCATCCGCTGCCATACGGACACGGTCGAGAACATCCTTGCCGGTCCTCAGCCATTTAACCGCTATTGCTGGGACTGTCATCGCTCGGTCGCCCACGGCGACCGCGGGCTATCTTTATATCCTTATCAGGATTCGGAGGTTTACGGAAGATGAGAAAATTCGCCACACTTATTCTGCTTGGGATCATTCTCGTCCTGGCAGTTATTCTGGCTGGACTCTTGCTATTCCTTAAGAACCAGCCGCCGCAGCAACGCATGGTTGTCCAGCTGATTGCCACCGTTCAACCGTTGGAAGCGGATTCCTCCAGATGGGGTGTGAACTATCCAAATGAATATTCGTCCCTGATCCAGACTGCAAATAATAATACACCCACGACCTACGGCGGGTCAGAACAAAATTCGTATCTGCTCGATGACCCTCGCTTGGTGCTTCTGTTCATGGGCTACTCTTTCAGCAAGGATTATAACCAGCCGCGTGGCCATGAGAATACCCTGATAGATGTGCATGCCACGAAGCGCGTGACCGCCACCACGCACGCCACCTGTTATTCCTGCAAATCCTCCGATAATCCTGGCTTGTGGGCACAGATTGGGATGGAAGCCTATGATGCGAAAATGTTTTCGGATATGACGCCCGAGATCAACAACCCCATCGGATGTGCCAACTGCCACCAAGCCGGGAGCATGCGGCTGGTCATCACCAACCCGGCGGTGCAGGACGCTTTCCAGTCCGAAGGGCTGGACTGGCTTACATTTACCCGTCAGCAGATGCGATCGGCGGTTTGCGCCAATTGCCATGTTACTTATTATTTCACAGGTGATAATAAAGTCCTGACAGTTCCATGGGCTAACGGCATACGCGTCGAAGACATCATCCTTTACGAAGACAGCGCCAGCTTCTCCGACTGGATCTATCCCGAAACGGGTACGCCTGTCATGAAGGCGCGCCACCCGGACTACGAACTGTTCACCGCCGACAGCACTCATTACCAGGCCGGCGTCTCCTGCGCCGATTGTCACATGCCCTATGTCCGTGATGGTGCGATGAAGTATTCCAGCCACAACATCATGAGTCCGCTACTCGACCCGCATCAATCGTGCGGACAGTGCCATACGAATGTGGATGTCGTCCTGGCGCGCGTCAGTGTCATCCAGGATACAGTCTACCAGGCAAAGATTGACACCGAGGATGCTTTGATTGACGCCATCACTGCCATCAAAGCCGCCATGGCAAAGCCGGCCACCGATTCCGTCCTGCTCGATGAGGCGCGGACTCTCCACCGTCACGCCCAGTTTATGTGGGATTTCATCTCCTCAGCGAACAGCATGGGGTTCCACAACCCCGACGAGGCCCTGCGAATCCTACGGAATTCCACAGACCTGGCACGCCAGGCGCAGATGAAAGCCGCTCAGTCCGCCGATGACCCGTCCCTGCTGGCGGTCGGTGAGTACTACACAATTGACCCGGTTCCCTCGGCGGTGCCGTAGGATAAGTATCAATATTTCAAGGGCGACCTTGTTGGGTCGCCCTTGAAATATTGTTTTTGGAGTGGAGACGTTATTGATTTAGGACGGCTGCCAGAGGACCGGGGGCCAGGACCTGGGCACTGGCCCCGGATGCCTGGGCTTTTTCCACGTCGCGCGCCCACAGGTACAGGCAGGTGTGGTAAGCGGTGGCAGTGTACGAGGTCACGACGGTGGCGATCATGATGAAGATGCTGGCAGTAATTACGCCCAGCCCGATACCAGAGAACAGACCAAAGGTTGACGTGTTTGTGATGGTGAGGATGCCAAACCCTACGCCGAAGCCTAGGCCGATGCCAAGCGTGCCCAGCAGGAAGCCGATCAGCCCGTTGATGGTTTTCACGCCGACCGTGCTGATGCCTACCAAGAGCAGGTTGTTCTTGATGATGCCACCGGCGCGCTTGAGGGCATCTTTCAGGTTGATATTTTCGATGACCATTGCAGGCAGGATGAGAAAGGCGGCCTCGGTCCAGACTGTGTCGATCAGACCTGCCAGGAAGTTGCGCCCGCCGGAGTTGGCTTTGCCCTTGATCTGGGACTTGACAAGGTTGACTGCCGTCGAAGCCGCAGCCAGGCTCATCAGGTCAAGGAAGTCACGCCTGACGACCACCCAGGCTTTTGAAATGACGCCGTCGCCTTCGGACAGGTAGCCGTAGATCAGGTAGACGGTCATGGCCGAGAAGATGTAACCGACCATATACTGGATGAAGATCATCACCGCACCCAGCACGAACATGATGATCTGTCCGACCAGGCTGTTATTACCGCCGGTTAGGAATCCCGCCCCGACCATCAGGGGGATGAAGAAGAGAGAGACAATGAATCCAGCGAACAGGGCCATGAAGGACGGCTTCATAAGGTCTTTATCCTTGGCGGCCATCTGCCAGGCCTGCTTGAGGAACGACCAACCACGAGAAAAGCTTTGCATGAGGCACCTCCTGAGATATGGACAAGAACGGGAGTGATTATAGCAGACTTAAATCGGCCCTGGATTAAATTGTATACGCCACAACAACCCCATCGCGCACCGGTACCGGCGATCGATCCAATCCGGCCTGCGGGTAAGCAACCCGGTCAGTTAGCGGATGCTTTCAGTGGTCGGGGTTTTGTCCTGGGAAACGAAGATTCGACCGTGCCAGAACATATTATCCACGATGTGCATACCGCCGGGACGAAGTTCCCCGGCGATAACCGGGAGCGAGTCGGTATAATCTTCTTTGTTGATATCGTTGAAGATCAAGTCGAAGACCCTGGCATTCTCGCTCAGGATTTGCACCGATCATGCGCGCCACCTTGTAGCACAGATAACCTGAGGCCGGCCCGACGATGGGGAAACCCATCTCTTCTGCGTCGGCTTCCATCGCCTGCATTTCTGGCAGACAAGGCGGTACGAGACTGTCAATGTAGTTCATCAGGTATTGGGGGATTAGAGGCTTATCCATAAATATTCTCCCTGTATTCCAAAATAATTAAAGTAACGATATCGGATCCACTTCCACCCGCCAGTCTCTTAAATTCTTTCCACCCAACATACTCGCCGGGTTCGGGCCGCGTAGGATTATCTGCCAGCGGTAGAGTCCATTCAACCGGGAAAAGAAGCAGGGGGCAGGTCCGATGAGGGTTGTCTCGCGCCGGTCTTCGCTCTCGATCCAGCTGGCAAGTTTTGCCGCCAGTCCCTGCGACTCTGACTCGGCTTTTGTCCCCTGAATATGCCGGTATTCCAAACGTACCAGGCGGTTGAAGGGTGGGTAGCCCAACTGCCTGCGATAGTCCAGCTCGCGGGCGTAGAAGGCGGCGTAATCGTGGCAAGCCGCGGCCTGGATGACATAATGTTCCGGCTGGAAAGTTTGCAGAATCACCCGTCCACCCAGGGACGAACGACCGGCTCGACCCGAGACCTGGGTCAGCACGTCGAAGGTTCGCTCCGCCGCGAACGGGTCGGGCAGGGTCAGCCCCACATCGGCCAATACAATCCCCACCAGTGTCACCAGCGGCAGGTCGAGTCCCTTGGCCAGCATCTGCGTGCCTATGAGCACATCCGCCCGGTGAGCGGTGAAGTGGCTCATAATGATTTCGTGCGAGTCCTTCCGGCGGGTGGTGTCCCAGTCCCAGCGCAGAGTGCGCACCGACGGGAAGTATGCCCCCACCTCGGCTTCCACCTTCTCGCTGCCCAACCCATACTGGCGGATCTGATCGCTGCAGCAAACCGGGCACTTCTTCGGCATCTGCCGCGTGTAGCCGCAGGAGTGGCATAGAAGGGTGTCCCGGTGTTCCTGTTTTACGGGAACACCGGAGGACGGAACGAAGTGATACGTCAAGGGTGAATCGCAATTGGGGCACTTAAGGGTATAGCCGCACTCCCGGCAGAAGACGTAGGTGGCTGTGCCGCGCCGGTTCAGGAAGAGAATCGCCTGCTGACCTTTGTTGAGCACCTCTTCCAGCGCATCGACCAGCTCCTGGCTGAAGATCCCCCGGTTGCCAGACTTGAGTTCTTCCCGCATATCAATAATTGAGACAGGAGGCAGACCTGCAAGGTTTGCAGAGAACCCGGATGTCTGTATTCGCTTCGGTAATTCCAGCAGGCGGAGGCAATCCCCGGTACCATCTCCCTGCGGGGAGGATGATTGATACCGTTGCACGATGGACGGGGTGGCTGAGCCGAGGATGCACACGCCCCCGCAAAACTGGGCGTATTCCTGTGCTGTCCTGACGGCGTTATAGAAAGGAGGCTCTGACTGGTAGTAGGATGTGTCATGGCATTCATCGGCAACGATTAGCCCGACGTTTGGGAGCGGAGCGAAGAGTGCCGAGCGCGGACCGATGATGACTTTCAACTGGCCCAGGCGAGCGCGCCGCCAGGTGTCGTAGTGTTCGCCTTCGGATAATCTGGAATGCACAAGTCCAACCTGCCCGGGGAAGCGTTCCAAGAACCGGCGCACCGTCTGCGGGGTGAGGGCGATTTCCGGGACGAGAATGATGGCTTCCTTTCCGTGTCGAATACACTCCTGCGCGGCGCGGATATATATCTCGGTCTTGCCGGAGCCGGTGACGCCGTGGAGGAGGAAAGGGGAAATTGGCAAATGGAAATTAGGAGATGGTGTTCGGAAAGCGTCCATAATTTTGGCTAAGGCGGCTTCCTGCTCACCAGTTAATACTATTTTCTGATTACCCAGCCCCGCATTATCGGATTCCTTGGTGCTTATCTTTTCTAACGGGTCGCGCCAGATTTCGGTTTCCCTCAAAATAATCAGTTCGCGGTCCGCCAGTTCTTGAAGGTCGGCCAGGTTGCACCCCGATTCGGCGTATACCCACGAGACGTTCACATCTGCTGGCTCGCGCATCAGGCAGACCAGCGCAGCTTGCCGGCGTGACTTGGTATCGGAGGTCTTTCCGAGGTATGGCATGGCGGCTTCAGCCTGCTCCGGCGGGACAGCCAGTTGTGCAGTGCGGACAAACTTTGGCCTGATTGAAGGTGGAGGTAGAATGGACTGGCTGGTCAGGTTCCCTGTTCTGACTAGATATTGGGCTGTCTTGCGCCAGTCCACATTCTTGAAATGTCGTTCTATCTGCCGGCCGCGCAGAGGCCCATGTATTTCGAGCAGGTTCAGTAGGCGGGCCGCAGTCTGACCCCGGGTTGCGGGTGGGAGACCATTCTTCACAGTCCGCGGTCCGTGGTCTGCGATCTGATAGAGCACATCTGCGTGCTGATTCAGCCCAGAAGGCAGCATCAGCCCGATGCAGGCTGCTAGCGGGGACAAAGTCTCCCTGGTCAGCCATTGGGCTAGTGCAATCTGGGCGACGGTCAGGGCAGGGAGCGGGTCGAGTAAATCAAATATTGTTTTTGTTTCGGGAACGGAAGGTTCGACAATGAGACGAAAAACGACACCCTGCACCGTCAGCTTGCCAAAGGGTACGGTGACAAGATGTCCCGCGCCGATTTTCCCTTCCATTTCGGGGGGCAGGGCATAGTCGAATATGCCCGAGACGGATGGGACAGTGACGGCAATTTGGGCGAACATTACTTTGTCTTCAACACAACCGCCGAGCCGTAACCGACCACGGACGAGAAATCGCCGGTCACATCACCGGAGGTGGCGTGACGCAGCACTTTGACTGTGTCCGCGCCGAGGGCTTTTGCGGCCCACAGGACGGCGGTTAGTGCGCCAAGTCCGCAGGCAAAGCCCTGCTTCTCTTTATCGGCGCAGAGAACGTCTTCCGGTGAAAAGGACTCGATCCGGTGCAGCATTTCCGTGTCGTAAGCTACGGCTTCAGTTTGAGTATAGAAGTGGGAAAGATCCGTGCTGGCGACAACCAGCGCGTTCTTGCCACGTAAGGTTTCTGCCAGGGCTGCACCGAGTTGTTGGGAGACCTTCGCTGACTGTGAGCGCGCCATTACCGGCAGGAGCTTGAATTCCCCGACCAGGGCACGTTGCAAGAAGGGCAGTTCGATTTCGAGTGAATGTTCCTGGTCGTAGGCTATAGGTGTCAGGCCTTCACCCAGGATCCTTCGTAGGCGGGCGTCCAGGTCAGCGATAGCATCATTATCCACTTGGACCTCGCTGAGCGGGGTTGCATAAGCTTCGTGGGCGGTGGTCAGCAGGGACTCGTAGTAAGGCTGGTGCATTGGTGAAAGGACGGCTACCAGGTCGAAGGAGCGGCCGCGCACCGTTGCAAAGGCGTACCCGGCCACTGAGCCAGAGTACTTGTGCCCGGCGTGAGGGGCGATGATGGCAATTACCTCGCCGGGCAGTTCGGGTAATTCAGCCTGGTCGAGGTAGCAATCCACGGCTCGGGCGAGCGCATCGGGATTGCCGTCATACCACATTCCCGCGATCGGTGAAGGACGCACAGGAGAGACAGTGGTCATATTCACCTCCATTTCGTATTGTAGCACTGCGAATGTCTACAGACGCTTGCGGAAAGTGTGCTGACTGTTGATATGCTCGTACCCAAGCGCCTGGTAGAACTGGTGAGCCTCAGTGCGGATTACGTTGGAACGCACCCAGAGCTCCCGGAAACCTTTCTGGCAGGCCCATTCTTCGCCAGCAGCCAGCAGGTCCTTCCCAACGCCAGCACCGCGGTGCTCCTTTGCCACGACCAATCCGCCCAACTCGGCATGGAAATCCATCTCCGGTAGGGTGTAGGCTTGGACATAAGCCCAGCCTGAGATTTGACCGCCTGTTTCTGCAACGACCAGGGAGTGGAAAGGGACGTAGGCAATCTGCTCCAGTCGACGTTTCACCTGAACAGGCGAACTGAGATAGCCAGGCTGAGCGCAAAGTTCTGCGATGGCAGTCGCATCTTCAAACCGGGCAGGCCGAATTAGAATATCAACAGGATCAGCGTCCACAAGATACCTATGCTGATCACACCGATGGCGAATAAGGAAAAGAGCACTCGCAAGCTGGGTTGAGCCATTTGTGCTACGCCGAGCAGGAAGAAGGCTACTGACAGCACGGTCAGGACAGCCACATAAGAGTCGGATTTATTATTCCAGCGGTGGTAGGCATCCGAAGCGTCGTTCTGTTTCTGGACCAATTCAAGGCTGTAAGAATTCAAGTCGGACATGTAGTCGGTAATGTTCGGGGGTACCTGGTCGGAGGCAGGCGCGTAGGCTGGATCGGTCATTAAGACGGACAGACTCCTCACCCGGTTCGCCCGTGCCTGGAAGATCTGCGCCTCGAGTGTCAGCGTCTCGAATCCCGATTGGTCGTTGGCATTCTGCCTTTGCAAGGCAGTATATCCAGCGACAAGCGCTTCCTGAGTATTGGCGAGTAACATGGAGAAGGTATTCAGATCATAATCAGACCGGGCACCGGTTGAGATAAGGCTGCCGGTAGCCTGGAAGGTGTAATATTGCGAGTCCCGGTTTGCCTGGTTGGCGCGGATGGTGGCATCCACCTGCAGAGCAGAGATGGCCGCAACCAAAACCGTATTTAGGAGGGTCAGCACCAACACAAGTGTCTTGCCTCGTCCGGGGTTGGAAATATCAGATTTGTTCATAATACACCTCCCCTTAGAATGAAGAAGACAAACTCAACTCCCAGGCTCCAAACAAGTCCGATCCCATAGACGATGACCCCAAGCACCAGGATCAGGATCCTCAACCGCAAGTGAGACAGTTGGGACAACCCAAGCCAGAACAGGCTGACCGCGATCAGGATCGTCCCCACTACAAGCCAGCGCTGTTCTGCATAGTAGGTATCGGCCAGAGAAAAGGAAGCCAGTGGGTCGAGGTTGCTCAGGTCGGGGGATTGCGCCTCCAGTTCATCGAACCTCTTCTGGACATTCAACCAGCCTTCCGGGGTGAGGTAGGATGGATCCGTGCCGAGTGGCGAGGCTAGCAATTCCATCCCGGGCAGAAGGTATGTGCGCAATTGGGCGGCGTGCTCCTGGCTGGCAGGGTCAGTGCTGTTTTCCAGGACGATCAAGCCGTCGAGGCTTATCAGGTAGTCTCGGGCGTATCCCGCTTCCTGATAAGCCTGGCGCCAGTCCTCATTGGCGGCTGCCTCACGTTTGACTGCATTCAACAACCCCTGGAAGATGAGATCGCCTGCCTTCGAACCCAGGCTGGTTGTTCGCCACGCGGCCAGGGCAGTGGTAAATGAGACCAATGCGATCAGGATGGCAATCCACACTTCCAGAGGATTGCTCTTATCCTCAGGTTTTTCCATGTATAAATGCTCCTTTCTTTGACGATGTAATTATCACTGGTTGTTGTGGGGAATACAAGGGAAAAACCGCCGGTCAGGGACTCTCCAGCGGTCTTGCGATTAGGTCCTTATTTCGGACTGGACTTGCGGTGAAAAGCTAGGATGCTATACCAGCGGATGAGGATGGCCGCGCCGAGGAACAGGATAGCCAGAAACAACCAGGTGATATACCACAGGTTGACCGGTCCGGTGTACTTGGTCTGTCGCGTTTCAAAAGGTAGGGTGCGGGCATCGGGTGCCAGGGTGGGATGCGGGGCCAGGTTCATCTGGGCCCCGGGTGTGGGAGAGCTGAGGATCGCATATTCGGAAGTAAGAGGTGCCTGGGTGGATGCCGCGTCCCCGGGCCCACCACCGATTCCACCGCCCATGACGTTGGGCGCAGCAGCCATCATCGGGGCAGCCGCTCCGAAGGATAGACGCCCAAATAGGTTCGCCCCCAGGGTGAAAACAAATAGCAGCATCGCCGCGGCGGAAGCCCACGAGAACGCCGCAATGATACGCGGAACCGGAGGCTTGACTCCGGCCATTTTGTGTGTCAGGGTAAAGTTGCGCGGAAGGGGGCGTTTGGGCGTGCGGTGGAGAATGGTGCGGGCCTGGCTCAAATCTGCCAGCATGGCAGCCAGCGCCGGGTCCAATTGGATGCGGGCTTCCAGGCGCGTCTTCTCGGCCTGTGACAGTTGACCGTCAAGGGAGGCCGAAAGTTGTTCCACGTCGCGAAAGGAAGGTGTCGTCATAGGCCACGCTCCTCTTCAAGACGGAAGGCGGCGGGTAAAAGTTCCCGGAAGGATTGTAGGCACTCACGCAGACGCAGGCGTGCGCGTGCCAGGCGGGACTTGACCGTGCCGAGCGGTTTATTAATGACGGCTGCGACTTCGGTGTAGTCGAGGCCCTGGATGTCGGCCAGGACGACCACGGCCCGGAAGTCGGTAGGAAGATTCTCAAGACAGTGCTGGATGGCATGTTCGAGTTCAACCTGGTCGAGTTGTTCTTCGGGGGAGGCGTTGGGATCGGTCAACCAGCGCGGGGTCTCCACCTCGTCGCCGTCTTCGGTCTCGGGTTCGAGCGGGGTGGTGGGACGCCGCCGTTTTCGGCGCAATTCGTCGTAGCAGGCGTTGGTGACAGTGCGCAGCAGCCAGGCACGGAAGGAACCACCGCGATAAGAATTGAGGGCGCGGAAGGCGGAGATGAAGGATTCCTGCGAGGCATCGGCAGCCAGGTCTTCGTCTCCCAGAATGCGCAGGGCTGTGTTGTAGAGCATGCCCTGGTAAGTGAGCACAAGGGTGTTGAAGGCGTCCAGGTCACCGCGCTGGGCATTACGGATGAGAGCGGGTTCGTCCATTGGGATTATTTTACACCACAAAGGGGTATTTGTTCGCGGGCTGAACCCACTATCATTTCTTTATACTTTGCAATATGCGAATCGTCCCAGCTTTCTCAGCCGGGACGATTCATTTCGAATTAAGATATTATTCTACCGTATCTCGCATGGGCGGGAACAGCAGCACATCGCGGATGGAATGTTTATCGGTCAGCAGCATCACCAGCCGGTCTACGCCCAAGCCGAAGCCACCGCAGGGCGGCATACCGTAGCGCATTGCGCGCAGGTAATCCTCGTCCATGGGATGCTTTTCTTCTTCTTCGTCGGTGTAGTCGCGGCCTGTTTCAATGAAACGTTGTTCCTGGTCGAGCGGGTCATTGAGTTCGGTGAAAGCATTGCAGAGTTCAAACCCGGCCACGTACCCTTCGAAGCGTTCCACGGTCAAAGGATCACCCGGTTTGGATTTGGCAAACGGGGAGATATCACGCGGGTAGTCGTACAAGAAAGTCGGCTGAATGAGTGTTGGTTCCAGGAATTCGCTCGACAAGAATTCAATCAACTTACCGCGGGTGGCCTGAGGGTTGGGTGTCTTGCCTTTTGTGGCAATCGCTTTGAAGAGCGATACGGCTGTGGGATGTTTGGCAATATCAATGCCGCTGGTCTCCAGGATACAGTCCCGCATCGCCAGCCGCCGCCAGGGGGGGGTGAAGTCCAATTCGTGGCCCTGGTAGGTGATTTTCATGGTGCCATTCACTTTTTGGCAGGCATACGAAACCATCTGCTCGGTCAGTTCCATCACCTTGAGATAATCGGCGTAGGCCCAGTAAAACTCCAACTGGGTGAACTCTGGATTGTGTTTGAATGAGACCCCCTCGTTGCGAAAGTCGCGCCCGAGTTCATAGACACGCTCCAAATTGCCGACCAGCAGGCGTTTCAGGTAGAGCTCAAAGGAAATTCTAAGGAATAAATCCTGCTTCATCTGGTTGTGATGCGTAGTGAACGGTTTGGCCGCCGCACCACCGTAAATAGGCTGTAAAATGGGTGTCTCGACTTCCAGGAAACTATTTTCATCCAGAAACTCGCGCAGGGCACGGATGATACCGGCCCGTTTGCGGAAAGTCTCGCGCACCTCGGGATTGACGGCCAGGTCGGCATAACGCTGACGGGCGCGCAGTTCAGGGTCCTCCAGCGCGGCGTGCCGGACCGTTTCACCACTTTCTGTTATCTCATCCTTTGCCGCTGGGAGGGGACTTATCGCCTTGGCCAGCAGTTTGAAATCGTGAACATGGAGGGTTGCCTCACCCGTGCGCGTGCGGAACATCACTCCGGAAGCCTGGATGAAATCACCAATATCCAGCATCTTGTTGAACCAGTCTACGCGCTCCTGGCCGAGTTCGTTCATCCGCAGCAATAACTGGATGCGTCCGTCTCCGTCTTCGATATGGGTGAATGTCAGTTTGCCCATGGCGCGCGCGGCACGAATGCGACCGGTAAGGGTAGCCTTGACCTCACCTGGTGGCTGGCCTTCGTGTATAGTCTTTTCGGCAATTTCGAAGGAGGCAATTGCTTGCGTGGAGGTATGTGTCCGTTCGGCGCGCGTGGGGTACGGTTCCACGCCTTCCTTGCGGAGCTCCTCAATTTTCTCCAGGCGGATATTTTCAAGAGAGGTATATTCGGTCATGGCGAAACCTTTCTGACATAATTATGAAACGAAAAGCCCCGCGCACCAGGCAGGATGCGCGGGGTCATTAAGGGCTGACCCCAGGCCTAATCAACCTTAACGATTTTTACTTTGAAAGTGCCGCCGGGTGCTTCGATGTTTACTTCCTCCCCAGCGCGATGATTCAAAATGGCTTTCCCGATTGGCGACTCGTTAGAGATTTTCCCCTCACGCGGGTTGGCTTCCGCCACGCCCACAATGGTGTATTTCTCCGAGCTGCTCCCATCTTCTCTAATGGTGACGGTTGAGCCGACCTGCACCAGATCGCCTTTTTCCTTCTTCGATTTTTCATCAATGACGCGCGCCGAGGCCAGGATCATTTCCAATTCCTGGATACGCCCCTCGACGAAGGCCTGCTCGTTTTTGGCGGCTTCATATTCGGCATTTTCGATCAACTCACCACCTTCCATAGCCTCATGGAGACGATTGGCGACTTCCAGCCGCTTGGTGGTGCGCAGATATTCAAGCTCGTCGGCGAGTTTTTGATAACCTGCTTTGGTTAAGAATGTCGTCGGCATTATATTCATCCTGAGAAAATACAAGCATCTCTGAAACAGAGATGCGGCTTGTGTAGGATTCCCTACCCGGCAATATTATACATGATAATTTTTGAAAAGCAAGCAGTTTTCCGGAAGTTAGGACATAAGTTCGGACAGGGAAAAAGGGAAAGAGAAGGTAGAGCGAGCCGAGGGGAAAATAGTTTAAAGATTGATATTGGAATTTTTGGAAGATAAACAAGCCCCTGTAAAGCGTGTGTTTTCATTTCAATGCGCCATAAAGTTTCATCAGTGGCACACCCTGATAACGCACCTCGTAGACTGGTGTTTGGGTTTCCAGTATTCGCAAAGGCAGATATCCCCCCCCGCCAATGCTCCCAAACTGTGTCTGACGGTATTGGAAAATATACCAATCAGCATTCTCGAAAATCAATTCTCCCTGCTCCCCAGGACCGATTTGCTCTGGAATATCAATTGTTAATAACACATCCTGGCGCAATCGGCCGAACAACTGGTAATAACGGAATACATAAATTGCCTCAGACCAGATGACATCGCCGGGCTTCGCGTGGGAATTGATGTATGGAATTGCGGCAGCGTAGGTTTCGCACCAGTAGGTTGTCTCCAGACCCAATTTCGTTGCTCCCGGCAAGCCCCCCACGGTCTCTGAATAGTACGAAAGCAGGTGTGGGTACAGTCCCGCCATGGTCACTAATTGTGGCGAGAGTAAAGCAATCCCCAGGATAACTGCGGTTGGAACGGCCAACGCCGGTCGTTTGAGCCGTTCCAACAGTTTCTTGAAGCGGGTGACCAGCCAGCCGAATCCGATCCCGGCCAGGGCGGACAGGAACGGGAATACCGGCATGAACAGCCGTTCATTATCGTAGAGCAGGCTCTTGCCAAAGATGAAGGGTGAAATTGACACGAACGCGCTCAGGAGCAGCAGCCACGCCAGGCCGCCGTCCCGCCTTCCTTTCCCGGCGCGCAATATTCCTGCCAGGAACATTGCCATGACCGTCAACGGCACTACCGCCCACAGGATCACGAAGACAAAATGCCATGGGGGTGGCATATAAAACTGTCCGAAGTACCATTGACCCATCATTACATGGTGCAGATGATAATTGAAATATTCCAGTACCCGTGTCCAGGTTTGGTAATAGAGCCATGGCCAGACCAGGAAAAACGTCGGAACGGCAATGAGACCCATCAGGAACAGGCGCAGCGCCACCGACCACTTTCTCCGGAAGATCAGGAACCATATCAAGAGGGCAATCGGGATGAATACCCCATTGAGTTTCACTGCCACCGCCAGTCCCCAGACCACGCCCCACAAGAGCCCCCACGCCCACCCCTTCCAGTCGACCGTTTTCCAGAAAAGGAATGTAATGGCAAATGAAGCCACAGCCACCGGAACATCCAGGGCCGCCAGGTGGGCGTGGAAGAAGAAGCGCGGCAAGGTCATCAACGCTGCAGCAGCAAACAAGCCAGCCACCTGCCCGTACGTCCCCGCTATCATCAGGTAGAGCAAGGCCTCCAGGAGAGCCACCATCAGAATGGGTCCAAACCGGAATGCAGTCAGTTGGTCGAAAAAATACCGGGCCACCAACCAGACCAGCCCTGACCAGATCTTTTCCACCGGCGGGTGTTGGTGGTTAACCCCCCAATAGGTTTCGATGGTTGTGGGTTCGATCGCCCGGGCCGGGTCCTTGACCAGCATCCAGAACCAACGAGCATAGAAGTTCGCACCTTCAATATAAGCGGGTTCATCCCATGTCATACCGATGGCTGGAGCCGTGGTGGTCAGAACGATGGTTGTCACGCAGGCCAGCAGTATTGCAATGGTTCCGTTCCCCGGTTTCCAATGATGTTTCATTGCAGTCCTCTAGCAAAAGCACAGGTTACGTATATTAAAAAATATTTCTTCTGGAAATAATATCATCTTTCTAAAAAGTCGATAAGGAACAATAATTACTTTGACAACCTATCCCCCCTGGCTTCTTTTGTCACGTTGTTCTTCAAGAGAATCCGCAAAAGGTTAAAATATGGCTGCACACCACAAGCAGATTCCGCGCTGGTTCTCCCAATAAGCGCGGATTGCCTCTCGCATCTTTTCTCCACTCTCGAAGAGCATCAGGATTTGTGTTGCGTAAGTGGCAATGCCCTTTTGCCAGGTCCTTAGTCCCTTTTCGGAGATCGGATAAAGCGTTTCCTTCAGCCCGTTGGTCGCAGGGGCCAGCATTTCCGGGTGTTCGATAAGATATGGAATATCAGCATAGTACCATATAGGGCGATCCAGGTGTTCGGCAGCGAGACGCGTCAGAGCATGGTCCAGGTGGCCGCCAATTGCCAACGGGCTGGCGATCATATCGTCCGGTTGCAGTTCGGAGGTCAGGACGGCGGCGATGTCCGCATTCAAACTCTTCTCATTAATATGAATGGGAACAAATACATCTTCGGGATAGAGCAACTCCCCGGTGGGGGAACGCCGATAAATGCAGTCTGGGATGCTTAAGTTCACCGTCTCTGCTCCCACCAGTGCGGCGGCCTCCTGGTTTTCGATGCGGCGTGCAGCTACAACATCTTCGGCAGAATCAATTCCCCACTGCTGGTGACATTCCAATGCGACCAGAGACAGCGGACCGTGCAGCGCGTCTCCGGCGCAGATCGTCCAGATTTCAACAGGTATTCCCTTTTGGGTCTGTTTCCAGATCAGGCCGCCGCAGGAGAGCACGGCGTCGTCAAAGTGGGGGGAAAGGTAAATCCAGCGCATGATTTTGACGGACGGTACCCCCTACGGGGACCATATCCGCCATTACTCCTCTTCGATGATTTCTTTTGCCAATTTTTGTAGTGTGCCTGCCTGGTTGTCTTCGGTGTGACTGGCGCGCCAGTACTGGTCGAGCAGTTCCATCGGGGTAAGACTGATCACCGTCTGGTTGGCAGGCAGGCGTATACGCACTTCGATTCGAGGGTGTTTGATGAGATGAAACTCAAATGCGGCTTCGGCATGACGACGCATAGCTGGCTCGTCGATCAATGTGTCCCATTCGCGGGGGTAGTCCACCGTCAAGCGGACGATGGCTCCGTCCAACACTCCCTCTGCCGGTAGGGCGGCCTTGAGTGTCTCGGTTACGTTTTCGGATGACTCTAGTGTGATGGTCCGGTCAATGAATGGACGGATATTCTCCAGCTTGCGCCACTGGACACTGGTCTTGCCAGGTGTGATATCCGCAATGACAAAGAACTTATCATCCCCCGCCTCGCCGAAATCAACACGTTCGATGGAGCCGGGATAAATGACCGGGGGATGACCGTTCTCATTCAGGTCCTGTGGTTTGTGGATATGACCGAGGGCCACGTAATCCAACCGCGGGTCACGCACAAGCGAGCCGGGCAGAACCAGGTCCGCGCCCAGCATGACGGTCCGCTCCGAGCCGAATTTTGCCCCCTGGACGGAAGCGTGAGCGGTCAAGATGACGGGAAGGACAGGATCCGCTTTTTCCAGCCAAATGTTGACCAGGGTTGTGATGTGTTCTTCGATGTTTGTGAAAACCTCATCCGGACCGGCACCCGAAGCGGCCATCAGCCCGGAGCGCGAGACCCACGGGATGGCGATCACCTGGACGGGCAGTCCGAGTTCGTCCGCGGAGAGGAATTGGGGTTTGGCAAGCACCGTAACGTGTGGAATGTCAAGCGTTTCGAATTCCTGGATGGCGTTGGCACGCCCCAGGGCGGGTGAAAGGTCGTGGTTGCCGACCAGAAGCAGGGTGCGGATGCCCGCCTTCGAGAGACGGATGATGCGTTTACCCCATTCGCGCTGAAAAGTGGGAGCCGGGGAGCGGTCCCTGTAGGCATCCCCGGCAAAGATGACCAAGTCCACATTTTCGGCAATGGCGGCCTCGATGATGGCGTCGAGGGATTTGAGGAAATCCAGCACGCGCAACGGGAGGCCTGTTTCAGGGTCGTGGCGGCCATAGTTGGCCATATCGATGTGCGCGTCGGCAAAATGCAGAAGTTTCATCCTAAGGAGCAATGCCCCATTGCGACAATTTATCCAGAGCAAGTTTGAAGTTCATGTTGTAGTAAACGGCCTGGCGCATGTCAGCATAGGCGTCATCATAGAGTCCCAGTTCGGCTTCTGCCAGGGCGCGGTAATAAAGGCTTTCTTCCAGCGATCTTGGAGATTTAATCGAGGCCAGATGCTTGTTGGCTAAATTGATTACATCCTGGTAGCGGCCGGTGTAGTAATAGGCTTTGAGGGCACCGGTCTGATACCAATAGAAAATGCGGTAAGGGCGGTCATTACTGGGCATGGCCTCATAGAGTTGGAAGAATTGATCGTAAGCGAGGGCAGCGTTACCATAATCCCCGCTAAGACCGTAACTGGTGCCTTTGTCGAACAAGTTAAAGAGTGAGTCGATGCCGGTCAAGCTCTTGGGTTCCTGTTCGGCGATAGTCAGGGCATTCTGTGCAGCCCAAGTTTCATCGGTCCATTTTCCAAGCACCTGAAAGAGTTTTACTTCGCGTTCTGGCGGGTAGACCACAATGAAGACGTAGTCAAATGCCCGCCAATACCGGGTGTAATCGCTGTAGGATGTTCTTTTATTCTTACCAATTGGCTCTGCTTCTGTCAAATACGAATCTTGCCAGATAAATACTTGCTGGATGTCATCGAAGCCGGTGGTAAAAGCAAAATGGCCTGCCCACTGCAAGGTTCCCTCTGGAGGTAGTACCTGGTTAATGCCTTTTTCAGTGATAACTGGGAACCCAGCCGCGATGAGCCGCTTGAGCAGATCAAGATCACCGCCATAGCGGTATAATGCATTGTAAGGTGTGGTATCGTTGACGAAATCCACCATCTCGTAAGGCATTACATTAATATCGGTGTTGGTTCGCTGGTCAGGATCCAAAGTGGGATCGTTAGCGCCCGGTTTTATAACCGCGCCAACATCATACTTTGTGCCAGTCCAGCCCCAATAATTGAGCGCCATGGTCAGGTTGGCCGGACCGCAGAAGTTCCAGCGGTCGTTTTGGCTTACAAAGACGATATTGTCCAGGATGACGGAGGCTGGGATGGGTGTATAGGTGATGGTAGGGGTGTTGGTGGTCTGGGCGGGTGGTGGCGTTACCGTTGGAGATGCAGTAGGCAGATCCATGATCTGGGTAAGCAATCCCTGTTGGGTAGGGATGAAGACTACTTCCTGCGGGGGATGGATATAGTAATAGATACTCGTCTGTAGGTTGTCCCAACGCCAGGCGATTGCAGCATGGATTCTCGGGACGAAAGACAGGGCCACGGCAGTCACAATTAAAACAGCCAGACCGATGAAGGTTTTTGTGGTTCGTGTGGTTCGTTTGCGCATGGGGGGGATTATACTGCTTTACAGTGGAACGAAGAATGATAAGAAAATAATAAACCGGGCGACCATTCGGCCGCCCGGTTTGAGGAATTTTCGTTAGGCGTCACGGACTTCGCCATCAATTACATCGCCATCACTATTCTGCTGAGGTGTTTGTGGACCCTCAGCCTGCGGGCTACCCTCTGGCGAGGTTTGCTCCGGCTGGGCATACATTTGCTGGCTGAGCGCGTAGAACATATTTTGCAGTTCATCGGTGGCCTTCTTTATTTTGGTGAGATCGTCACCCTGGACTACCTGTTTGAGATCATTGACCTTGGTTTCGATCTTTGTCCGTTCATCGGCAGAGACTTTTTCACCCAGGTCACGTAACGCTTTCTCGGTCTGGTAGACCAGATTGTCAGCAGTGTTGCGGGCGTCAATAATCTCGCGCCGTTGCTTGTCTTCAGACTCGTAGCGCTTTGCCTCTTCGACTTTGCGCGCAATCTCATCCTTGTTCAGGTTGGTGGAGGCGGTCACGGTGATCTTTTGTTCTTTGCCGGTGGCCTTGTCTTTGGCGGTCACGTTTAGGATGCCGTTGGCATCAATGTCGAAGGTGACTTCAACCTGCGGGATGCCGCGCGGCGCGGGGGGGATGCCGTCCAGGCGGAAGCGGCCAAGAGACATGTTATCGCCAGCCATCGGGCGCTCGCCTTGCAGGATGTGGATGTCCACAGCGGTCTGGCTGTCGGCTGCGGTGGAATAAGTCTCGGTCTTGCGCACCGGGATGGTGGTGTTGCGTTCGATCATTTTGGTCATCACGCTGCCCATGGTTTCCACACCCAGCGAAAGCGGGGTCACGTCAAGCAGAAGAATATCCTTGACTTCGCCGCCCAGTACCCCGGCCTGGATCGCGGCGCCAACTGCAACTACTTCGTCGGGGTTTACACCCTTGTTCGGTTCTTTACCATCTGTCAGTTTGCGAACCAATTCCTGCACCATCGGCATGCGGGAGGAACCGCCGACGAGGACGACCTCGTCCAGATCGGAGGCTTTCAGGCTGGCATCCTTCAAGGCAGATTCAAATGGACCACGGCAGCGGTTGAGAAGGTCTTCAGTCATCTGCTCGAATTTGGAGCGCGTCAACTTAAGCACCAGGTGCTTGGGTCCGTTGGCGTCGGCAGTGATGTAAGGCAGGTTGATCTCGGTCTCCATCATGCTGGAGAGTTCAACCTTGGCTTTTTCGCCGGCTTCGCGCAAGCGCTGGAGAGCTTGACGGTCATTACGCAGGTCAATGCCTTCCTGCTTCTTGAACTCGTCCGCCACCCAGTTGACGACCCGCTGGTCCCAGTCATCGCCGCCCAGGTGAGTGTCGCCGTTGGTGGCCTTGACCTCAATGACGCCCTCGCCTACATCCAGAATGGAAACGTCAAATGTGCCGCCACCCAGGTCGAAGACCAGGATGGTTTCATTCTTTTTCTTATCAAGGCCATAGGCCAGGGCTGAGGCAGTCGGTTCATTAATAATTCGCTTCACGTCCAGGCCCGCGATCTTGCCAGCGTCCTTCGTAGCCTGGCGCTGGCTATCATTGAAGTAAGCCGGGACGGTGATGACAGCTTCGGTCACGGTCTGACCGAGGTAAGCTTCAGCGTCCGCTTTGAGTTTTGCCAGGATCATGGCCGAAATTTCCTGCGGACTATATTCGCGGCCAGTGACCGGAATCTTTACGCGCGCTTCGTCTGAAGGTCCGGCCACAACCGCATAAGACACCATTTTGCGCTCAGTTTCCACTTCGTCGTAGCGACGGCCCATGAAGCGTTTGATGGAGTTGATCGTGTTTTCCGAATTTATGATGGCTTGCCTTTTGGCGGTCTGTCCAACCATGCGCTCATTGTTCTTGTTGAACGATACTACCGAAGGGCACAACCGACCGCCCTCCGCAGTCGTTATTACCGTCGGCTGGCCGCCTTCCATGACAGCGACCACACTGTTGGTGGTTCCCAGATCAATCCCGATGATTTTTCCCATAGCGATACTCCTTTACAAGATGACAAAGGCGCGATTATGCGCCGAATATTCTTATTCGAATAGAATACCGTATGGGTGCAAGAAGAATGTTAACATCATGTAAAATAAATATAAGAGACTTTCAGATCCTCCATTTATATCAACATGCATTAAAAGTGATCGATTGAGCAATCGCAGCCTAGTAAATGATTGGATAAAAAAATGAAGAAGTTGACTCATCAGGAATCAGTACACATTATCCCCTTGAGGGCGTCTTGCTGTTTGAACCAAAAAATAAACCAAAAGTGGTGCGTTTAGGGGAGTGGAGATGGTGGGAATCAATACAATCCCCTGACGGGGACCCCGTGCGAAACGAGAAGCGCGCCCATAAAGAGGCGCGCTAGTGGAGATGGCGGGAATCGAACCCGCGTCCGAAAGACTCGACCCTCGAAAATCTACGAGCGTAGCCAGTTGAGGCTTGTCGCCACAGGTCACCCAGCCGGCAAAATTGACCTGCGGCCAGCCGCCCAGGCCCGAAGACCCTCTTTCGCACATTAAGCGGCGTCATGCGCGGCACTCCACCATTGTGACGCCCAGTCCCTTCACCGGGTGGAGTACGGGACGGGTGGACGCGGCCTCGCTAGGAGACCGGCCGTTTACTCTCTACTGCTTACGCAGCGAGGGGCATAGCGGCATAGGAAGTGCGGTTGGCACTTGATTGTTTGCGCTGAGTTTACGAGGTCGGCGCCTCTCGGCTCGCATTCCGGGACCAGCCTCTTCCGTCGAAGCCTGTCATCCCCAAAGAACGAGAACCTTCCCTGAGAACAGGGATACGTCCCAAGAGAAGAAAATTATAACATGATATACTCGCTCTGAAACTTACGAAACCCGGCGGGGTTATGTATTAGAGACCTTTCCGGTAAGGTGAGTCAAGTGCCGGAATCTGAAGAACAGGATACTTTACAAAGTGCTTCACAAGGCGACCTGGAAGCGTTTGGTGTTCTGTACGAGAAGTATGTAGACCGCATTTTCAACTACGTCTATTATCGTACAGGCAATGTCCATGATGCCGAAGACCTGACCGCGCGTGTTTTTTACCGCGCCTTGCATCACATCCATACTTATACCGATCGCGGCGTGCCGTTCTCGGCCTGGTTGTACCGGATTGCCCACAACCTGATCGCCAACTGGCACCGCGACCGCAGCCGTCACCAGGAAATCCCGCTCTCCGAAGCTCCGACCATTCACTACAAAGGCGCCCCACTAGAAGTAGCTCTGATGCAGACCCAGGAGCGGGATTCTCTCCTGCGTCTCATCCGTCACCTGCCCTCGGAACGACAACATTTGCTCATTTTGAAATTTGTAGAGCACATGTCGAATGCTGAGATTGGCGAAACTATGGGGCGCAGCGAAGGCGCAGTAAAGAGTCTATATCATCGCACCTTATTAGCGCTACGAGGTGAAATGGAAGGTTCTGTTTTGGAAGAAGAACCCGGGTAACAGAACACAGGCCAGTTGGGTTGAGCGTTTATTTTGGAGGAGTGTAGATCATGAATCCGAAAATGAAGCAATTCGCTGATGCATCCATAGAGAAAATTACATCCTTGGAAAACCGGCTATCAGGAGTACTCAGGCCGATCAAGCCGCGTAAAGAATTTGTCCACGGTGTTGCCCACCGCATTCAGACGGGGACTCCAGCGGCCTTTGTGGATTACGTTTCCAATTGGCACATCATTGCAATACTTATTGCTGGTTTGATTTCTCTGGCTGTTTTTCTGGCGGTAGTGGGGCGTGTCTTGCTATCGTTTCTGGGGAAAAAGCGCATTGCCTGAGTCTTATCAAAAATTATCCGGCCCGCAGGGGGATCTCCGGGCCATTTTGATTTAACAAGTGTCCTTTCAGGGGTGATTTAAACAAAGCTTCTTATCGACTCGCGTCTAGCTTTTTTGCCAGCTCTTCATCGGTTGGCTCCGTCAGTTTCGAACCATCTGGCCAGACAACCGTTGGGACACTTCGGTAGCCCTGGTTTAAACTTTCAACGAGTTTTCCGGCTTGTTCATCCTGATCGATGTCGACCCATTGGTAGGGGATACCATACCGGTCCAGCTGAAGCCGGCAGCGACGGGAACCCCCGCACCAGGTTGTGCCATACAGGATGATTTTATCAGTTTCCCTCATTTCAATCCTCCAATGGGTTAATGGGTTTCATCAATAATATCGATTCCCGTGGGGAGGATGAATCCCCTGCTGACAAGCAAGGTCAGATGGACCGCCCTGTTTCAGGACCGGGGCGGGACCGGGGAATGCTGCCGGTGTTTGGAGCGCCTATAATGAACTACCGATGCGGGTCTCGCCTTCAGTGGATTCGAAAAAGCGGACGTCGACCAGATCTACAAAAACCCTGGCGACCATCCCGGTAGCCCGGCGTGCCCACATGCGAGCCCGGCCCTCGTTCCCGGCTGCCCGGGCCGCCTTTGCTCGTTCCAGTTCGGTGTGAATTTCAGCGGATTCGCATCTTTGCGAAGAACCCTGTAAACAGGAATTTTGTCCGAGGGCGATATAAAATACTATCCTCAGGCCGGCTTATAAGCCGCATTTTGTCCGGCGGAGGGATGTCGGTTTACGCTCCGAAGAGTTATTTCCCGACGCTCTACCTGGACGGTCATCTCTCTGTGCAGCCTACCCGGAACTCGAATGACGCGAGCAGCGTCTCGTCCCTGCTTGGCCTTGCTCCCGGCGGGGGTTACCTGGCCGCCCGCATTGCTGCAGACGCCGGGGGTCTCTTACACCGCCTTTTCACCATGACCGCCTTGCGGCGGCTGTCTGTTTCTGTGGCCCTATCCGGCAAGTTACCTCGCCCCGGGGTTTCCCCGGCGCCGTGCTCTATGGAGTGCGGACTTTCCTCGACTCTGCGCCAAAGCGCAGAACCGCGACCGTCCAGCCGACCTGAGGCTTTTTATCATACCTGTTCTTTTAACATGCGTCAATCATCTGACAGTGGACAATTGGGTATAATAAATGAAAAACATGAATATCATAGTTTATAAAAAGGAGAAACCCATGTCGAAATCCCTTGATAATCTGAAGATTGCATTTGCCGGCGAATCACAGGCTAACCGTAAATACCTGGCCTTCGCCAAAAAAGCGGACCAGGAGGGCTTTTCCCAGATCGCCAAATTGTTCCGGGCCACGGCTGCGGCGGAGACCGTCCATGCCCACAATCATCTGAGAGCGATGAACGGTGTCATGTCCACTGTAGATAACTTGGAAGCGGCTGTTGTTGGTGAGAACTACGAGGTTTTCTCGATGTACCCGCCTATGCTGGCCGAAGCTGAGGCAGAGGGCGATAAACGAGCCGCGAAATCATTTGAGTGGGCTTTGGAAGTCGAGAAAATTCACGAAGCACTTTTCCGCAAAGCACGCGAACTAATGAGCAAAGGCAAGGATGCTCAGGAGACGAATTATTATGTATGCCCGCTTTGCGGCTACACCCACGAAGGCCCGATGGATGGTAAGTGCCCGGTTTGCAGTACACCGGGCGAGAAATTTGAGAAAATCGCCTAGCGGTTGTTAAACCCCCGATTGAGATTTCAAGAGAGGAACGAATATTGATTTACTCCGTACTCTCAAAAATTATCGTTCATACATAAAAAATTTGCTATTAATGGTCAAAGCACCATGTAGTTCGGATATTTCCATAACACCTGTATTCTGCTGATAGAAGGAGTGTGGCAAAGTTGACAAAACCTGGGATGAATTTGGCCCGATATCACATTATGGAATAGAAAACGACTTACGGTGGATTTCACACCGCTTCAAATTCTTTATAGCCTCCTGGTGGAGGCGCGTCCCATAGCCTTTATGACGGACGAACCCGTAACCGGGATATTGACCATCCAACTCTCGCATCAAAGCATCTCGAGAGGTCTTAGCCAGGACGGAAGCCGCAGCCACGCTGAGCGAACGCTGGTCGCCTTTGACCAGCGCAGTCTGAGGCAGGTCAATTTCAGGGAATATCAAGTAATCGGTAATCAAGTAGTCAGGGAGTAGATTTTCAAGCGCCCGCGCCGCAGCCAACTTCGTGGCCGGGATAATGCCCAGCCTGTCTATCTCCTCAGCCGAAGCGAAGCCCACTTCCCAGTCCAGAGCGGACACTTTGATACGTGGCGCCCAGGTCTCACGAGCCAACGGGGTCATCAACTTGGAATCTCGCACCTGGTTCAGAGTCCACATAAGAAACGGATCGGGTGGCAGGATGACGGCGGCCGCGGCCACTGGTCCAGCCCAGGCACCGCGCCCGGCCTCGTCTATCCCTGCGATACGAGTGAAGCCGTCAATCCATAAATTTTGCTCAAATTCCAGTGTTGGGAATGGATGGAATATGCGTTTACGCGTCATAAACGCCTCGACGGGCGTTGGCGCGGATGGTCAGCAGGTCGAAGAACATATTCGCCGAGTCGCGCAGAATATTGATCTTGCTGTCGAGGTTGTAATACCAGGGGATGCCGACCTCGGCGATGGTGTAGTCGTGGCGGCGGGCGATGGTAAGTAGTTCCACATCGAAGGACCAGCCCGGCAGGGTTTGGAAGCGGAAGATGTCTTTGGCAGCGGTGGCGCGGAAACATTTGAACCCACATTGTGTATCCTGCAAACCCGGCAGGACGAGCGTCCGAATGAAGAAGTTGAACACGCGGCCAGTGAAATGACGAAAGAATGGTTCCCCATAACGGACCGCGCCGGTGGCTTCGCGTGAGGCAATGGCGATATCGCTTGTGCAGGTAGGCGGCAGGAAGCGGTTGATCTCCTCCACAGGCATCGAGAAATCGACATCGGCGAAAAAACGGTATTCACCACGCGCCTCCAACATGCCACGGCGGATTGCGAGGCCTTTGCCAGGTTGGTCTTCGTGCAGGACCCGCAAGCTGGGGAAGTTGCGGGCGAACTTTTGTGCTACTTCCAGAGTGTGGTCACTACTCGCATTTTCAACCACGACCACTTCGGAAGAATAGTACTGGTTTTCCAGAAATGCAAAGGCCTGTCCCAGGGCGCGGGGCAGGCGAGTTTCCTCGTTATGAGCTGGGAAAATAATGGAAAGGAATGGGGGTTTCAAGGCAATAGGCTCAAGAGAAAAGACCCCTGGTCTTTGATGGCCAGGAATAGGAAAGAAGTCACTAGTAAACACCAGAAAAAGAACAGGGCAATCAAAAAACCCCACTGCTTTTTGTTCAGCCCCTTGCGCCGCGGGATCTGGAAGCCGGTCTGCGTTTCGGAAATGGGGAGGGATACCAGATCGTTGTTCCTTACCGGAGTCTGTGGTCCGGGTAAGGCGAATTCCGGAATATATGGATCTTCTGCCGGAGCGGAAGCGAGTGTTTCTGGTCCGGCCGCTGAAAGGGTCTCGGCTGGTTGTGGCGAGACCGGTTTGGGTGAGTTCAGGATTCGCTCGAGAATATCCTGGACGGATTCATGCCTGAATACAACCGGTGCCTGCATGATCGAGATGGCAAAGCGTTCCAGCGCATCGCGCATAACCACGCGGACGATGGGCCGAATGCTATCCACGTGGACGGACGGGTCGGAGCAAAGAAGGATGGCATCAACGGTGGTTAGCGCCGGGTAACCCTGACGCTGTAGAAATATTTGGACGGCACGCGCCATGCGTTCGGTACGCGTCAGCAGGTTGGGTTTCAAATTCTTGAAAGTATTCCCGGTAATTGTGCCCCATTGATCGCCTTTGGCGCGAAGTATACCGTTTAGAGGGGTGACGTTCATGACGAAAACACCGGCCGGCCCGACCAATATGAAAGGGAATCTGGCTTCCAGGCCGGGAGGCGTAACATTGTGCAGGAGGGTGTAGCTTCTGTCCAGCACTTTACCCAGAACGGTTATGACCTGTTTCTGCCCCTCAACTTCTTTAATCCAACCGGCTCCGTATTTCATCATTGCTTTACCGCGGTCGAGCACACTGATCGCGCCAGTCTCATTATTAAAGAATGGAGTTTGGTCAATTATTTTCATGGGACAGCCTTCCAGGGAAAGTGATTAGAAAACTGGAACTCCGAGCAGGAGATCGCGCACACTTGTCTGTCCTTCGGTAACAATAATTCCTTCCATCTGATGTATCGCCTTTCCGGTTTCAAAAACACTGCCGAGATAGATTTTGCGTTCACCGACCACGAAACGTTTGCCCTGCCTGAGTCGTTCGGACAGTTCTTTGCGTTTAAGCAAAATGTGGTCGGACCAAACAACACCATGGCGCTCATACGCACGTACGACTGCAATTTTGCCGCCCGCTGTATAGTGGACAGCCTCGATGACACCATCCAATTTAGTTCGAGCCATAAGTAAATTCCTCTTTTCTATTGTAGCATATGATACTTGAGCTATGCATCCTTTTGGGTATCTGCATCATGCAGTTGTGTAACCGCCGAGAACCAGGGTGGTCTCGGCGGTTAGTCGGGGTGGGCGGATTCGAACCGCCGACCCCCGCGTCCCAAACGCGGTGCGCTACCAGCTGCGCTACACCCCGAACGGCGCGAGTATAATGCGTAACGTGGCTGCAAGTCAAGCCGGAGTACGATATAATTTTCCTATTGGAGAAACTATGAATATCTTCGTTACCGGCGGGGCAGGGTATATTGGCTCGGCTACTGCAGAAGCACTTTTCGATGCAGGACATTCTGTCACGGTCTACGACTCTCTCGTGACCGGGTACCGGAGTGCCGTACCCGAGTCAGTGCGCTTCATCCAGGCCGACCTTGGCGATAGCGCCGCCCTGACGGCTGCCCTGGCCTCAGAAAAATTCGACGCGGTGATGCATTTCGCAGCCTTCATCGAGGCGGGCGAGTCAATGAAAAACCCAGGAAAGTTTTTCAAAAACAACCTGGCAAATTCGCTGCAACTGATCGAAGCCGCAGCACGTGCTGGAGTGGAACAGTTCGTACTCTCGTCCACGGCGGCAGTTTATGCCTCCAATGATGTCCCGTTAAATGAAGATTCTGCCATTGACCCGGCAAATGCTTATGGTTTCACCAAACTTGCCATCGAGCAGGCTTTGGAATGGTATCGCAAGATCCACGGACTGCACTTTGCCGCTTTGCGCTATTTCAACGCCTGCGGTGCTTTACCGGGCAGGGGCGAGGCGCACCTGCCTGAGTCGCATCTCATCCCATTGGTGCTAAAAGTTGCCCTTGGCCTGTGCGAGGCCGCCTCCATCTATGGTACGGACTACCCCACGCCGGATGGCACCTGCATCCGTGACTATATTCACATCGCCGACCTGGTCTCGGCGCACCTGCTGGCGCTTGATGCGTTGGCAGAACGTGATCGATTGGTCTATAACCTCGGAAATGGGAGCGGGTACTCGGTCCGGGAAGTGATCGAGGCTGCCCGTCGCGTGACCGGCCATAAGATCCCGGTCCTCGAGTCCCCGCGCCGTCCGGGTGACGCACCGCGTCTGGTGGCTTCGTCTGAAAAAATTCGTCACGATTTGGGCTGGACACCGCGTCATCCCGATTTAACCGATATCGTTTCCAGCGCCTGGGGCTGGCACAGGACTCACCCGCAAGGCTATAAGAGTATCTAAAATGGAAAAAGCGATCACCTTCATCGTTGTCATTTTGGGTTGGGTATTTTCTCTGTGCCTCCATGAGTTTTCCCACGCCGTGGTGGCGTACTACGGCGGGGACACCAGTGTCAAGGACAAAGGCTACCTGACCTTTAACCCTCTCAAGTACACCCACCCGGTATATTCGATTGTCTTGCCGGTGGTTTTCCTGCTTCTGGGCGGAATCGGCCTGCCCGGTGGGGCAGTTTATATCGAGACCTGGCGGCTGCGCAGCAAGCGCTGGGAAAGCGCCGTCTCGCTGGCGGGACCAGTATCCAATCTGGTGCTGGCGATCCTCCTTGCAATCATATTGAGATTTCTGCCAACCAGTTCCAGTGGAATCTGGCCAGGATTGGCGTTCCTAGCACTTATACAGATATCAGCGCTGGTTTTAAACCTGCTTCCCTTCCCGCCCTTTGACGGATATCGCGTTCTGACACCTTTTCTCAACCGGCAACTGCGCATCAATATTGACCAGTATAGCAATATCATCATGATGGTTGTTTTCGTTGTTTTGTGGTACGTGCCTTTCGTGAACAGCTTTTTCTGGCTGGCAGTGGGCTGGATTTCACTCCGCCTGCAAATCCCACTTTCGCTTGCGATGCTTGGCTTGAGCCAGTTCCAGTTTTGGAGGTAGCAATCCTGTTTCAGAGGGACTTTTCTCCTGGGACAACGTGTCTCAAAATTCTAACACCCCTCTTATTGACGCCCATCGAATGGACATGGTATGATTATTAACGTACAATTAGCACTCTCGAATTGAGAGTGCTAATAATACAAACACGAATACCACGAATTAAAAAATGAATGACCTCACCGAACGCCAGCGCCTGATACTCGCCCTTGTTGTGCGTAACTATACTGAGACTGCACAGCCAGTCGGTTCAGTACGCTTGGTGGAGTGTTATAAACTTGATATGAGCACCGCCACCGTCCGGAACGAAATGGGCAGGTTGACCGAGTTAGGTTACCTGCGCCAGCCGCACACATCGTCGGGGCGAGTTCCCACTGAGGAAGGCTACCGCTATTTTGTCACCGATGTTGTCTACCCATCCGACCTGCCTGAACCGGCGCGTGACACCATCTCTCACCAGTTTTACCAGGCCTGTCAGGATGTGGAGCTGTGGATGCCTTTGGCGGCTTCCATTCTAGCGGAACATTCACGGGCGGCCTCCATAGTCACCGCGCCGCATTCAGAGCGTTCGCACTTCAAGCATGTGGAACTCATTTCTACCCAGGGACGGCAGATATTGATGGTGCTGGTAATGACCGGCGGGGAGGTCAGTCAGCAAATCCTGACTCTGACCGAGTCGGTGTTGCAGGACCGTCTGTCTGTCGCTGCAGACCGGCTCAACCTGATCTGCCTGGGAAAGACCACCGAAGAAATCACGGCCTTTCCTGCGCGGGTCGATTCACTTGAAAAGGATATCCTGACTCTCGTCCTCCAAGATATGAACCGCGGCGAACAGCATGTTTCAGGCGAAATCTATCTGGACGGCTTGACCAATGTTCTCTCCGAACCCGAATTCCTCGAATCCGGCGATGCCCGCCGGGCCGTGCATCTTTTTGAGGAGCGATCCCTGCTGCAAGATCTGTTGGCGCGCACCACCAACGATGTAACCGTGGGCGGTGTCCAAGTTTTGATCGGCGGTGAGGGCAAATGGGAAGAGTTGAAGCAATGTTCGGTTGTCTTGGCCCGCTATGGGATTCCTGGCCTCATAACCGGCACGCTGGGTGTCTTCGGACCGATGCGTATGCCTTACGCTCGCACCATCCCGACTGTACGCTTTATGGCTGATCTGTTAAGCGGCTTGGTATCTGAAACAATTGTAGGAGAAGAAAATGAGTAAGAAAGAAAAAATGCACCAGAGTGAATCCGAGGCAGAGAAAGCGCATGATTCGACTGCCACGCCGGTCGCGGATCATGGACCAGAAGGGTCGGCAGACACTTCCCTTGGTCTCGCCGAACTCAAAAAACAACTGGCTGAAGCCGAGTGCCAGGCTGCCGAATATAAGGACGGCTGGCAGCGCTCTGCGGCCGATTTCCAGAACTACCGGCGGCATGTCGAAGCCGAAAAGGCTGAAACCTACCAGAATGCGGCTGGCAGCATCATCAAACGTTATTTGCCAGTCCTGGATGATATGGAACGCGCCCTGGCGGCGCGTCCTGATGGCTTGGCTTGGGTGGATGGCATCGAATTGATTTACCGCAAACTGCAATTTATTCTGGAGTCAGAAGGCCTAAAGCGTATCGAAGCCGAGGGGCGGATGTTCGACCCCAACTACCACGAGGCCATCCTGCAGGAACCGAGCGAAGACCATGAAAGCGGACAGATTATTGCTGTCGTTCAGAATGGCTATATATTGGGTGAGCGAGTCATCCGCCCGGCGATGGTAAAGGTTGCCCAGTGATCCGGTAATCCTTTGCTCCGGTGTCAAGTGAGCTTTAACACCGGAGGATATGACACTAGAGCATTGTATTCAATTTCTGGAGTAAAGGAACTTATGTCGAAAATTATTGGGATTGATCTAGGTACAACAAATTCTGTTGGCGCAGTGATGATGGGGGCTGAACCGGTCATCATCTCGTCCTCAGAAGGGGAGAGATTGGTGCCGTCGGTGGTTGCGATAAATAAAAATCACGAACGGCTGGTGGGGCGGGTGGCTCGTAACCAGGCTATTGTCAATTCCCAGAACACCATCTTTTCCATCAAACGTTTCATGGGTCGTAAGTACGAAGACCCGGAAGTTCAGCGAACTTTGCCGCGGGTTCCGTATACGGCGCTTCCGGCCGATAACGGTGATGTGCGCGTCAAGATGGATGATAAGGAATATTCCCCTCCAGAAATCTCGGCAATGGTTCTGGCCAAGATCAAACGCGACGCTGAAGCCTTTCTTGGCGAAACAGTTACGCAGGCGGTGATTACCGTCCCAGCGTATTTTAATGATGCGCAGCGCAATGCTACGAAGGATGCCGGCAAGATTGCAGGCTTGGACGTACTGCGCATCATCAATGAGCCAACTGCTTCCTCACTGGCCTATGGCCTGGATAAGAAAACCAACGAGATTATCGCGGTCTATGATTTGGGAGGGGGAACGTTCGATATTTCAATTCTCGATGTGGGCGAAGGCGTTTTCCAGGTCCGTTCCACCAATGGCAACACCTTCCTCGGTGGTGACGACTTCGACCAGCGCATCATAGACTATTTCACACAGGAGTTCCAGAAGGAGAGTGGCATTGATCTGCGCCAGGATCGGCAGTCACTCCAACGTCTGCGCGAAGCCGCCGAAAAGGTCAAGATCGAACTCTCGACGATGATGCAGACCGAGGTCAACCTGCCATATCTCACAGCCAACGCCTCCGGACCAAAGCACCTTGTAATGACCATGACTCGCGCCAAACTGGAACAACTCACCGCTGATCTGGTGGAAGGAACTTTGACCCCCCTCAAACAGGCGCTGGCAGATGCCAATCTTTCGGCTTCGGACATCAACGAAGTGGTCATGGTGGGCGGCATGACCCGTATGCCCGCTGTGCAGGATGCCGTTCGCCGCTTCTTCGGCAAGGAACCACATAAAGGTGTCAATCCTGACGAGGTGGTGGCAGTCGGTGCAGCCATCCAGGCGGGTGTGCTGAGCGGCGATGTGAAAGACATCCTCCTGCTTGATGTCACCCCATTGTCTCTTTCAATCGAAACACTGGGAGGCGTTTCCACGCCACAGATCGAGCGTAACACCACCATCCCGACCCGCAAGAGCCAGGTATTCTCGACTGCATCCGACAGCCAGACACAGGTAGAAATCCACGTTCTTCAGGGAGAGCGCCCGATGGCAGTGGATAACAAGTCACTTGGCAAATTTATCCTGGACGGCATCCCGTCTGCCCCGCGTGGCATTCCTCAGATTGAAGTGACCTTTGACATAGACGTCAATGGTATTCTAAAAGTCCATGCCCAGGACAAGGCCAGTGGACGCAGCCAGCATATCACCATCACGGCCTCGTCTGGCCTGGCAAAGGATGAAGTGGAACGAATGCGGAAAGAAGCCGAAGTTCATGCTGCTGAAGACAAGCTGCGCCGCGATTTGATCGATGCCAGGAATACCGCTGATAATGCAGTCTACGGGGCTGAGAAGGTTTTGAACGACCTTGACGAAAAGGTTCCGTCAGAGGTCAAAACCGAGGTTCAGGCAGCGGTTGACGAAGTCAAGAAGGTGAAAGAGAGCGAGGATGAACCGCTCATCCGTATAGCGGTAGATGCCCTCAGCCAGGCTGTCCAGAAAGTCGGCGCGGCAGCTTACGCGCAGACCCCAGAACAGCCCGGACCGGAAACCAATCCGCAGAACCCCGATGGTGAGAACACCGTTGAAAGTGAAGGAAAAGGAAGTGAATAGGATATTGTGAATGGCTTGCCCCATTCTCTTTTCCCTGTTCCCGTTGACCTATGACCAATCGTGACTACTACGAAATCCTCGGCATTCCTAGGGACGCCTCCACGGATGACATCAAGACTGCCTTCCGCAAATTGGCACGCCAGTATCATCCCGACGTGAGTAAAGAATCGGACGCTGAGGAAAAATTTAAAGAAATTAACGAGGCCTACGGCGTCCTTTCGGATCCGCAGAAACGCGCTCGTTACAACCAATTCGGACGTGCCGGCCTCGGAGAAATGGGCGGCATGCCCGATTACGCCACGATGGACTTCTCGGATATTTTCGAGCAGTTCTTCGGGATTAACATGGGCGGCGGGGGTCGTTCGCGCAGACCGCGGCGGGGGCGTGACCTGCAAGTACGTATGGACCTGACGTTCGATGAAGCCGTCTTTGGCGCAGAGAAGACAGTTGAAGTGACACGCAACGAAACCTGCGGGACATGCCGCGGGTCCGGCGCTGAACCAGGTACTAGCCCGCAGCACTGCGGGACCTGCGACGGACGCGGCGAGGTCCGACAGGTGCGCCAGACGATTTTTGGCTCGATGATGCAGTCTGGGCAATGTCCCACCTGCGGCGGACGCGGCGAGGTTATCTCCACTCCCTGTCATATCTGCCGCGGGTCCGGTGTGGAGCGGAAAATAGTCAAGAAGACCGTCCAAGTTCCGGCAGGTGTTGACAATGGTACGCAGATCCGACTGGCGGGGGAAGGCGAGCCTGGAATTCTGGGCGGACCGCAGGGGAATCTGTACCTGCTGTTGGCTGTCCAGTCGCACAAATTTTTCAAACGCCGCGAGAACGATATTCTTCTCAACCTGGACATTAACGTGGCTCAGGCCGTGCTTGGCGCGGAGGTGGAAGTCCCAACTGTGGATGGAACTTCAAAACTCAAAATCCCTACCGGGACACAGCCGGGTAAGGTCTTCACGCTCAAAGCGCGCGGCGTCCCATACCTGCGCAAGAGCGGACGCGGTGACCAGATTGTGCTTATCAATGTGGAAATCCCGTCCAAGTTGACAAAGGAACAGCGCGATCTCTTCGAGAAACTGGCCGCTACGCTAGGCACAACCGTTAAGCCTAAGGAGAAGGGGTTCTTGGATTGGCTGAATGACGCGATAGGCGGGTAAAGTGAGGGCTAATTTAGGTGAATATCAAACCCGTCTCGTTTGGAGGCGGGTTTTTCTTGTGGTATGATTCATTCTCTTGAAGCGAAGAAAAGGCAAATGTTGGACCATGAAAAAAATCCTCCTCAAAGTTTGGCGAATTCTGCCATTCTGGGTGCAGCGCATCGCGGCTGCCATTGTTCGTCCGCGATACCATGTAGGGGTTGGGGGGATGATCATCAACGAACACGGACAAATCCTGCTTTGCGAGCATACCTACCGTCGAATGCATTCTTGGGGACTGCCTGGAGGTGACCTGAAGTTCGGCGAAGATCCCATGGCTGGGACGAAGAGGGAAATCTTGGAGGAAACTGGCTTGACGGTACAGAATGCCCGTCTCTTGCTGGTTGAAAATTCCACTGAATTTCATCACATTGCCATGACCTATCTCTGCACGGGCGTGAGTGGTTCCTTTGTCCCAAACGATGAAGTTTCCCGTATCCGGTATTCGGATGCCAACAAACTCCCCGATATTTTAGCGGAACATCGTGTCACAATTAAAAAATGTCTGGCAATCCTGAATTCTGAGGTTGAAGATACCCTTTGAGAAAACCGTTCAGCAAATACAATATTTCAAGAGGTTATCCGCACCTTAAACCAGGGTCATTTGGAATCTCTCACGCAAACAACAAACATTACGGATGGAAATTCACACTTCCTCTGTAAGATAGCTCATCAGAATCCAGCAATATTCTGGCGCCTATTCACCAGTGAGGAAATGTGATATGGCTTGATACAATTCTGGGTTGTTGTTTTTAAAGCGGTAGTCGCCATTCTGAAAATTCACGAACAGGCCAATCAGAATAGAGACTACACATAATACGCCCGCTAGAATTAATACCAGCCTCTGCAAGCGAGGATGTGAGGAGAAGAAGGTGGATGCCCAGTCAATACATATGAAGATCAAGACGATCAGCAACGGTGCAATGTCGGCTTCATAGCGCATAGTATTTGAGATGAACATCAATATGGTGCCCAGGTTGCACATCAGAGCACCAATCACCATCCAGCTAACCCAGTTTGCAATGGGGGAGGGCTGGCGCGGAACGATTGTAGATCGTTCATTCAACCAATTCCGGGCAGCTTGGATAGGACGTAAGATTGGGAATAGTAATAGCCAGGACGCGGGGATAGAGCAAAATATTCCTGCAATAGGTTCCGCAAAATAATAGTTTGGGTCGCGTGGGTAGAAGATCAGTTTTGGCCACATATTGTCTCTGATAAAGGGTGAAAAAACAAATGGAAATTCGGTCCATTCAAATACCAACGGGCGAGCTAAGATGTTATATAGGTTTGGCAAAATATAAGAGAAAGAAATCACTTTGCTGTAATCGTCAGGCAATGCTCCGCCAGTAAGTTGATAGCGATGGCCAAACTCCAATATGTTCTCGAAACGGGCATAGTTGTACCATGCCAGGCCAACACCACATAAGAGTATCGGTATTATCAGGGAGAGTATTTGTCCAAACCATTCCCGTCTTGGTTTGGTTCTAAAGAAAAGAAACAAACAAACCAAGCCAGTCATCCATCCTATGGCTAATACGTTATTAGTTCTACAGCCAATAGCTGCTCCCCATGATAACCCGGCGATTGCCAACCAAAGGTTACTGGGTTTTCCAATAGTTATGCCGCGCAGTACCGCAAAAAGCCCGGAAATCAAAAAGAATTGTCCTCCTGCGATTGCGGTTTCATATACACTTGGACGGTTAACAAGCCAGAATACCGGGGTGTTCAATCCTCCGACGAGTATCATCAGCGCAACTATCCAATCGGAGATTCTTGGGAAGCAGGTTTTATGCAGGAAATGCAATAATGCTGCTTGAGCAACTGCGAGGCCGGCGATAAAGAACAGCAACAGATACTGGTCTTCTACAACGCCTGGATGTACAATCTTTGCAAGAGTAGCCAACAGGGCAGGAATCGGACCCCAATAGAGGTAATACTTTCCCCGATATAGGGAGGCATCCCATATATAGTTATTAATTCCACTGCGATTCTCCGATTGGTAAGGATTTGACAGGGCTAGAAGGTCGGCAGGCGGCTTTTCCAATAGGGGCAATTGTCCTGATAAGAAAGCGTCCGCCTGGAGGTTAAAATATCTGGTATAAGGTTCCCAGGATACCCATTTCCCACTGGTGATAAACCATAGAGAAATAAGAATAACTATTCCCGCTCCAGCAGTTGCAAACCACCCAGATCTTCGACTAAAATGAATAGGCTCCTGCTCTTCTTGAGCTTTATCGTCTGGGTGTAGAAACCATCGAAAGGGAATCGCTAGCCATAACACGAATCTGATGACCTTCCTCATGATGGAAGTCCTGAACAAGCGGTGAAGCAAAGGAGAGACCGCCAAGCATATCGCCGATAACAGGCTGACCCCTCCTACAATTGCCAGAGCGATCCGTTTCGGTCCCAAGACTTGGTTATGATCTATGTGAAGCTCAAAAGCAAAGATGGTTATGAAGACCATCCCCAATCCAAAGACAGCCAGTCCAATTTCTGTAACCAATATTGCTCGAATTAACCGCATGTCATGCTCCGGGTAAGAGAAAATTAATCCATTTCGCTCACGTGTATGGGTTATGCTGGAGAATTTTCGGTTATTATAAACGATGCGGTATTGTTCGCCAGGAATTGTTAGAGCTTCCCAATAATAATTATTGTAAAAAGAACACTGTTATTCAAGAAGAGTCGTTGTTGCATTCCTAATGAAATTATCACAGTCAAGTCAAATGGGATTTTCTTTGATCGAAAGGTGCTCTACTTGAGGAAGTGGCAATAATTGATTATCCGCACCCCACCCCTAACACTCGCAAGAAAATTGATAAGACTGGTAGAATCGACCTGCGATGACGAATTGGCTCGAAGTTTCCCTGACTGTCAACGGCGAACTGGCGGAGGCCGTAGCCGATGTACTGGCGCGTTTTGCTCCCAACGGTGTAACTACTGAGCAGGCTGTGGATTTTGTCAATGATGAGGACGAGGGCACACCGGTCGGACCGATTACCGTGCGCGCTTTCCTGCTGGCAGATGGAAAACTCGAAGAGACGCGCCAGAAACTGGAGAAATCCCTCTATTATTTGGGTATGATCCAGCCGTTGCCGCCGCCGGTCTTCACACCGCTGGCGGACCAGAACTGGATGGAAGCCTGGAAGGTACGCTATCAGCCGATCCCGATCGGCAAGCGACTCATCATCGTTCCAGTTTGGCTTGAATCGCCAGATGCCTCCCGCATCTCTATCAGAATCGACCCTGGCATGGCTTTCGGGACGGGGACACATCCAACGACGCAGTTGTGCCTCGAGCTGATTGAAGAGCAATTTTGTAATGAGAGATCACAGATGACAGATGCTGGATCATCATCCGACGTCCATCATCCGTCGTCGATTATCGACGTCGGTTGCGGATCGGGGATTCTCTCGGTTGCCGCGCTGAAACTCGGCGCAGACTTCGCTCTAGGAGTAGATATTGACGAGGCTTCGGTTAAGGCCAGCCGTGAGAACCGGGACGCCAACGGGATCCGCGCGGACCAGTTTGCCATCGGCCTGGGTTCCGTAACGGAAGTTTTGTCTGGCAGGTTCCAGGAGCCGTCCCGAGTTGGTAACCGCGAGATACGGAATGCCCCGTTGGTATTGGTAAATATCCTTGCCCCGATCATCATCCGTCTATTTGGTTTGGGCCTTGCAGAGCTGTTATCACCAGGAGGGACGCTTATCCTTTCGGGTATCCTCGCAGAACAGGCCGAAGGGGTGATTTACTCTGCTGAAGCACATGGATTAAAAGCGATGGAAAAGCGCCAGATAGGGGATTGGGTGGCGCTGCTGGTGCGGTAATTGCTTTCAGTAAGGAGGCGCTCCATGAATATAAGATTGACTTTGTTCGCCTTTCTGGCTATTGTTCCGCTCCTGCTGGCTGCCTGTAATCTGCCGGTTCCTACGGCAACTGCCACCGAGCCGCCCATCCTGACGATCACCAATACACCAAAAGTTCCTGCCAGGCCTACACCCACTTTGCCAGGCTCGGTGATAGCGCATGTGCCTGCTGGCCAGGCCATTAGCATCCTGAAAATCCACATGCTCGATTCGAACAGCGGCTGGGGGATCGGCGGTCTCAACCAGATGCAGGATCATGTGTTCCGCACCCAGAATAGCGGTGTGACCTGGCGGGATGTCACTCCGCCGCAACCAACCCCGGCAGCCGGTGAAAAGGCAATCGCCATCGGTGATTTCCAGGATGCTTCAACGGCATGGGTCATATACGGGTCCGAAATGGTTCCACCCCCGGCATATCTCTATTTCTGGTATACCCACGATGGTGGTGCAAACTGGAATTACAACGCCGTTGACACATCCATTTCTTCGGAGTATTTCAACCCCTGGTATATTGATTTTGCGGATGCCATGCACGGCTGGTTGCTGGTCTATCTCGGCGCCGGGATGAGCCACAACTATGTTGCCCTGCTCCGCACAACGGATGGCGGCCTGACCTGGAACACGCTGGTCACGCCCCAGGACAGTAATGATATCCAGAGCTGCTCGAAGTCCGGCATGGCCTTTTTCGATGCCCAGAATGGCTGGCTGGTGCGCGAATGCCAAGGCCTGTACCCGGCTCCGCACATCATGAAGACCACTGACGGGGGCGCTACCTGGGAGCGCATCGAACCGCCCGCGCCTACTGGTGCTCCAAGCCTGTTCACCGACTATGTCTGTGACATCGCTTCCCCGAACCCCTTCTCGGCCTCCTCGGTCATCATGGCGATGAAGTGCCTGAGTATGGCGGACTACTCGACTCAAAAAAACTTTATATATTCCACCACCGATGGCGGCGTTACATGGACCTCTTATCCCCTTCCCGCGGATTATTCCCTGGGTGAAGGCTTGTACTTCTTTGACCCGCGGAACGGTTTTGCCTTTGGCCGCAAGATTTACAAGACAACGGACGGCGGGCAGGCTTGGACTTTCGTACAGCAGGTTTTCTGGTCCGGGCAGTTCAGTTTCGTAAGTCCCAATCAGGGTTGGGCATCCGTGATTAATGATAGCAATGATAACGCCCTGGTCGAGACAGGCAACGGCGGTGTTCACTGGGATATGCTCAATCCCATGGTGGTGCCGTAAGATCCATGTTGGCTTTCGCTGTGCTGAAGGTTTAAGGTAAACCTTCAGCACTTTTGTGCTATCATACGGACACGATGACGCGCCGCCGTTTGGTACTATACCTCCTGCTGAATGCCCTCGTTTCGGTTCTTGTGTCAGGGGCAATCCTGTTCTTTTACGATCGCACCAACCATCAAACGGATTGCGGTACAGACGAGATAATCCCCACCATCATTTCCGGAGGTGTAAATGCGGAAATTGTCAACGTTACCGGCGCAGGGGCGCTTGCCAGTGAGTCCGTTGTCATCCAGAACAATGGTGAGTCGGGGCTCCTGCTGAGTGGTTGGACGCTCAAAGACAGCCAGGGTACAACCTACACCTTTCCGCAGCTTACCCTCTACCTCGGTGGCACAGTGCAGATCCATACGGGACCCGGTACCGACAGCGCCGCTGTTATTTACTGGGGGCTCTCTGCGCCGGTTTGGGAATCCGGCGAACTGGCTGCACTCTACGATACACAGAACATTGCGCGGGCCTTTTATCGCGTTCCTTAACTAAAAAATGGAAATCACTTATGACCCAGGCTCTCTATAATAAATGGCGTCCCAAGAAATGGGACGAGTTTGTCGGACAGAAACATATCGTCCAGACGTTGCGAAATGCGGTCGTTGGCAACCGCGTCGTCCATGCCTATTTGTTTGCGGGTCCGCGCGGCACCGGTAAGACCACCGTCGCCCGATTGTTGGCGAAGGCCGTCAACTGCCTAAACGAAGATCTGGCGTCCCGACCATGCAACGAGTGTGCCCATTGTGTGGCAGTCAACGATGGCCGCTTCCTCGACCTCATCGAAATTGACGCCGCCTCCCAGACGGGCGTGGACGATGTGCGCGACTTGCGCGATAAGATCAACTTCACCCCCAACCAGGGACGCTACAAAATCTACATTATTGACGAAGTGCACATGTTCACCAACAATGCCTTCAACGCCCTGCTCAAGACTCTCGAAGAGCCACCCCCGCACGCCATCTTCGTGCTCGCTACCACCGAGATGGATAGAATCCCGGCGACGGTACTCTCCCGCTGCCAGCGACACGAGTTTCGCCGCTTCCCGGTTGACGACATTGTGGGCCAGTTGCAGAAAATTATCACCGACGAGAAATTCACTGTGGAACCCGAAGCCCTGACCCTGATCGCCCGCCAATCTGCGGGAGGAATGCGCGACGCCATCTCGCTGCTTGACCAGATGGCTTCCACTGGAAAGGAAATCACACTTGGTCTGACGCAGACCGTGCTTGGCACAGCCACCAGCAAAACCGTCATTGAGGTGATCGGCTCAGTTCTGGACAGAGATCCGGCCGCCGGGCTGGACGCGATCCATTCCGCCCTGGATTCTGGCGCTGACCCGCGCCTGTTGGCGCGTCAGGTGGTGGACTATCTGCGGACACTGCTGCTTGTCCAAATGGGAAATGGCTCACAGGTGGATCTGGTGAAAAATACACGCACCCAGGTCGAGAGAAATGCGATGGCTTTTTCTCCCTCAGATATGCTGCGCATGATCAAAGCCTTCAATATCGCTGCTACCGACCTGCGCGGCGGCTGGCAGCCGTCCTTGCCGTTGGAACTGGCACTGGCCGAAGTCATTGAAGCAGCTAAGATTCTTTTTCAGGAAGCCGCGCCTGCTGGTACGGCCGGGGTTCCTGCGAGAAAAAAAATTGAAAAACCAGCAGTCAGGCCTCCTGTCCAGAAAGAAGCGGGAAAAACTGATGCAGAGATTGCGCTGCAGATGGAGTCACCTGTCTCTCTGGGGCAGGTTAGCAGCGCCTGGAAACAGGTCAAGGATGCCCTGCGCTCCCAGCCGTCGTTGGTCGCCTTGCTGAACTCGTCCAGGCTGCTGGAAATCAAAGACGAAGTGCTGGTCCTTGGTTTTGCCAGCGAAGTCCTGCGCTCGAAGATGGATGCGCCGGAACAGTTGATGTTGACCCGTAAGGCGATTGCTGACACTGTCGGTGCGGACCTGCAGGTGCGGTGTGTGATTTCAAATGCGAAGCAGACCACCCCACCAAATGTCAAGGCAGATGGTATGGTGGCCTCGGCAATCAAGGTCGGGGGCGAAATCGTAGATATTCAGGAGTAATTATGGCTAAAGGATTTAACCGTCCTGCCGGTGGCGGCGGGCAAGCCGGAATGATGCAACAAATTCAGCGCCTTCAACAGCAGATGGCCGAAGGACAGGAGAAACTTGCCCAGGAGACTGTCAGCGCGACGGTGGGGGGTGGCGCGGTCAAAGTCACGATGACCGGCGACCAAAAATGCCAGTCGGTCGAGATTGACCCGTTTCTGCTCAAAGAAGTGGATGCCGAAATGCTCCAGGACCTGGTGTTGACAGCAGTCAACCTGGCGCTGGAGAAGTCGCGCGAGCTTCAGGAACAGGTCATGGGTCCGCTGGCGGGCGGATTGCCTTTTTAGAAATTCGTAGGGGCGGCGGGCCGGTCGCTCCTACGGGATGACAATTATGCTTCCCGAACCCATTCAAAACCTTGTGATTGCTCTTGAACGGCTCCCCGGCATCGGCCCGAAGACGGCCTCCCGGCTGGCATTCTACCTCCTGCGCGCCCCGGATGAAGTTTCCGGTCAACTGTCTGAAGCGTTGGCTGACTTCAAGGCCAAGATCTCCTTTTGCCAGGAGTGTTTCAATATCACCTCCGCCGGGCGAGAATACTGTGAGATTTGCGAGAACGGTCAACGTGACGGGGCGATTATATGCGTGGTCGAAGAGCCGCTGGATATGCTGGCACTGGAGCGCATTGGCGCGTACAAAGGAAAGTACCACATCTTGCAGGGGGTCCTTTCCCCCATTGAAGGCATTGGTCCGGACGACTTGAAGATAAAGCCATTGCTGGAACGCGTCCAGGGTGGAGGCGTGCAGGAAGTCATCTTGGCTACCAACCCCTCCATGGAGGGGGAGGCTACAGCGCAATACCTGCACCCGCGCCTGCAGTCTCTGGGTGTCCGAGTGACGAGGCTGGCGCGCGGCCTGCCGGTAGGTGGCGACCTGGAATATGCTGACCAAAATACACTGCTGCGAGCCCTATCCGGGCGGCAAGAGATGTCGGAACCTTAAAGAATCCAAATTGGGGGTGCAAATTCCTTGACAACTTAGTTCGAATGCGTATAATAGGCAAGCACATTGACCCCCACGCAGATCTCGTCCGCCAGGACAGATCGTTGACAACAGAACCACGTCTAACGTCAGAGACACAAACTACTAGGTTTCGCAGTCTGACGAGCCGATGTCCCTAATACATCGGCGATTTCGTCTCTCTTGGACTTGACGGTGGAGGGCCTTGCGGGTAAAATGCAGCCCGCTTTGTTTACCGGACCTTAACAGCTGAAAAGTGATAGGAAGTAAGCCTGTCGTTCTATTCCGTAACTTACACCCGC
>Ga0315273_10000037_pt1 | contig 109599 bp, 83 predicted proteins | sample YL17G02_0_MG_FD_205753 | JGI IMG/M metagenome (GOLD analysis project Ga0315273, IMG submission 205753) | Sediment microbial communities from Yellowstone Lake, YNP, Wyoming, USA - YL17G02_0 | ecosystem: Environmental > Aquatic > Freshwater > Lake > Sediment | place: USA: Wyoming | collected... | reverse complement strand
GGTCAGCGTCACCTTGTACCGGATCAGTGGCATGGCACTCCTCCCCTTGAGTGGGAAGAAGTGTAACACGATCTCTACGACATGTCAAGCGTGACATGACACTAGGAGATTCCACATCACTGGCCCGGGTGCCTCAAACAAGAGGATGCAAGAGCACTCTCGTAGGGGCGACCCGGCGGGTCGCCCGCTCACGCGGTGGAACTGCTTGCTGGGTGTCCCGCCGAACCCGCCTTATCACGCAATCCGGCTGCTCCGAGGGTGACTCGCCGGGTCGCCCCTACATAACCCACCCCAAAGACCACCACGCATCGGTGCGGACGTTCGGAATGACACGACAGACCCGGCGACGCGGTGCTCCGCTCAGCTGCGTTGCACAATTCCCTGCCCCCCGCCTGCCCCGTCGGGTATATTGTCCCGCCGGAAACACCGGGGAGTCGACTGACCGATGGTCCTCTTGAGCATCCTCAAACGTTTCGCGTGGGACACCCAAGAACTGGCCAAGTATTCTCTGCGCCTTGGCCGAAGGTTGTTCACCCGTCCCTTCTACTTCATGGAGATGGTGGAGCAGATGTATTTCCTCGGTGTCGGCTCGCTGTTTCTGGTCGTTCTGACAGGGACATTTGCCGGCCAGGGTCTGGCTTTGCAGTTTTCCATCGAACTGGCCGATTTCGGATCGAAGAATTACCTCGGACGGGTCTTGACGATTTCAATCGTCCGCGAGCTCGGTCCGGTCCTCACAGGCCTCATGGTCGCCGCGCGCGTTGCTGCCGGTGTCACCGCCGAGATTGGGTCGATGAAATCCTCCGAGCAAATTGACGCCCTGACCGCATTCGGGGTCGATCCGATCCGCAAGCTCGCCGTCCCCCGGTTCTGGGCGTTGCTCATCATGCTGCCTGTCCTGACGATTATCTGCGATTTTGTCGCCATCACCGGCGGGTATCTTATCGCCGTCTACGTCGCGCACATCTCCGCCAGCGCTTACTGGACCAATGTGATCCACAAGCTGACCTTGGGAAACATGGTCATCGGACTGACCAAGCCGTTCCTGTATGCCGTCATTATCTCCACGATCTCTACCCACATGGGGTTCTCCACCGAGGGTGGCACGAAGGGCGTCGGGCGTTCGACAACCGATTCCGTCGTGGCCTGTTCGATCACAATCCTGTTTGTGAACTTTCTCATCGCCCGCCTGGTCACCCCGCTTCTGAAAGGTGTCATGTAGCGATATGCCGCTCCCGGCTGGTCCCGCCATGATCCGCTTCGAGACCGTCTCGTTCCGCTACGGCGCCGGGCCGGTGCTCAGCAATGTGAGCTTCCACGTCGCGCCGGGAGAAACCGTGGTGATCTTCGGCATTTCCGGCTCTGGAAAAAGCACAATTCTCAAGCTGGTTGCCGGTCTCATCCGGCCCCAGGCCGGACGGATCTTTGTCAATGGACAGGATATGTCGCAAGCGTCCGAGTCCGACTGGCGGCAATTGCGTCCAAAGATCGGATTCGTCTTCCAGGGTGGGGCGCTGTTTGATTCGATGACGGTAGGGGAAAACGTCGGCTTCTACCTCCTCGAACACACCGATAAGCCATTGTCCGAAATCGAAGCGTCCGTTCGCCAGACCCTGCGTTTCTTGAATTTGTCGGAGGATCTAATCGATCTTCTGCCTGATTCTCTCTCCGGCGGGATGCAACGTCGTGTCGCCATCGGCCGGGCCGTGGCGGCGGTCGATCCTCTGATCATGCTCTACGATGAACCGACCACTGGCCTCGACCCCATCTCCACCCGGGCGATCACCGAGATGATCCTGAAATTGAGGGATGTCAAGAAGGTCTCTTCCATCGTCGTCACTCACGAGATTGCCGACGCATTCGAGGTAACCGATCATTTCATTGTCCTGCATGATGGCTTGATCGTCTTTGATGGTACGGGCGCGGAAATGCTCAAATCCACCAATGAGCACGTGCGCGAGTTCCTCGCCCCATTTATCGATTCAGTTCGGGCTCTCACGGCGAGTTTCGACTGAGCGCCGCTCGTGCGCGTGGAAGACCGATAATGCGTCGGCCATCGAAGAGTGCGAAAGCAACGTCTCGCTGCCCGGGCGTGCATGAGGCATCAGCAATTGGACCTGTAGGGGCGACCCGGTGGGGCGCCCTTGCCAATGTGCAAACAATGCCCCCGGCTAATTTCCTTTCGCCATTGGCACTGAGATCCCGTATTGAAATGAACGGTCAATTGTGGGTAGATTGACGACTTAGGCGAGTCCAGGCGGATGGCCTGAGACATGCCGGACGGAGAATGAGATCTATGGGTGGATGTTGCAGTGCGGTTGATGCTCTCGCCATTCAGTACGTGCGCGAAATCGCGGTTGTCTTGAGGACTCGTGACCTCGACAATGTCAAAGCCTTCTACCACAAGTGGGAGGAGACCATGGAGATGGTCCCGATGCCCGACGATGACCAGCTCGAGATCGACATGCACAAAATGATTTGCGAGTTGCCGGCATTGGATGATCTGCACGCCGAGTCGCTCGAATGGCTCAAGACCCACGGCGAAGCCTGGGACGTGCGGGACAACAACTGCGATCATGGCTGCAATCCCGGCTCCTGTGGCCGCAAGGCGGTGGGATAGGGTGATGCGTCGCAGCGCCGATATCCCTCACCCCCAACCCCTCTCCCAAAATGGGAGAGGGGGAAATAAGGACTTGCCGAGGGCTGCTTACCTCCAATTAGACGGCAGCCTGCTCCCTCTCCCGCGTGCGGGAGAGGGCTGGGGTGAGGGCGCATCCGCGCGGGGCGACCTCACTTCCAGCGCCAATCCCCACGTTGTGAGTGCGGAAAAGAGGCATTCCGTATCGGCGACGCACGCTGAATCGCATGGCAGCCTGCTCCCTCTCCCGCGTGCGGGAGAGGGCTGGAGTCAGTGCGTGCCGAGGAGTTTGTCTCAATGAAACGTAGCGGCAGGGTGGCATGGGGTGAAGTCCGCGTAGGGCTCGTGATCGTCTTCGCTTTCTCCGTCGTGATGTGGGCCGGCTTCTCCGGCTCCGGCATAACATTCTTCAAGAAGAGCTATCAGGTCGAAACGTACTTCGACGATGTCGCCGGTCTGGCCACCGGTTCCCCTGTCTGGGTTGGGGGTATGGAAGTCGGTCATGTGGCCCAGATCAAATTCGTCGAAGAGGGCGGCAAAGGCACAATCCGCGTTACCCTCGCGATCAAGGCGAAGGCCTGGCCGATGGTGGGCAAGCAGTGCCAGGCTTCGGTGGCGACCATGGGCCTGATGGGTGACAAGTATGTCACTCTGACCACGCGCCAGCCCGGCGATCTTCCCGCCGAACCGGGAGATATTCTTCCGGCGCGCCCGGCCACCGATTTGACCTCCAGCTTTGGCGACGTTCCCGAACTGATGCACAACCTCACCGCGACCACCATCCACCTTAATGCCATCTTGGCGCGTGTTGAGAGGGGAGAGGGTTTCCTGGGACGGATGACCTCCTCCGGGAAATCATCCGACGAAATCGACTCGCTGGTCGCCTCCTCACACCAACTGATGACCGGTCTGAACGACGCCCAGAAGCGCCTGATCCATTCCGTTGATGCTGCCCAGGCGTCATTCGACTCACTCTCCAACGGCGTCCTCCACGGTGGCGGAACTCTCTCTCGTCTCGTCTGGGATTCCACCCTCTACACAGAAATGACTTCGATGAGCCGCCGGATAAACTCCCTCGCCGCCCGTCTCGACTCCGACAATGGCACCCTCGGCAAACTCACAACCGATTCCACGATGTACGTCGAAATCCGCCGCCTCGTCACCGAAACGCGCACCCTCCTCGACGACCTCCGGGCAAACCCGAAAAAGTATTTCAAGTTCAGCGTGTTCTGAAGATGTTCAGCCGGGCCTGATAAGGCCTGCAGTTGCATGCGATCTCTAGAAAAGATCAAACAGCAGGAGACCCGGCTGCGATCTCCTGCCGCCTGATGGTGGAGCCCCTGTCTTCTTTGATTCAGAGAGGACTGCCTTTGTTAGATCGTCGATTTCCGCAATCTGCTCAGAAACCACCCCCCTCGCGATTGCGCGCCGGCGCGCAAGTGTTCCGGTAAGCGTCAATTCGGATTTGGCCACGATCTTCGCGCATTGCCGCGCCAGCTTGGCCAACTGCTGGTGGCGGGGATTGCGCGAATCAAAACCCGGGATCGAGCAGACTTCAAATGGCCTCCTGTGGATGTCTCTCTCTCCAAACAACCCCTGCGGCTGAAACTCTTTGATCATACTGTTGACTGGATCGGAGTTCAGGACCGCAACCAAGTACTCCGCCTCCGATATCGTCTTGGGGTAGTAGTAGTAAGTCTTGGCATCTGCGATGAACCCATGGGTCGGCAGACCCGACGGATGGCGCCTCTCCGGTTTGAATACGGCGGCTGACAGATTGGTTCCGGAAGTGTTATACAGGACCACCAGTTCCGCCGACGCATCCTGTTTGACGATCTTCTGCGTGTAATTCAGCCAGTCGTGCAGTGCAATCTCTTGTTTGCCCCGGCGGGCCTTCGCCCACCGCTGCTCAGCCTGTTGCATCCACGTAGCGGCGTGCAAGGCTCCCATTTCCACGAGACCCATGAAATCGGTCATCACAGGGCCGTCGCGCAACAGTCGCACCGGTAGAAACACCAGCTCTCGCCGGATGACGTGAAAGGGAAGCAGACCCTTGGCTAGGACAGTCTCAAAGAGAAACTCAGGTTCGATTCTCCCCCGGAGTCTCAGTCTCCACTCAGGCTTCGATTCCTTGTAGGCTTCATCGCTCGTTTCCAAATGGGGTGCCGTGATATTCTTTGCCGCGCCTTTCAGGTGCTGCACGAACCAAAAACAGCGGGGCACGAGCGTTGCACCCTGAAGGAACCTGTTGTAATAGTATTCTGATTGAACCGCCGTCTCCAGAAATGCGGAGGTCTCACTGCGGATCTGGAAGTGCCCCTGCGCGCTGCTCCAATTGAGATTCTTGATGGGGAGTCTTGCCTCATAACGTGTCGTCGGGATTTCAGCAGTCCGCTGCTCGCCGGAGCGTCGGATCACAACCACAGATCTGACATTGAACAACGGAGTGACATCGGTGAAGTCGAGAATCTCCGAGACACCCCTCGCTTGAAATCCGGCATGCTGCTTTGCGGGCAGAATAGTTGTCTTGGGAAGGACAAAGGCGATCGTCCCGCCTGGCTTCAAGAACTCGCGCTCACAGTACGCAAAGAAAAGCGTGCTCGTGTCCATCTGAGTGAATAGCTTGACTTCACCTGGTCCGAGGAGCTTGAGACTGAATGTCAGCTCCTTGACACGTTTCTTGTAGCCCTGGTCCTGAATGTACCGGTACGAAAGCCACGGAGGGTTGCCGACCACGTAATCAACCTTGTTCTGTCGCACAAATGCCGGCCGGTAGGCGTTCTTCAGAATGTATCCGAAGACTGTATCCCGTCCTTCGGCCATCAATCGTACCATCAGCTTGAAGTTCTGCGACCAGAACCATCGCTCGGGGTCACTCATCTTCGAGAATTCCTGCACGGCCAGCCTGCGCGCTGCCTGCTCCACCTTACTCGAATCTCTGTGTGTCAGGCTGGCGGTTGTCGTGATCTTGTCGACCAGCGGATCCAGTTCTGTATTGCTCCGAATCGTCTCAAGAGGGATGTTGAACTCCTCGTTTTCAGATACCTGCACAATGATCTGTTCCCTCTTGGTGTCCTCGCTCACGAGCAGTGTGTCAGCCATGTACACCGGCAGATAGACATCTTTCCGGCGCTTACGCAGTTCCCCGACCAGACCCAGAATCAGGTTTGCCTTCGTCATGAGCACAGCCACCGGATGCACGTCAATCCCGATGATTGAGTCCAGCGTAAACTCCAGAAGGGCCTGTCCGCGCAGACCCTGCGCTCGCTTCCGGCGAATCGCCGCCAGCAAGAACGATCCTGATCCGCAGGCTGGATCGAGCAAACGGCCGTGTTCATACGAGATTCTCTCCAGTGTCAAATCTGCAAGCCAGTCTGGAGTATAGTACTCACCAAGCGCGTGTCTGCTTTCCGGGTCGACCAGTTCCTGGTAGACTTCCTTAAGGATGTCTTCGCCAGTATCGCTCAGGTCGTAAATCTTGAGGTACGATTCCAGTTTGGCCAGGAAGCCGGCAAAATTCTTCTGCTGGGCAGTCCCAATTGCCCAACTGAAGAAGTCCGGCTCGGCGAGGTTGAGCACATTCTGCGCCTTGAAAAACTCTCCCGTCACCAGCCCGGCATAGTCGGCTGACTTTCTTTCGGTTTGTGGCGCCAGAGCTTTGGCGACCAAAAGGCGCGAGAGCATGGTCAGGTATGTGTGCCTCAGAAAGAGCTCGGTGTCGCCGATCCCGCTCCCATAGACTCTCGACAGCAGGGCGTTCCATTCCCGGAACTTGACCGCGACAGATGGCACATCTTTCACAGGAATGTACATCGATTCAAGGAGATCCCGGCACTTGTGGAAAACCGCGCTGTGGAGCCCGAAACGGTTGGTGATGTCCGCCGACCCGGGCGAAATCTGGCGGGAACTGAACACGAACTGATCGAGGTGCCTGAACGAAGCCAGAGGATTTTCAGCGTCGAGGGAGAACCTGGAGATCTCGCGAGGCCCACCCTTATCATGCTGGAACGATACGAATGAAATACCGTCCGTCACCAAAGCCACGTAGTCGGCAGGGCGCGGCCGGCTTTCGAAGTACTTCTTCAATTCGATAACTGCAGCCGGAAACTCGGAATCCAAGTCCGTCTTGAATTCAAATATCACACTCTTAAAAAGTGCATCGATACGCCCCCTGACTTGGGCGACCTTCACCTTCTTTTCGAGTTCAACCTCGGTGGGATCCAGGTCGAATCCATTGCGGAGGAAGTTCAGAAACAGGTGACGGCGCTGGTCATGATGAATTCCGCCCCGCACAGCCTCTTTGATCTGCGTGACGTACTCCCGCAAGCACTGCGGGAAAACGTCCCTGTATGGCATCACGTTGCCGTCCATGTCCTTCAGCCGGGGAGTCAATGAAGGCATCCCGCCGGGCGTGCCCATCTAAGCCCCGATGAGTGCCGGATGCAATCACAAAATCACTGGATGGTCCGGCGGCTGTCACCGTGCCCGATATCGGGGAATGGAAACTCGGCAAATGAAGGTGCGATTGGGATCGTGGACCTGTCCCCCGGTCAGGTCTGGCCTGATTGACCTCACCCCCAAAAGGAAAATCCGGTGGAACGAGCGGGAGTTACGCGAGCCCTGACGGGGCGTCAGGGCCGCCCGTCCTCCGCGCTCTGATTGCGGGAAATGAACACGGCGAGCAACTGTGAAAAGTGATTGCGTCCTTCCCCTTGGTGGTCGTAGACTATCATCTCACGAGCGGAGGTGGTCGCAAATTGCGACCTTAAACGTTTTCGAAGGCAATCCACGGGAGCCTGCACCTGAGAAAGCGAATCATGCCATGCCTCGTTCTTTGATTCAGAGCGCCGAGATCCACGACCTCATCCATCTCATTCGTGGCCAAAAGGTCATGCTGGACAGCGACTTGGCGGTGCTATATGGTGTGGAAACGAGGACGCTTATTCAGGCCGTGAAACGAAACCGTGATCGATTCCCGGTCGATTTCATGTTCCCGCTGGTTCGCGCAGAGTACGATGCTTTGAGATCACAGACTGTGATCTCAAAGCAGGGGCGAGGAGGCAGAAGATATTTGCCCTACGCCTTCACCGAACACGGCGCCGTCATGCTCGCCAGCGTGCTCAACTCCCCACAAGCCATCGAAACCAGCGTCTATGTCGTCAGGGCATTTGTCCAACTACGCCAACTGGCGACCACGCACCGCAAACTTGGCGACAAGCTCGCGGAACTCGAGCGGCGTGTTGGCAAACACGACGAATCAATCCGCTCCCTTGTGATGGCCATTCGTCAGTTGATGTCGCCCCCGGATCCGAAACGGCGGCGCATCGGTTTTCACAAAGAAGTCAAAGACTGACACCGGAATCACCGCATGTCGCCGTGCAACGGCGAGACAGTCCACAGGGCGGCTTGCACATTTGCTCAATGGACCGTATTCTCCTCTGAGTCAGTCACGATTCACCCAATACCATGCCCGAGCGCCTCAACCACACCGAACGCCTTCAAGCCCTCATCGAGGGATTGAAACCCGACCGCCCCCCGGTCGCGATGTGGCGGCATTTCTACCCGGACGAGAACTACCATACCCAGTTCGCCGAGGCGATGATCGACTGGCAAAAACAATTCGACTGGGACTTCCTCAAGATCAACCCCAAGGCGTCCTATCATTACGAACCCTGGGGCGTGCGCATGAAGCTCAGTCCCGACAGTGTTACCAAACCAGTTCGGATCAGACCGGCGGTCACGCAGTTGTCCGACTGGGCGAACGTCCAGCCACTGCCTGTTACTCACTCTGAGTTCGATGCGCAACTGCGTTCCATTGTGTTGATTCGCAAAGCGCTCCCCCGCCCCTTCCGCATCGTCATGACCGTTTTCAATCCGATTTCCGTCGCCGGTGACATGGTCGAATCCGACGATGTGCTCCTGGCGCATCTACACGAATCACCGCAGATCGTGGAACGTGCCCTCCTCGCGATCCAGTCCACATTCGTCCACTTAGTCCATGAGTTCCGCAACGCCGGCGCCGATGGTATCTTCTTTGCCACAACTCAATGGGCATCCGCCGATCACCTGACATTGGACGAAGTCCGCCGGTTCGGAATCGCGATCGACCGCCCGGTCTGGGATGCGGCCGGTGCCGATGCCTTCAATGTCCTGCACATCTGTGATCGCAACAATTACCTGAAGGAATACTCCGACTTCAAAGCCGCGCTCACCAATTGGGATGCTTCTGATCCCACGAATCCGACACTCGGCGACGCCTTCGAGTTCTTGCGCCGTCCGGTCATGGGCGGTATCGCTCACGAAACCGATCTGATCAGCGACACGCCCGGCATCTTGCGCGACAAGGTCCGCCGACTCATCGCCACACACCGGGGCATCCCCCTCGCGGTCGGGCCAGGGTGCGCCATCCCCGTAACGGTACCGATGGAGAACGTCCAGACCGTCCGGGATGCGGTGGAGAGATGAGAACCACTCTTTCGAAAGTGATGAATCCAAGCCCACCATCCAAAGGGGCGTATTGCAATACGCCCCTACGCTTAATGGCCGGCGCCCCACCCGAGGGGTGGGAAAGGTCACATTCTCTGGATCGTCACGACTTCACTGGGCAATCATTTGGGCGGAGGAACGATGCCGCAATCTGACGACCACGTTCTGCAGGAAATTGATCGCATCATCATCGACGCCACCGCGCCCCAGACCCGCCTCGACGAGATCGTCGCGCTCCTCTTTGAGCAGATCAGTTCCTACACCTGGGTGGGAATCTACCTGATGGACGGCGACCACCTGGTGCTCGGCCCGTTCCGTGGCAAGCCATCGCCACACACCCGCATTCCGCTCGACAAAGGTATCTGCGGCGCCGCCGCCTCACAGAAAAAGACGATCATTGTCCCGGACGTAAACGCTGATCCGCGTTTCCTCGCCTGCTCTCTGGAAACCCGCTCCGAGATCGTTGTGCCGATCATGGACAGCGAAACCTGCCTCGGAGAAATCGACATCGACTCCGACCAACCCGATGCCTTCGATGAAACCGACCGGCAATTTCTGGAAGCGGTCGCCAATCGCCTGGCACACGTGCTCGTTCCCCGTTGATAAACTCAAAGGCCCCTACCCCTGCCGATCCCGTCCACCTCGTCCACCTCGTCCACCGCTTTTGATTGTCTGCCGGGGAAGCTGTTGTTATTGTGCACCAGTCGCCCCCGCCGGTCAGGCGGCAGGGGAGAGGCAGAGAGGCAGCGATGTTCGGCAGCGCTGAAGGTGCAGGATTCTGGATCGGATTTCTCGTTCTCGTTCTCGCGCTCTTGTTCGTGGACCTGTACTGGTTTCACCGGCGTCCGCATGCGGTCAGCGTCCGCGAGGCCCTATGGTCGGTCGGGTTCTGGGTTGCGTTGGCCGCACTCTTTAATGTCTACGTCTTCTTCCAGCTCGGAACAAGAAGCGCACTCGAATTCACGACAGGGTATCTGGTCGAATACGCGCTCTCTTTTGACAATGTCTTCGTCTTCCTTGTCATTCTCCGATATTTTCAAGTCGAACCACGCTACCAGCACCGCGTGCTCTTCTACGGCATCCTCGGTGCCATCATTCTGCGCGGTATATTCATTATCACCGGCACAGCGCTGATCGCACGGTTCCATTGGATCCTCTACGTCTTCGGCGCCTTTCTGGTCTTCACCGGAATCAAGATCGCCATTCAGTCCGAGATGGGGGTCCACCCGGAACACAATCCCGTCCTGCGCTGGTTGCGCCGGATGATACCCATTACCAAAGACTATCACGGCTCCAAGTTCTTCGTGCGCCACCCCGAGGGGATCTCTGCCACACCAATGCTGGCCGTGCTGATTATGATCGAGACCACTGATGTCGTTTTTGCGCTCGATTCGATTCCGGCCATCTTCGGTGTCACGCGCGACCCTTTCATCGTGGCCACTTCCAACATCTTCGCCATTCTGGGCCTGCGCGCCTTGTTCTTCCTGCTGGCCGGAATCATGATGAAGTTCCGTTTCCTCAAGTACGGTCTGGGAGCGGTTCTCCTCTTCATCGGCCTCAAGATGCTCCTCTCCTGGTTTATTGAAGTCCCCATCGGAATATCACTCGGCGTCGTGGCGCTGCTACTCGCCGGTTCGATTGGCCTGTCGTTCCTCTGGCCTGCTCCGGCGGACGACGTCGAGCCGCACAAGAAAGTGCGCCGCGCCCGCTGAGAAATTTCGCAGGGATACGAAACGAAGTGTGGATGTAGGGGCGCACGGCGTGCGCCCACTGGTCACTCAATGGCACCGTTGCTCGATTGATTTCCGCTACTTATGAAACAACCCCGGTAGGGCCCGGCTGCCCTGACCGCAAGGCGTGCAGGACACTCGTGCCGTGGGCAGCCGCCGTTGCCGCCCGGAAAATGGCGGATGCCTCGCCCTGATCGCACTCTGATCCACCACAGACTCAAATCTCCTGCCCGCATCTCGTCGAGGAGGCGAGGCATCCGCCTCTACATCGCTGGACAGGGTCAATTCGCGATTGGTTTGAACTACTTGTGGAACAGCGAATGATACAGCACCCGCGGCGCGTTCACGAACCCCGTCCAGAACAGGTTGGGGCTGTGTTTGAGCCGTCGGCGGCAGTAGGCGATCGCTTTGTCCCAGTCTTCCGCGAAGGGAACGTAGAGGCGATGCACGATTCCCTCGCGCAGTGAGGCGGTGGCTCCGTTGCCGCCGGGGACGCGGGCGAAGTAATCCCCAGAGACGAATTGCTCAATTAATCGCTGCCGTGGGACACCCAGGAGTGTCTGCGTTTCGAAACGATCAGCGCCGATGCGCCCCTGCACCACGATCTCATTCATGAACCGGTGGAGCAACGGTATGTCGTGGGTGGCGAACTCGAGATAGACATTCTTCTCCAGCAGACGGCGCGCCAGTGGGATCATCACAGCTTTCATCTCTGATAACCCCTGCAGAGCGATCTCTCCGGGCTCGTCATAAATTCCGACACACAGCCGAACCCGGCACCCATCGGGTAGTTTTTCCACGTCGTCCGCGGTGCGGAACAGGCGCGACTGCAAAACCGTCCCCACCCACTGCCCGAACTTCCTGAACAAGTCCGTATGGAGGGAGAGAGTGAAGTCGGTCCACTGGTGATTCTCCATGTCGACCGTCAGGCGAATCTGCCGGGTGCTCGCGAGTTGGGCGATGCGGTCGATTGTAGCAGCGCAACCGCTCCAGTCCACCCGACCCGGCTCGCAAACCATGCCCTTGTCATCCTTCGGAGCGATGACGAACGACGACGGTTTCAAACTGACCGATGGGCGGAGCTTCTCCGGAAGCGCCACGAACGCCGCATCGCCGCTCAGGCGCTCGATCAACGTCTCATAGATGCGGACGTATTGGGAAATGTCCTCGAAGGAAGCGGCGTCCTCGCCGAGAACATCGATCGTCGACGCAATCCGCTGTTTGGCGAGCTGCTCGGCCTTGTCGAAGGCCGCCTGCATGGAATCGCCCGCAACGTACGGGCCGGAGAACAGCCGGATCGCCGGCTTGGGCAACATCGTTACAGTCGTCTCGCGCAGGTCCATGATGTCTAAACATCTCCCATTCCAGATACGAACTCCGGCGCCTGCTGGAGATACGACTTCCATTCCTCCGGCACGCCAGTCGAACACTAACGCGCATCGCCCGGCCGGGCAACGGCAATCTGATCTCACCCATCCCACCGGTCGCGAGTTTGTCAGTTCCTTCAATCCCCGGTTTAGGGGAACGAATCTGAGAGTCCCTGACTGACCGAACAGTCCGCTCGGACCCCCCCGTGCTCCCAGACGTCTTTCCCGCGAAAGCGGGAATCCAGAATGCCCGGATTGGGGAATGATAGTCCAATCGGGTCAGAATGTACTCTCGCGTACTCAGCCTGCATCAACGCGTGCGGGACTAGTTTCCCGCTTTCGCAGGAATGACGTGCGGGTTCCGGCCTGCGACGTTTCATGAAATCTCCGTCCTGTAAGAGGCCCCAACAAGCCGCGGCACCCGTGACTCACGTTGCCCTCAAGCCGTTTCTGCCATTGACGGCTGCACTGACTCGCAGCTAGATTTGCCTCTGCCAAGTTCTGGAGCAGGTGATGAACGGGAGGGATGGTCTATGCGCAGATGCTGGATGACAGTCGTGCTGGTCCTGGCGTTCGGGACACAAGTCCAGGCCCAGAGGATGATCACGATCACGCCGGTTGTGACAACCCCTGACACGGTTGTGACAGCCGATTCCGTGCAACTCGTCATGACATGGATGGCGCGGGGCGGGACGGATTCTCTGCTGGCGCCGGTGGCCATGCTGCTGCCAATGATGAATCACGACCGTTCGTCATGGCATGGCCTGGATTCTCTACTCGCAGATCAGGGATTCGCGGTCGTCTCGATGGACATGCGCGGCCACGGGGCCAGCGCAAAGCGCGCAGGACGGCCGTACAAATGGAAGAACTTCACCGACGCTGATTTTGCAGGGATGGCGGGCGACATCGGTACGGTCCTGAGCCACGGCCATACCGTCGCGCAACGCCCGGTCAAGAAGACTCGGCTTGATACCCTCCTTGCACGCGCCGACTTCGGGCGCGTAATTCTCATCGGCGCCTCGATTGGCTCCTCCGCGGCCCTTGTCTACGCCGCTGACCATCCGGAGATCGCCGCCTTAGTCATGCTGTCACCGGGCCCGAATTACCGGGGGATCCAGACCGAACCGGCGATGCGCCGCTATGGTAATCGCCCGGTTTATCTTGCGGCCGGGAGCCGTGATGAGGCCTCCGCCCTTGCCGTGGAGACACTGTACGCCCTCGTGAAAGACAGTCCTCCCGGTGTGCGCCGCTCGGCCATCACCGCCAATGACCGGCACGGCACCGATCTATTCGATGTCGAGCCCGGAATCAAAGTCGAGATTGTTTCCTGGCTCCTCCAACGCCTCGGCCTTCATGTGCGAGAGTAGGGCGGCTGCCTGGCCGCATCATGCGCGGGACACCGCCACCACCGGCAGCCGCCGTGACCAGAGACGGACGATCACCACCAGAAAACAATCGGGGCACCCTGCTTTCGCAGGACGCCCCGTGAAGGGTTGGGGGGGTCGGCCCGGGTACTAGCTTTGGGGGGGGCAAAACGTTCCCCCGACCTCCCGCCCCCATCATTGGTCGCGGTCAGATCGCACGCCCTCCATCATGTCCCAACCATAATACGCGCCGAAATGTTGCTTCGGACGTTTCTGAGGATCTGCAGCCGATTGGTCGCATCGGTCGGATCAAGCCACCCGCGACCGTACTGGAACCATCGGCCGGCGTCGAACGTGATCGCAAGACTGCCGTCTGCGCTCGCCGCGATGTTGAATGTCCCGTTCACGGCGATCTCGGACGTGTAATCCGTCGCGTACGTGAAATCGGTCCCTTGTCCAGCGCGCCAGATCGTGCCGCTGACGCGAACCGAGGACCCCACTAGCTCCGTGTACCCGCTCAGATCGTCCGTCGAACGCGCCTTCTGCAAGACGAATCGCAGTTGCCCATAAACGCCGGCCGGCACTGGGGCCGTTTCCAACTCCTGTGCACCGCCGGTGACCACCAGGACATAAGGACCCTGGAACCGGACCGACGCGTCCGTCAGGTCACGTTGCTCATCAGACGCAGTGATGATCGTGTCCACTGCCACTGTCGGATCTGCGACGAACCGTAGCGAACGCACCATCGCCAGTCCCGAAGTTACCGTCACCGAGTCGGGACTGCCGTCTCCGATTGGAGCCGAATTCGCCTGGATGTGGTCGTCAATGTCATTGATGTTTGTCACTCCCATTTCGTCGGTCGCCAGATCGAACGCAATCTTCAGCCCGACCGTCCCCTCCGGCGCAGGCCGGTTGACGCTTTCCTCGCCGCAGCCACCGATCATCAGAGCGGCGAAGACAATCGTTGCTGCTGCCACCAGTGTTCTGTTCATCGTTCCTCCCTCCAGTTGACTACGAAAACTCCCCGGAACGCCCAATGACTGTCTCAGCGAACCAGGACCATTTTGCGCACAGTTGAATGTCCGCCCGAACGCAGTTGGGCGAGATAAACACCGGAACTCACTGAACGGCCTGCTTGGTCTGTGCCGTCCCATGTGACCTGCCGGACACCTGCCGTTTGGTCCTCTGCGACCAGCGTCCGCACGTGCTTTCCCAGAATATTGAAAAGATCAAGTTCGACCCACCCGCTGCGCTCGACGCCATAACTGATCGACGTGGCCGGGTTGAAAGGATTGGGACTGTTCACCAGATGCGACGCTGGTACTGTCCGTCCGCCATCCTGTCCATCAAGAACGTCTGATCCCAACTCGACCTGGAAGTCGCAGGTCATGGTCGCGGCCGAGCTGGAGATATTGGTGACCGTGACATACGTGGCGGTCCCGGAATAGGCGTGCGACGACGGTGTTGATGCAGCCGAGAACGTCCGCTTATCGGTACTCCCCGGGAAAGGATCGCCAGTGTCCCCGTAATCGATGCTCTTCTCCAACTCCCATAGCCCGTCTGCCTGCTCCAGCGCGACGAGATAGTTGCCCGAGCTCGTGTGTCCAGGATACCACTCTTGCGTATTTCCCCATTTGGTTTCATCGATGTGCCAGATCAAGATTCCCGCACCCGGCAGATAGGCGTCGTAGCCGACCTGCTGACGGTTTTCGACGAGGAAGTACTCGCTGCCAGGGGGCGCCGAAGACCAAAGGCGGTAAATCTTGGCCGAATCCTCGACACGCGGCACGGCCGCGCGGTCGATCGAACCGGACACAACCGTCGGCACGCAAAACCCGAGCTGCACGCGGCACCATGCGTCGAGCTGAGCCGGCGATCTCCCCAGAGGGCCGTTCCACGAACCGTGGGCCATCACCGACCACCGCCCAATCCCGTGCGAACTGTTGTCGGTGTCATATAGATCCGGAAGCCCGAATATATGCCCAATTTCGTGTGCGTAGACTCCGATGGTGACGTCGCCGGGAGTGTACCAGAACTCCGGCTGGATTGAGTAGCTGCTGATGAAGACGCCGTCTCTCCGACGCGGCATGATGCCCCACTTGTGTGACCACATGTCGGCGGTGGAATGGCTGTATTCCGCTCCCGTGCCCGCGTGAGCAACGACCAATCCGTCGACGTACCCATCCCCATCATTGTCGTAATCCGCGAAGTTGACGGATGGATCGATCAGGTCGACCAGGTCCTCGACCAGCTTCTGGGAGTTTTGCGGGTAATCTCCAAATCCGTAGTTGTTGTCGACATAGTATGCGTAGGTCGACGGCGCGCGCTCCCATCCCAGAGAGGACGGCAAATTGACGGTCACTATGGAAAGTGTCCCGTAGGATACGTCGTCGTAGTAATCCCAGACCGAGCCCGGCTGCTGGGCGAAAATCAGCGTGTCGAACTTGATCGCTGCCACGGAAGATACGTGGTCGGAGAAATCTACGCAGATGGCGAGCATCTTGAACGGGCCGGCCAGTTGCGCCCCCGCCGCCAGCCCGCCGCCGGGCTGGTCGATGCCGCGTTCGGCGAACGATGCCCGAAGCGCCATGTACCGGTCCACCGCTGCCGCCATCTGTGGTGATCGCCTTGCCAGGTCGGGATATGGCGGCATCGCGTCTGCGTCGTACAGACGACCGCTGGCGCCCAGGGCCAGGACTCCCAGGATCAAGCCCGTGAAGAGTGTAGATAGTTGCCGCCTCATCGTGTTTCTCCCCTCCTCAGAAGGACATATCCAGGCTCAGCGCTCCGCTCATCCCGCGCCCGCTGCCGACCCAAAATCCCTTATCGATCTTGATTCCTGTGTCCAGCCGCACCGGACCGAGCAGGAGTCCAGCGCCCCATCCAACGGCCCATCCGGATTCACCGCCGACGGCGGCCCCGAACCGCAGCGGCAACAGATGAATCGGGCTGTATTCAACGCCACCGGCAAGGCGTGGTCTGGTTGATGCACCCAGACCATCTCGCAGAGACACCGAAAGCTCTGTGGCTACTCGAAGACGATTCCCAATACGTCCCAGACCTGCCCGTATGGAAGGCGGCAGCCCTCTGGAGAATGCCGCTCCCGGGCGGCTCGATTCTGTGGTGACCAGCAGGGAATCGTCGAAGTTGTCGACAGTCAGATTTTCGAAGCTCGTCTCGTAGTGTCTCGCTCGGACGTTCCTGTCCCAGCGGATTTGATGAACAGCGTTTTCCAGCTTGAGAGCAGCGACCCATTGTGGCCACGGCTCCATCGCCAGGCCCAAGTCGAGTCCCCACCCGGACCCGCCCTCCGCGGTGATCCAGTCCGCTCTCGCTGCGCCGCTGAGCCCGCCTTCCTGGGTGGCCAGTGTGGCACGCGCGTCTTCGGAACGGGCATAGTAGAGTCCTCTGATGTATGAGGCTGAGAATCCCGCATAAAGTGCACGTCCCCATAGCCGGACTATCGCTCTTCCATGCGACAGCACGACCTGCCCGCCCGCCATGCCTTCCCCGTCGGTATTCGCGAAGGTCCATGCCGCACGGTCTGCATTTCCGTAAAAAAGCAGTTCCAGAAGCTGGCGATCGAGTCGGCCGCGAACGACGCCAAAACCATCAGCGCGAAGGCTCCACCGGCCCAGCCGCGTGGCCAGCGCCGAGACATTGCCGTCGGTTCTCAGCCGCAGGCCATCAAGCGGGATGTTGGACAGGATGGCCGCCTTGTCTTGCGCATCCAGATCCGTTCCGTTATAGCGACGATAGTCGGCCAGTCCGAGACTGTTGTTCGCCAAACCGGCGCCAAGTCCTGCCAGCCGGAGTTGGAAGCGGCTCGGTTGCTGCCAGCCGAGTTGTGCCGGATTCCCGAACGCGGCATCGATGCCAAAACCCAGGACAGTACCCGCGCCCGCGGTACCAAGGGAAAGGGGCGTCATCGGATCCCCCGAACTGACGACCGTGCTGGCCCAAAGCACGAAACTGATGGCCAGAGCCTGACGTAACCCATGGACGATCGTTGTGCGGAGAGTCTTCATCGCGATCCCTCCTGCTGTGTGGCGGATTCGGAGCGAATCTCCAGACGTGCGGAGGCGCTCCATTCGATGTAATCAGCCACGCCAATTCGTGACGGGATCCCATTTCCCGGTCCGATGAGCGACAGATCTCCAGTGACCCACAAGGTGTCGCGCTCGAAGAGGCTGATGTCTTCAGGGCCGATACTGAAATGCAGGGTCGTGGATGATTCCCCGGTCGCGTGCCCCGAGCCATCCATTGGCGCCGGGGATATGATCGAGGGACCAAACATCAGGCGGGGTTGCGTGGTGACGCTGGAGGAATCTGTGCCGATCTTGAGAGTCAGCGTGGCGCCCAACGGCAGGTGGTTCGTGATGGAGACATCGAGGTCTCCGCGCACCAGCCGCCCGCTCCGATTGAAGTCATTATTCCCGGATAGATCAGCACGAAGGACGTCTCCCGACAGACTGACGGAATCGGCATAGATGCTCGCCGGGGAAGTCAGGATCACGCGCGCCACCAGGAAGTCCGAGGCGCGGACCGTGCCGGTTGTGGTCCCGTCTCCGTACTCTACGGCCGCGGTAAAGGAGATTTCCCTTGAAAGCGGTCGCAGCAGTGCCGCGATGCCAGGCACCGGCAGATTCGAAACAACCGGGTGTCCGGTCGATCCAGGCAGAATCGTCCCCTCAACCGGTATGGAGACGGCATTCTCGTTGGACACGTGTCCGGAAACGCGCGCGGCCCAAGGCAGCGAAGAGGTGACCGAAAGAACGCACGTCCCCCCATCCAAGCCGATGGCACCCAGGCCATCGGGCAGATTCAAAGCGAAGGAATCCCACTCAACCGACTGGCTTGTCACCCCCAACGCGGCCGTCGCCGACTCCAAAGTCAGATCGCGCAGATCGGCGGTGATCGCAATGCCGTCGGTGCTGCTCATCGTCACAACCGACCCCGATGAACCTGCCGATTGGGCTGAAGCCTGAAGCCGGGCGACCGATGGAGAGGTCACGCCGGAGAACTCGTACCCAGCAAGGTCAATGCTGGTCTCGAATGAACCCGAAGGGTTGACTGATGCGTAGCCCGCCAGCGGCACGCCGCCGTGCGTGAGACTGGGGCATGTCCAAGAGACATCAAATGGCAGCGGCGTCCTGTTGGCCCAGGTGATGCTGAGATGTCCCGAACGAAAAGCGGCCGCGCGTATCGAATGCTCGGCGCTGATCTTGAGCGAATCGGTGAACTCTCTGGCGAGTGCGGGGACAATTCCCGTGGCGCTGGCGACGCGCAGTCCGGATGGCAGTTGCGCCGCGACACTGACATACTTGTCATCGGCGGTCAGGATCGTCCCGCCCGGCGTGTAGAATCTCAGCGCGAAATCCCACGTCGATCCGACCGTGCCCGGACGAATGGCGCCGGTTCCCGCCGCCGAGTCGCCTGTGGCGATCGGACCACCCACCGCGATGGTCACCAGAGGTGCGGACTGCCCGCTATTGTAGAGCGTTATCGTTACGGAATCGAGAGTGATACCCAGTTGGTTAGCAACCACCGCGCGGACTTGGCCACTCTGGACCTCAACCGCATCCCAGCCGGCCATCGGCGGCAGCGTCCGCCGTGCCTCAGCCGCGAATGACGCAATAAAACCAACTGGACCTCCATAGAGTTCGCCCAGTGGCAGCGTCCTGCTCGTCCGTGTGTTGGTGGCGATATCAAATTGGCCGACACTGAGATGCGACGAAGAAGAAATCGGGGCGACCCGGAGATGGTCACCCACGAATACAGTGTCAAGATCTCGCTCAATACGGACGTAGGCACCCGAATCAGCCAGCCATCGCAGCCCGCTCACGCCCGCGTGTTCAATAATATAGGGAAGGTCGAATGATCGGGAGGCAATCGGTACTCGGATTGCCACGTTCCAACGCGGAGCCTGCGGCGCCTTGATCCCGCAGCCGCTGACAGCGACAAGCGCGGCTAGAATGATCCATCGCCGACCTAGCATGAAGCATCGGCTGTCTGGCGAATGTCCCCACCACTTCGACCCCATCTCCCCCCCCCTCGGTCCGATCACCAACCTCAAATCGGGCCGACTCACGGGATCGCAATGGACGTGCCATTGGCGGTCAGGCGGTCAGGCGAATCACGCTCTTTTCATATAAGCAATTACCGGGCAATGAGTTAGTGGCGCGTCCGCATGTTTGTCCACAGATATCGGGCCATCAATCAGGTCTCGTCCAGCAACAATGAGCATGGGAGCACTCCACTTCTCCATTGGCCTGAAGCCATCCAACCAGTCGAATGTTTTGTCTGTTGAGGTCCAACAAGACGAATATCGCTTCTCGAATTCGGCCAAGAATTTGCTTATCGCAAACTTTGCGACGCAGAAAGCTCGTTTTCTCCCCCAAATCGCTTGACAAATCAGCGGTTACGTACAACTTAGCAGTGGATGTTCGGCAGGGAGTTTGGGTGAGCACTTTCGAGAGAAAATGGAGCCCGACGCGACGTATCTCAGATGAGGGACGTTAGTTGGCTGCCCAGTGGGTCTTTGTCTTGGTTGGCGCAATTCTTTAGGAGGCGAATGGTATGGCAAGAGAACGATCAATTTTGGCCATCTATTTGGCTCTGGTTTTGGTAATTTTGCCGGTCTCAGTGGCTTGGTCGATCGGCCCGTTCCCCTCAGAGCCCAGCGCGAGGGGCAACATGTACACGGATGGTGGCGGCGAGTGCGGACATCCGTGGGATGATGGGACAGGCGAAACCCAGCACCCGCCGGGTGATACCGACACGACACTGACAGCGAAAGCGGCATTGCTGCCACCGCCAATTGTCCCGGTTCTGACAACGGGGGGAGGCAAGTGGATTGGCGGTGCCCTGATCTATCTGTGGCAGAAGGTCACCCATACCAAGATCAGCCCGAAATCGCAGTATTCGCGACAGCGATAATCGGTCCGAGTTCGGTAGCACATAAAAACTAAATGAAGCCCCTTCCCCGCCAAGACGCTGAAAGCGTGGGCCGCTCTTTCCAGCAGATCCGCTCGCTGCTGGAGCAGCGCAACTGGTCTGCAGCGCATGAGTCACTCGCGGTCCTGGATCGCGACTCGGAGGAATGGCGTCAATCTCCCGAATATGGTGAGTGGTGCCTGTTGCGGGCCCAGAGCGCCCTGGAAATGGGTCTCTACAGGGAGTCTGTTGATGGCGGACGCGCGGCATTTGCCTCCTTCCATCTGACCTCGGACAACGAGCGGATCGGTCTGGCGCAGAGCATTCTGGGACGGGCCTACCTCGGGCTTGGCGATACGAAAAACGCTTTGATCCACTCCCGCGATGCGCTGGCGACGTACAGGCGTCTTGCAGACGATCAGGGAATGGTGAGGTCGCATAACGAACTGGCCCGGATACATTTCGTCCGGGGGGAATACGACATCGCGATCGACCAGCTTGAGGATGCACTCGAGTTGGCCCGCCACCTCGGCGACCGCGCAGCGGAATCGCGGCTGCTCGGGAATCTGGGGCGTATCCGTCTGCTGATTGGGCAATGGGAGCTTGCTGAATCCGCACTGACCAGCGCGCTGGATTGTGCTGAGTCGGCTGGCAACCAGGCCTCCGTCGCACGCAATCTCCTTTCACTGGCCTTCGTTGCTGCCTTGAGGCACCAATTCAATCTTGCCGCTGAACGACTCGATGGCGCCCTGGCGTGCATCGAAGAGGCGTCGCTAATCAGAGAAAAGGCCATCTACCACGAATACTCCGGGTGGTGGCATTTCGAGCAGCGCCATTGGATACAGGCGAAGGAATGCTTCAAGCGCGCCCTGAATATCGGACGCCGCCTCAGCGCCCAGAATGACCTGGTTTCCCAATCTCTGCGGGGTTTGGCGGAATGCGAATCTGAACTGGGCGAGTGGTCCCAGGCGCAGCGGCTCGCGAGAGAGGGTTTGGAAATCGCGATCGCAATCGGCGAGCGTTCAGAGACCGGCAGTCTCTACCGCGTGCTCGCACGCTCCCTGGCGCATCTTAACGAGATGGCCGAAGCGAAGGCGTGCATGCTGAAAGCTATCGAATGCCTCAATGCGGTCGGCGACATCTATGAACTGGCGCGTTGCGACACGGTGGAAGCGGAAATCTGCCAACTGGACCCCGACCGCGTTTGCGCTGCGGTGCCGATGCTGCAGCGTGCCGCGGACCGCTTCCGGACGCTGGGGGCACTCGATCAGTTGCATGAGATTCGGTGGAATCTTGTAGCTGCCTATGTCCACCAGGGAGAACTGACCAAGGCTGTGGATCTGGCCGGAGAGCTCTCCGGTCCCGGCGATCATGCCGGCCCAGTGCGTGACCCGCATGAGATCCTCGACATCTTGGCCCAGCAGTGCATCAATCACGCACTTTCGGGCCGAAACGAATTCCGCTTGGGCGGGACACCCTGGACACCCTCGCGTGCTGACCGTGCGGCAGTCGACGACCTCCAGGAGGCCATTGATTTCTGCCGGGTACGACTTGGGGCGTCGCGCGTTATCCTGCTCGAGGTGACCGCCGAGGGAAAACGCTCGGGCCGCGCCTTGGTTGTCTCCGGTGCGGATCATTCCTTCGCCCTTCGTCTGGCCGCTTTCGCAGCAGGAACTTATCACCAGTTCCTGCCCTGTGACACGCCGCGGATCTACTGGTCCGTTGCACAGACTCCCGAGTTGGCGGCCTATCTTCGCGACGAGGCCGGCCGCGTGCCGCTGTCCGTTGTTTCGGTGCCGGTCGAACTCGGCCCCGGCGCTGTCGGAATACTCTATGCCGATATCCTTCCTCAGGACGATGCGGCAGCGGGGGGCTTTGCGCCTCGCAATTTGGACTTCGCGGTCGCGTTCGCCGAAGTCGTGGCCTGGCAATCCACACGCCTCCGCTCCGAGCGGCTGTTTCAGGACGTGAAACGGCTCCGCGATCAGGTCGGGCGTGTCTGCGAGTTTCCGAGCATTCTGACCCAAAATGATGCCTTCCGCCAGGTTCTGTCACGTGTCCGGCTGGTCGTCGACGCCGATGTCTCTGTTCTGTTCCAGGGTGAGACGGGCACCGGCAAGGATCTCCTCGCCAAAGCGGTACACTACTCGAGTGCCCGCCGGGATGCGCGTTTTGTCTCCGTCAACTGCGCCGCCCTGCCCGAGTCCTTGCTGGAAAGCGAATTGTTCGGCGCCCGCCGGGGGGCGTACACGGGTGCCGATCGCGACAAGGTGGGATTGTTCGAGGAGGCGGATGGAGGAACATTCTTCCTGGATGAGATCGGCGAGATGCCCCTGTCCATTCAGGCCAAGTTGCTCCGTCTCTTGGAGTCCAAAGAACTGATGCGCCTTGGGGACACCAAGCCCCGGCGTGTCAACGTCCGCGTCCTTTCGGCCACGAACCGGGATCTGACCGAGGAGGTCGAACGCGGCACCTTCCGCCGCGACCTGTTTTATCGTCTTTCGGCTCTGACATTTACACTACCGCCGTTGCGCGAGCGCCCCGAAGACATCCCGCTGCTGATTGATCATTTCCTCGCCCGGATGAGTGAGGAGACAGGTTGCCGTGTGCGCCTCGCGCCCGAGACGGTTCGCGTCATGTCCGCCTATCGCTGGCCGGGCAACGTCCGGGAACTCGATAACGAACTGCGCAAGATGGTGCTATTGTCTCCCGGCGAAGAGGTCCTCACCCCAGATCGCCTGTCACGCAAGTTCTTCGATAACGAGTATCTTGTCGATGCAGTCCAGACGGAGACAATCCCTCAACACTTCCGCCTCTATGACCAGATCGCACAGATTGAGCAACGGTACATCTTGCGGGCTCTCGCCGAGGCCGGTGGCGTCAAGAAGCACGCGGCGGAGAAACTCGGCATCCCCGAATCCACCCTGCGTCTGAAGATCCGTCAGTACAGTCTCGGCTCCGATTAGATCCGCCTTCTGTCAAAATCCGCTTTGAGCGAATCCGGTCACCCGGCCTCTCCTTTCCATCCGTCCTGACGGGCTTATCTTCTTCTTGGCCCGTGCCCCGGGAGCGCCGTCGTGGTTGAAGCTTGGGACTACATTCCTCCGATCGTTGCTGACGCCGCCACGCAGATGGCAATTGATGCCGAATTGGCTGAGATCTGCAACCAGTCAGGTCGGGGCGCATTCCTGAGATTCTATTCGATGTCGCCACCCGCCGTTACCATCGGCCGCAACCAGCAATGGAGGGCGGTGATCGATCCGGAACTCTGTCAACGGAATGGCTGGGACTGGGTGCGGCGGCCAACCGGCGGAGGAGCCCTGCTTCACCATCGGGAGATCAACTACGCCGTCGCGGCCGCTCACGACATGTTTGACTGTCCACCCGGAGATGCGCGACAGTCTGTCTTCCATCAGGTAGCGGATGGTTTGCTGGCTGGCCTGACCCGATTGGGTTTCCAGTCCAGACTGAGCGTCACCCGAAAAAGCCCAATGGCTGGTGAGTCGGCCTCCGCACACGGGCTGTGTGGGGCTGCTCTGACACGGTACGAGATCTCCGTTGATGGGAGGAAGGCCGTGGCGGCGGCCCAGTGGAATCTGTCGAAGGCATCTCTCCAGCACGGGACCATCTACCTGCAGGCTCCCGGCCCGGGAGATCGTTTCTGGCCGGAGGGTGCTGACCGGACATCGCCCGGCCCGCAATGGTGGGCGTGCGACCATGGCACGTCTCTTCCCCATGATCGGTGGCTGGCGTTGGCGGATGCTCTCAAGGAGGGTCTGGCACAAGTGCTCGGAATCCGGTGGCGCGAGGATCCTTCCGATTGGGTCGGTTGCTCCGCCATCTCAGCGCACAAAGAACGGTGGCGTGCCAGCCGTTGGCACGAAAGACGATAAAAAAATTGCCGGAACGGGAATAACCGTCCCGTTCGCGAGTAATAGCGTGTGGACGCGTTCTCCGGCGGGGTGCACTTCCGCCCGGTGCGCATCCCCGTGGAGGTATCAAACGGCGCGTTAAGACACGAATGGGGGCTTTTCACTTGACTTGGCGGCATCGGTGTGCAAATCATTAACTTAATGTGGGCTTTTGGATGGACCCACAGACGGACGGAAAACAATGTGATGGTAATGCGACTGGAAGTCTTCCCTTTGACATGATCGATCGGCTTCTTGGAACCAGCCGGTCTCGTCTCGGGCCAGGCATAATGGAGGCTTTGGCAATGTCACCAAGCGCAAGAGTCTGCTGCAAAAGAATTTGGCCGGTTTTGTGCCTCAGTCTGTTTCTTGTCTCACCGGCATGGGCGGCCGTGACTGGCAAGATCGCCGGCGTGGTTATCGACAAGAAAACCAAAGAGCCTATCATCGGTGCTGCTGTCCAGCTCACCGGAACCACGATCGGTATTCTGACCGGCGTGGATGGCAAGTTCCAGATCATGCCCGTCCCTGCGGGTGCGCACACCGTCGCGGTCAAGATCATTGGATATACGAGCGTGATCACGCAGGGCGTGCCGGTAAGACCCGACCAGACCACGACCCTGAACATCGAGCTCGAATCCAGCCTGATCGAGTTGCAGCCTATCATTGTGACCCGCGAACGGCAGATGATCCAGATGGACGAGGCGACCACCAAACGGGATGTCACCGCCGAAAAAATCAAGAGCATGCCGGTCACCAACGTGGCCGACATTCTCAAGACCATGGTGGGTGTCACGATCCGCAATGACCGCTTCCACATCCGTGGTGGCCGCTCCGGAGAAGTCCTCTACACGGTTGATGGTGTGTCAATGAGAGACCCCCTCGGCGGACGCGGCCCGACCGAATCGCTCAACCTCTCGGGAACGGAGATCGAGAATATCTCCATCATCAAGGGGGGGTGGTCGGCTGAGTACGGGGAAGCAACATCGGGCATTATTAACGTTGCCACCAAGGAAGGCGATCGTGACGTGACCCGCGGCCACGTCGAGTATTTCACCGACGATTTCGGGACGCATAACCTGAACAAATACTCACAAAAATTCAATCGCCTCGAGTTCACCCTCGGCGGACCCGAACCGCTTCTCACCAGAAAGCTGCTGCCTGCACTGGGCCTCGATGAGATCTCCGGCAAGCTGAGCTACTTCATCAATGCCGACTTCGACAGGTCGAACACCTACACTTCGCTCGATCGCTACACGACGCCCCTCACGCCGATGAAATTCCGCCAGACGAAGTTCCTGGGGCTGAAGATCACCGATCGGCAGAGTAATGTCGGCAACATGGGTATCAAGCTCACTTATCGCCTCAATCCGGACATTCGCGTTACCGGGATTGCAAAGAGAGGGTATGAGCGGTCGATCCCGTGGTCTTGGGGAGATTACACGGCGTGGCAATACCGCTACAATACGGCGTCTCTCCCATGGGTTGAGGACATCAACGACCGATACAGCCTTACGTGGACCCACAACTTGAGCCCGACCACGTTCTATCAGGTGATCGTGTCGCGGTTCCAGCGCAAGTACCAGCAAAAACCGGGTGATCCCTCGACGCCGGGTGGCACTCTGAATCCAGACCAGTTCCTGTTTCCGGATAGTACCGCAGATCACTACGCCGACTTCAATCGCAACGGCCGCTACGATCCTCCCGAGGAGTGGGTCGATCTGTACCCGGATGGGATCTTCAATTTTGGCGACGTTGCTGAAGACCGGAATGGTGACAGGAAGATCAGCCCGGACGAGCTCATATTTGACTTCAACGGCAACGGGAAGTGGGACCGTGATTCCGGCGAGCCGTTTGTCGACCGGAACGGAAGCGGGTTCTATGATGGATACATCGGTTTTTCCGGAGATTCAACCACGTCCCCCCCGTACGGGGTGCAACCTCCGATACTTTACGGGGATGCCGATCCGATCACCTTGGATGGCAATCGCAACGGCCGCTACGATCCCGAGCGTGATCAGAACTTCGGTACAATCGAGAACGCCGGCTCCGTCAACGACAAATTCGAGCCGTTTATCGACGGCGACATTTCCTTGGGAGAGCCGTTTATCGATGTCAACCGTAACGGGGTCCGTGACGCCTGGCTGCCCAGCTATCCGTTCGGCGAGCCGTTCACGGATCTGTCATACAACTCCCAATACGACGGACCCTTTGACGCATGGGTTGCCGGTGTTCCTTTCCGTGATTTCAACGGAAACGGCGTGTTCGACAGAGGTGGGGAGGGCTCCGGATTCTGGGCCAGCAGCTCTTCTTTCACTTCCCCCGATTATGACCTCGGGGAGCCATTCTACGATCGGAATGGCAACGGGAAGTGGGACAACGCGGACGGATTCTTCGATTCGGGCTGGGATAAGCAGGTCCTTTGGACCAGGAAAGATGTCATCACTAACTCCATCGATATCGATCTGACCAGCCAGGTTCGGCGCGAGCACGAAGTCAAAGCCGGATTCAAGTACTCCGCGTATGATCTGTCGTTAAGCGAGCTGATAGAGCCGTATGTCACATACAACGGCGTGTTCAAGGACAATGGCCCCTACCAGGAACGCGGCAGCCTGCGTGACTTCTACAACCAGACGCCGAAAGCGGGGTCTTTCTATCTGCGTGACAAGATGGAGTACGGGCAGATGATCGCCAATCTCGGTTTCCGCTACGACTACTTCATCCAGTCGCCGAACGCCGATCTCACTGCCGGAGAATTGCAGGAGGAATTCGGCACCCGTGCCAGGTCCGAGGACTACCGCGACAAGTTCGCACCCCGCATCGCGTTCTCGTACCCGATCTCGGACAAGGCGAAAGTGTTCTTCAACTACGGTCATTTCTATCAGTTGCCACAGCTGACTTATATGTACCGCCGCGCGACGCAGCAGACCAGTTCGACGGGTGTCATTGGCAACGTGAACCTCGATTATGACAAGACCATCCAGTATGAGTTCGGCATTCAGTACATGCTCTCGCCCACCTACGTCCTTTCTGTTCAGGGGTTCTACAAGGACGATTTCGGCCGCGTCAATTCGTCGAGCGTGATCGGTATGGTCACCCAGAATACACGGAACTTCTACGAGAATCGCGACTATGCTCGTGGCCGCGGTCTGGAATTGGAACTGGAAAAGAAGTACGGGAACTACGTCTCGGGAACGCTGACCTACAACTTCGCATACGCTTACGGCAAGGCGTCGGCGAATTCGCTCGACTTCTTCGACAACTTCTACAACTTCTCAGGAGGTGTCACCATCAACGAATTCCCGTTGGAGTGGGATCAGAGACACGCCATCACCATGATCGTCGACATCCGCGTGCCGCCCAATGATCATCCGAAACTCTTCGGAGTGACCATGCCCGACAACTTCGGCCTCAACGTCTTTTGGCGGTTCGGATCCGGGTACCCTTACACGCCGGGAGAGCGCCACCCCGGCGTCCGGACCATCCCTGGCGGCAAGCCAGCGACTAACTCCATGCGCCTGCCGTCCTCAAGCAACGTGGACCTGCGTCTTAACAAGGACTTCAGGCTCTCGTCCCGGAACTTTACTTTTGAGCTCTGGATCAACAATGTCTTCGACACCCGCAATATCGCCGGTGTCCAGACAGCCACCGGGCTGCCCAACACAGGCCTGAATGTCAAGGGCGTGCCTTACCTGGATGTCGGCGAACCCAGCCCGCGGAATTGGGAGGCTGGACGGCAGGTACGGCTCGGATTCGGCGTCGACTTCTGATCGCGCCATGGAGAGTGCAATGAGACACATACGGACACAAAGACACTGGGAATTGGCCGTCGCCGCCATGCTGGCCGGTTTTCTGCTTGCATTGGCGGCCGCGGGTACGGTTTTCGGGCGTGCGCTGGAATCACCTGTCCCGCCCGGTGAGCAGGAAGCGCTGGCAAAGACCGCCGCGTTTAATCGGCGGATCTTCGACATGCGGCTCCACTATGTCGGCAACGTCTGGATGGCGCTTTCCAATTTCTCCCAGTTCGGTACGGCCGACGCCAACTCCGTCGCTTTGAAGGACCGTACGGCGCTCAAGATCAACTACAGCCCATCCTTCGAGTTTCCGGCAGGCACACGCAACGACTACATGTTCATTGGTGGCTTCTGGTTTGGCGGGATCGTCGGAAACGACACGCTCGTCAGCCGTACGGTTGGGGGCAGCAGTGAGAGCGGATCCGACGAGATTAATGCCTTCGATAGCGTCACGGAGTCCTCGATCCTCACCACCTCCCGGTACTATGATCCGGTCGATACCCTCGCCAAGGCGGAGCAGCAGTATTACTGCCGCTACTCCGATACCTTGGTTGGCAGTGCCACTGATCAGGTCGATAACCGGGGGCACATCCCGCTGGGGATTGAGGTTTCCCAGACATCCTACGCCTGGTCCCAGCGTCTGGCCCGCAACTTCGTGATCATTCAGTTGTGGATCAGAAACGTCAGCGACCACCCCATTTCGGATTTCGTCCTCGGCATCTTCTATGACGCCGATGTCTGGAATGATCAGGGGACGACGGATGGAGCCGCCGACGACATCTCGGGCTTCCTGAGCGGCGCCCCAAGTCTCTTCTGCCCGGCGACGCGCGACTCACTGAACGTCGCTTGGGTGGCGGACAACGACGGCGATCCCAAGGGCGGCCAGTTCCCGCTGAACAGCACGCACGGCGTCATCGGCATTCGCTTCCTTAACGCCCCTCCAAACAAGGGTGTCAGCTTCAATTGGTGGACGTTCACGTGGGGGCCGGCAAAGATCGGGTCGGGAGACCCCGTGGGCAGTCCCAGCGGAGACCGGCGGACTTATTACCTGATGGCAAATCAGACCATCGACTACGGCCAGGTGTACGCGGCCATCGACTATAGCGCCGAGGGATGGCGGCGACCGATGGCAGCCCAATGCGGGAATGCCGCTGGCGCTGACACCCGTCAGATGCTCTCCTGCGGTCCTCTCCGCGCCCCGATCATGCCGGGCGACTCCGTCCGTTTCGTTTTCGCGGTCATGGCGGGCGACAATTTCCACCGCGATCCAAACCCCAAGGAGTTCGACTGCAAGAATCCCTTTGAGTTCTTCGATAAGAAAGACTTCCGTGAACTGTCCGAATCGGCGCAATGGGCCAGTTGGATTTACGATACACCAGGCTTGGATTCGGACGGTGACGGCTACGATGGGAAGTACGATCTGTGCAATCCGGAGACAAGTATCGTGGTCGATCCGGATTCCGGGCCAATAATCCGTGTGACTTACAGGGATACAATTCCCATCGTGGGTGATCTCGGCCCGCCCCCAGGTCCCGGTGGCTCATTCGTTGACTACGGCGGCCTCCCTGACCTGATGCCCCCGGGAGCGCCACCGGCCCCCAGGCCCGGAGACACGCTGGGAGTTGGGGCGCTCACGTTTGAGACTCGCCGGTCGAAGATCATCCTGCGTTGGGATGGGCGGATTTCGGAAACAACGAGAGACGGGCTGTCCAGGAGAGTTCTGTTCGAAGGTTACAAGTTGTACATCAGCCGCGTGAACTTGGCGGACCGGTATTCACTCCTGGCCACTTGGGACAAGGATGATTACCGGCGATACGTGTGGATCGAACCGGACAGCATCGGGGAACCCGGAAAGTGGCAGACCGATGGTGCTGTTCTGACGATCGAACGTCTGCGCGAAGAGGCTGGTAATAACAGCTTTGATCCCAACGCTTGGGACAGCATCTCATGCACGTCAGGGGGAAGATGCTATGTTGACTCGTTGATCGATACGCTTGGTCTTGCGCACGAGCGGCGCTCTTTCTTCATGCCCGTCGGATTCAACCGCGGGAATGTCTCTATTGAGAATGGAGTGGAGGAGAGCAACCTCATCCAGCGTGATTCGGTGGGTACTTGGGTCAGCCTGGCCGGTGACACCTTGGAGTACGGGTTTTATCATGCTGAACTCGACAGTGTCAATCCGTCGGTCGGTCAGTGGGTGGCGGTTACGGTTTTCGATTTCGGCAATCCGAAGGCGAATCGGGATCCGATGGAATCCGATCCAACGAAATCGGCCGTCTTCGCGGTGCCGATTTTTTCAGCCGATGTGGTAAAGCGCGAAGGCCTGAAGGTCGCCGTCTACCCGAACCCGTACAAGATCGAATATGACGCTCCCGGCGGTTACAAGACCAGCTACTATGCGGAGGGTTATGAGGGGGATAAAGTGGGGGGCACGCCACACAGCCCGATGGACCGGCGCATCCATTTCATCAACCTGCCCGACACGGCCACGATAAGCATCTACACTCTCGATGGCGACTTGGTGCGGACAATCGAACACCGCTGGCCGCGGCCGGAGGGCGATGCAGTGGCCGGGATCCTTTCAACGTACTCTTCGAAGGCCTCATGGGATCTGGTCACGCGTAATACTCAGGCGGCGGTTTCCGGCATTTACATCTACCGGATTGATTCCAAGCATGGGTCACAAGTCGGGAAATTCGTGATCATCAAATAGGTTGGGACAATCGCTATAAGGGACGCAATCACGAGGATACAACAATGACTATTCGACGAATAGGGTGGATGATCGGTGCGGCGTGGCTGATTGGGTGGTGGGGGGGCCCACCCGGCGCATCCGCGCAGGAGAAAGTCGGCACGACCGGCGTGCAGTTCCTCAAGATCGGAGTGTCCCCGCGCGCCGACGCTATTGGCGGGGCGTTCACGGCGATAGCCGACGACGCCTCCGCAGTCTACTACAACCCCGCTGGTCTCGTACAGATTGAGAACCGCCAGGTCATGCTTTCGTACATCAAATACCCCGCGGATATCATGCATTCGTTCGCCGCGTTCACCATGCCGCTGCGTTTCGGCGGTGTGATCGGTTTTGGTTACTATGGTCTTGACGCCGGCGACATGGCACGCACGGACTACAAGTATCCCTACGGAGACAATACCACCTTTGGCGCCAAGGGATACGCGGTATCGGTTTCCTACGGGCGCTTCCTGACCGATCGCTTCTCGGTTGGAGCCACCTTCAAGCTGGTGGACGAACTCCTCGAAACCGAGCGTGCCACCGGCTGGGCCGCCGATGTGGGCACCATTTATAACACGGGGTTCAGGAACTTCAAGATCACCATGCTGATCTCCAACTTCGGCCCGGACATGCGGCACATCTCCGAGGACTTTCCCCTGCCGATCAACTTCCGGTTTGGCGGGGCCGTCGACGTGCTCGATGCACCGAGGCACCATGCGACTCTGGCGGTTGAAGGCTCGCACCCGTCCGACAATCGGGAGCGGTACAGCGCCGGGTTGGAGTATGTCTTCAATAATTTCGCCTCATTTCGCATCGGCGACCGTTTCGAGTATGATCTCGGCGGCGTTTCAGTCGGCGGAGGATTGACGTTCAAGTTTGCCGGGCACTACAAGGCGCGCGTCGACTACGCCTATCAGGATTTTCAGGCCCTCGACAATGTCCAGCGGTTTTCCCTGACGGTGGACTTCTAGCCCGGATCGCCTTCGGAGGATCTACACATGAAAATACGGAAATACGATGGCCCCGGACTGCAGGTGACGCGGAGAGCGTGCCGTGCGGGTGCGGCCCTGGCGCTGGTGGTTCTTGTCGCGAGCGGTTGCGGTCGGCTCGAGATCACCGGCAGTCCCCCTGAGAATCAAAGACCGGAACTGATACTCGTGAACGTTCCGCCGGGCGGACTGTTGCTCGGCGCCAATCCCACGGTCTACTGGTACGGGACTGATATTGATGGCCGGATTGTCCGCTACGACTACGCCGTCGTTACGGAGGACGCGGTCAAGGACTACCTCGATCGGCACAACAACTGTTCCCAGGGCGGAACTGACGCGGAACGGTTCATCCGATGTGCCGTGGACTCGATGCCCTGGGTTTCGATCTTCGTCGACTCAACCGGCGCCACTCTGCCGACCCAGGAGAAGATCCCCCTCTATGCGTCGTTCGACACGCTGGATTGCGACTCAGTAGTGGAGAGAAGGTTCATCCCGCCCGACACTGTCTACTTCGAGACGGTACCAGTGAACTGTGTATCGCTGGCCGTTCCCCAGTACATGTTCATACGCGCCATCGATGATCAAGGGAAAAACTCCGTGATCAAGTACCGCAGTTTCCTGCGGAACAACCATTGGCCGGTAACAGCCTTAAGCCCCACTTTCGACCCATGGCGCACCTACTTCTCAATTCCCAGTCTGAGTGAGACCTATCGCGGGATTGAGGTGAGGTGGACCGGTTCCGACCGGAGCGACTTCCTGCGCGACCAGCCGGATTTGGAGTACCATTGGCGGGTCTATGGCCCCTACCCTATTGGGCAGAGGTTGCTGGAAGACCGGCCGAAATTGCGGGACACAATACTGTTCACGACTCCAATCTGGGAATCGCGAAGCTCTGATTCTCGAAAAGGCGTGTGGGTCAAGGACACAGTCACCGCTGTATATGATCTCTGGCGCGAGGTTGATAGGGCCTCCGGACCGTCGGACACAACACGTAGCGGGTACTTTCTCTTTGTGGTCCAGTCCAGGGACGACGCCTCTGTATCCGATCCGAAGCCCGCCTGGAGGACGTTTGAAGCCGTCTATCCGAGGTTCGAGCGGAAGCTCCTGCTTGTCGACGAAACCGCATACACGACATCGCCCGGTGGTTATCCGAGCTGGAATCCCCACAGGGGCAATGATGGCGAAGGGCAGAAGAGCGACACCAATCGCGCATTCCTGGCTCGCATTGCGGAACTGGTGGATGCGAACATACAGGGAGCCCATGACTCCTGGAAGCCCGAGTTCGACTACTGGCAGCGTATTGATCAGCCGAGCTTGTGCAGTACGGAACGGTGCTCAACCATCGTCCCAGTGACAGAGCTCTCCAAACACGAGATGGTGCTCTACATTGATGATGATATCGTTCAGCCCATCACGGAAGGCCCGGATATGAGAGTTGCGCTCGCCCAGTACCTGGATATTGGTGGCAAACTCTGGCTGGTTTCGCGTGTCGGATTCTTGAATGGCACTGACATCGGTCCGCGTGCGGGTTCCAGGGTTATTGATTTCCTGGCCGACGAGAACTTCTTCGCACCCAGGTACTTCGGTATAGCAGGCGTCTACTTCGCCGGATGGTACGGAGCGGTGGCGGGGGATCAGCCCACTTCCAATGACGAGTTCATCGGTGCTGACGCGATCTTGAGCATTGATCCAGTTCTGCAGATGCCGTCCAACCTGCCGCCGAGGCTCGATGTGGACAGCCTGCGTGTTGAAATGCACTGGATGCCGCTGCGGCAGTTTCTCACGACCGACGTCATCCGTGGTGTCCCCGCTGTCGGTTATATGGTCCGCTGGACGGACGAAGCCATTGCGCCCGCAACAAGGCCGCTCTATTTGTTCGAGAGCTGGCGACCCGGCTTCAGTCCGGCCGACAAACGACTCATCGCAGTGAGGGCGGTCGGTCCGACCATGCAGATACCCAAGTACAAGACCGCTTACATGGGTTGCCCGCTCTGGTTCTTCAAGGAGAATGAGGATCAGATCTACAAGTATGTCGCAGGCATGACCGACTGGTTCTATAATCATGACATCCAAGAAGGTCCGTAAGCTCTCATCACTCGTCTCAAAGAAACCCCCAGCCTCTCATTCCGAGGCCGGGGGTTTCTGCATATGCGGGTTGGACCCGTGGACCGGGCTGGGATGAGCCTTTGCCAAGCCCGGCGTTTCCGGATTACATGAGATATGAAACCCGGTGCAGACTACGGAGCTTCGTGGCCCCGAATCGCCGCGCCAGCGCCCCTCCGCAAGTTGCCAACTGTCATCGTCTTCCAGCCTTACTGCAGCAGGCGTCGTCCCCTGGCATCCGCAATCTGATCGCGCGGCACTTCCTTTGCATCACAGGCTACTAGCGACCCCGGCCACGTGTCCGGGCAACGACTATCACCTGTTGCTGAGGAATGTGCCATGAGAAAAGCGGCGGTTGTTCTGGGTTATGCTCTCTTACTGGGCCTGACACTGTTCGTGGGCATCGGCGAGGGACGCACCTTCAGCGGTACCATCCTCCCCACGCGCCCCCTGAGCTTCCCGCGGCCGGTGGGATATACTCCCCTCCCCGCCGGGGCGAACGTCGGTGAATATCTGTTGATGTACGATATTGGCCCTGCCGTGTATGACCCCGTCGATGACATCGTTAACGCGGAGTGGGCCGTTCGCTTCACACCGCCTCAGGCCTGTTCTCTTGTCTATATCAACCTGGTGACCTATCAACCCGCCGGCCCAATCTCAATCTCCGTATACAGTGACGATGGCGGTGGCGGACCCGGAGTCATGATGGCCGGACCGTTTATGATCTATGCCTCCGGTGATCTCAGCGAACAGCGGATTGACTTCCCCACGCCGATCAACGTCGGAGCCGCCGACTTCCATGTCGCGCTCAAGATCATGCAAGCGGCGACACCGCATCCGACATTCGACGATGATGGTGGAACACTGCGAACGACCTACCATGCACCTGGAATGGCCTGGGTCGCCGCATCCAACATGGACATGGTGATGCGTGCCTACGTGAAGCTGTACGGCGCCGACATTACTCCACCGACCGTCTGGCATTTGCCAGTGGGCGCCGCTTTCTCGGCTGACGGGCCTGTGAACATTATGGCCTCTGTCAGCGACTTGAGCGGCATCAGCAGCGTCACTATCCGCTATTCGACCGACGGCGTCTCGTATCAATCCGCTCCCATGTCCGCGTCAGGCGGGTACTATACCGGGTCGATCCCGGCTTTTTCCGCGGGTACAAACGTGCGTTACTACGTGCTCGCCCAAGACAACTCGCTCCAGAAGAATGCCGCCACCGATCCGCCCGAAAACACGACGTCGCCCCACCGGTACACTGTCCAGCCTGGACGGCAGATCAAATACGATGATGGAATGCCCGAGCAATTCTGGATCGAATCCGATGTGTACGACGGCAATGCATTTGGCGTCAACTTCACGCCGGCAAGCTACCCGGCTATCGTTTCACATCTGCGTGTTCTTCTCAACGACACCGCCTCAGTAGTGCTCACGGTCCAGGCGAATCCTGGCGGGGCTCCGGGCGAGGTCCTCGCCGGCCCGTTCGTCGTCTCGGCCGACACCAACACCGGCTGGGCTGACGTGATCATCCCTGAAGGGAATCAGCCGGTCATTACCTCCGGTGACTTCTTCGTGATTCTCTGGTGGTTCCCCAGTTCACCCGCGCTCCCCGGTGTGGGCACCGATATCTCGTCGGACGCCCGCCGATCCGTCTGGTACGACAACGCCTTTGGCTGGTACTACTTCGACGGGGGGAACTTCATGATCCGTGCCGGTGTGCAGAGCCCCACGGGTGTAGAGGAGCTGACGGGCAATCCTTCCCCGTCAGACTGGCGCCTCGAACCGAACTATCCCAACCCGTTCAACCCCAGCACGACGATCAACTTCTCGCTGCCGTCCCCATCCTACGTTGAACTGCGCATCCATAACATCCTTGGCCAGGTGGTTCGCGAGCTTTACACTGGGAACCTCGGCGAGGGACGCCACACGTTTGATTGGGACGGGCATGACGCCGCCAGCAATCCCGTGAACACCGGCGTGTACTTCTATACGCTGCGCACGAATTCATTCACCCAGACCCGAAAGATGCTCCTGCTCAAATAGATTGACCCGACCCCGTGACCTGTTGGGTTTTTCATCCCGGTCCGCCCACGCGGCGGACCGGGCTTCTCTTTTTCATTTTGGCGGCTGCGCGAATGTCATGTAGGTGGGCTCCGCTCACCATCCCGCATTAGACTCCGGACTCCCGAAGACAAGGCGGGAGTGTGATTTTCTTTGCGTCCTCTGCATCGGCGTGCAACGTATAAGGGATAGAGTTCCTCGGAGCTTCCCCGCTTGATCCTGCTCCGATCCTGAAAGGCCCTGCGATGCAATTGGTTACGAGCTGCCCCGCGAGACTGGAATTGACGCATCAAAAGGGTTAACTTCTGAACAGCGGCACCCGCTTTGCTCAAAGCATGAGCAGATGAAGAAGTCCCTGTCGATATTCTTACTCTCCTTCCTGCTGATACCGGCGGGGGGGGGGGCGTCTGGTCTCGACCGCAAGGTGACCGCCACCCTCGACCCGAATCTGGCCCAGGTGCTTCAATCGTCTCCCCCCGACACACTTTTTGATGTGCTCGTAGCGACCACCGACACACGACAGCTTTCTCAGATGGTCGGACAAGTCTCCGCTCGCATTCCCGACATCAAGACGCGGCACCGAGAGATAGAGACTGCACTCCGCGCACTTACGGCAAAGACTCAGACGTCTGTCCTGAACTCGCTGGCTGCTTCCGCCGGTCCCCGCACGCGCGTCTTGAGCAAGTTCTGGATCACGAACTTGATGCACGTGCAGACCGATCGTGACGGTCTGATGCATCTGGCCGCGCGCGGTGACGTGACGCGAATCTACGTGAACGCGCCTGTCAGTTTGATCGAACCCATCGCGACCGCCGATGCGGTCGCCGCATCCGGAAATGCCGGGGCCAACATTGACGCCGTTGGTGCACGCACCCTCTGGGCGCACGGTCTGACTGGGCGTGGCCGCCTGGTGGCCTCGATCGACACTGGGGTCGAAGGAATTCACCCGGCTCTCAAAAACAACTGGCGCGGTCTGAGCGGGGATACCGCGGCCGCGTGGTTTGATCCCCTGAATGCCCCAGTCCCCATGGACAACAACGGTCATGGGACGCACGTCATGGGCACCATGGTCGGGCGCGACGGAGCCGATACAATCGGCCTGGCGCCTGATGCGCAGTGGATCACGGCGGCCGTGATTGACCGCGGTTCCCCGTTGGGCGCGACAATCGCCGACATTCTGAACGCTCTGCAATGGGTGTCCGATCCGGATGGCAATCCCGCGACCACCGACGATGTGCCGGACGTCGTCTGCAATTCCTGGGGAATCTCGCAGACGATCATCAGTCCCTGCGATTCGGTTTTCTTCCAGGCAATCGCCAGCGTCGAAGCAATGGGTATCGTTTGTGTCTTCGCCGCCGGAAACGAGGGTCCCAGTTCGATGACAATCCGCAACCCCGCCGATCACGCTGCTTCGCCGACCAGCTCCTTCTCGGTGGGTGCGGTCGACCCGACGCTCCCCGGCTATCCGGTGCCGTCATTCTCAAGCCGCGGGCCATCGGGCTGCGACGGCGTGTCAATCAAGCCTGAAGTCGTGGCGCCCGGAGTGGCGATTCGTTCTTCCTTCAAGGGGCAGTCGTATCGCTGGCTCAACGGCACTTCGATGGCTGCGCCTCACGTTGCCGCCGCCGTCGCCCTGCTGAGGCAATACAATCCGAATCTCACACCGGACGAGATCAAACTGGCGCTCATGAGCACCGCGACCGACATTGGCGATCCTGGCACAGACAATGAGTCGGGACATGGGCTGATCAACCTCCCGGCCGCGCTCGCGGCGGTTCCTGCGCCGTCCACCCCGGTCGTTGCTGTGGCGGGTGCGAGTGTCGATGCGGCAGGCGACGGTATCCTCAGCCCTGGCGAAACAGCAGATCTGACAGTCTCCCTCGTAGTCCAGATGACCGATGTTCCCGGTCTGCTGGGTCGGCTGCGGTCGCTGACTCTCGGTTACTCCTGTCTTGTCGATACGGCACGCTTTGCCGCGCTCTCCGCTGGGAAAACCACCGAAATCGCAAGCTCTCCATTCCTGGTCTCGGCCCCCGCAGCGGCGCGGATCGGTGATTCGGCATATTTCGAACTGTCGCTGAGCGGCGATCCCTCCCTCGGTCCGTGGAAAGACACTATCGCGATGGCCTGCGGCCTCCCCGGGCAGGGGATGGTGAAAGCAGTCGAAAACGCGCAGATGTCCCTCACGCTGTCGAATCTCGGCCAGCTTGGAATGGGCGCCGGTTCACAGATTGACGCTGGCGGCACTGGTTGGCGCCTGACAAATGGTGGCACAAATCTCCTTTACGAGGGTGCTCTCATGGTCGCATCCGCGGGTGGACACCTCTCCGATGCTTCAAGGCGCGCGAATGGGTCCAGCTCTTTCGATTTCGCACCGCTCGATTCAGTCGCGCTCGGTACTCGGGGCGACGGCGCGACGTACGCCTCCACGTCCTTCGACGATCGCCGTGCCGCCAATCCCGTGGGTGTGACAGTCGCACAGAGAGTTACCCTGTATCCGGGATCCTCCGATGGCCGCGTGGCGGTCGTCGAATGGACGCTCCGCAACCGCTCCGGCGCTGCCATCGACAGTCTGCTGTGCGGGTTGCTTCTGGATATCGATCTGCCGGTGCCGGGAACGGTGAATGAACGTCTGGGGCAGGATCCCGTTTCGGGCGGCTTCTATCACTTTGCCTCCGGCAACTCCACGGTCGCTGGAATCGTGCCGCTGAGCGCGCCTTTTGCCGCTCGTCGCTTCTACCAGAACACGCCGGGAGGCAAACTCACGTTCACCCCCAGCGAGAAACTGGCGTCTCTGCAGCCGGGCGGGAATGTCGCTGACAGTTCATGGAGTGACCTCCTGGAGATTCTCGCGAGTGCTCCCGTAACGCTGGCGCCGTCAGGTGAGGTCACGCTTGCCGTGGCTCTGATCCTGGCGGATTCCCCCCAGCAGTTCGCTCAGTTTGCCGGTGATGCACGCCGCCAGTGGCAGGAGGCCACTGACGTCGGCGATGGGGAGGGCGGCGGCTCGATACTGCCTCATGTGCAACTCAGTCAGAATTTCCCCAATCCGTTCAACCCGTCAACCGTGATCTCCTACAGTCTGAAGCGTGATGGCCTGGTCCGTCTCGACATCTTCAACCTGCTCGGACAGCACGTCCGGACTCTCCTCAATGGCTGGAACACCGCCGGCGCAGGTTCGGTTGTGTGGGATGGCACCGACTCGCGGGGTCGGACAGTGGCCTCTGGTGTCTATATGTATCGCATTGAAACGACGCAGGAGACGATAACGAGGAAGATGGTCCTCGTGAGGTAGGCTGCCGGTGACAATCATGCAAGCAAGGCGCCACATTTCAACCTTCGCAATCGCCGCTCTGGCGGCGCTATGCGTTTCTCTTTCGATCCCCACTGCCTTCGCTGTCGCGCCGCTCCCCGACGTTGTGGACAGCCTGAAGGCGCAAGGCCGCTGGGAATGGTATCTCAGAGTGCAGGCGGATGCGCGGAACAGAGGATTCGACGCGCCGGTCGAACGCGCCACGGAATCGATCACGCGTATGGCAGCCGGCGCCACGGTCTTCGATCACCGCATCCCATGCATTCTGGTGGATTTCAGTGACAATCCGGCATCCGGCGGCAAGATCGCTTCCACTCCGGCCATGTTCGACAGCCTGTTGTTCTCCACCGGCAAGAAGAACCCAACCGGGTCCCTCAAAGAGTACTACTCGGAAGTCTCGTATGGGCAGATGAATGTCATCGGCACTGTGGTCGGTTGGTTCCGAATGCCGCAAACCTACGCCTACTACGTCGATCATGAAATGGGAATGGGAACTGTCCCTCCTAACGCCGCAAGCCTCGCCGTCGCGGCCATCGATTCGGCCGCGCAGTACCTCGATTTCTCACAGTTCGACAACAACCGCGACGGATTTGTCGACGGTGTGATGATTGTCTTTCCCGGCCCGGGATATGAGGAGACCGGCGACAGCAATATGATCCAGTCGCATAAGTACGTCGCATCGATCAGCAAGCAGTACAACGGTGTCTGGGTCCTGAACTACACCATCCAGCCGGAGGAAACCAACCGTCAGGGTGGCGGCCTCAATTCGATGGGCGTCTTCTGCCATGAGTGGGGACACATTCTCGGTCTGCCCGACCTCTATGACTTGGACAACACACCGGGGACCGAGTCCTGGGGGCTGGGTGCCTGGTCACTGATGGCCACCGGCAATTACAATGGCCCGGTCGGTGAGCTCGGACGATCCCCCGCGCATCTCGACGCATGGAGCCGTATCCGGCTCGGATTTGCCACTCCCACAGTTCCCAACACCAATCTGACAGGAGTATCAATCCCGCAGATAGAGACGACTCCAACGATCTACAAGCTGTGGACGGGCGGCGGAATCAGCGGGCAATACTTCCTGGTGGAAAACCGCGAGAAGACCGGCTTCGATTCCTATCTGCCCGGACAAGGGTTGTTGATCTATCATATCGATCCCCTCATGACCAGCAATCGTAACCAGTGGATCGAGGGTGTCAATCCGTACAACACAGCCCATTACATGGTCGCCCTCGAACAGGCTGACTCGTACTACAATCTCGAGCACTACACGCCCAATCAGGGCGATGGTGGTGATCCCCATTACTCCGACTCGGCTGGTTTTGACGACCTGAGCCGGCCGTCCAGCCGCAGCTATCAGGGGCAATCGAGTCAGGTGGCCGTCTGGAATATCTCGGCTCCCGGCGCAACCATGACGGCCAATCTCGATGTTGTCTTCTCACGCCCATATCTGCGGACGTCGAACCACGCAATCAGCGATCCGGCAGGAAACAACAATGGCATACCCGAGCCGGGGGAGACATTCAGGATCATTTTCGATCTGGCCGATCTGTGGCAGGCGACAAACAACGTTGATGTCACAGTGCGCGCGCCCGGATCGGGATTGATCCCAGTCGACAGCACGTTCCATGCGGCGACTCTGGGTTCGGGGGTTACCATCAATAACTCGACGGATCCGATTCTGTTCAGCGTCCCGTCGGTCTATCGCTCTCGATCGGTCACCTTCGAACTCATGATCACCGCCGCTGGAGGAGTGTCCCGGTGGGTGAATACCGCGAGCTTCGAGATCGGACGTCCGCATGAGTTGATTGTTGACGATGACCGCGGTGGCATCCGTGAAGGACGTCTCCAGGATGCGTTGACCGCCCTCGGGGAAGTCCACCGCACTTGGAATGTGTCCACAAGAGGAACCCCGCCCGCCGACACTCTCCTCGCCTATCCAACCGTCATTTGGATGACGGGTGACAGCAACAGTATCAGCCCGACCCATGCGTCCGTGCTGGCGATGAAATCCTTCCTCGACAACCACGGCCATCTTTTCGTGACCGGCCAGGACATCGCCGAGAATCTCGCCACCGGTCCTGATTCGTCGTTCCTCTTTGACTATTTCGGGGTGGGGTATGGCGGCAGCGAACCCTATCCCCAAATCGTTGCCGTCGTCGCTGGTGTCCCCGGCGATCCGATCAGCAACGGGCTCAATCTCAACGGTCAGGCATCCGACGGGGCCATCAATCAAAAGTCACACGACATCCTCACCCCCCGCCCGGGCGCGCAGGCCGTCGTATGTTACAACTACTTGTTCGATCCGGAGTATAAAGCCGCGGCCATCCATATCGAACGAAACAGCTACAGAGCCGTCTTCTTTGCGTTCGGTTTCGAAGCGATCACCAGCCTGCAATACCAGGGGACATTCCCGTTTAACACACGGCCCCAAGCCCTGGCGCCCGTGCTGAACTGGCTCGATGGCGACATCCCGACGGGCGTCTTCGATGATCCGGGCAGCGAAGTCGCAGTCGCAGGCGTCCCTGAGAGGTTCGAGCTATCCCAGAATTACCCCAACCCCTTCAATGCGGGGACGACCATCCCATTCACTCTCACCGGCAGCCACCCGCGCGAAGTCCGGCTGGAGGTATTCGACATTCTCGGTCGTCAAGTGCGTGTTCTTCTCAACGAGACACTCCCGGCGGGCCGCCAGCAGGTGAACTGGGACGGCACCGACCGCCGCGGCGACGCAGTAGCTTCCGGCGTCTACTTCTACCGCCTGACCGTCTCAGGCGAAGGCGTAGCCGCCCGTCGCATGGTCGTCCTCAAGTAATTCTCTCTGGTAGGGTGGGCTCCGCCCACCGAAGATCGCGTGGCACGGGCGTCCCGCCCGTGTGTCTTTTCCGATTATCCAAAATCGGTGCCACCAAATCTCTGTAGCATAGCCCCTCGTGGGCGTCGTCCCCGTCCACTACGACATCACAGACCAGGGGGGCGGGTCGAAAAGAAATCTTTGAATCAGGATGAAGGGGCGATTGCAGGTGTGCCACGGACAAGGAAGACCAAGCGGCTTTTGGGCTTGGTCTTCCTTGTCCGTGTCTTTCTTCTGCTTGGAAAGAGACCACACGGACAGGCAGGTTCCCCCCGAATAGCAGGGAACCGACTTGTCCGTGGCATCCTGCATAGGGACGGACTTTTTCAACACTCCCCGAGGGGAGAGGCCACCCCAAAATCCCGCCCCGGTGCCCACGAACGACGGGCACGAGGCCCTATGCTACAGGCCCGTCGGGGCGACCCGCTGGGTCGGCTCCGAACATCCCAACGGCGTTCGTAGGGGCGCACAGCCGTGCGCCCTGCCACGAGGGCGAGATCATCTGATCATCGACGACCGATGACAATCAACGCATTTGTAGCATAGCCCCTCGTGGGCGTCGTCCCCGTTCACTACGACATCACAAACCAGGGGGAGTGTTGAAAAAGTGCGCGGACAGGAGTGTCTGCGCCACTGAACCTCAGGTTTCTCAGTGGGGCAGACACTCTTGTCTGCCCGGTTCTTCAAGAAGCCCAGGGATCAGGGCCACGGCCCTGCGACTTTTGATGCTCGCACTGGCGCTACCCCCTCCTCAAAAACTCCACCCCCATCGTCCCCGGCGACGCCAGCATCGCCCGCAGCGCGTTGTCGATGCGCTTGATCTCCGGCCTTGCCGACGCCTCAGCCAATGTTGCTTCCGAGGCCCAGGTGATAATCTCCAGAAACGTGTTTGGGTCCTTCGCGTCAGCGAAGATCTGGATCGGCTCGGCAGGCATGTACCCCAGTTGGGCGAGAATCTCGCCGCGCGAGTTGAGCTGGTTGAGAAAGTCATGCCGCTGATCACTGGTGGTCGTGTAATGAGCGATTGTAATGAACGGATCCATGCGGTCTCCTTTCCGCCATGGCGGACGAATCGTGTGAGTTGGCATCCTGATTAGGTGTGGCGGTCTGACACGCGCGCCCTTATCTTAAAGTATGCGGCGAGGCCTGCCCCTGCGGTATTCCTTTTGTTCCGCCGCCGGACCTGTCTGCACCTGAGAGCGAATGTCGTGTCAATCCTGACAAAATGGCTCATGGGAGTGCTCCTGGCGCTGGTCCTGCTGAGGGCGCTTGCGTGGTGGCTCCAACCGCGCATGGCCTTCTATCACCGCCGTGGCCCGACCCCGCCTCCGGCTCCATTCGCCGGTTTTGAAGTCACCACAGCGGATGGCGTCTTCCTCAAAGGCTGGACGATGCCATCAAACGAGACGAGTCCTGTGATCATCTATTTCTGCGGCAACGCAGGGAATCTGTCAGACAGGGCAGATCTGCTGTCCGGGTTTGTCGGAAAGGGCGTGACCCTGGTGGCCTTCAACTACCGGGGGATGGGGCAATCTTCGGGCTCTCCAACAGAAGAGGGAGTCTATCGCGACGCCACCGCCATCTACCGCTATGTGACTGAGACCTTGGATGTCAACCCCGGCCGCGTTGTTCTGTGGGGGCATTCAATCGGCGGAGCCGTCGCGGCTTGGTTGGCCACCCAGAAACCCTGCGCAGGCCTGATTCTCGAATCGACCTTCCGCTCGGCCAAGGTCATGGCCAGGCGGATGCTCCCGGTCATTCCAGTTAGCTTGTTTCTGACCTATCGTTTTGATAATGAAGGACATATGGCGAAACTGACCGTACCAACCCTCTTGATTCATGGAGCAGCGGACGACATCGTCCCCTGTGACGACAGCCAATCTCTGTACACATTGGCCTATCAACCCAAAGAGTTGTGGTTGATCCCCCAAGGCGGTCACAACGACCTGTACGAGGTCGCCGGGAGCGCCTTCTATGATCGCATCGCGGGGTTCGCAGATCGGGTCTCAAGCCGTTCGAACCCTTAGAATTCCCCAAAGCCCAATCTTTCGCTTTTCTCTGGAAAACTGTGCTTGACACAAGCCGCCGGGGGCTTAAATTGCTAAGTTTGTTTCCCTCAAGGGGAAAGGATTATGAAAACATACATACCGAAGCTAGACGAGATCGAACAGAAGTGGCACACCGTTGATGTCCGTGGCCAGGTGCTGGGCAGGGCGGCCACCCAGATTGCACGTGTTCTGCGAGGAAAAGACAAGCCCCAGTTCACGCCGCACATGGATGTTGGGGACTACGTTATTGTCTTGAATGCGCGTGAAGTGCTCTTCACCGGACGCAAGGAAATCGCCAAGACCTACTTCCATTACTCCGGTTATCCCGGAGGAGCGAAGTTCGAGACGGTTCGCCGGCGCCGCCAGCGCAGACCGGAAGATCTGGTCCGTGATGCTGTCTGGGGAATGCTGCCCAAGAATCGGCTCGGACGGCACCTCTTCAAGAAGCTGCATGTTTACTCTGGCCCGGAGCATCCCCACACAGCCCAGCAACCCGAGGTGATGGCGCTGTAGTAGCGTTCTCGGGCGAGTTTTGACAACCTGCGTGCTGGTGCAACGGTCCTGTAGTTTAGGGAGGATATTTTGATGGAAACGACATTCTGGGCGACTGGACGGCGAAAAGAATCCACCGTGCGGCTCGGTATGCGCGATGGAAATGGCCGCTACACAGTCAATGGCCTGCCGCTCAGCGATTATCTCCACCGGGAGACTCTCGTCACTCTGGTGGAACAGCCGCTGAAACTCGTCGAGATGAGCGGGAAGGTTGACTTGGTCTGCCGCGCCCGTGGGGGCGGCAAGTCCGGGCAGGCTGGAGCACTGCTGCTCGCGCTGGCGCGTGCACTCGAGAAGATGAATCCCGAATGGCGTCTCAGATTGAAGCGCGCCGGATTCCTGACCCGTGACGCGCGCGAAGTGGAGCGCAAGAAGTACGGGTTGGTCAAGGCTCGGAAGCGCTTCCAGTACTCCAAACGGTAATCAACAAGCGCCGGTTTGCGATGACTCCATCGCGACCGGCGCATCACACACATCCGTGGAGCGCCGCCGGGTCCCTGAAACAGGGTGGGCGGCTGCGACGAAGCGGATGGCGGATAACCCGAAGGGCAAGGTAACCTGTGGCAATCGAACTGAAAGACCTGCTCGAAGCAGGTGTGCACTTCGGCCACCAGACCAAGCGCTGGAACCCGAAGATGAAGCCGTTCATTTTTACGGCCCGGAATGGTATCTACATTATCGACCTGCGCAAGACCCTGCTGTCGCTGAACGCGGCCTGCCGTAAGGCGCGCGAAGTAGCGGCCGAGGGCAAGCCAATCCTCTTCGTGGGGACCAAGAAGCAGGCCAAAGGGGTCATCGCCACCGAGTCCCAACGGTGCAGCCAGTTCTGCGTCACCGAGCGCTGGATGGGGGGGATGCTCACCAACTTTACCACTATCCGCCAGTCGATCAAGCGCCTTCGTGACATGGAACGGATGCGCGAGGATGGCACTTTCGAGAAGATCACCAAGAAGGAACGCCTGAAAATCGACAAGGAAATTGGAAAACTCGATCTGGTCCTGGGTGGCATCAAGGACATGGGGCGGCTTCCCGGTCTGGTGTACGTCGTCGATGCGCGCAAGGAGCGAATCGCCGTTTCCGAGGCGCGGAAGCTGGGCATTCCGATCATCGGAGTTGTCGACACCAACTGTGACCCGGATCCGATCGATTTCCCCGTGGCCGGCAATGACGATGCCATTAAGTCGATCAGCCTTTTGACCCACGAAGTCTCATCCGCGATCATCGATGGAATGGCTGCCTCCCGCAAGGATTTCCCGGCCAGCGAGGGCGAAGAGGGTGATGAGGCGGACGACAAGCTGGCTGCCGCCATGGCCAGGGACGTAGCGCCGGAAATCGATCGCCAGGGCAAGGTATAGACCTCTACTGATACCGCTGTTCTATGTGGAGATTTGAATGGCAATTTCGGCAAACGACGTAAAATCGCTCCGGGAGAAGACCGGGGCAGGCATGATGGACTGCAAGAAGGCGCTCGAGGAAACCGCAGGGGATCCGGAGCGCGCGGTCGCCTACCTGCGCGAGAAGGGCATCGCCAAGGCGGCCAGCAAGGCCGGACGCGTGACCAAAGAGGGTCTCATCTACGCCTACATCCATCCCGGCGACAAGCTGGGTGTCATGGTCGAGGTCAACTGTGAGACCGATTTCGTGGCCCGCACGGATGAGTTCCGGGGCTTCGTCAAAGACATCGCAATGCACGTTGCCGCGTCTGATCCTGTAGCCATCTCCCGGGAAGAAATCGATCCCGCGCTCGTCGAATCGGAGAAGCAGATCTATCGCACGCAGGCGATCAACGAAGGCAAACCCGAAAAGATCCTCGATAAGATCGTCGATGGCAAACTCGATAAGTTCTTCGCCGAATCCTGCCTGCTCGAGCAGGCGTTTGTCAAAAACCCCGAGCGGACGGTCAATCAACTTCTCCAGGCGCTCGTCGCCAAGCTCGGTGAGAATATCATGATCAAACGCTTTGAGCGCTTCCGCCTCGGCGAGTGAGAACCACGGCCGCAATTTCAGCGCGCCTTGCCAGACGGCAAGGCGCGCTTGCTTTGGGTGGCACGGGCGTCCCCTGCACCGCAGTTGACCAACTGATCTGAGACACACGACCAAACAGCCCCTGAAAGGGGCTTTCTAAACCAGCCCAGGGCGAAGCCCTGGGAAAAAGAAGCGCACGCGAAGACAAGCCCTGAAAGGGCGCGATATAGCTCATCCCGACCCGGGGCTACGCCCTGGGCTGATATAGATCGCCCCTTCGGGGCTCCCGGATGACCAATCTCAACGTGAATCCAATCCCACCCCCACGACATTCTCTTCCCTTGCCATCCACCGGCTTCCGCCCGATAATGATGCGCATCCCGGCCACCCCGGGCAGATTGCGAGCGGATCCTATGCAGACCGAAAAACCTCCATACCGGCGAGTACTGATCAAGATTTCCGGCGAAGCTCTGGCGGGAGCCCGTGGCTGGGGTATCGACCACGCCGTTCTGTCATCAGTGGCTGAGCAGGTCAAGACGGTCAATGACCTCGGTATCCAAACCGCCCTCGTCATCGGCGGCGGCAACATCTTCCGCGGGCTGGCGGAAGCTGCCCGCGGGATGGATCGGGTCACCGCCGACCAGATGGGGATGCTGGGCACCGTGATCAACGCGGTCGCGATGCAGGATTCCCTGGAGAAAATCGGCGTGAAAACCCGTGTGATGAGCGCCATCCCGATGGCGTCCATCGCCGAGCCCTACATCCGCCGTCGCGCTGTCCGCCATCTCGAGAAGGGGCGTGCGATCGTGCTCGCGGGCGGAACTGGTCATCCATACTTCTCAACCGATACCGCGGCTGCTCTCCGCGCTGTGGAGATTGGCGCCGAGGTCATCCTCAAGGCCACCAAAGTCGACGGCGTCTATTCCGCCGACCCCAAGCTGGATCCCACGGCGGAACGCTTCGATCATCTCACGTACATGGAGGTTCTCAGGCGCGGCCTGAAGGTCATGGATGCAACCGCCACCTCCCTTTGCATGGACAACGAAATTCCCATTGTCGTCTTCGATCTTACCTGCCATGGCAACCTCCTGCGCGTGGTTTCCGGCGAGAAGATCGGCACGGTCATCAGTGTCCGATGACCCACCCGCCATAACCGCGTTGAGTCGGCCTCCCAGCCTCCGCTCACACGCGATTCGGATGTCTGCACGAGACCAGCGGGCGTGTCGAAAAAGCGCCTTGAACAGAATGAAGGGTCGATTGCAGGGGTGCCACGGACAAGCCGGTTCCCTCAAGAACCGGGGAACGTGCTTGTCCGTGGCCCCCCGCATGGGGACGGGCGTCTTCAATGCCCCTCAACGAACCGGGCCCAACACATCACAGGAGTGTACAACAGGAGTCGCCGAGGGTGCTTGCCCCAATCCCGACGGACCGCAAGGCGAGTTGCCGCATGGCGTTGATGGGGCTTCGCAGCCCTTCCGGAGGCTTTTGCCTTGACCAAGCGAACAAGAAAACACATAAATTGCCTTCTACGACAGGTGTTCCGGTCAACGTCGCCATACGGGATATAAAGGGAGGAACTCGCCATGAGCTCAGACCACAAGGCCCAGGCAAAAGAACGAATGCATAAAGCCATCGTGGCAACAGGGCACGAACTCGCCAAGATCCGCACCGGGAAGGCGACAACAGCGCTTCTCGACAGTATCCGGGTCAATTATTACGGCAGCATGGTGACCATCAATCAGGTTGCCACCATTTCGGTCCCCGAGCCACGGCTCATCGTCGTCCAGCCCTGGGAGAAGGCCATGGCCGCCGAAATCTCCAAGGCCGTGCTGAAAGCTGATCTTGGGCTCAACCCGATCAATGATGGGATCCTCATCCGAGTGCCCATACCGCAACTGACCGGGGAACGGCGGAAGGATCTCGTCAAACTGTGCAAGAGGCTCGCGGAAGAAGGCAAGGTGGCTGTGCGCAATATCCGGCGCGACGCCAACGAGCATCTTAAGAAGGCCGAGAAGAGCAAAGAGATCTCCGAGGATGACCACCACCGCATCTCAGACGAAATCCAGAAGATGACGGATGTGTTCATCTCGGAAATCGATGATCTTGTGACCGCCAAAGAGGCGGAAGTAATGGAAGTGTAGTTGGCCGCTATCAAATCCATGTTTCCTGCGAAGGCCCCGGCGGCGGACGGTGACTTGCTGGTGAATATCCTGGCAGGTCCGCCTCCGCCCAGGCATGTCGCCATCATCATGGATGGCAATGGACGCTGGGCTGAGCGGCGTGGACTGCCCCGCACTGCCGGGCATCGCGCCGGTGTTGCCGCGGTCAAGCGTGTTGTCACCGCCGCGGCTGAAGCCCACGTTGAAGCGCTGACTCTGTTCACGTTCTCGGTGGACAACTGGGGACGTCCCAAACGCGAGATTTCGGCCATCATGCGTCTCCTCTACGAAACGACCAAGAATGAACTGCGTGAAATGGCGGACAAGAACGTCCGCCTGATCGCCACGGGTGACATCGACGGACTGTCGCCGACACGCCGCCGTGCCCTTAAAGAAGCAATCCACAAGACGCGCAACAACACGGGACTCATCCTCAACCTCGCCTTGAACTACAGCGGACGCGCCGAAATCCTGCATGCCGTCCGCCGCGTCGCAGAAGCCGTCCTGGCGCACAAGCTCCGCGTCGATGACATCGACGAGCAGATATTCGCGGCTCACCTTCAAACGAACGGACTCCCCGACCCGGATCTTCTCATTCGCACTTCCGGCGAACGCCGGCTGTCCAACTTCCTTCTCTGGCAGACATCGTACACTGAACTGTACATCACCGACACGCTATGGCCCGACTTCGGCAAAGATGACTTCTTCCGGGCGGTCTTGGACTACCAGGCGCGGGAACGCCGTTTTGGACGCATCTCACCGTCGCGGTCGTAGGCCTTCGGATGGTTGTTCACCTGCCCAGTCATGAAATATGGTAGGCCGGACACTCCTGTCCGGCCTTCTCTCACAATGGCGCGCCGATGCGAAACTTTCTGATCCGTTTGTCGGTGGCCGCCGTCGGGATTCCGGCGCTCTTGTGGGTTTTCTACCAGGGTGGGTCATGGCTGAATGTTCTGATCGGCGTTCTCATCATTGCCGCCTGCTTCGAAGTCTGGCGGGCGGCCCGCCGCAGGCGGGAGATCCCCGTCGCACTCTGGATGCTCAGTCTGCTGGCTTTATCCATGGCTTTGGTCGTATGGCCGCGCGGCGGCGACATGTGGATCGTCTGGACAACGTCGGCTTGCCTCGGGTCGGCAGTATGGGTTGTATGGCGTCGCGATCCTCTCCTTGGCGCGCTTGCGGCTCTGACGCAGGTCACCGCAGCGCTCTGGATTGGCGTCGGATTCGGCGCCCTGATCGCCTTGCGCACGCTTCCATCGGGACAGGGATTTCGATGGCTTCTATTCTTGTTCGCAAATCTCTGGATCGGCGATACGGTCGCCTACCTCGCGGGAACATGGATTGGCGGCCCGAAACTTTCCCCGCGTGTTTCTCCTCGCAAGACCATCGCCGGTGCAGTGGCCCAGGTCGCCGCTTCCGGGCTGATCGGTCTTGTCTGCATCCTGACCGGATGGATGGGCGCGCCCGGCGGTTTGCTCCTGGCCGCCGCGTTCATGATCGCCATCGTAGGTCAGATTGGCGATCTTTTCGAATCGACCTTCAAGCGGGCGGTCGGTGTGAAGGACTTCTCCTCGCTGATTCCCGGCCACGGTGGTGTCTTGGACCGGTTCGACTCAACCCTGTTCGCCGCCCCGGCTCTGTGGGTTCTCATCCGTCTGTGGACAGCATGACTCGTAGTCGGCGCCACGGGTCTTATGGTTTTGCATCAAATGACTGACCATGTGCCCAGCGGGAGGGCGAGGCTCCTGCCGAGCCGTTTCGGCGTGAGGCAGAAAAGAAGGCTCGGCAGGAGCCTCGCCCTCCCGATCCACGGGGCGCGAAATCTGCTCCCCGATCTCCCGATCGCCGTGGGCCGGAAATGGATAGATAATTCCTGCAAGACCATCAGACCCATGCCCCACGCCTGCATGTAGCGACCCTCCCCAGAACCGATTCACGCGATGACACGCGCTGAGAACACAACCTTGCCGTCCTTGTCAGTCACTGTGGGGGGCCGCCACACTTTGCTCGACTACATCTTCTTCACCCGTCCCGTCCTCATGGTGCCCGTCTGGACCATTGCGCTCCTCGGTGCGCATTCGGTTCAGGCCGTGCCGGAGCCGGTTCCTGCATGGCGCTGGATCCTCATGTTCACGCAGTTGTGGTGTCTTTTCGGCGCCGTCTACACGCTCAATCAAATCTTCGATGTTGAGTCGGATCGTGCCAACCGCAAACTATTCTTCCTGCCGGAAAGTCTGATCTCCCTCAAGGCTGCATGGGCATTCACGATTACCCTGAATGTCCTCGGCATCTTCCAGGGAGCCCTCATGGGCGGTGCTTACCTGCTTCTGACGGTCTCGATTCTGATTCTGGGAGTGCTCTACTCTGCCGGGAAACATCCCTGGAAGAACCGTCCTTTGCCCGGCTTCCTCGCCAACGTGATCGCGCACGGTGTGATCGTCTTCGCGATGGGGATCGTCTTTCGGGGTGGTCAGTTGCGGGACATGTGGGCATCGGCGCTCCCCTATGGACTCGCGGTTGGGGGCGTCTATCTGGCGACGGCAGCCGCCGACGTCAGCGGCGATCGTGATACCGGGAAAAGCACGCTGGCGGTGATCTGGGGCGTGGGGCGCACATCGCTCGTGGCTTGTTCCCTTGTGGCGCTCGCGCTTGTGGGCGCCCTCTGGCACCGGGACTGGTACTTGGCTGCCGCTGCGCTCTTTACTTTGCCTTTCTTCATGCTCTCAGCCGCCGCCAGCATGCAACACGTGCCTGCTTTCCTCCGTGCCCTTGGCGCTGCGCAGAACGCCGCCAAGGCCGCGGTGGCCGCGCTGACCCTCGCGGCCATCGTTGCTTACCCGATCTATCTGGGTGTCCTCGTCCCCGGCTTGCTCGCCACGAGGGCGTTTTTTCGCTGGCGCTTCAAAATGACCTATCCTTCTTTGACCCCGGGGAACGGAAGGGGGTTGGGCGATGCGTAAAGATTTCTTGAGCCGGTGTCCACGCGGTCGGGTAACGTCCGAACACGGCCGTACGAACGATCACTATGCGTGGGTGACCTGCGCAGCCGGCATCGGTCTGCTGGTCCTGGCGGCGCTCGCCGGTTGTACACCGTATCCCATGTACACTCACCGGCCCGCCGGGACAACGGAGTCCGGGGGCACGCCGAAGACCGAGACTGGCGCCGCTGCAGAATCGCAAGGGAAAGGCCTCTCCAAATCGGCGGGGGATCGGCAGGACAAGCAGCGCCCGTGGGAGCGCCCTGGCGTCGACCCCGCAATTTTCAGCCGCGTGGTTGATCAGTACGTGGGTTTGCCCTACAAGAAAGGGGGCGATGACGAAAAGGGATTCGATTGCTCCCATCTTGTGAAGGCCATCTATCGTGACTATTCCGGCACACGCCTGCCGGCATCGACACGTGCGCTGTACCAGCTTCCCGAGGATGTCACTCGCGAAGAACTTGTCGTCGGTGATCTGGTGTTCTTTAGTTTTGACGATATTACGATCTCGCACGTCGGCATCTACATGGGTGGCGGACGATTCATGCATGCCTCCGAATCGCGCGGCGTCATCATGTCCTCACTCTCCGATCCCGACTTCCGCGACGCCTACAAAGGCGCCCGCCGCGTCCTGTAGGGCGGATGCCTCGTTCCCTTGGCCAGACACAAGAAGGGATGTGAGAACTGAGTGGGCTGGCGGACGATCAAAGCGAGGCATCCGCCATTGCCCCATCGGGGAGACGGCAGGTGCCCACCGCGTGTCGCCTGTCACGTCCACGCCTCTCATCCCGACACTGCTGTGGTAGGCCGGACACTCTTGTCCGGCCTACATTCGGGGCGAGCGTGGGGTTTTTCAACACGCCCCCCGGTCAGGGCCTGCGTAACTCACGTTTGTTCCGCCAAGTCATCCCACTGGACGAGGGCGAGGTGAATTATGCCAGCCCTGACCGGGGGTCAGGGCCACGAATCCCATCGTCACGGGCACCCGCCTCGCATCAGAGCGAGGGGCGGGGCGTTTCCCCCGATTCGGTTCTGCAAAGCCCTACTTTAGCATGACCAAGACCTACGCCGGCTCGGGTTACGGTGTGCACGGGTTGATCGGCGCCGCACCGCCGCTGAACGCCGTCGCGATCAGGTAGATTACATCGAACACGTCAGTCACACCATTGTTGTCGACGTCTCCCCGACTCCTGGGACAGCCAGAGTCCTGAGGATCGGGATCGCCGGTGAATGCGACGCCAATCACACCGATGACGTCGAACACGTCAATCACCGCGTCGCCATTGATGTCGCCCTGGTGCGGGCAACTGCAAACCGGCGGCCATACCACGGTGTTGTTTGTCAAGACGGTCACGACACAGCTGTCGTGCAGAGATCCACTGCCAACTTCGATGACCGTCGTGCCGACAGAAGCTGCCGCGATCCTGCCGTCTTGGTCTACTGAGACAATCCCGGGATCGAGGCTGGAATAGGTTGTTCCGCGTGATCCCAGGGTAAGGTCTCGCTCAACACTGTCTGGGTATTTCGCCAATACGAGCAGCGACGCTGAGTCGCCCGGGCCGTCAAGACTCAGGAATCCGGGCAGAACCTCAAGGGATGTTGGTGATTGGGTGAGCGTAATCGGAAACTCGATAGGACCAAGTACCGCCTCTGGACCACTCACGCCTTCAACGAAGGCGACAAAACGAACCTGATCAATTGCATCTGCAGGAATCGACCATGTGAATGAGTACGGGGGCGTTTCGATTCGCTGAAAAAGCCCATCTCCAATCACGACGACTGCGGGATTGGTAACATCGCCCGTGACGGAAAGAGAAACTGGTACCAACTGTCCAGGCGTGAGAGGGGAGCCGACGCTTGGAGATAACAACGAAATTTCAACACTCGAAATGTTATAGCCAGTGGTACCCGGCCCGCCTGCGGAAGTACTGGCAATCGCATCGGATGCGGTTGATGCGGGGGGTGAAGGAGGAAGACATGTATTGACAATGGAGTTGGCCGGAAGATACGCCCATGTCGAGTAATCCTTTCGGGTACCCAGTAGAATCCTGACCAAAGGTGCGAACTCTGACTCTGTGGCGGACGTGTGGGAAACGGGCTGCGTGGAAACCGCACCGCTCGGCATTCCATCCCGTTGACTCAGGACATTCACAAGGCCGTCGTGCCCCTGATTGCAGAACAGGCTTGCAGTAGAGAATGGGCATGGCGTGTCGAACACGCCTGACCAGAGGAGGGGGACCATTCCCCCCAGCATCTGCTCGTTTAGTCCCATGCTCGCGCCCGCCACGGTCATGTCCCCGACAATGGCGTGGGATGGAACCTCTGTATCAGAAAGGGATGTGACTATCGCGCTGTGCGAACGCAGGTCATCCACTGCTCCGGCACTGAATCCATCAGTGTGCTTCGTAACGACGCACTCGATGAACTTGAGTAAGCGACACCAGGTCAACTGTGGAGTGTCCTGCGGTGTTGAATTTGACCAACAACTCAGGCCGTACTGTGCGCATCGATCTCGCAGATAGGCAAGGACGTCCGCAATTGGAGTACCGCAGTGCGGGCTGTCGAGAGTGACTATGCGATAGACATCCCCTTCATTGAAATTGTCCGGGCGCCTGTACCGAGTGCTTGTATTGACGTGCAGCCGCGTGAGCAACCCTCCCATACTGTGGGCGACGACATCCGCTTTCATCGCGACGATGCCTGCAGCCCGAGCCGCATCGAGTGGTAGCCTGATTTGATCCTCGGGCACGTCCTTCGGGTAAGTAAGATTCTGAACGAAACCGACATGATTTGAGCCAGAATAGTCGCCTCTTGCTACGATGCGCTTTCCCCCCTCACGAAGCTCCTCGACGAAAGCGTCGCTAAACGCCGTGGCATTGCTCCAGACTCCGTGCAATAGCAGGACCGGGGGACGGACGACTTTCACTGAGTCATCGAGGTGACAAGTTCCTCCAGTGGCGGTCTGAATATCTACTCCAAGTCCCACAAATCGTTCGCTGGTCGACTGGTCGGTTGATTCAAAACCGGCCCGCAGGAAATGCTCCGGTGCTCGATAGTAGAAGAAGAAGAAATCACCAGTGTAGGTCTGTGTTGGCTGGAGCGACAATGACGCACCGCTCTGAGATCCATCTGGCGCTTCCAGCAGGCCATAGTCTGCTGCTGGACCGCCCCCTCTCGTGTCAATGGTGGCCACCGCCCCGGTCAGATCATACGCTGGAATGCGCACCAGGAGCCTCGCGGCGCCATCGGCGGCCACGCCCTTAATGAACTCCTCTGTCGCTGCCCATTCACTCAGGCGCGTCGCATAGTCATCCGATTCGAGTATCGCCGCGCGCGGATCGATGAGATCGAAGGCCACGCGGGTAAAGCGAAGTGACTCGTCAATGTAACTGGAGGCAGTTGTCCCGTAACAGTCGTTCGGGACCGCGCCACTACAACTCGATTGTAATGTGTACAGGATAGTGGGCCCCTCACCGGCCCTGAGAACCAACTGCGACAAGTATGAGAGCTGACATGGGAGTCCGCCCGGGCAGTTCGGCCACTCAAGAGGGAAGACTACTGGATCAGTTGATTCCGTTGAGAACTTTAGATCGGCCCCGCACTGGATCACTTGGAGCAACCCCCCCCCACCAGTACAATTCCAGTCGGTGAAGAACGACAACGGATCAATCTCCAAGTGCCAGACGGACGGGTCAATCGTATCCTGTGACCAGTTAGGACCCTCGATCAGTGGACCCGAGAATGTGGTATCATTACAGCGATGGCACGACGAGGAATGGGATTCTGATTCGCACGGCGGCAAGTAGGATTGCGTCACGTTCTCAGTACCGCACCCCGTAGTCGTCAGCACGTCATTCCCGGCAGGGTTTAGGTAGCCTACCCAGGAATTCGAAGCCGAGCCTACGTCTGAACCTGATTCAAAGTACGGCTCGCAACCCCCGTAACCATTACAGGGATGCACCTGTAGGATGGTGAAACCGTGTTGAATCACATCTTCCACGCGCCAGAGTCCCCCTGAAAATGCAGTAGCAGGGTCGAACCCTGCCGGCAATTCTGACGTGTGCGCGGAGGCATTCGCGGCCAGTCTCGTTCCAAAACTGCTGGATTGGCGACTTCGGGGGAATTGCGCGACAGCGTGACGCTCTTGCAGGGAATCCCTGACCCCGAGTGCAGGGAGCAGTGCCGAGCGTAGATTTCTCGCATGTACTTTGAGTTTGCTCACAGATTCGGCAGTGGTCGCTGGAGGTCTGGGTAACTCGCCTTGACCTATGCGAAACATGACTGCGAGAAGACATCCAGTTGCAAGCATGAAGAGACTCAGAGAATCAGCGCCAACGGGGAGTCGGTGAGCGACGTGACGAAGAGATTTGGACACAGGATCCTCCATACTGGGAAGCCGTCATGTTAACGCGTCGTGTGTAGCATCAGTTGCACGCTGTCCTCCAATTCGGACACGTTGGCACACCAAACTAAGACACACTTCGGAATCTGTCAATAGGAATGAGACAAATCTCGCTTCCGGTCAAGCCGCTTTTCTGGCCTGATCCGGCTTGTTAATCCACACCTCTCCCGGCAGTTCTGGCGGCGACGGAATCCCGCGCACGAAGCGCTCCGGGTGCTGTTCGTAGAAGGCTGCCAAGATCGTCTGCCGCTGGGCATAAACGATCCGGTCCGCGCCGCTGTGGCGCTGCGACGGTGTCACCAGCCCGATACCGCTGTGGCGATGCTCGTTGTTGTACCAGTCAAAGAAACCCACCAGAAAGGCACGCGCATGTTCCCGGGAACCAAACCGCTCCGGAAAGTCTGGTTGGTACTTCAGTGTCTTGAACTGCGCCTCCGAGTACGGATTGTCCGTGCTCGTGTACGGCCGCGAGTGCGTTTTGGTCACGCCCAGATTGGCCAGCAGAAAGGCCACCGGCTTGGAGCGCATCGACGAACCCCGGTCCGCGTGAACCGTCAGCGCGTCCCGCCCAATCCCCTCCCGCTGACAGGACTGACGGATCAGTTCCAGCGCCAGCGTTGCCGACTCTCGGTCGGCCAGCAACCAGCCCACTACCTTGCGGGTGTACACATCCAGGACGACGTACAGATGGAAGCAGTTCCACGCGTGAGGACCCTTCAGCTTGGTGATGTCCCAGCTCCACGGTTGATTGGGACCGGTGGCCAAAAGCTCCGGCCGGTGATACTCAGGATGCCGCAGTTGATCACGCCGTTCCCGCACCGCCCGGTTCTCCGCCAGAATACGGTGCATCGTGCGTACACTGCACAGGTACGTCCCCTCGTCCAATCCGCCTGCGGCGGACGCCCAGACCTTGCGCACCCCGCCGCGGCGGGGTATAGAATCCCAGCCCGGTCCGCCCCCCGGCGAGTTGCGACCCGTTCGTGCAGGGGAAAGGTCCGATTCGCTCCACAGGGGCCATGGCTGGCTGGTGAAGCCCCCGGATTTGCTGCCGACGCCGACGGACACCAGTTCCGAAACGAAACCATCTCCCCCGAAGCAACAATCAGAGGTCACGCGCGATCCGGGTGGGTGCCCGTGACGACAAGCAGCCCCAGCGCTGCGATCACTCGTGTGGGGATAGATCGAGTAATAACATCTGTGTGACTGTGTGACTGCGATCTCTGGGGCTTGTTGAAAAACCCCGGTTTCGCCTTCCGGACGCGCGGACAGGGGTGTCCGGGCCACGGAGAGACATGAACTTCCATAACCGAGAGTGGGGCAGACACTCCTGTCTGGCCGGTTTTTCAACACGCCCATCTGATCGCGGTCAACCTGCGGCGGACAACGACTTGGACTCGATGCGAGACCGTTGACGATCCTGTACACGCGTTCTGATGCGGCCGCGAAGGAAGGGACGGGCTCCCGCGTCCACTGGCCGGACGGGGATGTCCCCATCGGAATTGGCCAGTTCATCGAGAAGATCCGGGGCGAAGAATGCCGCCGCCTCGTAAATCGCGATCAGGGATCGCGACAGCACAAGTCAAGCAGATCACCCCCGGCAATCCCTGCGCGTGCAGCCCGTATCCGACGAACTGCCCGTAGCTGGCCTGCGATTGAGTGGCGGATGCCCGGCGTTCTGAGTTCAGGAGCCGGGCCTCCGCCTTTCTCTTGATTCTCACTTTCACACCAGCCCTTTCCATCCGCCATCCCGCGACGTATCGTATCACCAGCATGGCCGATGAACCGCCGACCAATACCACCCCTCTGCCCGACAAGCTCGCCGTCCTCACCGACCGGCCCGGCGTGTACATGTTCAAAGATGCCTCCGGGACCATCATCTACGTTGGCAAGGCCAAGAACCTGCGCAATCGTGTCCGCACCTACTTCCGCAATGAGGCACCCGATCATCCTCGTGTCGCCGCAATGCAGGAGAAGATCGCCGATCTTGATATCCTCTCGACCGATTCGGAGATCGAAGCGCTGATTCTCGAAGCGAACCTGATCAAAGAATACAAGCCCCGCTACAACGTTTCGCTCAAAGACGACAAGCGCTACCCCTACATCAAAGTCACGACCAACGAACCATTCCCGCGGATGCTGGTCGTGCGCCGCATGCGCAAGGACGGCGCCCGCTACTTCGGCCCGTATACCAATGTCAAAGGGATGCGAGAGACTATCAAGATGCTGGGACGGGTCTTCCAGATCCGCGCCTGCAATTTGGTGATTCCCTCTCCCACCAACCGGAAGTACCGTGTCTGCCTCGACTACTACATTAAACGCTGCCCCGGTCCGTGTGAGGACAAGATCAGTGAAGACGGCTACAGTGCGCTGATCGATGCCGCTTGTCTGTTTCTTGAAGGGAAGGAAGAGACGCTGATAACCGGCTTGGCGGCGCGCATGGAAGCCGCCGCGGAGGCGATGCAATTCGAAGAAGCAGCCGCGTGGCGCGACAAACTCCGGGCCGTTGAGTCGGTGCGCCACAAGCAGAAGGTCTCCGCCGGGGTGGTGGTTGATCGCGATGTGCTGGCGCTGGCGCGGGCCGGACGGATCGTCTCCGCCGTCGCACTCCAGATTCGCGATGGTTTGCTGATCGGCCGTCAGGCATTCCAATTGGCCGCCGATGAAGCCGACGCCGACGACGAAGTGCTGACGGCATTCCTGAAACAGTACTACCTGCACTCACCGTCAATCCCCGACGAAATCTACCTTCCATTCCACTGCGACGAAGAAGACCTGATTGCCGACTGGCTGGGCGAGGAAAGGCGCCGCTCCGTCAAGCTCTACTTCCCGCAGAGAGGGGAGAGGTACGAGCTCCTCGAGATGGCGCAGACAAACGCCAAGCTCATGCTCAACGAGCTTCTCACGCAGAAAGCGGCAACCGCGGTTCGCATCCCGGATGCGGTCTATCAACTTCAACGTGACCTGCGTTTGAAATCACCCCCGCGTAGCATCGGTGCTTTTGATGTCTCCAATCTCGGCGAAACCGATCCGGTCGGGTCCCTGGTCTACTTCCGGGACGGGAAGCCTCTCAAGCGTGAGTACCGGAAGTTCAAGATCAAGACGGTGGTCGGACGAAACGATTTCGCCATGATCGGTGAGCTCGTCTCCCGGTATTTCAGCAATCTCGTCGAGGATGGCTCCGAATTCCCCGACCTTGTTCTCATTGATGGCGGCGTCGGCCAGCTCAGCGCCGCCTGCCGTGCGTTGGACGCACTCAACATCACCGATCTGCCGGTCATAGGGCTGGCCAAGCGGTTAGAGCAGGTTGTGCTTCCAGGAGATGGTGGCGGGGCAGGGCCAATGCTCAGTATCCCCAAGGCGTCCCCGTCCCTGCGCCTGTTGCAAAGAGTGCGGGATGAGGCCCACCGCTTTGCCCTCACTTTCCAGAAGGCGCGACGGAAGCAACGCGTCATTCAGTCGGAACTCGATTCAATCCCCGGCATCGGCCCGTCCCGGAGGCAGGCGTTGCTCTCTGCTTTCGGATCGGTCGCGCAAATTGCCGCAACATCGCTGGAGGATCTCAAATCGAAAGGCGGACTTGACAAGCGTTCTGCACTTGCGATCTGGAACCGTTTTCATCCGGAAACGGCCGGGGGGGATACGGTCAGTTCATCCGACCCCGGCGAAAGCCATTGATTTCTCCCCGCATTCTGCTACACTCCCAGATCATGGTATCGGCAGTTGCACACCGCCTCCGCCCGCTCCCGCGCACCTTCTACCAGCGGCCGACTCTCGAGATTGCCCCGGATCTGCTCGGACGGTACCTGGTGGTCGCCGACAGTCAGGTGCACGTCGGTGGTCGCATCGTGGAGGTTGAGGCGTACATCGGGGAGGACGATCCCGCCTGTCACGCCTGCCGGGGGAGAACCCGGCGCAACGACGTCATGTACGGCCCGCCGGGACGCGCCTACGTCTACTTCACCTACGGAAACCACTGGATGCTCAATGTCGTCACTGAGCGTGAGGGATTCCCGGCGGCCGTTCTCATTCGGGCACTGGAGCCGAAGATCGGACAGCATATCATGCGTCAACGTCGTCGTGTAACACGCGATCGTGACCTGACCAACGGACCGGGCAAGCTGACGGCAGCCTTGGGGATCAGCGGTACCGACAACGGCAGCGATCTGCGCGATTCTCGTCTGTTCATTACGCAATTTACCGATCCACCCGCTGCTATCGGGCAGAGTGGTCGTGTGGGTGTATCAGAGGGGGGCGATGTGCCGTGGCGCTTTTTTGACAGCGAAAGCCCCTGGGTATCGTTATATCGTGCGGGTACACGCACCTCGCGCCGCCATCTAACCGTTGCGAAATCGGCTGCAGAGAGCAGGACATCTAAGGGAAGAGAAGGCAGGGGGAGAGAATGACAGACGTAAAGAGCACAGACATTCAGGTATCGACATTCGAGAATGCGATGCGGCAGTTTGACCAGGCGGCCAGTCTGCTGAACCTCAATCCCGGCCTGTTGAACATCATCAAGCGTCCGCGCCGCTCGATTATCCTCGAACTCCCCATGGTCATGGATGACGGGACATACCGGTTGTTTACAGGGTACCGGGTCCAGCATTCCATTGCCCGCGGCCCCGGCAAAGGGGGTATCCGCTACCATCCCGGCGTCACCCTCGATGAAGTGCAGGCTCTTGCCGCATGGATGACCTTCAAGTGCGCTGTAGTGGGCATCCCCTTCGGTGGCGCCAAGGGCGGCATCGTCTGCGATCCCCGCACGATGTCCCGTGCCGAACTGGAGAGATTGACCCGGCGCTACACCGCTGAATTGATGGACGTGATCGGACCGGACCAAGACGTGCCCGCGCCCGATGTCAACACCGACCAGCAGATCATGGCGTGGGTGATGGATACCTACAGCATGCACCGTCGCCGCACTGAAACGGCCGTGGTGACCGGCAAGCCGGTCGCTATGGGTGGGTCTCTCGGACGCCGGGAAGCCACCGGTCGCGGCGTGCAGCTCTGCGTGCGTGCCATGGTGCGCCATCTCGGACTCTCCCTGAACGGTCTGAGAATCGTCGTCCAGGGATTCGGCAACGTTGGCTCGGTCGCCGCCGAGCTGCTGGCCAGGGATGGCTGCAAGATCATTGCGGTCTGTGATGTCTACGGTGCCATCATGAACAGGTCGGGGCTGGATATTCCCGCGCTCCTCAAGCACTGCGCCACCACTGGATCGGTGAAAGGTTTTGCCGGGGCCGAGCCTCTCGATCTCGGCGCTGTCCTCACCACGGACTGTGACGTCCTGATCCCGGCCGCGCTGGAGAATGTTATCACAAGAGAGAACGCGGACGCGATCAAAGCGCGTGTCGTGGCAGAGGGCGCCAACGGCCCGACAACTCCGGAGGCCGATCTGATACTGGCCGGCAAGGGGACCCATGTGATCCCCGACATCCTATGCAATGCGGGTGGCGTGACTGTGTCGTATTTCGAATGGGTCCAGGATCGAATAGGGTATTTCTGGGAGGAAGCGGAAGTCAATAAGCGGCTGGAGTTGATCATGAACCGCTCGTTTGGCGAAGTGCTCTCGATGGCCACCGCCCACAATACGACCCTGCGTGTGGCCGCCTTCATGCTGGCCATCCAGCGGGTTGCCGAAGTCATTCAGTTGCGGGGGTTGTACGCGTAGGGGGCAATGGCGTATCGCAATACGCCCCGTGATACCCGAATCTTCCCCATGTCCATGGCGTCCATGCGTGTCCATGACTGTCCATGTTAGAAGCGGCAGTTCCTAAGCCCACTGAGGACCCCTAATTGGATCCCTCATACATCAAGTTCGCCATCATCTTCGCGCCCGTCCTCCTGTTCTCGCTGACGTTTCACGAGGCCGCTCATGCCTGGATGAGCAACCGTCTCGGTGACCCGACGGCACGGCTGATGGGGCGACTCTCGCTCAACCCCATCGTGCATCTGGACATCTTTGGCACCCTGATGCTCTTTCTGTCGCAGTTCCGCTTCGGCTGGGCCAAGCCCGTTCCCTTCGATCCCCGCAATTTCAAGGATGTGAAGCGGGGAATCTTCCTGACAGCCGCTGCCGGCCCGGCGTCGAATGTTATTCTGGCAATCGGCTGCGGGCTGATGGTCAGATCATTGATTGCCTCAGGGTGGGGAGTGCAGTTCAACGATGGTTTTACAGCCGGTCTGGGCCGCATCTTTGCCCAAGGCGTGATCACCAACCTTGCCCTGGCGTTTTTCAACCTGATCCCGCTCCCACCGCTGGATGGCTCGAAGATTCTCTACGGACTGGCCCCGTCATCCTGGGAGACGGCTCTGATTCAGTTCGAGCGCTTCGGTCCTATGGTGCTGATGATGCTGATCATGGTTGGATTCGTCGCGGGGTTCTCTCCCATCTGGATTGTCATTGGACCGTTTGTCAGTGTACTCACACATGCATTTTCCGGTGTGCCGATGGGTGTTCTATACGCGCTCATCTACTCGTGACGCACACGGATGGGGCGACCCGCAGTGGATCCCGACCGCCGCACCAAGTCTCACGTCACCATGACCCACGGCCCGCTCTATCCCCGCTCTTCCTGTCTTGTTGCGATTGCGTTGTGCTGGCTGGTGCTTGACGGCTGCGCCGGCACACCGAGACCGCTGGATGAACTGGCGGGCCAGTCGATCCTGTCACGAATGCAGGACCGCAAACGGCTGATCACCTCCGCAGCCTATCGCGTCCGCTGGCAGGCCAGAGGCACAGAACCCCACGGAGAGTTCTTTCTCGAAATCGCCTACAAGGCTCCGGATCGCTTTCGCGTCAGCGCGACCGGCCCCTTTGGCATCCCCGCCTTTACCGGCGTGATCCTAGGGGACAAATTCTGGTTTGTTGACCACAGGAATGGGCGTCTCATAAAGGACGACCTCGCCAATCTGGGTAAGTATGAAATACCCCTGTCATCCTTTTTCGCCGACTACTGGCGGGATCTGTTCGCCGGGGGATGGGGTGGGACCGAAGTCGTCGCAGCTCTCGTTCCCTCTCCCAAGCCTGATGTCTACGACGGCCGGTCCGGCGAGTCGCACTGGAGTGTCGCCTGGGATTGGCATAAGGCCGGGCCACGCAGAATCACGCTCAAGCAGCCCGGAGGGAAGGAACCCCTGATCTGCGACCTCTTGTTTGGCCAGTACTCCGCCGCGACGCCGTTCTGGCAACTCGAACGTTTGGAATTCCGAGGGCTCCGCACGGGTGGCGAGCACCGATGGAGGATCCTTAAGCAGGACTACAACATCGACATCCCTGACCGATTTTTCGAGCCTCTTCAACCCCCATCCAAGGACCAGCCCAGAAAGCCGAAGTAACCATTTTCCGATTCATGTTGTCCGCGGGCGGTATCGCCGCACCACCTGGGGCGCCACCCCAAATCTGGATTACATGGCCCTTCCGCCTCCCTTACCAGGGGCGCTCTTCACACGCGACTCGAACTTGCCCACCACGCGCTCTATGTGACGAAGTAAACGAATCTTCTAAGGCAGTTCTTCCCGAGAGCAAGTCCTACACCGAGGGGACTATTCCCTTTTCAATCCTTCGAGCGAGCATTTCCCGGATCGCCCACACGTAGTTGTGTTGAGGTAGGACACGGCCCTCTGCGTCGGCGCGGATGGCACGGTTCTTTCGCGAACATGGTAGAATGGCCATGGCCATATCACAGAAAGGTAGGGATGATGCCATGAGGAAGATCAGGATGGGGCTGCTGCTGTGTGTCGTTGTGATGCTCTGGGGTAGTTCGGCTGCCGCCAACGGACTGGGTGTCGGCGCCCGCTACACTTTTGTCCGGAGCACAGAAACACACAAGAACTCGAACATGCTCGGCGTGCTCGGGCGTTTGCGGGGAGGTGCGGTCGGGGTTGAGGCGGCGATTGATTATCGCAAGGACGACTTGGGCGGCGGCGCCAGCGTGAAGACCTGGCCGGTGACCGCGACGCTGCTGGTCTACCCATTCCAGCCGATTTACGGGCTTGCCGGGCTCGGGTGGTACAACGCCACACTGAAGTACCCGGTGGGAACGTCAACCTTGAGCAAAACGAAGACCCGGCTCGGGTATCACCTGGGCGCGGGAGTCGAATTCCCGGTTTCACCCGGCATGTGCGTAAGCGGAGAATTTCGGTACGTCTTCCTCGACCATAAGTTCGAGAACATCCCCGGCGAAATCGGGAAGAGGAAGGCCGATTCGTTCACATTGGGCGCCGCAGTTCTCTTTTATCTCAAATGATCTTCGGAGAGTTGCGCACTCAGAGTCCCTGTGGCGGGTTTACATAGGCGGATTTCCATCTACAAGAGAGTACCACTTTGAGACGTGGAGTGAATGGGTGAGCTCTCAGCACTGATAACGGTGCGTTAAGCAAGCCCTGAAGAAGAACGCGCTGGGGCCACCCTGCCTCATTCCTATTGACACATTTCGTTGTCTGACGACGCACAGCGGAAGGAGAAAGTTGACATGGGCTGTTACTCAGCACGCAAACAATCGCTCCGGATCAGTATTCTCGCCTGTATTGTCGCTGCGGGACTGTCCGGTTGCGCTTCTTCTGGACTCGTGAATGTCTGGATGGACCCGCAGTACGCCGCGAAGCCAATGATGAACATCCTCGTGGTCGCGATCAAGCCTGACGTCGCCAGGCGTCGCCTGTGGGAAGACGCGTTTGCAGATGCCCTCCGCCAGCGCGGCGTCACGGCGACTCCGTCTTATCAGCTCTTTCCGAATGAGTTACCCGACACCAACGGGATAGCTGCGGCAGTGCGCGAGAACAGCTACGATGGCTGCATCGTAACTGTCAAGCTGCCATCCGAGACCCTGACACAAGACGTTCCGGGATACACCACCGATTCCCTTGTCGTTCGCCACAATCCCTGGACGAACCGGTACTACGACTACTACCAGCAGGTCTACACGCCCGGCTATACGGAAACTCAAACAGTCGTGAGGCACAAGATCGAGGTTTGGAACACGACGGGTAAGGGAGCTCTGGTGTGGACTGCGACCAGCGAGGTGCTGGACCCAACCTCGCGCAAGGCGGAAAACCAGCGCATCATTGGGGGGGTCATCGATGATCTGGTGAAGCACGGAGTGATCCCCGCGAAGAAGTAGTTCGGGATTGGCATGCCGCGCCCAAGTCGCCTCAGAGCCGTCCACACGGTCAAAAGTCACGTCCACAACAAACTCGAGAAACTCGCTCTTCACACGCGACTCGAACTCGCCCACCACGCGCTCAAGGGCGACGAGCAAACGAATCTTCCCAGGACGGTTCTCCCCGACAGCAAGTTCTACACCGAGGGGACTATCACCTTTTCAATCCTTCGAGCGAGTATTTCCCGGACCGCCCACACGTAATTGCCTTGAGAAAGAATACGGCCCTCTGCGTCGGCGCTCGTTCACTCTTCGCTCAACTCACTCTATCGCCGGCGTAACACTCCATCACGGGCCCCTGCGGTCGATTGGCGCAACGCCTCGTCATGGGCACCCGGCGAATCATCTGGGATTCGGTGACTCGAGATCCCGTGGTTTGCGATTCAATCAGTGCACCTATGCCCCGCCGTACGTGAACTGCTTTCTGCGTGGCAGCACGTAATCGACGACTCGTTTGTCATAGCGAGCACCCCATCCGTCCCGGGTCTCAATAAACGCCCTGACGACGATGCTATCCGGCAGAGGAAGGGGAACTCTAACGTCGCCGTTTGCCACCTGCCTGGCAGACTCGTGCCGTGACCCGCAAGGGGCCTCCCGCCAGACATGGTAAAGCGTCGGCTGCGGGGACACACCGGAAAGAACCATCGTAGAGTCAATGCAGGCGTCGCCCCGCTGTCCTTTTCCCTCCCGAATGACCAGTCTGAACTCGAACGGCGCTGTGCTGTCCCATTTGGACTCTGGAGTAGTGCACATCAGCCATACCTCCACTTCCCATCCTCGAATGCGCGTGTCGGGCGTCAGTCTGCCTTCATAGATGTACGTGTTCGCGCATCCCAGCAGAAGGACGGTGGCGGCTCCGAACACTATCGTTCGCCGAATCATGGCAAGCTCTCCTTCACTCTAGCGTTATCTATAGCCGATTGCGCGCAAACTGTAGGCTACGCCCGCGCTAAAGGGAACTACACTGAATGGTTCGAACCGATTAGGGAGGTCCTCGAAGAGGAAATGGGGTCCAGCCCCCAGACCCCCAAACGCGGTATTTCGAATGCGATCCCAGTGCGCGAGATACAGTCCGCCTTTCAGTGTCATGTGCAGGTGTCCGACTCTCATATGCCGTGCATCTGCCAGAGTCCCCTTTGTTGAATAGTCAAGGGTCTTCGCGAGCCCGCGCTCGGGATTGCCTACCTCTTGCGCCTGTTTGAATTCAGCCTTCGTGACTTCACTCTTCTTCGAATCGAAACCCACAGGAGGGTTTTCATCCCTCAGATACACGAACTTACTCTCGAATGCCTTTTGGTCCGCAGTGGCCTGGTGCTGCCACGCCAGCTTGTCGAGATCGCTATAAACCGACGCCAGACTGGCCGCCTCCGACGCTTTATCAAGAAGCGACCCGCCTCTCAAATCATGCCACTGCCACCCGTCGTCGCTGCTCCACGTTCCAAGACCGAGATTGACGCTTACGGACCTCCCGCCCGATGCGATTGAACTCATTCCCGCGCTAGTGTAAGCCCCTTCCAGAACAGCGGAGAATTGAGACAGCGCGGGAGCAGTAAGAATATCACCTGACGAGGTCACCGCGCGACCAAGTCCGCCGATAAAGTCAGTCCAATGATTGGCGTTGCGCGCCGACTCATAGGTCATGTAGGCGAAGTTCAGGGCGGCGAGCAGCATGAACCACTCCCCGTTCGGATCCGTCCCTATGGTCGGATTCCCGCCGCCATAGATATACGGCGAGAAGTACTGCCCTGCGGGATCCACCGAGATGAACCGCAGGAGATCGGGATCGTAGTACCGCGCCCCGAAGTAGTAGAGGTTGATGTTGCGCTCGTCTTCAAAGTGCTGCCCCGTGAACAGGTAATTCGCCGGGGTGGTCACTGTCGCCTGGTGGGTCTCGCCGTATGGATAGAAGTCGTAGGATGACGCGATCTTCCCGGCATTCGGCGGTGTTGCCTGAACCAGCACTCGCGTCGACCCGATCTGGTCATTCAGGTAATGGAACAGCTTCGAAGGTGAGATTTGCCGCATCGACACCCGCCCGTTCGGACCGTAGTAGTACAGCCGTTTCAAGACTGTCTCGTCGTACTCCGCCACCACCCGTCCAAACCGGTCAAAGATGTAGTAGTAGGCCGCGAAATGCCAGTTCGGACAGTAATCCGGGGGAAGACAATTGCCCGGTCCGGCTGCCTCCCGCTGGCCCGTCGTGGCACCGGTCGCGGGCAATTCCTCAGACAGAGAATCGCCACCGCCAATGCCGACCGCGGAGGATTCGAGCGAGAGAGAGTCACCGGCACCGGATCCAACAGCACGTTCACCGATGCACTCGACGCAGTACGACCAGCGGACTCGTGTCTTAACCCGCTGCCGCAACGGGTCGTAGGAAAAGGTAATCGTGTCGGCGAGCGGATTGCCCGGGAATGACATTTTGGCCAGAAGGTTGCGCCAATCGAAGTTCAGGTTCATGCCGGAATTCCACACCATGTTTCCGTTCCCGTCGTAGCCGTAGAGGGTGCTGCCGCCACAGCCAACCCCCGTGCGCCATAGGCGATTCGACACGCTGTCGTAACAGAAATCGGTCGCGGCGGCAGGGACAACGTCCGAATGCGGGCACCGGTAACCGGTAGTGGAGTCAGACAAAAGAGCTTGAGTCATGGCAAGGACGTACGACAAACCGAAGACTCAGGAGGCGCTGGAACTGCGAAAGCCGAGCTGTTCTACAACCGCCGCCGTCACACGGCGCTGGGCTATCTCAGCCCCGTGGACTTCGAACGGCAAATGGCACCATGTTAACCGACCTCCGCCAAATCGGGGGGAATCCAGTATTGTCGCACCACCTGGTGCCCCACTCCGATTCTGGATTGCACGGGAGTTCGACCCGCAGCCTGCCGGGAACTCTCCGTCCGGCCGTGAGCCCGCACTCCTTGTCAGAGTTGTTCGGCCTGGCCCCTTGGGGGGCGGACCAGGTCGAATTTCCCCTTGACGCTCCGGGAGATGCCCTATAAACTACTCCAACCTTGTGGCGCGTCGTCACTTGATATGCGGTGCGGCGCGCCGATAACGACAATGGGGCTTGACCCGTCATCCGGTGAATTCCAGTCGGCGGGGGGAGCCAGTGAGAGTTGAATCGAGTGTGAATTGGGAACTCCTGAAAGGAGGAACGATGTTACTTTTGAGGAATCTGAAAATGCTGGGGCTGGGAGTCTGCATCTCAGCGCTTGCTGGCTGCGCTTTCCAGGCTCCGGGTCCAGTCCAATGCGGCATATCGGGAGGATCTCCGAGGGTTGCCCCGGGTGGGTCGCTCACCCAGGACCCGTGCAAGGCGCCCTGCGTTGACTCGCTGAGGCAGCGTCTCGCAGACTTGGAGAGGAAGATTGGTGATGTCGGCAAGATCGCGGATCAGGCGAATACCACCGCCGAGAAGGCGCTCAAGTGCTGCCGCAAAGACTACACAGTCCTCCTGACCAAGGAAATCAACTTCGATTTCAATAAGTTCGACCTGCGCCCGGACGCTCGGGCGACTTTGGATACAGTCGCCATGAAGCTGCAATCCGATCCCGATCTCATTGCCGAGATGGGTGGCTACTGCGACGGTGTCGGCTCGACCGACTACAACATCGTTCTCGGGCAAAAACGGGCGGATGCCGCGCGCATGTACTTGGTCAGCCAGCACAAAATCAACCTCGGGCGGCTCGCGATCCGCACCTTCGGCAAAGACGCGCCAATCGCTTCCAATGACAGCGATACCGGTCGCGCAAGAAATCGGCGAGTTAGCATCGACATTCTCGGCTATGCACAATAACGCGTTCTGACGAGATGGATGTTGGGTGGGGGCAGAACTCAGTTCCGCCCCCATTCTCCTGACCTTGTATCCCCGCCTCAAGTGACAAATAGCCAGAAACCTATGCCAGCGGTGCTGGAACCCGCTTGATCTGCCCGGTGTATAATTCACTCTTGTAAGGCCTTGAGTGGCCGCAAGCGATTGTGAGTCTTCCTGTTAGGGACACGAATCGGATCTCTCATGCTCGCACCGACGACAAGGAATTGAAAGACTGAATGCTCATGAACCGAATCGCGCTTGATTTTTGCAGAAAAACTCATAAGATCGGCAGATTGTCACCCCAGCCAGGATACGTCTTTCGGGTGACCGGCCACGTATGATCGAAGTTAAGAACCTGACCAAAAACTACGGCGCTACCCGTGCCATCGAGAACGTGAGCTTCACGGTCCCGACCGGGCAGATCATGGGCTTCTTGGGTCCCAACGGAGCCGGCAAGACCACGACCATGAAGATCATCGCTGGCTTCATGCCGCCCACCGACGGTCAGGTTCTTGTCGATTCCCTCGATGCGATCGAGCACTCACTGGAAGTCCGCCGCAAGATCGGCTATCTGCCCGAGAATACACCCCTTTACACGGACATGGACGTAATCGGCTATCTGACTTTCGTCCAGCGTCTCCGGGGTCTGCCCCGTTCCGAGCACGCAGCCCGGACTCGCCGCATGATCGAACTCTGCGGTCTCGGGGAAGTGCTCAAGAAGGACATTGGTGAGTTGTCCAAGGGCTACCGCCAGCGCGTAGGCGTGGCCCAAGCCATGATCCACGACCCCGAGATTCTCATTCTTGACGAGCCCACGGTCGGTCTGGACCCCAATCAGATCGTTGAGATCCGCGATCTCATCAAGGAACTCGGGCGTGCCAAAACCCTGATCCTGTGCACGCACATTCTTCCCGAGGTCGATGCCACCTGCGATCGGGTGCTGATCATCAACTGGGGGAAAATCGTCGCGGATGGAACCCCTGCCACCCTCCGCGCCGCAGCCAGCGGGCACGACCGTCTGACCGTCGAGATCAAAGGACCATCCGATCAGGTTCGTTCGGCGCTGGAAGCGTTACCGGGCGCGGCTCGTGTGGCCAAATCCGATGGGGCTGATGGGGAACCGGTCACTGCTGGATGTGGCCGTTTCGTGGTCGAGTCTCCCGCAGGGAGGGATCTGCGCGAGACGGTTTTCGCCATGGTGCGTGACCGCCAATGGATCCTTCTGGAAATGCACCGTGAGGCGACACGCCTTGAGGACGTCTTCCGCCAGTTGACCGTTGGTGCTGATGCGCTTTCTGGCGAGGGCGGAGCATCATGAACACGGTGCTGGCGAATACCTGGACCTTCACGGTCAAGGAGTTGAAGAGCTTCTTCAATTCCGCCGTCGCGTATGTCATCCTGACTCTTTTCCTGTTCATCACCGGATGGTTTTTCGCGTCGAATCTGTTTCTGGCCAACCAAGCCGACCTTCGTGACATCTTCGGCGCGATCATTCCGCTGATCTTTCTGTTTTTCGTTCCCGCCATCACCATGCGCCTGATCGCCGAAGAGAAGAAGTCCGGGACAATTGAACTGCTTGTCACGCTGCCCGTGCGCGATGTCGAAATCGTGCTGGGCAAGTACCTGGCCGCGCTCATCCTGCTGGCGGCCGCGCTGGCGCTGACATTCGCCTACCCGATCACGATATCCGTCCTGGGGAAACCCGATGGCGGCGCGTTGATCGGTGGATATCTCGGCCTGCTCTTGATGGGCGCTGCGTTCCTGGCCATCGGGCTGTTCACGTCCAGCCTGACTCCCAATCAGATTGTCGCCTTCATCACTGGCTTCGTGATCATTTTCGCCCTGTTCATGCTCGACAAAGTGATCATGGTTTTTCCGTCGGCGATTGCCTCGATCCTTGAGTATGTGTCAGTGGGTTACCACCTCGACAACCTCGCGCGCGGCGTCATCGACTCCCGCGATGTGTTGTACTATTTGTCGCTGATCGGTCTGTTTCTGTTTCTGGCGGTGCGCTCGCTGGAATCGCGTAAGTGGCGTTAGGGGTATAGCAGGTTACCGGTATGGCTTTGCGTCAGGGATTGAAAAAAGGTCTGGGGGCTCTGTCCTCAGTGCCGCTCGTGATCGGCATTGTTGTGGTGATCAACCTCCTGGCGCTGGCTTTCTTCTTCCGAATCGATCTGACCAGCTCTAGGCTGTATTCGCTGTCCGATGCCTCGAAACGCCTCGCGCGGTCCCTCAATGATCCGGTGGTGGTCAAGCTCTACTTCAGCGATGATCTCCCGGCTCCGTACAACGCCAACGCCCGCTACCTGAAGGATCAGCTCTATGAATACCGGGCCTATTCCGGCGGGCAATTGCGATTCGAGTTTATCGATCCTGTCCGCCAGGAACGCGAGGATGAAGCTCAGGCTGCCGGTATTCCTCCGGTTCAAGTCAACGTTTACGAGAAGGACAAGATCGAGTCGAAGAAAGTCTACATGGGGGTCGTTTTCCTCTATGAAGACAAACGCGAGGTCCTCCCGGTGGTTCAATCGACCGCGAACCTCGAGTATGAAATCTCCAGTTCCATACAGAAGATCACATCGAACGTCGTGATGAAAGTGGGCATCCTCGGTGGGCACGGAGAGGCCGGCCCGGACAAGCTGCGGAATGCCGGCCAGGTTCTAAGCAAACTCTATGAGATCAACCCTGTCGATATCAAGCCGGGGAGCCTGATTGACTCGACCTTGTCGGCAGTGCTGATCATCGGCCCCACAGATTCCGTCAAGCCATGGGACCAGTACGCCATCGACCAGTACCTTATGCGTGGCGGCAAACTGGCCGTCTTCTATGACCCTGTCAGCGTCGACTTGCAAACTCAGACGGCCACTGACCGCAAGACAAACTGGCCTGCCTTCCTCGCCCAGTACGGTGTGCGCGTGCAACCGGGGCTCGTGATTGATGCGCGCAACGCGCGAATCAGCGTGGTGCAGCAGCAGGGATACATTCGCATGCAAAACGTGGTCGAATATCCCTTCCTCCCCCAGGTTTTCAAGTTCAACAAGAACACTCTGATTGGGAAAGGCCTGCAGGGCGTTGATTTCCCGTTCGTCAGTCCAGTTGACTCGGCCCTCGCCGAATCGCTGGGATTGGAGTTCCAGCCGATTTGCTGGTCCTCGGAGCATTCCGGCGTGCGACGGGCCCCGTATTATCTTAATCCCACGCAGGAATTCCGGCGTGAAGATTTCAATCAGCCCAATCAGGTTTTGGCTGGCGCGATCCAGGGCGTCTTCACATCGGCATTCCCCTCAGGCCCGCCCCCAGACTCGGCGGTCAGCTCAGCCGTTGTTCCACTGGCAATCAAGCAGAGTCTCCCTACGCGCCTGGTTGTTGTCGGTGATGGAGAGTTCTGCACGGATCAGTCGATTCGCAATCCATCCAATGCCACGCTATTCTTGAATATCGCTGACTGGCTGACCCAGGAAGAGGGCCTGATTACAATCCGGTCACGTGAAGTGACGTCACGCCCCCTCGATGAAGTCGCCGATGGAACGCGCCGGGCCGTCAAGTACGCCAATATCTTTGGCCCGCCGCTGCTCGTCATTGCCTTCGGATTGGTGCGCTGGCAGGCACGACGCAGGGCCAAACAGAATTGATCCTGGCCCGTGTCCGCGAATCTGAGACCGACCCATGACTCGCAAACTCCTCTATCTCACCGGCCTGCTGGTTTTTCTCTGGGGGATTTGGTACTTCTACTCCGCCTCAGAGCGCCGTTCCCTGGCAGTGCCCCAGCAGCGCGACTTCTTCTGGACTGATTCCCTCAAGGTGGATTCTGTCGCGATCAGGTACGCAACCTGGACCCACCTTGCCCGCCGCGACGGGCGTTGGGTGGTGCTCACCCGCGGAGGGGAGCTGCCCGCAGACGCGCAGATCCTCTCCGAGGTGATCAGAACAAACAATGAGATGGTCTTGGAGAACCTGATATCCACACGGCAGGACAAGTTCGAAAAATTCGATGTCGATACGGCACGCGGCGTCGTGATGCACTTGTTCGCCCAAGGCCGTCCTCTCGCCGAGTTCGTTCTTGGCAAGATGGCCGCCGATTTCCGGCACACTTATGTCCGGCGCCTGGCGTCCGATTCAGTTTTCATGGCGCGCGGCAACTTCCAGCGAATCTACAACCGGGCTCCCAGCGATTGGCGCTCAACCATTATCTTTGACGCCGATTCCACCACAATCGACACGATCCGCTGGATCGAGCCGGGCCATGGCGAAACAAAACTGATTCGTATGCCCGACAAGTCCTGGATGGTCTGGAAACCGGGTCTTGACCGCCCCATGCCAGTGGACACGACAATCGCCAACCTTAAGCTGCGTAAGCTGTCTCCGCTGCGTGCCGACGCATTTCCCATTGAGGGAAGTCCCGATATTCCCAAGTTCGACACGCTGGGACTAGAGATGATCGTGCATGCGACCGACGGACGCGCCGACACGCTCGTCTGGAACCCCGTAGCCGAGAAAGAGACGCAGCGCACCTGGGCGATCCACCCCGGCCGCCCCAACCTGGTCTACATCTTCTTCCGCGGCTCCTATGACCGGCTTCTGGGTCGTTACGAGACACTGGTCAAGCGCGACTCGGCCTCGGCCAAGTCGCCATCCTGACCCAACCCGTTCATCGAAAACGGTACTATCTTATGGTGGCACGGGCGTCCCGCCCGTGTATCCCCCGTCTTCACGCGCTGGTGCCACGGGTCTTCAGACCCGTGTTTTTTCTTCTTGGACTGATCGAGCAAAGATCCCTCTCGTCCACGCGTGCATCAGCACCATCTCATGGTGGCACCGGCCTCCCGTGGTCCATAGTCAACCAGCCCTGCGTGCGTTATATTCCTTGCTGCCCGGTGCTGCGCGGCAACACCCGCACCAGGCGAACTCGCGGAGCACACGAATGATCATCGGCCTTGGCATCGACCGCATCGAAATCGAGCGCGTCCGCCAGGCGTGGACTCGCCACGGGGAACGCTTCCATCGCCGTGTCTTCACCGATGATGAGTGGGCCTACTGCCTGACTCGCCCCGATCCCGCGTCCTCAATGGCCGCGCGCTTCGCCGCGAAGGAGGCAACGATGAAGGCGCTGGGACTCGGCTGGGGCAGCGGGATTCGCTACCGCGACATCGAAATCAAACGCGGCCGCGCCGGGGCGCCCAGCCTTCAACTTCACGGTCGCACCCGCGATCTCGCCACCTGCCGCAACGTGACCAACATGGTTGTCAGCCTGACCCATGACCGCACCCACGCGATGGCCACCGTCATCATCGAGGCCGTGTAGCTCTTTCCCAAGGGAATACACAGATCAATCATAGCGGCGAATCTTGTCTTCGCCCCTCTGCAGAGACTTGATTTGTGGGAGGGCGAGGCTCCTGCCGAGCCTCTTATCTTACGGGCATCCAGGCTCGATTCCCGCGGCTGTGGAAGAACCCGATAAAGGCTCGGCAGGGGAGCCTCGCCCTCCCGATTCCCCACTCACACCGTGCGATTTCGATGTAGAAATAGACCCCTACCGCTTCCCCTTCTCCTGCACCTGCAGCGCAATGGCCACCTGCTGCGATGCCTGCTTTTCCCATTCGAGCATCTGCATCAGCGCCGCCGCGCCTTGATCTTTGCGGCCCGGGTTGGCCCAGTTCGCGCGAGAACGGGGGAGCACATCGTTGCCGGTGGAAGCGTCATAGAGAAGTGAGTCGAGCCGGTCAAGCGATTGCGTCGCGTTGTGGTAGAAGTAGAGCGCCAAGCGCAGAGGCCGCGACAGAGCGGTATCAACCGCCATGGCCGTCAATCGTTCGATGATATCCACCGTGTAGTCACGAGCAGCCCGCGCCCGGCGCAGACCGAAAGGATCGGTGCTGTCGATTGGTGCGAGAAGCTCCGGCATGGACGCAGCCGATGCCAGCTTGTCGCGAAATCCCCGAATCGACAGGGGATAGGGATTGACCCCATCGCGCTCGTTGCCTGTGACGGAAGCATTCACTGTCGGCAACCAGGCGTTATCGTCTGGCCTGAGTTTGCTGCTGGCAGAGCCGCTGTCCGGACCTGTCATCGCCCAAGCCAGGTTTGCCGCTGGATCGTCGGTCCACCAGACCAGCGTTTTCATGCGCTCCGATTCGTAGACAATCTCCCGGCGCTCGCGCCACTGGACCAGCCACCATGGATCGGTTTCCCGCCGGTCAAATCCATAGACAATCGGTGCCCCCGGCGCATTCAGCAGTACGGGAGCCCCATCTGCGATCGCGCGCGCGATGACGTCGGCCAAATCCCCGGGTTCCACTGTGATCAGTGGCTGAAAACGCAGGCTGTTCTGAGTCAGCAGCTTCTCGATCTCGATCCGCTGCCGCCTCGGATTCGGTTTCTGGCCGGCGAAAACGGCCGGCCATTCGAGAGGGGAGAGGCTGGCTGTCAAAGGCGAGGTGAAATCAAACGCGATTCCGTAGTAGCGGCACAGCCGCTCAATCGAACGTGCCGTGCGATCTGAGGGCGCATCCGCTGCACTATCTCTCGCGGAGCGCGGCTCCCACAGATCGAGCTGCGCGAAGGGTGGCAAAGGTCGTGGCGGTTTGACCTCCGCCTTGACAATCGCAACGATCTTGTCCAGCTTTGGTTTTGGCTTGGCCTTGGCCCTTGTCGAGACCGTCGTCTTCTTCTTCGGTGCGTGCCTGCGCGCGGCGGCACCGGCATCTGGGAGAACAAAGCAGAGCAGAATCGTAATGAACAAGGCTTGGATCGAGCCCCGGAGAAGACGATCTGTCCTGTGGCGCACCAAGGATCCGCCTCACACAAGGAATCGGTGCCACGGGTCTTTAGACCCGTGTTGTATCGGCCGCGGTCAGCCTACAGTCCGATGGTCAATCTCTGAATAATCTCAATCCCGGACAAATCGAGCGGCTCGCGGCGATAAGAACCGTCGGACGAACCCTTCCATAAGCGGGCCCCCACACCGAACGCGCTGTGTTGACCCAGGCCAAGATCCAGGCCCGCGCCGGCACCATAGATCCGCGATGCGTTTTCGTAAAGCGGGTCTTCTATCGCGTACCCGTTGGCCATCAGCATCTTGGTGTCAAATGATGCCCATCCCTGGAGCTTGCCGATCAGCGCGTGGCGCGCCGAGCAGCGGAATCGCAGATCGTTGCCGTTGGTGTTGCGTTGCTCGGAGATCAAGTCAAGACTCGACTGACCCCCCTTACGCCGGTTCTTTCCTCGCTGGATAAAGCGCGCCATCGCCTCAACTCCGCCCTTGACGAAATCGCGCCGGGCGACGAGCCGCAAGTCAAGCTGCAGACCGTCACCGAAGACCGGGCTCCCCTCGACTTTGTCATCCGTCGAATAGATCACCAGAACATCAAGGCCGACATGGCCGCGATTCGACCAGTCACGTCCGATGCCTGCCGTTCCCACCACGCGCATCCCGGGCTGGTACTCCAGGTTGTCGTCGTACGGAGTGTACTTCTCGAAATAGTTAATCGCTCCCGCGGCGCCGAGCACCCAGCCAGAAGCGGGCACTGCCACTCCGGCCTCACCGAACAACTCCAGCCCTTCCCCGGGAATCTTCACCGGGAAGTTGAAGAAATCGGCCGACATCCAGGGGATCAGGTCTCGTTTGGCCGCCGGAAGCTTGGTCTGGCCGGTCGGGAGCGATGCTCCCGCCGAGAGCAGGATTCGCTCATCGGCCGTCGTATGAGTCAGTTGAATCTTGGAATCATTCAGACCGGTGATGTCCGGATTGCCGGCGTGATCGACCGTGGAACGCGAGGCCGCAGAGTAAAGCGCCAGCCCCCACCCCTGGGCGAGACGTACCTTCACAAACAGCGGCGCGAACCACTGCGAAACAGTCTGCGTCGTGTCTGTTGATCTCTTTCCTGTCATCTTCCAGGACAGGTAGGTCAGACTCTGAGAGACAGAGGATCTCTGACTCTGCGCGCAGGCTGGAAGGTGGCTCAGCACGATCAGCCCGGCAGCAGCAAGCGAAAGAACCGGCCGGCTCCTAATCATCAAACCCGCCATCGATGATCACCGACGATTCACCCGAAACCGGTGGCGTGTACGGATTGTCCGCAGGGGCTTCTGTTCCCACGGGCCGAATCAGTCCGGCGTTCTCGAGGAATGTATTCAGCCGAAGATCGGTGTTCGGAATTTGAGTCTGCCACTCGGTGCTGCCCGAGGTCGCGGCGGAGAATTCCTCCAGACGCTGAGGTTCTGAAGACGGCGAACTGCCCGACAGGTATCCGGCTTCATCGGCACGTTGCCCTGCCTCGCCAAATGACGGATCGATCGTCCGCGCCTGATTGAACTCTTGCTCTGCCTTGCCGTACTCCCCGCGATCCTCGTAATCGAGTCCGCGCGAGAAGGCCATGAACGCCGCAATTGAGTCGGTCGGCAGTTTGGCGATGGCGGCGCGTTCCTCCGGACTGAGTTTGATGCCCATCTGCTTCAGGACAGAGAACACCATGTCCTTCTCCATCGCCATTATTCGCGACAAGGCCCCGACTTGCTCTCCCGGCAACTCAACCTCGCCCGTCTTGGCGCTAACCAATTGCGGGTCAAAACGCACTCGTTCCTGCGGAAGTCCGGAGATGTCACCTCCCAGAACGCGCGCCGCTCCCAGGAGCTTGCCCATGCGCGGGGCCGTTGTCGAGTCAAACGCGGCGCTGCTGGAGAGCTTCAATTCCTCCAGGATCTTGTCGACTCTCATCCGCTCAACCACCATCAGCGACCGGACCTTTGACAGGTCGGTCACCATCATCTCCGCGAGTCCCTTGGCCAGAGGGCGCAGCGAGTCCGGCAATCGGTCCCCGTTGAAGTAGACAATTCCGATCGTCGAATCTGGATAGGATGCCGGCGAGAGATCTCGCTCTTTCGCCAGGGCCTCCTGCGCAAAGACCGCTGCACGCGCTCTTTTCAGGGCGGCGATGCGACGCGCCGTGTCGCGCGCCGCCTTCGTGCGGGGTTTTCGGTCGACGAATACCTGGTAGTGCCACAGTGCGCGGTCCGGGTTGTTCTGACGTTCCGCAACATAGCCCAGGAACAGATGCGTTGCGTGCAGCTTCTCGTCGAGCACCAGGGCCTTGTTGAGCGCGTCCTCTGCCTCGGCATCATGCCCGGCGTTGTATTCGGCTTCTCCCAGCCGCGCCCACACCTTCGCGTCGCTCGGCCGTTCGACACTCTGCGCCGTAAGAACCCGCACAGCCTTGTCCCAATCGCCTGATTGCATGGCGCGGCTTGCCACCCGGTCTCCGCTGGCAGCACAGCCGACCGCCAGAAAAGCCAACACGACCACCTGCGCCTTTCCGCGAGCCATCCCGCCGATTCTCAAGAATCGGGCCACGATACATCTCATAGTTAAACCTATAACCCTCAGTCCGGGTCCTGTCAATGGATATTGCGGGTTGCCCACCAAAACGGACAACAACCCCGGCTGGTATCCCCTTCAACACCTTGACCTTAACCACCCATGGCCACCAATGGCCCCAAGGCGCTCATCCGGTCCTTGGCGGCGTCCAACTTCGGATAGACGGCCAGCGCCTGCTTGTAAGCCGCATAAGCCTCCGCAAACTTCTGTTCATCCTCGAAATTCAGGCCACGCGTGTACGCCAGCACCGCCTCGAGTGGCTGGCCGCCGTCGGCATGGATGGCTGCCTTCTGCTTCTCCGCCACAGCGATATTCAGGTCGGATGCGACTTTGATCGCCAGCTCGCCCTCAAGCTGCGCCAGCTTCTTGGGATTACCCTCGACCTTGTCGGCTTTGATCAACTCGCCGGTCTCGGTCTTGATCAGTCGTGCATCGATCCGTATGGTCTTCTTGTCGCTCTTGATGAATCCCCCCATCAGCAGGACATGGGCTCCCAGCAGTTTCCCGACCCGGACCGCGCTTTTCTCATTGAAGTACTCCGATTGTTCCAGCTTGATCTCGTCAAGGATGTACTGAATGCGTTCCCGCTCCACCACTTGCAGTCCGCTAATCTTTGCCAGATCGGTGATCAGCATATCGGCCAGTCCCTTGGAGAGCGGATCGAGCGCCTGCTTGTCGACGATCGAGTTGTTCTCAAAGTAGAGGACCGCAAGCGTCTTGACTCCGGGATCCGCTTTCTCCGGTGGACCATTTTTCTTGCGCTCTTCATCGACCTTGAACCATACATTGCGCAACTGCGGTGGCTCGACTTTGATGTTCAATTCGAACTTCGGGTCAATTTCCAGGATCTTCTTCAAGTAGATCTCCGCCTGGTCCAGAAAATTCTTGCCCGCAGATGCCTTGGCCAGAAGCAAGTAGGCCGTCTTGGCATCCGCATCGGACAATTGCTGATCCTTGGCCAGAGTTGTCAAAAGATCGATCGCCTCGCCGAACTTCCCCTCGCCATAAAGCTGCTGGGCCTTGGCGAGAGAGCCCGCAGTGTCTGCCCATAGCACCGTCACGCTGGCGATAAACAGCAATCCTGCGGCTACAACGCCGAGCGCCATCAAACGCCTGTGTCTTTTCATTGGATCATCCTCCATCTTTTGATGCCCACATCGTTTCTATCGCCAGCATTATACTGTCATCGGGCTTCCTTGACCACAACGTTCATTTTGCCCTTGGAACAAGAATGTGGTGCAGGCACCCTCGCCAGCCCGCCACGGTGGGAAGACACCCCCCTGGCCGTGCGCACATCCCAAGTGTGCCCATGGTCGGGTTCCACGGGTCCTATGGCTTTGCAGAAAACGTCTTGGCATGTTGGTGATCCTAGGTGGCCCACCAGCAGCAAGTCCCGCGCAGCGGGACGACGCGTATGGTGGGGTCGCAAGGCGCAGGGAGAACCCACCATCCAGTGAGTCCCGCTTCGCCGGGCAGGATTCCCGGTGGGCCACCAGACACCGGGAAATGGAAAGATATTTCCTGCGAATCCATCAGACCCGTGCCCGCAACACGGAGGATGGGCCCGGCCTGCCCAAGATAACCGAATCCCGGTAAGCCGAACCCCAGTAGCGGCGTGTCCGACCTTCTCGACACGCCCCTTCCTCAATTGGCCTCTGCCCACCAACCAGTGCCGGGAATCCACGCTCCCCCCTGATATTGCTGGTGCCCGCTCACCGTGGAACCATCTCAAAACGCACGAGAGTGTCGCTGCTTGCCCGAACCTCGATGTACTGGGGTCCGCCACGCATTTGATACCCGTCGCGCTTGACCGCCACCTCATGGGATCCGGCCAGGACACTCTCAAGTCGCCCCGGCGTCCCCAAGCCAGTCGAAACGCCATCCAGCCAGATATCGGCGTACCCGCTGCTACCCGCCAAGGTTGCCGAGACTGTGACACGTCCAAACCCCGTCCCGACAAAAAGGTCTTTCTCAGTCGGTTTGCCCTGCGCCCCGACACTCACCGTGTCGGTCCAGCGGTTGGCTCCAATCTGCCAGCGAAGCTTATGCCGGCCCGGATCAACCCGCTGCTTGATGGGGAACGAACCAGAAACCGGTCTTTCATCAAGCCAAACCTTGTCGATCCGGTCACGTTCCGAGAACGGAGTGACGTTAATCACCAGGTTCGCAATCTCCGGAACGATCTCATGCCGGCGAACCGAGTCCACGGTCACAAGCAATGTCAGGGGTACGTCAATGAAAAGCCGGCTCCCGGTCGGGGCGTTCCTCACTACTTCGCCCTCGAACATCTCCTTTGATGCAATGTCGTAGCCACGAAGCACCAACCGGATTGAGTCGGCCGGCCCGACCGCGAAATCCGTCTGAATCAGCCCGCCGACGGCCGCGACGGTGTCCAGGGTTGTTCCCGAATCGGGATGGGTAACCTCCAGGGTTATCGCCCTCACGCGCTCACGCGCCAGACCGGCCGGGAACTCGGCGCGCAATGACACCGGCACCGGCTCAGCTTTCGGTAGTTGGACTGTCGTCGTCGTGGTGGCCGGCGCAGGTTCTTGCTTCGATGGCGGTGCCCCCTTGGGCCAGAGAGCGTAAATCAGGATGGCCGCGACCGCGATTGAAACGCCGGCGATCCAGGTCACCAGCTTCCTGTTGCCACTGGGCCCACTCTCTTTCGGCGGGGGAGGTTCTGATCGAGGCCCAGGAGAATCTGCACGTCTTGGAGTGGCAGCGGGAGGAGCCTGCCGGATCGGCATCATCGTCTTGTCATTGTCGGCGACCGGAAAATGCCCTGGTTGGGCCACACTGGTTGCTATCGCAACCGCAACCGTTCTTCCCCCATCCGGGTCGCCCAGGGCCAACGCCGGTTGCAACGCCGCGCTCAGTTCGTCCGCAGTCTGAAAGCGGTCGCCCGGTGATTTGGCGAGAGCTTTCAAAATGGCGGCATCGATGGCGGGGGGGACGCGGGAGTTGACCGACGATGGCATCGGAGGCAGATCCTCCAGTTGCATCCTCATCATCTCGTATTCGCTGTCCGAAGCAAACGGCCGCCGCCCGGTGGTCAGTTCGAACAGCATGATCCCGAGCTGGTAGATGTCAGTACGACCATCGACCTGAGCGGCGCGAATCTGTTCGGGAGCCATGTACGGCAGTGACCCGGTGGCTGTGCCCGTCCGCGTCTCCGAGGAAGCACCAAGAATCTTGGCGATCCCGAAATCGGTCACCTTCACCCGTCCGTCGGGTGTGACCAGGATATTCGATGGTTTCAAGTCCCGGTGCACAACGCCCTTGGCGTGGGCGTAGGACATCGCCGCGCAGATCTGACCGGAGATCGAAGCCAGGCGGTCAAACGGCAGAAGTCCCGACTTCTTGATCGTCTCCGCCAGATCCAGCCCGTCGACAAACTCCATCACAATGAAATGCTGGCCACCGACGACGAGATAGTGCAGCAAACGCGCAATATTATGGTGATCCAGCCGCGCTAGAGACTTTGCCTCTGTCTGAAGACGTTCCAGCAGGCTGGGATCCGAAACGAGTTCCGCGCGCAGGGTTTTCAGCCCGACGATTCGGTCGAGACGCAGATCGATCGCCTTGAAGAACATGCCCATGCCCCCCTCGCCGCGCTTCTCGAGGACACGGTAATCACCGAAAGTTTGCCCGATCACAGAGGTTCCACACCTTGATTGAGAGACGGCGCCACGATCCTGCCCACCCAACGCCCAAAATACTCCGCGTCAAACCTACCGACACTCCCCAGGAGTGTCAACAGGTGTTATCGGCACTCTCCGACGGGTCGTCTCCCGTGCGCGGAATGATGTGATGCTATTCTCCCCTCTCCCGAAGTCGGCATAGGGATCTTGCCTGCCGCAGATTCCGACCGTCACCTGTAATTCAGTTTCTTTTCTCCCCTCTCCCGAAGTCGGGAGAGGGGCCGGGGGTGACGGGCAGTCCAAATCCATATCCCGGCAGGGTATCTCGCGGCGATCCGGCCACTGGATCAAATGCAGCTTGGCGAACGGCAGCAGTGCGCTAACGCTCATCAGAGCGGCTGGGTGATGGGAAGTGCGACCATCTGGTACTTGGCGGCGTATTCATCGCCGAAGTACAATTCAAACGTGTAGTATCCTGCAAGCGGCGACCCGCCGTAGGTACCGTCAAAGGGCAGCGTGTACTGGCCCGGTTGCTTTTCGCCCTCTTGGAGAACAAGAATGATCTCACCGGTCACGCCGATAACCCGGGCCTCAACTCGCGTGGTTTGATACACGGTGTAACGGACCTTCGATCCGAACCAAACCGGCCATTCCCCAACGAACATGTAGAGGTCGACACTGGGCCGGGGCTTGCTGGACGGAGGTTCGACGGCGCCGCCTTGAGATGCCGCAAGAATCGCGAAAAACGAGAAACAAACCCGCCAGATCAGAGCGCGAAAGAGCAGGAGATTCATGACGGTTTGAATCATGGTTCTGACCTCACGGCCTCAATCGTCGGTCCTGCTGATTCTGTCTCGCTCTGTGCCGCAGCCGGCCCCCTCAATCCATACTCGTGGAGTTTGTTGCGGAGAGTCCGCGATGAGATCCCGAGCCGGGCGGCGGCGCGTGTCTGGTTGTTCCCCTCAGCATCCAGGGTTGCCAGAATCAGGTGTTTCTCCATCTCATGAATGGACATGCCAGGCTGAATCGCGGCTGTCTTGGGGCGTGGTCCGCCGGTCACCATCTCGCGCGGGAAATCTTCAGGTGTCAGGAGTTCCCCGGAAGCGACCACAACGGCGCGCTCGATGAAGTTCTCCAGTTCCCGAATGTTGCCCGGCCACGTGTATTGCTCGAACAAGCGCAGGACAGAATCGGATACCCGGCGGGTCGGACGGCCGTTTTCAAGGCTGTAGCGTCGGAGGAAATGCTCTGCCAGTGCGGGGATGTCGGCAGGCCGGTCGCGCAGCGGCGGCAGGTCAATGTTGACCACGTTGATGCGGTAGAACAGATCCTCGCGGAAATTGCCGGCGGCGATCTCCGTCGGAATGTGACAGTTCGTGGTCGTGATCACACGTACGTCGATGGGTACTCTCTTGTCCGAACCCAGACGCCGAATCTCACGTTCCTGAAGGACGCGGAGGAGCTTGGCCTGGAGCGCCGGTGGAATCTCCGAGATCTCATCAAGCAGCAACGTCCCGCCCGACGCGGATTCAAACAACCCGCGCCGTTGCCGGATCGCGTTCGTAAATGCGCCCTTTTCGTGTCCGAAAAGCTCGCTCTCGAAGAGGCTCTCCGGCAGGGCGGCACAGTTGATCGCCTCGAACGGACCTTCGCGGCGGGGACCCCGAAAGTGAATCGCGCGCGCCACCAGCTCCTTGCCGGTGCCCGATTCGCCCGTGATCAGAACCGTGGCGCGTGAGTTGGTGACCGCGTCGATCATGTCGAACACACGTTTCATCTGGGAAGACTGCCCGATTAACTGATCCGCGGCGAAACGCCGACCGACCGCCTCGCGCAGCATGCGGTTCTCGATTTTCAGCCGGCGAAACTCAAGCGCCTTGGTGACGACGGCTTCGGTGGCGTCCGCACCGACCGGTTTCACAAGGTACTCGAATGCACCGGCCTTCATCGCCCGCACGGCATCGCCGATCTGGCCGAATGCCGTGATTATGATCACTACCGTGTCGGGGGTGACTTTGCGGACGCGGTCGAGCAACTCGAGTCCGTCCATGCCCCCCATCTTGACATCAGAGATCACCAGGTCGTATTCCTGCGCTTCGATCCGCTCCAGTGCCTCTTCGCCGGAGTACGCACGATCGACGGCAAACTTCGATTCCGAGAGCATCGCGACAAGAAAATCGTTCACCAGAGGGTCATCATCGACCACGAGGATGGAAGCAGGCATTGGTAGTAACCTCAATCTATCTGTGGCAAGGCAGATCCAACTGGACCGTGGTGCCGGCACCCGGACGGCTCTCGATGGCAATCGTGCCGCCGTGGGCCTCCACGAATTTCTTGCTGGTTGCCAGCCCCAGTCCGGTTCCCCTGTTCTTGGTCGTGATGAAAGGCGAGAAAACGCGGTCGGCGATCTTGGGGTCGACACCGGTACCGTTGTCTGATATCCGAAGCCGGATGCCGCCGGCCAGCGGTTCGGCAGCGACTTCCACGGTGCCGCGACCATCCGTGGCGTGTTCGGCGTTCTCAAGAACATTCCAGATCGCCTGTCTCAGACACAACCCGTCGGCGCGTCCCGTGGGCAGATGCTCGGGCAAGTGGCGAATGAACGTCAGACGTGCGCCACGCCGGCGAGACTCTGCTTCGAACTGGTCAATCGTCGTGTGGAAAAAGCGGCTCCATTCCACCGGCCGCAAATCAACCCTGGGCTCGCGTGCGAATTCGAGAAGTCGCTCGACGAGGCTGTTCAGATGCTGTGCCCCAGCGAGGATCTTCCCGGTCATCTCACGGCGCTGCGGATCGTCCTCCAACCGGCGCGCCAGCAACTCGGCAAAACCGGTGATCCCGCCCAATGGATTTCGGATCTCGTGCGCGATTGTCGCCGACATCTCTCCCAAGGCGGCAAGGGTGCGCATCCGCACCATTTCCGCCTGCATGGTTTCCAGACGGGTCACATCGGAGAACACCTCAATCGCGCCGCCCAGAGCGGCCCGTGAATCGGGGGGACAGCCGCCGGTCTGCGCCTCGAGACGCACAGTCGAGACCGACAACACAAGGGGAGATACCCCGCCACAACTGATCTCCCGCCGGACATTCGTGACAGGATCGGCGCCGGCCGCGCATGCAGCGGCCGTGGCAGCGTCTGAGGACCGCTCAGGCCAGACATCGAAGTAGTGGCGATTAACGACCTGCTGCGGGGGAATGCCCAGAAGATGTGCGGCCGCCGGGTTGAACAGATGAATCACCCCGCCTGCATCAACGGCAACGATCCCCGATGTCACGCCCGCGACAATCCGGTCGAGATACGCGGCCAGTTGTCGGTTGTCTTCAGCCGTCGTGCGCAATGTCTCATTCACGGCCGCCAGTTCGGCGTTGAGCGATGAGTGGCGCGCCTCCAATTCCGCGTAGTCGGCTTGCAGACGATCGATCATGCGTGTGAACGCATCGACTGACCGCCTCCAGTCATCGAGAGAGACCTCCATGGCATCCGTGGGTTGCTTGGACATGGGCGGCTGCTTCGGTGTCATAGGACTCAACTCCGTCGGCGGGCAATATACCAGGGGCTGCCCGGCGCGCAACAGCAAAGGTCCGTCTTCTACGGGGCTATCGTGGCGGCATGGGCGGGGCGGCCGTGCCACCGTTGTGATGAAACTTTACGAGCGGGGAATACCAACGGTCTTGACGGGCGGATGATCCGCAGCGCCCCCTGGGAGAGAACCAATTTCCCGGGCGCGCTCCGACGCCGCGGAACGGTACTGGCGCAGTTCCGCCTCGATCGTATGGACCTTTTCGCGGAGGGAATCGATCTCGACGTGGATCTCCTGTTCCTTGATCGCACGGTCGACAACGTCTTTGAGTTCCTGCAACTTGAAAGGCTTGATGATGTAGTCGTAGGCCCCCAGACGCAGCGCCTCGATCGAGGAATCAATCGTCGGGTATCCGGTCATTACAATCACTGGCGTATTGGCGTGGATCTGGTGCAGTTCACGGAGTGTCTCGATGCCGCTCTTGCCGGGCATTTTCAAATCCACCAACGCCACGTCGAAGCGCGACTTGCGAAACTCGGCTATCCCCGCATTTCCATCCCGGGCCACCACAACGCCGAATTGCAGTTTGACGAAGAAATCCGACAGCAGATCGCGTATGAAAATCTCATCGTCGATGACTAGGACGCTGCGTGTCAAAGGCTCATTCATGTCTGAGATCCTCCCGGTTGTTGCAATTGCGCCTGGGGTGGCGTGTGGCGCGCGACGGCGGCCTCGACCGCGCGCCGCAGGTGCGTGAGATTGACTGGTTTGATGAAATAGTCGTCGACCCGGTGCCGGAGAGCGCCAATCGCACTCTCCACCGAGGGGTAGCCCGTGATCAGGATAATCGGAAGATCGTTGTGCTCTGCCCGGATTCGCTCCGCCAGTTCGAGACCATCAATGTCCGGGATCTTCAGATCGAGAATGACCGTATCGAATCGGTCTTTTTCCAAAAGCGTCAGAGCACGCTGGCCGTTCTCGGCCACCGCGATGTCGAAGTCACGGGCGGCGAAATAATCGTACAACAAGTCGCGGATGAGCAACTCGTCGTCGACAATCAGCAGACGCGGCTTCGAATCCATGGCGACTCTGTGCAGCGCGTCATTGGCGCCGGAGGACCCCGTTACTTCCTCGCCAATTCCGGCTCGCGGCGCAGTGTCACCGAATCAACCGCCTCGGCCTCGGTCGGATGGATCTCGAAAACATTGGTGAGCTGCGTGATCTCGAAAATCTCCTGCACGTACGGAGCCAGTTCCGACAGCGCCAGCCGGCCGCTGACTAGTCGTACATCCTTCAGAATCGAAACCAGCGCACCAAGTCCGGAACTGTTGATGAAATCGACGCCACGCATGTTGAGGACCAGGAGCGTCCGTTTCTCATCGAGACGCTGCCGGACGCTGTCTTTCAAGTTGTTCGAGCTGACCAGGTCGAGCCGGCCTGAGATTTTCAGGACATCCACATCGTCATGCTTCTCTACGCGATAATCCATGTCTTGTTCTCTCCGTTCTCTATTGGCTGTTGCTGCTATTCTTCCGGTATCTGCGAACTGTCCTTGAGAATCGGCCGGTTCGGACGGTGTCTTTAGAAACGTCATCCGCACGAGAGTCCCGCCACCGGGCCGCGGCTCGATGGCAAACTCATGCGCTATCAGCCGAATGAGTGCCAGACCCCGTCCGCTGGTCGGTTCCCATTCGGTCGGGTCGGGTGGCGGTGGAACCGTCCAAGCGCGCCGGCCGCGGTCACCGACTTCGGCGCACAACCGGTCGGCATCGGTCCAGAACCGGACATGCACGGTCTGGTCCGGAATGTCTGCATGGGCATGGATAATCGCATTGGTGATCGCCTCGGACACCGCAACGGCAACGCGATGGCCTCCCTGTGTGTCCAGACCTGCACTCGATGTCCACTCCTCAAGCACCGGGTGGATCGCCGTTAGTGACTCCAGACGGCTGGACAACTCCCCCTCATAACTGAATGGCTGGGCGGTCATACATCTTCCTTCCCGAACTCGACCAGGACCGCCGTGACATCATCTATATAGTCGGCATGTCGGAAGCCGTTCTCGAGGTCGCCACGGAGCAATTCTAGCATCTCCCCAGGGCACAGGTTCGCATTCTGCCGCAGGAATCGCCCCAGACGGTCGCGTCCGTACAAGCTGCCCGCCTGATCCGCTGACTCCACAACGCCGTCCGTGTATGCCAGAAGGCGATCGTTGGGTCTGAACCGCTCGGTCGATTCCCGATAGCGGCAATCGGGGAACTGCCCGAGGAATACTCCCCCCTTGCCGAGTTCGGTGATGTCACCCCCGGCGCTCCGCCAGAGAAAAGGCGGGGGATGACCCGCGTTTGTGTAGGAGATCGTTGCGGTGCGGGTGTTGATGCTCGCGAGAAAGAACGTGATAAACATGTCCTTCTGGCTGGTGAGGTCCTCGCACACCACACGATTGATCTCGTTGACGATTTCTGAGACCGATCCGGTGCGCTTGGCGGCGGCCCGCACAACCGAGCGCACAGCGGTCATCAGCAGCGCCGCCGGCATGCCCTTGGAGGAGACGTCCCCGATCGCCAGCAGAAACGAGTCTGTCTCGGGGTTCGGGAGGATATCGAAGTAATCGCCGCCAACCTGGCGCGCGGGAATATAAAGCGATCCGATTGTCGCTCCTCCGAAGGTCAGATTGGAGTATGGCACCAGAGTCTTCTGCACCTGCGCGGCCAAAACCAATTCGTGATCCATCAGACGCTTCTCGATCGATTCCGCCAAGAGCCGGGCGTTCTGAACGGCCACGGCGGCGTAATTCACCAGAGTCCGCAATACTGTCCGGTCGCGCGCGGTGAACCCCCCGCCCGCGTTCTTGTTGACGATTACGATGCACCCGACGGTCTCGGACTTTGTCACGATCGGCTCAGTGATCACCGTCTCGATGTGCAGGTTGAGGCCTTCTATCGCGATGGGAGGACCTGAGTACGGCGCCAGAAGAGCGCCCTGGTTCGTCTCGATGGTTCGCTCGCAGATCGATTGTCCGCTCCGCAGAATCAGAGGCAGCACACGATGGTCGAGCCCCCAGGAGATTTGGGGCCTTAGCCCCTGTGGTGTCTGAAGCACAATCGCCCCGACCTCTCCACCCACCATCCGCAATGCCATGTCCATCAGCGCGGCCAGGACTTCCTCAAGATTCAGGATCGATGCGAGGATTGCCCCCATCTGAGCGAGGTCGTTGTAATCTGCCACCGTCTGTTCGAGCTGCATCTCCAACTCGTGCACACGTACCTGAGGATCAAATGCGGCGATGATCGCGGTATTGTCGAAGCTGCTCACGTCGGTATGCCTTTTCACTGCGCCGTATTCCGTTAAGAGTATCGGCCAGAGAGGGGGGAACTGAACGTGGCATGGGCCGCCTGGTCATGTTGGTGGCATGGGCATCCCGCCCACCCGCCGTGGCGTGCGGGCGGGTCGCCAGTTCCACCGGTGATTCATCTTAGGTGAAACAAGACCGCAGGACGTAGAGGTTCTAACAAGAAGATGGTGCGTGCGAGCACGCACCAATGCTCTACCGCTGCGTGGCATTGGATTCTGTTAGAAGTTCCAAGGCTCTGCTGGGTGCCACGGGTCTTCAGACCCGTGCGGTCAGCGGAGGAAATCGACAGTGCGGTCTGCCCACCTGGTGGGAAGAGAATGGATAGATTATCCCTGCAAAACCATAAGACCCGTGGCATCACACCGGAGATGCGTTATGAAATGGCCTGTAGAAACTCTATGGTTCTGCCGCTGTATCCACCTGCGCCGGATTGCGAATCGCGTCCCGATACAAATCGAACACCGCAACAAAGACCGACGCGACAACCGGGCCGAGCACCATCCCGAGGAACCCGAAAACCCGTAATCCTCCCATGATGGAGAAGAATAGAAGGACCGGGTGAAGCCGTGTGCGGCCGGAGAGAAGAAGCGGCTTGAGAACATTGTCGATCTGCGAGACAATCCCCAATCCCCAGGCAGCGAGGATGATCGCCTTGATGATCGAGCCCTTCAGCGCAAGGACGACCGCCGTGGGGATGTAGATCACGAACGCGCCCAGGAGCGGGATCAGTGTGAATATCGCCATGACCACGCCCCAAAACACGGGGGAGGGAATTCCCATGATCCAGAACATCAATCCACCGAGAAGCCCCTGAAGCGCGGAAACCGCCAGGCCGCCATAGATTGTTGCGCGCACGACTTCGGTGATGTGGGCCAGAATTTTCTCGGCGCGCGCCGCCGGAAGCGGGATCGACTCTTTAATCAGCGCGATCAGCGCGTCGCCATCCTTGAACAGGTAGTACATTGTCAGCAGGATCAGGAGAAATTGCAGGATGGCGCGGCCAATGTTGGCGAGCAAACTGGTCGTATGTGATACAATGAACGCAGAGATCCTGCCCACCGCCCCCAGCGCCGCCTGATCGATGTCGAACTGCGAGAGACCGGCCACCCCTTCCAGATGACGGGTCAGTGACTGGACCAAAGGTATGCTGCGAAGACTTGTCGAAGTCGCGCCTTGTGTCGTAATGGCCGCCTGGAGTCGCGTGTACAGCCCGGTCACTTCGCCGACCAGCGAAAAGCTCATTAGGACCAGCGGCACAATGATCACGAGCGCCACGAACACCGTCATCATCAGGGCGGATAGCCACGGACGGCGGACTTTCGCGCGAAGACGGGCATTCAACGGCTGCACGGTTACCACGAGGATCGAGCCCCACGCGAGAGGCGCCAGGGACGGCGCCATGATTCGATAGAACAGCCAGAACACGCCCGCGATCAGAAACAGGACCGCCGTGGCAAATAGCGTTTCGCGTTTGATGATGTCTGTCATGGTAACGGCACCCCGGGAATAACCGGGACACCTGCAGAGAAGTTACCGCGACACCGCAAGCTGGCAAGAAGAAACGTCCCTGGTTGTCCGGAATTGGGATCGCTCCGAAGGTCCGTTCTACGGAGAATTCGGATCGGGCGGACTGGGCACCTCTCTCCAGCGCTTTTCCAGCACTTCCTGCGGGAACCATTGATGGAGAAACTCAAATCCGAACGAACGGTCAGCTTGCGGGGTGCCACGGACAAGGAAGACCAAGCCGCTCTTGGGCTTGGTCTTCCTTGTCCGTGTCTTTGTGTCAAGCACACAGGGATCTGGCAGACAAGGGTGTCTCCCAAGAGCCGGGGAACCTACCTGCCCGGGTAATCTGATAATGAACCGCAGATAGAGCGGATTTCCATCTTGACAGTTTTTGGGCACGATCTATCTTGAGGCCAACACTGGGGAAGGAGGTGATCCAATGGGTTTATGTAGGATCAGTGAGGTGACCGAGGCTTAGCGCCCGGCGTCATTGATGGACCGTTGTTGCGCCTTCAGGCGCTTCGACGTGCCGGAGCGGGCCCTGGGCCAATCCCAACGGTTCGCCGACAGAATCCCGTCCCGCATGATTTGCGGGGCGGGGTTCTTGTTTTGCCTCGAACGATCTTGAGGTGTTACATTCCGCACGGGGGGTCAGGCGGGAGTGCAGGAGGCAACAATGGGCAAGATGATGACCGTCGCGTACGATAGCATCCCAGTCAAAGGATTCGGTGACGTGTGGTTCGCGGTCGGGCCACGCGGGCTCTGGCGCGTGGATGTCGGCGGGTCACAATTGGATTTCATCGAACAGTTGCTCCACGATGACGTCGCGGTCGAGTCCAACAGAACTGCGACTGCATCCACCCGGCGCAGTCTGACGGAGTACTTCGCCGGGAAACGCCGGACATTCGACCTCAAGATCGACTGGACCCGTGTGGATGGATTCACAAGGAAGGCATTGCAGGTGTGTGCGCGCATCCTGTATGGCAAGACGATGTCCTATGGCGAAATCGCCGCGCGCGCAGGCAATCCCGGCGCCGCACGCGCTGCCGGTACCGCGATGAGCAAGAACCCGTTTCCTATAGTCGTACCCTGCCACCGTGTGATCAAATCCGATGGTTCCCTCGGCGGTTTCTCCGGCAACCTTCAGCACAAATGCTTCCTGCTGCGCCAGGAGGGCATCGACCCGGAGAATATGGGCGCATAGCATAAGTGTGGCACGGGCGTCCCGTTCTTTCACGGTGGCCCCGTCCACGATGTCCACTACGTCTGCCACGTCCACCACGTCCATTTCGATGATCCCCCCTGACAACATCATCACCGTTCTGCTAGCCCTGGTCATCATCCTGCCGGTGGCCCGCTTGGGTGCCAGCGGCGCGGCGCGTGTCAATCAGCCGGCCGTCCTGGGAGAACTCGTGCTCGGAGTTCTCTTGGGCAATCTGATGCTTGTCGGAATCGATTGGTTCGAGCCGATCAAGCAATCCCATACGATCGAAATCCTCGCCGAGCTGGGTGTGATCCTGCTGCTATTCCAGGTGGGACTGGAATCGAATCTCGGCGAGATGTTGAAGCTGGGTTTGTCCTCACTTCTGGTCGCTTCGCTCGGGGTTGTGGCCCCGTTCTTCCTCGGTTGGGGGGTCGGCGCCTGGTTCTACCCGCAGGAATCGGTCTACATGCATGTCTTTCTCGGCGCCACGCTGACCGCCACATCCGTCGGCATCACCGCGCGTGTGCTCAAAGACCTCAATCGCACGGATACCAACGAGGCCAAGATCATCTTGGGAGCGGCGGTCATCGACGACATCATGGGCCTTGTAATCCTTGCCATCGTTTCCGGCATCATCATGGCCGCTGCCGGCGGGCGCTCGCTGTCGTCTTTGACAGTCCTATGGCTGGTCGCCAAAGCGGTCCTTTTCCTGGTTGGGGCAATTATCCTCAGCCGCTGGACCTACCCCTACTTGTTCCGATTGGCGAACTATCTGCGTGTCCGGGGGATGCTCCTGATCACCGCGTTGGTCACCTGCTTTGTCCTGGCGATCCTGGCAGCAGAAGCCGGCCTTGCCCCGATTGTCGGCGCCTTCGCCGCCGGCCTCATCCTCGACAACCTCTACTACCGCGATCTCCCGAATCTCGCAGAACACCGCCTCGAGGAGCTTCTGGACCCAATCGCTCTATTCCTCGTCCCGGTCTTCTTTGTCCGCATGGGCATGAGCGTCGACTTGAGCACTTTCGGGCAGGTGTCCGTGCTGATCTTCGCGCTGGTTCTGACGATCGTGGCCGTTGCCGGCAAGCAGCTTTCCGCTCTGGGTGTCGTGACAAAAGGCACCAACCGCTGGATCGTCGGTCTCGGCATGATCCCACGAGGCGAAGTCGGCCTGATCTTCGCCAGCATCGGTGTGGGCCTGACTGTGGCGGGGGAGAGGATGGTCTCCCCCGAAGTCTATTCCGCCATCGTCATCATGGTCATCATCACCACCCTGATGACCCCGCCGCTACTGGCCTGGGCCTTCCGGCGGACAGTGCCCCGGACTCAATCGTCAGATTGAGCGCATCAGTTCTTCCAGCACTGTCAGGGCAGGACTTTGGCGAAAGCCCCGTCGGCGTGGAACTCGGTCTGATGTCGATGGTCCCCGCCACACGCAACTGTGCGGCAGGCAAGGGATTACCCACGATCGGCGGGCTCGGCATGGCGTAACGTGCGTTTGCGATCTGAGAATCTTCGCCTCTCACCTTGACCGCAGTCTGACGAAGGCTCGCAACGGTCCGGACGCACGCGCACCGGGTTGTTGCCGCGCGATAACACCTTTCGACTCTTTCTTCGCTTGATTCTTCTTGTCCAACGTGATAGACTTTAACCAAAGCAACAGTCGCCTTCTGAATCCGGGCTCGTCGGAGAACCTCCGAAGCCGGGATGCTGGTGGCCGGGATGAGTGAAGATCAGAGAATTTGGCCGGAACCTCTCATCGGAGGTGGAAAATGCGATTTCGATCGGTTGTGACCTGTGTCGCCATCTCTGTGGCGGCGGCGTGGGCGGCGGAGTCTCCGGAGAAGATAGAGGCGCAGCGTCTGGCGGAGCAGGCCCAGACACACAGGGTGATGGACAAGGATTATCACAATCTTCCGGTGGCTGATGGGCCGCAGGACCGTCTGAACAGTTGGATGGCCGCACAGGCTGCCGACCGGTCCATCATCCAGGACAACTACTCGGCGCACACGGGTCTGGGTGTGACGTCGTCGGCGCCTGGGATTAGGGTAGCATCCACGACATGGGACTTCCAGCACAACGACGCGGCGCCGCACCAGGTCGCCACGAATGGCAGTGGGAAGTACATTCACTTTGCGTGGACGCACTGGGACGTGATTCCAGCATCACTCAACCAACGTTTGGTCAACTTCAACACCTACAACTCCGCGTCCGCCTCTTTCCTGTTCGGCGTGAATGGTTCGACGATTTCGGGTGCTGGTGGTGATCCGAAGACGGCCCGCGGCGGGTTTGTGACATTGGACATTGACAAAGCCGACCGTGCCCACGTTGCGTTCCACCAGCGCGATCCGTCGGATAACCCCCCAACCGACTACGTGTCGTGGGAACTGGATCAGGCCTCTCCCATCGCCGCGTCGTTCGCAGAGACTGCCTTGCCGGGCAGCAAGGGTGCGACCGGGAACGCCGATGACGACGTCATCTGGCCGCATGTGACGGTGGACCAGATTCCCGGAGATTCGGACGTCATTCACGTGTTGGCACACTCCTTTGTCACCAACGACAACATCGTCTACTGGCGGTTCAAATCGACCGATGTGCCGCAGTGGAAGGGTCCGTACGTTGTCGACTCCTGCACGCCGTTGAGCTACAACGTGGCGGCGGACCGGACGAGCGACAGGGCTGCGATCATCACGCAGAATGACTATACCACCGGCAGCAACCCGAATGCCCTGATGCAAGTGGTGTACCGTGAGTCGGCGACCAATGGCGATGACTGGGGACCGGTGAACACGACCGGCTTGGGCGATGCCAAGCGGGTATTCATCACAAGCTACCTCAGCAGTAGTGGTCCGCAGGCGTGGCTGGAAGTGGTCGGTGACTATGACAACGCCGGCAACCTGCACGCGATTTGGAACGAGCAGCGGTTCGCCGGCACCACCGCGCAAGCAAGCTGGAGGCACTGGGACAAAGGGTCGAACACGATTACGACAATCTCCCTGGCGTACTATGACAACAAGGGCACAGATGGCGGCCGTGATCTCAACGTCGCTTATCCGACGATGGGATTTGGCGATGGTACCACGACTTGTGGCACCGGGACAAACCTGAACTACATCTATGTCACTTTCGTGCAGTTCGGTGGATCGTCGGTGGCGCAGCAGAACGACATGTCGGCCAAACAATACATGAACGGCGATATCTACCTGTCATCCTCCAATGACGGCGGCACATCGTGGGCGCCTGCTACAAATCTGACGAACAGTCCCAGCCCGGGCTGTGATCCGGCCACGGGCGATTCCTGCAGTTCCGATGTATGGCCATCTATTGCCCGGACGGTCGACGACACGATTCACATCATGTACATCAGCGACCGCGATGCGGGCGATGCCGTATTTAACATGGGTACCTGGACGTTCAACCCGGTGATGTACTACCGAATCCCCGGCGGGACCGATGCTCCGCTACTCTGCCCGCCCCTTGCCCCCAACTTCGCGGCCGAACTGTCCGATGCAACTCCTGCTGACTGCGGATACACCACCGCACCGGGTACGGTACTGAACGAGACCCTGACGCTCAGCAATCTTGGCACCAGTACCTTGGAGGGCGCCATCAGTGTGGTACCGGCGGTGCCGTGGCTTGTGATCACCGGGGCAGGGGCATACTCAATTCCACCGAGTGGTTCTGGCCTGACCTTCCCCGTCAGCATGAACGCGACGGCCATGCCCGAGAGTCTGTACCACGCCGACATCGAGATCACTCACAACGATCCAACGAAGGTCAGTCCCGTCCTGATTCCAGTAGATTTCGTTGTCCAGGATTCTCTCACTCCCAACTTCGTCGCCTTCCCGGTCAGTGGACGTGTTCCACTCACAGTGATGTTCGAGCCGACGCACAAGGGCGCGGCCAACGGGTTCCTCTGGCGGTTCGGCGATGGGACCACCAGCACCCTCCGGAATCCGATCCATACCTACACGACACCATGGGTCTATGACGTCAGGCTCCTGGTGTCGCTGGACGTCGGAGGATGTCATCGGCAGGACTCGATCATCAAGCCCGCTTACATCACCGTCTCGTCCCTGAAGGCGCAGTTCGCCGCCGAACCGAAGACGGGTACGCTTCCTCTGTCGGTTCAATTCACCGATCAATCCGACGGCAATCCGACCGGCTGGTACTGGGACTTCGGCGACGGGCAATCCAGCATCGCGCAAAACCCCGCCCACGAGTATATCTCCGTCGACAGATTCAGCGTCTTCTTGAAAGTGAATGATGCAGGAGGCAGAGCCGACAGTGTACTGAAGCTCGGTCTCATCAGAACCGATTCCATCCTCTCCGCCGACCTTGTCTCGGAATTGTGGGGTTCCGCGCCGCGCCCCGGGTTTAATTTCACGGTCTGGTCATCCTGGACGAACCAGGGCACAGTCATGGCCGACAATTGCACTCTCCGCACGTTGCTCCCGTCGGAGGCTTCTCTCATCCTCGTGAACGCTTCAGCCGGATACTTCAAGACGGGTTCGTACTCTGGATACTCGTTCGCCGGTGACACGATCGTCATCCCGCTCGCCAGTCTTGCAGCCACCGCGCGATTCGGAGGATACATCCCGATCATCGTGCATCTGCCCCCGACTGTTCCCATCGGGACGGTGATCACGGCGGAAGCCTGGCTCTCTTCCAGCACCGCCGAGGACTCCCTCGCCAACAATCGTGATACTCTGGAACTGGCCGTGGTCGGCTCGATCGATCCCAATGACAAGTCCGCTCTGCCGGAAGGGGAAGGCGCGGATCGGAGTATCGGCCGCCAGGAGCAGCTCACCTACAGGATCGACTTCGAAAACAAGGCCACAGCCACCGCGGAGGCCATCTACATTCTGGTCGTCGATACGCTTGATCCCAGCCTGGACTGGGGCTCTCTCGCAGAAGGTCCGTCATCCCATCCCGACCGCTGCAAGTTGTCGGTCGATCCTTACTCAGGTGTGATGACATACTTCTGCGACAGCATCATGCTCCCTCCCAATCACAATCCCCCGGAGGGAGAAGGGTACTTCACGTTCTCGATCTCGCCGCGTTCGGACCTGCCGAACGGTGCCAGGATCTCCAATCGCGCGCACATTCGCTTCGACTACAATGCGTTTATGGCTGCGCCCGACAGCGGACCTGTCGTTCGAACGATTCACTTCTGTGATTGCGCCCGCCATGGGGACATCGTTGGTGACAATGTCTTCGATGTGTTTGATGTTATTGGACTCATCGATTACGCTTTCGCGGGCGGACCGGCGCCGCCGAAGGACCCGACCTGCCCGCACCTCGACCGCGGCGACGTCAACTGCGATGGAGCCGACGACGTCTTCGATGTTGTGTATCTGATCGACTTTGTTTTCAGCGGGGGATCTCCACCCTGCGATCCCTGCGGACTGTGAAACCAACTCCCGTGGGCGGCGGGGTCATCGCGTGGTGACACCCTCCTTCGGCTGCCTGCAGCGGGTGACACCGCGATGACAACTCCGGGTGGCACGGGCGTCTCGCCCGTGATGCGCCAGTACAAGACAGAAAGAGCTGCCCGTAGTCTGGCGTAATTGTGACAACCCCCCCCCCCATTGACACCCGCATGACAACCACAAAATCGCTCCTAATTTCTTGCGGGTGCATCGACGATGCCGTATATGGGGCTGGACGATAAGGTGATGGATCGATGATCTCATTTGGTGTGATTGGCGCGTCGGTGCGGGGCGGGAGCATGCAGCTTCTGGAAGCGCTGACCGTGCCTTCCGATTCACGCGCCGAGGTCTTGGCCGCGCTGAAAAATGCGTGCGGCTTTGCAGAATTGACGCCGGTTTTTACCTGCAACCGGGTCGAGTTTTATTACATGGCCGGGCAAGGCCCCGCTGGCACCGTCTATCGCAACAAGCTCCTCGATTTCTTCCTGCGGGGGCAGGACAAAGTTTCATTCGGTCCCGCCGACATCTACTGCTACTCGGCTTTTCGCGCGCTCAAGCACCTCTACCGCGTCTCGGCGTCGCTCGATTCGATGGTCGTTGGCGAAGCCCAGATTCTGGGTCAGGTGAAAGATGCCCTCGCCGAAGCGCGATCCCTGGGGCTGATCGGACAACAACTCGAGGCCATCTTCGCCGAGGCCTTCCGTGTCGCCAGGAAGATCCGACGCGAGACGCCGCTGGGCGAGCACGCCGTATCAATGGCGACCTTGGTGGCTACCGCTGTCGATGAGCACCTGGCCAAGTGGGGATCCGCGGCCGTGGCCATCGTCGGCGTAGGCCCAATGGCCGGCAAACTGGCCGAACATCTCAGAACGCACGATGGCCTCAAGATCGTGTTCGCCAATCGCACCGTCTCCAAGGCGCAGGCGCTCGCCGGGCAGTTCTCCGGGCGGGCCATGTCGTTGGATGAGTTCTTTGCACAGCCGCCTGACGTGGATATCATCTTGTCCTCGACAAGCTCACCCGATCCGCTCTTCGACCGGGAGAAGGTTGACCGGATCCGCTGGGAGCGAAACTCTCTCTCGCCCTTGCTCCTGATCGACCTGGCAATCCCCCGTGATATTGATCCGAGCGTCGGGACACTCCCGAACATTCTGCTGCGCGACATTCCGTACTTCCAGACAATGGCCGACGCCAACCGCCGCGCCCGTTTTGTTGCGGTTGACCAGGCCGAGCAGATCGTCGAACTCGAAATCGCCCGTGCGCACCGCGAGAATGCCGAGCGCCAGTTCAAACCGGTCTTCGCCTCGACCCTGAGCGAGGCCCTCGCCTACGCGCGAACAGGTCTTGACAAACTCTTCACGACACGCTTGGATCACCTGACCGCGGAGGACCGCACGGCGATCGGCTACTGGGTGGAAAGACTGGTGCGTTACACAAACCAGTTGCCGGTGAGCGCCCTGGCCGAACAGGCGGATACCTCCCGGGGAGATTGCGCGATGATCGCCGGCTACGGCTGCATGCAGACCCGCCCGATCCTTCAGGTCGAGACCGACGATCCGGCCGCCAATCGCTGCGCGCAAGAGCAGGGGGGAGCCTGTGTCCTTGATGGTCATTCGGATGCACCGTCGTGCCGGGTGGAGACCGGAAGTCAATGAAGCTTGGCACGCGCGGCAGCGATCTCGCGTTATGGCAGGCCCGCCTCGTGCGGGCCTTGTTGCTCCAGAAAGCCGGTGTCGATGCCGAGATGGTCATCATCAAGACCCAAGGCGACCACGACCAATTGGCCACATTCGACAAAATGGAGGGGAAGGGGTTCTTCACCAAAGAAATCGAAGAGGCCCTGCTGAACCGGTCCATCGACCTCGCTGTGCATTCGCTGAAGGACCTCCAAACACAGATGCCCGACGGCTTGTCCCTCGGGGGGTTGATCGAACGCGCCGACCGGCGCGACATGCTCCTGATCCGTCCCGAAGCCGTCGATGATTCCCGGCCGCTCCATCTGTGCGAAGGCGCAACAGTTGGCACCACGTCTGCGCGGCGCGTCTCTCAACTGAGGTTCCTGCGCCCCGATCTGAATGTCGTCCCGCTCCGTGGCAATGTCCCGACACGGTTACGCAAGCTGCGCGACGGCGAGTACGATGCCGTCCTGGTCGCCACCGCTGGCGTCGAACGGTTGCAGTTGTCACTCCAAGGCCTGACGGCTCATCGGTTGCATGAGAGCGTCTTTGTTCCCGCGCCCGGGCAGGGCGCGCTGGCGGTTCAGATTCGCGATGATGATCGCAACACTCAGGCCGCCGTCGCCGCAATCGCCGATCCAGATTTGCTCGATACCATCTGGCTCGAACGCGAGGTCCTCCGTCGCCTCGAAGGTGGCTGCCTCTTGCCGCTGGGGACATGCGCCGACCTGACCGGGACGTATTTCCGCCTTCACACATTCCTCGGGACAACCGATACGCGCGAGCCCAGGAGATTTGTCATATCTGGAAAAGACAAAGAGATAATGGTCTCCCGAGCCGTCTCCTATCTGCGTGGCGTCGCTCCCTCTCCCGTCGATCCCGGACGGCGCGTGCGAATCTGGATCACACGTGAACCGGCGCGCGCCGACGAATTCTGCGCCGATTGCGATCCGGCGCGATTCGATGTCGCCGCCGTGCCGGTCTTCTATGCTGTTAAGGCCGGTTCGCCGGAACAGCACAAGCAGGCGTTGTCGCGTCTGGCATCATACGGGTGGATCTTCTTCACCAGCCAGACTACCGTCACGGAATTCGCCCGCCTCATGCAGGAAGCCGGCGCATCCTTATCCCCGCAGACCATGATCGCCGCTGTGGGGAACAAGACGGCCCGCGCGATCAAGCACCAAGGGTGGCGACTGGACTTTGTCTCCGAAGTTGCCGATGCCGAATCGTTGGGAAAACAGTTCGTGGCTCACCCGAAAGCCGCTACGGGAACAATACTCTTTCCCTGTGGCGCCAAAGCCTCGGCCGACTTGGAGAAGATCGCTCTCGGAGGCGGCCTGCTTCTGGAACGGCTCGTGTGCTACGACACAATCGAACATCCCGACTTGGCGCAAACTCTCTTGGCACTGCCCGATCCGGACGCCGCCGTGTTCACCAGCCCCAGCGCGGTGAAGTTTTTGGTGGCGCGTCGCGCGTTGCCATCGCATATCCCCGTGGTGTCGATTGGCCCGTCGACAACCGATACGCTGGTGGCCGCTGGCTTCCCCATCGTGTGGGAGGCTGTCGATCGTTCACTCAAGGGCCTGGCTGAGGTCGTGCATGGACTATACCCTGAATAGACGTCCGCGGCGCCTGCGCCGCAACCCTGTGATCCGGGACATGGTCGCCGAGACCACCCTCTCGGCAGCCCGCTTGATTCAGCCCTGCTTCGTCGGCGAGAAGTCAGAATCGCGGTACCCGATCCCCGGCATGCCCGGCATTTTCCGCGAATCCCCGGAACAACTCATCGAGACCATTGCGCAGGATCTGAAACTCGGGATCAAACGCGTGATGCTTTTCGGCGTCACCGACCGCAAGTCTCCGGGTGCGGAGTCGGCCTATGCCGATGACAACCCCGTCGTCGTGGCGGTGCAGCGTCTGCGCCGTGAGTTCGGCCCGGACCTGTTCATTTCCGCCGATGTCTGCCTCTGTGCCTACACGGATTCGGGGCACTGCGGCGTGATTCGCGGCGATCAGGTAGACAATGACGCCTCGCTCGATGTTCTCGCCCGGATGGCCGTCCGTCTTGCGGCCGCCGGTGTCGATTGGGTGGCGCCCTCCGACATGATGGATGGCCGCATCGGTGCGATCCGGCAGGCTCTCGATCGCGCCGGATTCACCAACACAGCGATCCTGGCCTACACCGCCAAGTACGCTTCGTCCTACTATGGTCCCTTCCGAGGCGCAGCCGAATCGGCCCCGCAGCACGGCGACCGCAAGTCCTACCAGATGGACTGGCGCAACCGTCGCGAGGCGCGCCTCGAGGCGCAGCTCGATTTAGACGAGGGTGCTGACTTGATTATGGTCAAGCCCGCTCTGGCCTATCTCGATGTCATCGCCGATCTGGCCGCGTCGACCGATGTGCCTGTCGCGGCCTACAACGTTTCCGGTGAGTACACCGCGGTCAAACTGCTGGTCAAAGAGGGTTTCGCGGCGGAGCGCGACCTGGTTCTGGAGAATCTGACCGCCATCACCCGCGCCGGCGCATCCGTGATCCTGACATACCATCTCCGCGACCTCCTCCGCGAGAAATGGCTGCCGTGACTCGCGACGATCACCTGCGCCACGGGTCTTCAGACCCATGTCTCACTCACCGATGCGTCCCACAGGAATGACGTCCCATGTGCCCAACGGGAGGGCGAGGCTCCTGCCGAGCCTCTTTTTCCGCGCGGAGAATGGCTCGGCAGGAGCCTTGCCCTCCCGTCCAAACGCCGGTGGTCTCGCCCGTCACTCTTGCCCGGCCAGAGTCGGTCCCGAGAGTGTGGGGGCGGGGTTCCCCTGCCCTTGCGCCGCGGCGCGTCGGGGTGGAAGGGACACAGATCCCCCGATCCCGCAAACCGGAACGCCTCATACGGTGGGCTGCGCCCACCATCGTTATGATCTCTGAGACTATGACGAAATCCGACCGGCTCTTCGAACGCGCCCTGCGCGTCATCCCCGGCGGGGTCAACTCTCCGGTCCGTGCCTTCGGCGGCGTCGGCGGCACACCACGGTTCATTGCTAGGGGAGAAGGCTGCCGGCTGTTTGACGTCGACGGCCGGTCCTACCTGGACTTCTGCATGTCCTGGGGCCCGCTGATTCTCGGCCATGCCCATTCCAAGGTTCTCGCCGCAATCGAAACAGCCGCGCGCAACGGTTCCACCTACGGCGCTCCGACCGAAGCCGAAGTGCTCCTCGCAGAGAAAGTCTGCGCGTGGGTCAAGCCCGTCGAGCAGATCCGTTTCGTTTCTTCCGGGACCGAAGCGACCATGTCGGCCATCCGTCTGGCGCGTGGCTTCACGGGGCGGGATCTCATCATCAAGTTTGCCGGCTGCTACCATGGCCACGCCGATTTCCTGCTCGTGCAGGCCGGATCGGGTTTGGCGACGTTTGGGATTCCATCGTCTGCCGGAGTGCCCGCGGCCATTGCGCAGTCAACATTGGTTGCCCGCTACAATGACTTGAATTCGGTCGAAGCTTACTTCGACCGCTATCCGGGCAAGATCGCCTGCATAATCGTCGAGCCGGTCCCTGCGAACAACGGCCTCATTCTGCCGCAAGGTGATTTCCTGCGCTCGCTGACCGATCTTGCTCATCAGCGTGGAGCGCTGCTTATCTCCGACGAAGTGATCACCGGCTTTCGTCTTGGCCCGGACGGCGCCGCCGGGGCCTGCGGATTCACGCCCGACCTGATGACCTTCGGCAAGATCATCGGCGGCGGCCTGCCGGTTGGTGCGTTCGGAGGCCGTCGCGAAATCATGCAGCACTTGGCCCCGCTGGGCAAGGTCTACCAGGCGGGAACACTGTCCGGTAATCCGGTGGCGATGGCGGCTGGTTTGGCGACATTGGAAGTCATCGAGTCCGAGAGAGTTTATGACCGCCTCGAGCAAATGGGCAAGAAGTTCGAGACGGCACTGCGTCGGCAGATCGATCTGGACGCGCTCGGGGTTTCCCTGACCCGCGTCGCATCGATCTTCTGGCTCTATCTGGGGTCGTCCCAGCCACCAACCGACCCGGCAGCTTTGGACGCTGCCTCCGCCGACCGCTATCGATACCTGTTCCACTTTGCGCTGGAACGTGGTATCTATCTGGCGCCCTCGGCCTATGAAGTGGGCTTCCTCAGTCTGGCCCATGATGAGGGATCGCTGATGTACGCTGCCGAAGTTCTGGCCGAAGGTTTGCGAACCATGCCGGTGGCGCAGACGAGTACGATTTGAGAAATCGAGCCTCACGACAGCCGCGTCGAATCGCGGTCATCTTTTGGGTGATGACCGCGCTTTTTGTCGCCCAGATGATCTGGTGGATCGTCTTCCAGATCACCCATGTCCCCGGCGACATTCAGGCTTTGGAAAGATCGTTGGAGTACCAGCGTTATGAAGCGGTTGAGCGCTGGCGCACTTGGTCAGATCACTTCGCCGATTCACTCCATTCCTCGTGGTCATCTTTGCTGGCGGGCCAGTTCTTGGGTGGCTCGCTGGCAAGGCTGCCGGCATGGTCGTCGATGACCATGGAGGGCGCCGTTGGGAGGAAGGTTAGTGCCGGAACCAGTTCAGCCGCCGCCGTGGGACATCTGACCGTTCCGATAAATGAGAACGAAGTCACCTTCTATTTTTCGGCAGACGCCCTGCGCGCGTGGCTGGCGTCCGAGTTCCCTTCAGTCCGGTATCAGCCGGTCGCTGACTCGACACGGTTGCTGCGTGATGCTCTGACAGTATCCGAGTTGTCAATCGATCCGGCATCCGCCGGGCAGGTTCTGGAAGGACGTCGCCGCCGTGTGCGCATGTTCGCCTGGGAAGGCAGTTTCTTCATGCTGCTGATTCTGCTGGGCGCGATCTCGATTCACCGCGCCCTTCGGCAGAGCGCCGAGTTCGAGCGCCAGCAGCAGAATTTCCTGGCCGCCGTGACCCACGAACTGAAATCCCCTCTCGCGTCGATCCGCCTGTTTTCCGAGACTGTCAGCGTGCGGGAACTGAGCGACGCCAAACGGCGCGAATTCATGGAGAAGATCACCGAAGACGTCGTGCGCCTGGAAGAGATGGTCGATGATGTTCTGGAAGCCGCGACGCTCTCACGGGAGACATACCACCCGCAGTTCGTTGCAACCGATCTGTCTGATGCTGTTCGGTCGTACGCCGATCTGTACCGCGCCCGGGCCGAGCGCGCGGGACTCCATTGGGAGACGGATATTACTCCCGGCGTGCGTGCCCGGACCGACTACCGCCATCTCCGCCGCGCAATCGGCGCCGTCCTGGACAACGCGATCAAGTACTCCCAGAGTGTGTCCGGTGACAAAACCGTTCGCGTCGCCTTGACCCAATCTGGGTCAGATGCGATCATCGTCGTGGCCGATCAGGGCGTGGGCCTCGCGCCCGCCGACCAGAAGCGTGTCTTCGACCGCTTCTTCCGTGCTGGCGACGAGATGACGCGCTGGGTCAGCGGCTCCGGATTGGGACTCTTCCTGGCGCGCGAGATCATCGAAGCCCACGGCGGACACATCACGATTCGCTCCGATGGCCCCGGCAAGGGAGCGATTGTCGAAATCCGCCTGCCTTTGCATGGCGCGGAACCCGCCGGGGCGGGCTAGAGTTGATGATGGACAGGACAATTCTCATCGTCGAAGACGAGGCTCACATCGCCGAGGGGCTGCAACTCAATCTGGAGATGGAGGGGTATCGCACGATCGTCGCTTTCGATGGCAACGCCGCCCTCGACATCTACCGCACGGCTCCCGTCGATCTCATCTTGCTGGATGTCATGCTTCCCGGCATCTCGGGTCTCGACGTCTGCCGCGAAATCCGTCGTGAGGCCGGGCGTGTGCCCATCTTATTCCTGACCGCGCGCAGTGACGAGGACGACCGCGTGCTGGGCCTGGAGGTTGGAGGGGACGACTACCTGACCAAGCCGTTCTCGCTGAAAGAGCTGTTGCTGCGAGTTAAATCGATCTTCCGCCGCCAGGCTTGGTTCTCCACCACCGGACGCGTGCCCGACGAGTATCACTTTGGCGGGAGCATTATCAACTTCAAGACCTTCGAGGGTGCAGGGCCGCGCGGACCCGTGACGCTCACGCGCAAGGAATGCATGATGCTCAAGTTCTTCGCCGAGCATCCGGGCGAAGTCGTCGCCAGAGACGTCCTGCTCGATGGCGTTTGGGGATACGATGCCTATCCCACAACCCGCGCCATCGACAATTTCATCCTGCGCCTGCGCAAACACTTCGAACTCGATCCAGCCAAACCCGTGATCTTCCTGACCGTCTTCGGTGCCGGCTACAAATTCGTCCCCCCCGGACCGCAAGTGTAGGGTGCGTGATCCACGCACCTCTTTCTTGCAGGAGACCCTCCACTTGAAAACCCTCCCCAACCGCGACTTCATCGAGGCCTGTTACGGGCGTCCCGTCCGGCGCCGTCCGATCTGGATCATGCGGCAGGCCGGACGTTACCAGGCGTCCTACCGCGCCGTGCGCGAGCGCTACTTATTCGAACAAGTCTGCACAACTCCAGAGATCGCCTGCCAGGTGACCTTGCAGCCGATCAAAGAATTCGACCTCGATGCCGCGATCATCTTCTCGGACATTCTGGTTGTCTTCCCGCCAATGGGTCTGCCAGTCCACTTCGGTGACGGTGGACCCAAGATCGCCCGACCGGTGCGGTCGGCTTCCGATGTCGCCGCACTTCGTTCTCTCGATCCCGAGACTGGGTTGGGCTTTGTCAGTGAAGCCATCCGCATGACTCGCCGGGAGCTCCCGGAATCTGTGCCCTTGATCGGCTTCTCCGGCGCACCCTTCACCCTCGCCTGCTATGCCATCGAAGGCACGACCTCGCGTGAGTTCACCGTGGCGCGCGAATTCTTCTTTCGTGAGCCCCAGGCCGCCCAGCGCCTCATGTCCCATCTGACGACCGATGTGGCCGCGCACCTCAACGCCCAGATCGACGCGGGTGCCGACGCTGTCCAGATCTTTGACTCCTGGGGTGGCGTGCTCTCTCCAGAGGATTACCGAAGCTGGGTGCTACCCCACATGCAATCCATCGTCGAGCGCGTGACAAGGCCCGGAGTACCAATAATCCTCTACCTTAATGGAACGTCGCATCTTATTGATGTCCTGAGAGATACCGGCTGTGATGTCATCAGCGTCGACTGGCGTACCGACTTGCCGTCCGCCGCAGCGCAATGCGTCAACCAAACTGCCCTCCAGGGAAACTTGGACCCTGTCGCGTTGTTTTCCTCAGGTGATGAGATTCGCCGGCGCGCCAGCGCCATCATGGCACAGATGGACCAGACAGCCAAAGGACATGTCTTCAATCTCGGCCACGGCATTATGCCCACGACGCCTGAGACGAACGTCCACGCTCTTGTCCAGATCGTCCATTCGACACTACCTAAGAAGCAACATGTCTGACACCACCCGCTACTTCGCCGTCCCGACTGATCTTCTTCGGAAGTACGACCGGCCCGGGCCGCGCTACACCTCGTATCCGACAGTTCCGGTCTGGACAGAGAACTTCGGTCCTGCCGACTATGAACGCCATCTGTCCTGCTATGCCGCGTCCGGCCGCCCGGTTTCGGTCTATGTGCACGTTCCCTTCTGCGAGGAACGCTGCGCCTACTGCGGCTGCAATGTGGTCATCGCCCAGCGCCAGGAGACAGTGGAGCGTTATCTCGAGTATTTGTTCCGCGAGATCGACCAAACCGCCTCACGCCTTGGCAACGAGCACCGCCTGCTGCAGCTCCACTGGGGTGGCGGCACGCCGACCTTCCTGACCATACCCCAAATCGATCTCTTGTCGAACAAACTCCAAGCCGCATTCGCATTCGATCCCGGGGCTGAGATCGGCATCGAGGTCGATCCGCGCGTGACCACTCCCGAACAACTCCGGCATCTCCGCGAGCTCGGTTTCAATCGCCTCTCGATGGGCGTGCAGGACTTGACCCCTGAGGTACAGACTGCAATCGGGCGCGGCCAGACATTTGCCCAAACCGAAGCGACCTACATGCTCGGCAGGGAACTGGGCTTCTACGGAATCAATATGGATTTGGTCTTCGGCCTGCCCCGCCAGAGCGTGGCTGATTTCAGGCACTCCATCCAGCAGGTGGTGAAGTGGCGACCCGATCGTTTGGCCGTCTACTCATACGCCCACGTGCCGTGGGTCAAGCCGCACCAGATGCAGATCAACGAAGCTGAACTGCCAACCGGCCCGGACAAATTCGCGCTCTTCGCGACAGCGATCGAGCAGCTTGTCGACGCGGGATACATGCCCATCGGCATGGACCATTTCGCCCTGCCGGAAGATGAACTGGCTCAAGGGCTTGATAACGGTCGCTTGCACCGAAACTTCATGGGATACACCGTGTCACTCTCCCGTGACATGATCGGCCTGGGAGTCTCCTCCATCGGCGACATCGGCGATGGTTTCGCGCAGAATGACTCCCGTCTCGGCGGCTACTACCGCCGCATCGACGAGACCGGCTGGGCTGTCTACCGTGGATGGACCCTTACTCTCGATGACGAAATTCGTCGCGAGGCGATTTTGTCCATCATGTGCCGTATGCGCCTCGATTTCGCCGATCTGGATCGTCGCTTCGGGATCGACAGCGAGGCGTATCTCCATGACGACCTGGCGCACTTGGGCGAGTTCTACAACGATGGCCTGCTGGAGAAAACGGACCACGTGTTGACCGTCACGCCGCTCGGTCGCCACTTCGTGCGCAACATCGCCATGACCTTCGATGCTTATTTACCCCGTCTGACCAAAAACGCCACAGCCAAGAAGCCGATCTTTTCGCGGACCGTCTGAGGCATTATGCCGACCCAAGACGGCCTGATCATCGGCGGTGGAATCTCCGGTCTCGCTTTAGCCCACTGGCTGGGCTTGGAGAAGAATCCGGGTTCGTGGGAACTGTGGGAAGCGTCCGACCGTCTGGGTGGCACCATCGGCACCGACCGCGCCGATGGCTACTCAGTCGATTGGGGTCCCAATGGCTTTCTCGATCGTGAACCGCTGACCCTCCAACTCATCGATGAAATCGGCCTGCGCGATTCGCTCGAGCCCGCCAACAGTCAGAGCGACGATCGCTTCATCGTCAAGAACGGGCGTCTTCATCCCGTCCCGCTGTCGCCGCCGGCGATTCTGACCACAGGTCTTCTGCGTCCTGTCGAGAAATTCCGTGTCTTCGGCGAGCCTTTCATTCGCGCACGTCGCGATGATTCAGACGAATCGGTCTTCGATTTCGCCGCGCGACGCGTAGGGCGCGGCGCCGCCGAGACTTTTGTCGATCCGATGGTCTCGGGCATCTTCGGCGGTGTCGCGAAAGAACTGTCGCTCCCCTCATGCTTCCCGATTATGCGCGAGATGGAAGCGAAGTACGGCAGTCTCGTGCGCGCCATGATCGCTAAAATGCGCGGGAAGAAACGCGCGCAACGCGAAGCGGGCTCAACCGCGAAGAAGTCCGGCAGCGCCGCCGGACCCGGCGGGCGGCTAACCTCATTCCGCACCGGCCTCGACGTGCTGGTGACACGTATGGGGGAGAGGCTCAACCCGATTGTGCGAACCTCGCGCCCTGTTGGGAAACTCACACGTATCGGCGACACGTGGGAGGTCACCGCGAATGGTTCCCAGCCAATGCACTTCCGCCGTGTCATCGTTGCCTGCCCCACTTTCGCCGCGGCGCGCATACTGCGCGATCAGGATCGTGAGCTGGCAGCCGCGCTCGATTCGATCCCGTACGCCCCGATCGTCGTAGTCGCCACTGGCCACCGCCGTGAGGACATCACTCATAACTTGAGTGGCTTCGGTTTCCTGATTCCACGCACCCAGAAACTGCGCACCCTCGGTTCGATCTGGACTTCATCAATCTTTCCGGATCGCGCCCCTTCAGGCCACGTCCAATTCCGCACAATGCTCGGCGGCGCGGGTGATCCATCGGCGCTGGAGCTGACCGACGATCAACTCTGGCAGACCATCCGCCGCGAGCTCAATCCCCTGATTGGCATTAAAGCCGATCCGGTCTTTATGCGCGTATACCGCTGGGAACGCGGCATCCCCCAGTACACTCTGGGCCATCGCGAACGCCGCGCCCGTATCGAAGAACTGGCCTCGCGCCACCCAGGTCTATCTTTCGTAGGGAACGCCTTTTACGGCGTTGGCCTCAACGATTGCGTGAAGATGGCCCATCGCCTCGCCCGGACCATTTCGAACGACACGCGCGCGCCTATACCGCGCACTCCTTAGGATCTCTTGCAAGGAAGCACCACGTGTAGGGGCGCACGGCGTGCGCCCGGCGCGGCTGAAAGCCGCGCCCACCCGCGACCGACCGGCCGGTCTCTTCAACATGGATTCTTCATGAAAATGTGGCGCAGCCGCCCCGGCTGCGTTGCGCAGGCGAGGCGCCTGCGTTACATTGTGGTACAAGCCGGGCACATGGTTGACAGAATAGACCGGGGACATGGTTGACACTTTCTTGGCACGCACCAGAGAGGAGGTGCGCTGTGCCGTGGAAGGAGAGCCGTGTGACCGAGG
>Ga0315273_10000036_pt1 | contig 110922 bp, 144 predicted proteins | sample YL17G02_0_MG_FD_205753 | JGI IMG/M metagenome (GOLD analysis project Ga0315273, IMG submission 205753) | Sediment microbial communities from Yellowstone Lake, YNP, Wyoming, USA - YL17G02_0 | ecosystem: Environmental > Aquatic > Freshwater > Lake > Sediment | place: USA: Wyoming | collected... | reverse complement strand
TGGTCGATGTGGACCTCGTTGAGGAACGTGAAGACACGATCGGTGTAGTTGTGAACCACCGGTCGCTCCTTCTCGTCCATGATCCACAGAATTTCAGACCAACCGTGCATCATGCACAGTGCTACGGCGATCTTGTGCTCGGTACGAAGTGCTTTGTACTGAGCCTTATACGGCTTGCCATTGAGAACGGCTTCAGCGCAGGACCGCACTCGACTCCTGTCGACGGCCGACTTCACATGGACTGGAATCCACTTGTCCCGGCATTGTTGTAAGTGATTCGATGCCGTCGGCTTGTAGTAGTTATAGGCAATCAAGGCCCGAGTGAGAGTGTCTCGTGTACAGATCATGGTTAACCCCGAATGGTTGAAGACACTTCGATACTCACTGGGCGCCGTGCCCAGTGAGTGGTGTGATGTCAGGCCGCAGTCTTCGCGAGCCGCTTGGCTTCGCGTCGCCTTGCCGTCTTGCCAGATCCGGCACCGCCGCTGAGGCCCTTCACGGGCTTGGGTCCACGCTCCAGCTGGGACCTCTCACGTTTGATGCGTGCGACGATGTTGCTGTCGGCGACTTCCTGAGCCTTCTCTGATATGAACATGAAGGCTTGCTGCATGAGACCGTGAACGGTCTCATCGAAGGGGTCGACGGTGACTTTGCCAAGGTTGTATCGGCAGTTCACGCGGAGGAAGCGGGACGGGTTCTTGCCCTCCATCTCGTAGCTCAGCGTGACACTGAACTGCGGAACGCGGAGAGGTAGAACGTTGACGCGCACGGTCGTACCGTTGCTGCTGTACACTGCGCCTTCGTACCACGCGACCCTCGGCTGCTGTTCGTCCATGATATCACCTCGAATTGGTTGATCGGGCCAGATCCGGTCCGATCTACGGTACGCGCTGAGTCTGATCGTCTGCGGCTTTAGCCGATGGGGACGTAGAGAACGTCGTTGGTCTCGTTCGAATAGAGACCGTCGTCATTGGCACTCGTGAAAGATCCGACAAACGTCTTGACGATTCCGCCCCTGTCGTCTTCCTCGGTTTCTGGGACGTGCAGTTGATAGGGTGTCAACTGCACCAATTCGTAAACGTGCCAAACTTCGGCACATGGCAAGTCCGGTCCACGACTGCTAATACACAGAAACTTCAAGCCGTGACAGTACTCTGCCACCCTTGCAACATACTCCCTATGGAGTTGGATGATGTCCCGCCCCAATTCAAACCCATGAATTCGAGCCCAGTTCAACACTGCCCCGAGTTCGCTGGGGATCAGATTGGCTACATGGGTTGGACGATCATCGTCATCACGGTAGATGATCATGTCTCTCACATGAGATCGGATGCGGTGCGCCGGGCGATGGTTGAAGCGGACGATCGTTCGCAGATCCTCACAGTGCCACCGTTGGCGTTCAGCTCCACCTTGCGACTGTAGCAGTGGGTCTGGTATCTCGGTGCTGCGGTGACCGTGCGCTTTACGACCGCTTGCTGAACCACGGGCTGCGGCGGATCCGCTGGATCCGGCGTATGCAAGGTGACGTCCGGCAGCACTGCATTCGCTGTCAGCAGCACCGGTTCATCGAAGGTTCCGTTCTGAACGGAAGCCGCGAGGACCGGAGACGCGCAGACAACGATGGCGCAGAGAACATGGGTGATCTTCATGTCGCGTTATACACGCCGCACTGCGTCATCTGCGGCTTTGCCTACGATTCCATGATCTTATGAACTAAGTACTCTTCTCGAGTAATGAACGCTTCCCCTCCCGCTGAGTAATAACCAGCCCCAAGGCTCGGCATTCTGGAATGCATCTCGCAATATGCGTAGACTCTACCAAATGCTGATCTGACAAAGATGGTGGCTTCGCACGGACAGGTGGTGACCTTGAGGTTATCTGTCATTGCCCCTGCAACGGTCAACACCAAATCGCAGCGGATCACTTCAACACTCCATGATCTTGTGGACTAAGTACTCTTCTCGAGTGATTGGCGTACTGCGATTGGTCAGAACACGGGTTTTGGAATGCTTCTCACAATAAGCGTAAACATCACCAAGTGCCGATCTGATGAAGGCGACAGCTTCGTTCGGACAGATGTTGACAATTCTGTCCTCGCCTTCCCCTTCCCCTTCAATGTTGACCACCAAGTCGCAGCGAATCATTTCGTTCCTTATACACGTGAGGCCGCCACCGGTTTTATCCGGGGAGCGGCGGCTTGTCACGTCCAGATTTGTTGCGGGCGACTACGCCGCCACGGGCAAGGCCACCGGACGGTCGGTGGACACCTCCTCACCAAGCTCGGCCGCAGCGAGCGATCCCAGCTCCACACGATCCTCCGCCGAGAGGGTCTTCATCTCAGCGATCTCGACCTTGCGACCGCCAGTGGGTGCCTGACTGTCCGCGCGCTCTCCGATTCGCTGGCGGGGAGTGCCCCGCGTCCGATCGAAGGTACGCGCTGCGCCCGGCGGTCTGCGGTTTTATGCGTCGATGATCAACGACGAAAGCAGGTTGCCTGTGCCGACCCGCTTGCCGTGCCTATCGTGTGTGACATCGGTGTTCTCGTCGTACTCACCGAGCTTGGACCCGTGCCGGTCATAGAGCAGCTGCTTATTTCCGTGGGTCTTGATCTCACCGATCTTGTTGCCGCCCCTGTCCTTGAGTACGTGTGCCATATCACATTGTACCCGGCCAGGTATTTCATTTACGGCTTGAATATATGGCAGATATTCGGCAGATATTTAGTATGATATCGATAATTTGGTCAGCATTTGGCCCGAGTCACGGTCGATGTCACATTCAATACTCCGAATTATCATATTATATTTCAAAGAGCGGAAACGATTACCGTGTCATGCAAAATCGTACATGTTCATACATTTACAAATTTACAACTAAATACATTCGAAATATATTTGGAGAACATTTTATACTTTAAAATTATTTGTAAATGTAAGTATGCCACATACATGAATGATCTATATTATATTTACGTAAAGTATATCATTCCCAGTAGTCGAATGATTTATCCGGGCTCCGGCACATCCATTATTCACCCAGGATGATAATATATGCCAGATGTGGCGTGTCGGTTGAATATATGTGGCGTATAATTTCGGATGTTGTCGTCTGATATTTTATTATTCGTCGTCCATTCTATATATTATATGTGACTTGATCATATGCCGGGAGTCGACCGAAAGTATTAAGCTAACACTTGGGCATAATATGCGGTATATAAGCCGCCAAGTACTATGCCAGGGCCGCTTATGCTATGCCCGACGCCAGAACTGTATCCTACATATCTGATTCACCCCTGCCATATGATCAAGTTAATCATGGTATTAACTCATAATGGTAAGGGTCGTTAACCTCCATATTTTACGATTCATAGTTGAAATACGGATTGAATATACACGTCTGCGCCGACACCTGTCACCAGGTGTCTACTTCAAAAGATAGGAGTGTCCTTCGAAAGACAGGAATCAATCCACTGTCTTTGAACGAATATCTGGCAAAACCAATGAATTCTTGCCAGATATACTCATTAAGCGCTCGCCCGCCCACATCCACCCACATATCGCGGGCAGGACTGGACTGTGGTAAAGGGATCTATCCCAGATACGCCGAGGCGCCGAGGCGCCGAGGCGCCCTGGGCAGGGGATCGGACCCTGATCCAGGGCGGAGTCGCCGCGGCCCTCAGGGCATCAGAGCCCGAAGACCTTCGCCTGCTCGGCCAGCTCGGGCTTCTCTTCCAGGGTCACCTGGCGGAAGTGAGAGGCGAGCTGCTTGGTGTACGACCTGGCGATCGAGACCACCAACTCCTCCTCTTCCGGATTGAGGTATTCCGCGCCCAGGATCTTGCGGGCCAGCTCGGTGCCGCGGACGGCGTGCGAGGACATGAAGCCACGCCGATTGCGGTTGATGGTCTCCTTGCGCTCCTGCTCGACCTCGGTCTGTCGGGCATGGATCACGAGAAGGCACTCGCGGGCGAACTCGGGGTCGGAGTCGATCTGGGTCTTGATCTGGGACTTGGTCGCGAAGGGGTAGAGGTTGCTGTTCATCGGATGGCTCCTTGTGACTGCGCGGGATCGCCCGCCTGCGCCCGGGAGGCCGGAACACCCGGCCTGTCGCGCCGCTCCCCGCCTCTCAGCGGGGCCGCGCCGCGGCCGATCCCGGGGACACGCGCCGCGGCCCGATCTTCGCGGCGGCCCCTGCGCCCCCACACCGGCCCCGGTGCCCCCACATCTACCTACCCATACCTACACCATACTATTATGTATCCATATATTACTATGTATGGTGGTGTATGTATGGGATGGATACACACCCACACGGTGTGATATTGTGGGTGGAGGGGAACCGCATGTATGATAAAAACTTACCTCCTCGCACTCGAACCTACATCGTTCAATTTACGCGGGGCCGTTCCCGTTTTATATAATTCTCCTTGAATGACTATATATATCGTTGTAATACATATATAGTCATTCAAGGCAAAACTTTTATATGAAAATCTTCAAATTGTATGTATATTATTCGGAGGACCCAACGACCCAACGACCCAACGACCCAACGACCCAACGACCCAACGACCCAACAGTTCGGTTATTTAATATTTGCTGGTGATTGTATGTTTTGTATAATAATCTATTACTCGATTATTTAGCTCATTCGACCATTGGTCGAATATACCCAAAAGCGTTTGATATTGTTCTTCGTCCAATATATTTTTATCAATCGACAATCATGACTACTATGATTATTGGCAAATATGGTATAATATATTAACTGAAGAAGAATCTCTACTATAAAGTCATGGTTATGATGACTATTCTTAGCTAAATTCTCGGGTCCCATACTAGGTTTTTTTAATCACCATGAATATGAAGCCATCTAAGGTTGCAAATTATCTTCGTAAAATTGCTACGACTATTGAGAAATCTCGTAAACCAGATAAATCACTGGTTATTGATGATATTAAGCAGATCCTCGCGGCGTTACAATCTGGCCGTCAGTTTTTAGTTTTTAGATCGAAGATTATGGACGCTGTTTGGGAACTGGGCGATGATTCCGACATAGATGAGTTAGCGTTACTTGTTAACTCCTATAACAGAAAATTGGGTGGGGGCGCTCTTCTTGCTGATGAACCAAGTATTTTAGACAAATTTCCAGGTGGAGTTGATAGAGCTGAGGAATATGGCGGATTGGTTAATAATCAAGAGGCTGAGGATATGCTTACAGGTATCTTAAATGGGTTTACTAAGATCCCAATGACAGAATATATGACAGGACACCCAGGATTATAAGATAAAGTTTTGTATATATGGCGTATATACTTCAAAGTATATACGTTTTTGGGTCCCGTCGTATATTTGACAATGCATATGAGTGAAGATGTAGGTGTGAAAGACACCAAGTCTACGATATATATATGAGTCACTATTCATAGCTTACGTACATGATATATAGTTTTACTCGATAGTAGAGTGGTATATGAAAGGTTATATGGTGTACAATAATTTGATGTTCGATGATTGGTTGGAAAATAGCAGTTTCGGGTATCTACGATTCATAGATAATTGGCATAAGCAGCCAACTATTTCGAAGATTCTATGCAAAATCGGTCGGCACGACTATGAGCCGTTAAGTATTGACGATAAATGGGTCTTGCTTGAGTGCTTTTATTGTGGTCATAGGAAAAAGTCACACCTGACAGTAACCGACTGATGGACGACTGATGGACAACGTACTATATAACAAATTACAACGTATAATGAAGGATATGGGATCGGCCCGTGTAAGGGAAGATGATAATAAGCATTTATGCAATATGAGAATGAATAATGGGCATGGATATCATAAGTGCCGCAAACCTGGAGTCATCTGGTTCCACGATATATCTTGTTCCAGGCATAATTATATTGTGTGCGAAGAACATGCGAAGGACATACGAGCATACGCAAAATATTTCAGTTTAAAAGAACAAACTCTGGATGATTATATCACGTACAATGTAGTGTACAAAGTCATGCACACATGATCCAATATTGCACACGTCCTCATTGTGCCAATATCAACGGTCATCGCAATAAGGCATCACATTTCATGGCATCTAATACTTGGATAATAGCACGTTGCGATGCTTGTCTAAATGATACGCTGGAGGCCTTCACTCATCTTCACACACAGTATACCGATTTATCTGAAGAAGAATATGTTAATTTATGCTGTATCTATGAAATCATGAAATCATGAGGGATAGATTTGTGAGTCGAAAAATTAAAATTCGACGTAACTCGTTTCGATATTATAGTCCAGGCACCATATTCAGAGAGGCTGATGGGTTATACACTGTTACTGCCTGTACTCCTGATGGGCAATCTAGATTATTGTTCTGGAAAAAGAGAGGGCCGATGAAGGAATATTATAAGATTGTATTAGAAGGTATGACAGTTGAAGAAGAAATAGTGCATGAAGTTATGTCAGAATAGTGAAAATCCGGTGGTTATCAGTGTATAGTGTCATCATGAAGAATCTCACTAAGCCAGAGTTCATAGCCAAAGTCCAAACCATTGCAGGCGATATGGATAAGTCTAGCGTACTATCCGTACTCGATGCCATATGCAAGGTCTGCGTCGATGAGCTCAAGTCCAACGGCGCCGTAATAATTCCCGGTTTGGCGAGACTTACATTAGTAAAAAGAGCGGCTATGCCCGAACGCCAGGGTATATCCCCCTTCACGAAACAGCTCACTACGCTCAAGGCCAAACCGGCGTCTGTCGCCGTGAAAATCAAGCCCGTGAAGGCGATTAAAGACGCCGTGAGTTAGATGCTGTTCCAAATAATCAACTGGTGTGGTAGCGCTACATCCTATGTGGCTAAAGTATCGTATGTCGACTGAGGGTTACGCCGACTTATCGGGCGATGATATACTTCAACTACTAGACGATTGCCCGATCATGTTGATTCCGACGGATGACGATCGTCCGTCTAGCGTTGCTAAGTTGTATATCGAAGAACCCGGGCACCGTTTCACACAACGCTAAATATCGATGATGGTGCCCTGCGGACACGACTGGAAACCGATCCCCACCTGGTATGGCAGATATCGTTGTACCTGGTGTCACGCTTTGGCTTATCGAGGCACAGTCGTTGGAGAAGTGAAAGGCGCTCGAATAAATCAGATAATCCCATACATCTGTTCTATACCTGGGTGCACCAATTTGGCGGTACACAGCCGCAAAAATACAAGACGCTGTGCAGAGCACAAAGAACAGTGATACCCATTTGGTTAACCATAGGGGCCATATTAAGCTCCATCGCGGATTGGATGTCCAAACGGTTCGCTCAATCTGGGCGTTACTCGTTTGCTATGATGGCGTTATTAATTTATATGATAGCCAGTATTTGCTGGTTATGTATCATCAAAGAGCGTGGTGAATTAACTAGAGCTGGAACAATCTGGTCTATTTGCACAGTAATGGGTAACTGTGTTGTCGGTCTCTTTATCTTTCATGAACGTCTAACAACACAACAAGGAATAGGCATAATCTTAGCTCTCACAGCATTGGCTCTGTTAGGATAATAAAATTTTTAATTGTTAATATATATATATGATTACTCCGAATGAAGTAGTTATGTGTCTCCGACGCATGGCAGCTGCTATTTATGCTGCCGATCATCCTAGTAAATCGCTTGTAGCTGGTGATTTATTCAGATTGATCTTAGCTACAGATAAGACTTTTGCCTTGAAAGTCCAAAAGGCGATGCTTTCTGAAATGGCTAGACTGTTACCCAAGGATTTCAAAGAAGGCGTTACTTATGATACTAACCCGAGCGGCAAGGGGTGGGTAGCTGGTCGTGTATCATTCGGTGCTCCAGTAGACACCTGGCTGAAAAATGGTCTGATAGGCGGATTACATGTTGAGATGGTGTATATCGATTTCAAATCTAAAGAACCAGATCCGTCTGAGAATTGGCCCGGTAGATTAGATGAAGGTGGCAATCCTATACAACACGATATCATAGGATTCAAAACCGCTTGCGGTTTTTACAGCCATAAGTTAGGTCATGCAATTGATCCCACAGGTGGTTATTATCAGGATCTAGGTGAGACAGTTATTGAGATCGATAATTTTGAAGAAATCGTGGATGTGGATGTTTCAAATAAGTTTGTGCCTGGTATTCAAAAAGTGATCGATGATGTAGTAACTACGCCTCCTGAGGGAGCTAAAGGTGTTGCTTACAGACTGGAACGTGAACGAGAATCACCCACTTATAGTGTCAAAAATCTAGTGGATTATAAACTACAACAGAATAGTTGGGATATAACTCCAAAAGAATTTAAAGAAGTCGTAGATAATTACATAAAGCGCAATCCGGGCGCAGGATCTCGTCTCATGGTAGAGAAGAAGATTAGGAATCAACTAAAAGGCTTCAATCTCCTGTAATCTAACACTCGTGCACGAAATCAGCCATTATATAGGCTAAAATTTCCGGCATACATTTATCGAGTATACTACGTATATCTTTGGAATCAGTGTACCATTTCGAGATTTGACCGGCGTTATTTATCTTGCATACTGCCAAATCGACAGTTGATAACTTGGGGTCCGTGTATGTAATTAGATATCCTGATATGCCTTTATGCACTATTGAGATGGTTATTCCACCCAATTTCTTTTTCCATAATGGTGGAGTCTTATGCCTATGGACTAACGTCATACTTTCTAATACATGAGACATTTTTGGATTTTCACACATGATGTTCAGCAATTTTGTATAACATCTACGGATATGAAATTCATCAGTTCCGGTAAAATCGCGTGCATTGAATCACGTATCTGATCAGAGTTGGTACGCCATTCAATCCTCCCACTCTCTCCGATAATACATACAATCTTATTTGCTGAACTGATTGTTCGTTGATGGGTAACTACATATCTTCTTTCATGCCTATATTTGGGATATGGCAACAGTGGGTTTAGGATTACTGGCTCCATTTTGATCACAGATCCATCACCGCATATTTTTAACCATATTGCCTTAATAGTGGACGCCATCTACTATAGTATACATCAAGTCTATGAGAATTTTCGAATGTATACTTCTACTAATAGGAGACGCACATGGATACTAATATTGGAAACATCGGTCAAGACCAAACCCGCCCCATTCAGCCCACCGATCACACGATGGCTATTCTTTGTGATCAGGGTGATACTAAGACAATTTGGGATAAGAATAACACCGTCGAAGTCGAGAACGCTCGCCGTACGTTTAACGAATTGAAAGCTAAAAATTATGTCGCCTACCGTGTTGTCGACAAGGCCGACAAAGGCGAAATCATGAAAGAATTTGATCCGAATGCCGAGCGCATGATTATGGCTCCAATGATCGTGGGCGGGTAATATAATATCCATTTAACATGATGTACCTACATGAACTGTCGTCATCGACGACAGTCGGTTCATTGGTCCCTGGAAATAGTAATATAGTCCAAACCTGGATTATATGGAATCAGGATTTCGGTACATCTACTATGACTCCTATAACAGCCGCAGCAACCACAACATCCAATGCCTATCTAACGTCCACCACCGGGGATACATGGACGGAGTGGAATCAAATATATACGGCAACGACAAGCAATCATATATACACATCCTATACTGCATCAACTACATCGAATATCATCACTGCGACTTGGAGTGCCTGGAATGACAATTATCTAGTCAAGGCACATAACATACTCGTTCCTCCTAGAATATCTGAGGAAGAACGCCAACGTCGGGCGGAAGCTGAAAAACAACGCCAATTATTATATGCCGAGGAAGAGCGTAAGCGCAAATTGGCGGACGCTAAGGCTGAGAAGTTGCTTCTACAGTTACTCGATGAGAAACAGGCCCAAGAATATAAAGAGAAGGGCCGTTTCCATATGTATGTCGGCAACAAGAAATATCGTATCGACAAAGGCTGGGCGGGTAACGTCAAACTTGTCGAAGAAAAGGGCAATGTATTATCGAGTTACTGCATACATCCAAGACAGCGCATGCCTGAAGCCGACAATTTGATAGCGCAGAAACTCATGCTCGAGGCCAATGAACAGGAATTTTTGCGTGTAGCTAATGAGACGCGCTATAGAAATTGATCATGGTAAGTCGATCAAGAAAGACGTGAAGTATGAAGCTATCAGAATTAAATATCCTTGATATCGGTAATGTTATAACCATTTCTGGTGCGATATACTCTGGGAATGGTAAACATTATTTATGTTTCTTCCCATCAGAGGATGATGGTGAAGTCATATTCTCAGAAGCAATTGAAACGCTAGATATGAATGTTGAAGATTGGCAAGTATTTCTACGCCAGTCCGATACCATGGAAACTGAGACTCTAGTTAAGGCTGTCGACGGCACAATAACCAAAGCCATCTTGCGTAAAAGCCAACGCCAAATCGATGCAAGCATTTCCTGGAAAGTGTTTAAGCGAGATCAATACAAGTGTAGATATTGTGGACGTGATGACGCACCACTAACGGTGGATCATATTATCTGTTGGGAAGAGGGGGGTCCTACCACGGAGGACAATTTGTTAACTGCGGATAAAGCTTGCAATCGTGCTAGAGGTAGTATATCATATTCCTCATGGCTAGAGCATCCGTATTACAAGAGGGTGTCAGCATCTCTAACAGAAGATCAACGGATCGCGAATCGGAAATTGATCGAGACTCTAATATCGATTCCGAGGGTGCATCATATCCGGTCTCGTTGACTGCTCAATGCACAAGATGTTATCAGATAAAATCTTTTTCAGAATAGCTCATGCAGACTATGAACGGCTACGAAAACGAGACAAATTATATCTAATATCGGGTCTCGTTAATTGTTAGATGTGTAATACGTCATGGGCGTATGGCCCAGTTAAAAATCTACATAGATCACACCGGCATTACCCGTATATTCGTCGATGAAGAACGTATTAATTTGATTTCACGGTTAGATATTAAAATCGATGGGGATGATCCGCTTCCGATAGTTAATATTAGTCTTCCCAATACCGATAGTGGAAGACGCAATGCATCTATATTGGCTAAAATTCCGTATGTTGATGTTGATTATACCGATACGTAGTTATTTATTCATCACATCAGATACGAGACATTCATTACAGGTTGGAGCACCATACAAACTCAGATCATCTTCACTAGCCGGGACCATTATTTTTGAACCGCATTTTCTACATTCATAAGTAAAAGCTCGCCATGACGCATTGATTTCTATAGATTGTTTCACGCTTTCTTTAATACATACCCATTCGTGTTTGTTGGAACTCGTATCTGGCATATTCGGTAATGATGGTTCATGATCCCACAACATAACCAATAGGTAATCTTCACATTCATCTATTATGGAGTATAATTCTTCATCGGATCCTTCCATGACTTCATGGACTATGAGTTTGTCCGCCAATTCTGATAATTTATCATTCATGTTATGATTCCATAACGTAAGACGTTATTACTCTGTCACAATCATCTTTCACTCGCTTGATTCCGAGTGAAGCATAATGATCCATCGGGCTATACTCTACTTCGGTTCCGGCATGTGGCATGTGACGCCCGATTTTAGTCACCTTTAATCCACATCGCTTGCATTTCCATGTACTCAGACGCCCAATTCCTCCAAGAGTTTCATATGACCCCATCGGCTCCCATTCGTGTTTCATATTATAAATGTATATTACATCTATGGAGTTATATGAAGCTCTTGGCGCCAAGTTAATTAAATCTTCTCCGATAAAAGTAGAATTGCACCAGGATTTCAACGAACATTTCAATGTGATAGGGGAACTGGAAGTACCATCATACATCATTGAATTCCCAAATGGAAAACTTTGTATGTTAGTTCCAATTCGGCGTTATAAAGAAGGGTTGATTGCCGAATCTTGGGCGATTTCTCCCAAGCCGGATGATGCATTCAATGACGTATTAGATATAATGTTACTCCGAGATGATCAATGGGTTTGTTTACTGAAGAAACCGGATAAAGCTGAAAAATGGCCTACGGCTTTGGTGCAGGATGTGGTAAAGCATTCAAGTTTGCTTGAGCCATGTAATAGATTGCCTCCTGATCATGTAATGGTGTCTATTGCTATACCATATAAATTCACAAGTGAAACATGTGAAATCAAATTGAACGAACTAGGTTCAGTCATTGAATCATTACGTGCCGGAAATCATAATGAATTCGCGGATGTATTAACTAGAATTCTTGAAAATTCTAAATTATGACGTGTATATAACATGAGATGGATGCTAATGCGTTTGGGGAACGAGCTAAAAATATTAAGGTCCAGAGTGTCGCTATTCATATAAATTGGAAAATAGTTGAATTATATCACGATAGACAACATTTGAAACTTCAGTATGATAAATGTCTTTATGCTATCTATGTTTTAGAACTCGAAGGAAAAATCAGAAGGGTTTCTACTCATTTTCCAAGGAATGCTAGCAAAGCTAAAGATGGCGAACTATCTAGATTAGGTCTTGCTATTTTATATCTCGTGCAAGGGCATATAATATCTAAGCCAGCTAAAGAGTCGGTAAATCGCATGTGGATAACCTATATTAGCGATAAGATCCGTCGACAGATTGAAAAGAAAATCAAAACAGCCGCTAGACGGAAAGCTATCACTTCTCGGATTGATAAATTCGCAAACAAGAAACATAGAAGTGATTCTCTGATGGAATTGAAGAAAGGGTTATTTAATGCGTTTAACGATGGAATTCGAAAACAAGATATTATCAGTGTCTGGGATGATATTGTGAGAGAATCGATTGTGAAGAAGGTTATGGATGACTAATATGAAAGAACCAAATTCCATTCTAAGGGACGGCACTCCCATTATTACAAATACAGATGTCAAACCTATTAAACAAGCTGGGGTGCTTGTCAAAGATAAATATATTCAAACCAGGAAACCGGGGGCTCCTGGTACGATCCTAGGCTGTGTTCCTGGTCACGGTGGTGATATTTACTGGGTAGAACATGAGGAAGGCAATATTGCTGTATACGGATGGCCAGAGTTTGAACTCGAGCCTAATTGGGCAAAAGTAAATAAAATAATGGAAGAATAAATCAAGAAGAGAATCTAATACCGAGTTTAATACCGGCATTTACAGGGATCTCAAGATCAAAATCATTCTTCCTTAAATTTCTACCTAATCTCTTTTCTAGACAATCGAAGCACAGTAAGACGTGGGGTTTATTGAAACCAGGAGCTATCGGTAACTTGGATTTTACTTCCCGATAATTAGGAAATGCCTGGTTCCATATAACGTCTCTTACCATATAATCGCTAGGAGCGCGTCCACAATCATAACAAACCGGAGAGAGTAACTTCATCAGTTAGCCCCATCAAATATGACAGGAATGCGCCTACACAATTCTCCATGTAGAGGTTGCATCACTTGACGCATTTGTACATGCGCTTTGGGGTTTGAAGATCGTTGCGTAAAGATTACTGATCTCCATTCCCTGAGATTAGCGGTAACGACGATTTCGGTCTTCAAGCTATTAGGTAGAATTGACCGAGCTTCCTCTGGCTTTGCACCTTTCTCGATCTTGGATAAATAACGCCTTTCAGCGTACTCCATATCTTCGACCCATTCATTGTAGAGTTCCGACCCCACAGGCCAGAAACAAGGGCGGATAAAGGTGAGTTCGTTACCAAAACGATCATCGGAATAGTTACAATATCTCGTTGATTCTTGCGAGAAACTGGCTATTCTGTGACGCACCATCTCATGGCTTACGCCACGATCAAAAATGAATCGCACACTGATGACCATGTGCTCAATAACAGATTCGTGGCCGCTTTTAACAATGCGTCTGATGAGCTTATGACTGGATGGTTCACTTATTCGAATATCGGATTTACCAGTACCCTGGCAAGCTGGACATCGGCTATTCCTATGAATGTCTACTTCAACCCATCCACTTCCATCACAATCCCCACATGTTCCAAAACCTTCGTCGATCTTACCTTCGCTTTTATAACAAGTCCTGGCGCATTTTTCTAAAAATGCGAGGCATTCTTCGCCATCTGGACATTGAATTATTTCAAATGATGGTTCAATAATACGCACATATAATCATACAATCACGGCTTAGACGGCTGAGATTTTAGGAAATTGGGAAGTAACCTTTTTCCAGCTACTGCGGCCCCATCTGGAGTTCCGGTAGTTGGGAAGAGCGCATGCGGATGTTCATGTGCTGGTATGCTCGATTTTGATTCTGGCCACGAATAAAACTCGATCCCAGTAGAAAAGTCCGACATAACTACCACTCCTTCACTACCTTCACTAACTCCAAATATAGTAAATACGGGTAAATAAATTTTTCTCTCTACATTAATATTTGACAAATCATCATTCGGATCTAAACCTAGTGTTTTACGGTATTTATCTTTAGTATTATCATTAAATAATGCTATAATTTCTAATGCTTTCTTATTAGCCGCCGATTTAGAACTGAATGGATACATCAAAAAATCAGGTTCATCAGCTTCAAAATCACATACAAAATATTTGCGTCTACCACTAACTTGAGATAAAAGAATAGCAATGCGTATTAACCTATTGTTATCCATACCGGTAATCTTCATTCAAAATGTAAAGTTGATCAATCAATCCTTGATGAGGAGTGTTAATGTCTACGCGACGAAAGACTAGAATGTATACCTGTGTTGTACTCGGATTCGGGTACTCAGAAGATAGTTCATTAGCGCATGTCTGGTTCGTCTCTGAGTGTGGGTTCAGTACTCCACAGAATGCACTTAGAGACCTAGCTTTGCAAATGTATGGAAAATATAAAGCAAATAATGCATACCAAAAATCTGCCTGTTGTACTGCTTTTTCCAAGAACAGCCCGGACTTTAAATTCTGTCCACAATGTGGAAAGTCTATAGATCCGTCTCTGGATTTTGATGAATATAATGTTTGGCTAATACATATGACAGCGTATTCTGTTGATGAATGGGGGCCGAGTACTGAGTTAGATGGGTGGTCGCCTTGGGTATCGTTTTGGGATGTTATTAAGGCGGGAGAGGGGTCAATAATTAACATCAGTCAATCTGAATTTTGTTTAATTGCTGCTTTGGATCCACAATCTGTGGATGAAGAAGATCGACAACAACTGATTGAATATCAAGAGAATAATAACTTAGACTTTGAAAATCTGTCAAATTTCATCGATAATCCGGAACATTAGCTATGCACGAACTACCAATGATCTCAGGCGACGAGTACGACGCACTCACTCACTGGCGCAAATCTCTGCACTGGCACACCAAAGCGCGGCGTTCTACTAAACGTGGGTACAATCGACGCTGTCGAAGAGTAGCTGCATCAAACATTCGAAAAGAATGTACCGTTTACTATGAAGATTATCGACAAGACTATAGAGATCCTGATACCGACTGATAAATTATTATCACGCGTGCAAGAACTTGGTGCCGAAATAACTAAAGCATATGCAGAGGCGAAAGAGGCCCCGGTCTTAATATGTATATTAAAGGGTAGCTTCATTTTCATAGCTGATTTAATTCGATACATCGATTTACCTGTAACTGTAGACTTCCTCGGCACTTCTTCATATGGGGCAGATACCAAGTCATCGGGAGTGGTTGAAATTACGAAAGATTTATCCGAACCAATAAAGAATAGGGATGTAATAATCATTGAAGATATCATAGATACTGGATTAACTATGGATTATCTAATCAAGATGCTTCGAACTCGAGGTCCGAATAGCATAAAAGTTTGTTCTTTACTACACAAACCGTCAAGAATGAAGGTGCGTGTGCCAATGGATTTTCTTGGTTTTATGATTGATGATAAATTCGTCATTGGTTATGGGTTGGATTATGCTCAGAAATATAGAAATCTAGACTATATTGGAGTGTTATCTCTCTAATAATGTATTGAAGTATGCCAAATATATCGAATTTAGCCAAAAGAGTGGCGGCTAAATATTTGATTAATCGCGTAGCTATTGAAGGGAATATCAAAAGAAACGTTGAATCTATGATCGAATTGATGAATACGGCCAAAGAAGCAATGGCATTAGCCCGTCAGCATAGTAGAGGTCTTTACGCTGAATCTTCTTTACAATGGGTTCCAGATTATATGGACTCACAGTTTAAAGAATTTAAAGAATTCATTGATAATATGGAAAATGCGATTAGTCATGTTGTGGATCAGCCGACCGAAGAAACTGAAGAAAAATAGAAATATTGTAAAAAGAATTTGACTGATTTATAATTTTAAGTGTAGGTTATTATCGTCATACGGAGGTATTCGTATGAGAGAAAAAGTCTTAAATTCAACCAAGAAGTCACGCGAAGGATTTTCTTCGTACGTGAATGATTCTCAAGTATTAGTATCCAAAAGGAAGATCGAGAATAAAGATTACGTTTTTTTGAAATTAGCTGAATTCGAGTTATTCATCCCAACTAGATACATGTCGTCAGTATGTGATACTATTCAAGTGCAGTTCATTATTTGTTCTGAATTATTGAAATCATGCGACATATCTTTAGATCGCGCACAATTAATAAGCGCTCTCATGACTCAAGAGTATAAATCAAAAAAGAAGCGTCTAATATGTTACGAAGCATAATGGGTATATTTCAAGATCCGCTTTTCATAATTATTGAACCCGAATCTGCAGAGGATGAAAATACTAAGTTAGTTAATATCTTCACCACAATTTAATAGGTCAATCAGTTTATTTAGATTTCTGTATCGGTGATGAACCAAACGAAGATAATGAATACCACAAAATCAAGTCTACGATTCCGAGCGGCATGCCTTCTGGTTGAACATCTTTGCACATTTCTTCGCAATTGCTATACCCCCAATATTTAGCTGCTCTAACCAGGTGAAGATCTGGTTTTACTGAATCTAATAATCCAATATTCCGGGCAAGATGAAAACAAGTAATCGGTCCAATATGAGGTAAACTGGTCAATGATGATGTTGATGATAAATATTTATTTCGATAAGTCTCCCAACCAAATTTAGCAATTGCATCATTCAAGATTTTGGAAGTTCTAAATACTGAATTCGCTTTTTGTTTATTATTGCATATAGGTTTAATTCTAGGCATAATTGAATCTAGTGATTCTTTACTCAATTCGGAATAGTTACCATAAGTTGTAGTTAATTTATCATAGAATCTACTAACAGCTTTAGCCGAAAATCCGGAAGTATAGACTACCCAAATATATTCTCTGAAAAAATATTCTGGACTGAGTTGGTTAAATCTAGTAGATGCTATTTTTTCTATTACATCATAGTAATAGTGATAAGCGAATTTATGTGCTTTAATAAAATAATCTTTAGCCCCTAAACTTAGAATTGGTATATCATTAATATCAATGGAAGGAATAATCTTGTGTGGTTCCATTTTTATGCTGCTGCTCACACTCCATGACTATACAACTACGCTCAGTCCATTCTGAATCATCTAATTCCATATCTTTTTGCATTTTATGCCAGCATGTATAGCAGAAGATTCTGTGCAAATTATCAGAAGTATATCTTCTGACAACGCGTCTATTACCACATTCAGTGCATATAGCAATTTCCGGATCCCATAGAATATCCATACAATTATAGGAAAATAGAATGTGATTAGCAAGCTTTTTGAACTGTTTGTGTAAATATTCTTCTCAATGTAAGTTAATTGAATGCTGATTACAGTAGATATTCCGCCAGTATTCGGTCGAGTTTGTTATCTGAATAAACAGGGTAAATTTCCAACCGTAGAATGCTATACATCCAAGGTGGCCTACAGACTTGAAATATCGGGCTACAGACTTGAAATGTCGGGCAAGGTGTCTATCGGGGATTGGGTTAGAGTTAGTGGCCAGACTCGAATTGGTAAAACCAGGAATAAGAAGACCGGGTTAGTAGACGGGATTCGCAGCTATTATCATGCTCCATATGATGGGTCTTCTAGAAGCAATTGGATATTTTTAGAATTAATCAATTCAACATGCATCCCGGTTGGGCCTGCATATCTATCGGATGCACTAATAGACGCTATCGAAAAGGGGCAAACACATATAGACAATTGGAGTAAAACTCAAGATAAGGATATCATATTATCCACGGTTGATAGTTTTCAAAAGGCCATAGACGCCTTGCAAAAGACTCTTCGTCAAATCATCAAGGATGAAGAGGAAAAAAATGCGAAGCCCATCAGGCTTCCGGAGATTTCTTTTGCCGATTTGTAATATCGTCTAGTATTGCCACTATATCATCTTTTCCGTTCATCACAGCATTGGATAAATCTATCAACCTTCCCGCCGCTATAGAATCTAGCGATTCTACCATCTGGTGTAACAATTCAACTGTAACTATATCCAATATATTATCCGGAGTTAGATGCTGATCCCTTTTAAATTCAGCAATAGCTGCACTGGTTCCACGAGTGATCTTCCCATTCACTCCTTCGGGGCCGATATCGTATCCTAAATACTGGAGTCCTGCTTGGACTTCATGTACAGTTCGTCCATACTTATAATTATCATTCCATTGTTTGAGCTCACTAGCAAAATCTGGCAGATCAACATTAAATAAATTCTCGAGTGGGCCTCGTATGTCGTTGTATCGAATTGGCCAAATTGATATTTCTGAATCAAATACAAGAGATTGTAACACAGCGATACATTTATCTCTATCGTCCATCAAATTCCATACGCCATTTTCCATTATGGATCGCACACAGTTATTGGCCATGGATGGTGAATTCCCCGCAAACGAAATATAAGCAGCTTTTAGTGCTCCCCACAATCCGTCTTCATCCGTTCTTGTGAATAACGCATCCTGTGCATTTTTATATACGAATTTCATTAGTAGAGATTTTGCATATTCCATTTGAATACTTCTAAATGATTCATTGTTATATATCGAACATAAAGCGACGGCTGTGGCCTTTGCATATTCTTTCGATTCATCATTCCAATTCTCGCGTAGTCCATTAGTGCTCAAAAATAGCTTTTGTTGAGCTGACCTGTTATTTACTTCATTCCCATCTTGGAAAAATCTCCACCCGAGTTTTGTCTCCTGAAAAACTGGATGGGCGGGCATAAGATCTATGCATTTATTAAATTCATCTGGGTTAATTTTAGCACATTTGCTCAACATTTCACTTGTGCCAAAAATCGGTGCAGCTTCACATCTTTGAATCAAACCTAATGAAACAATGCATTTATCATACATGTTTATGGCATCGTACCTGCCAGATTCAACGTGAGAAAAAACGTAGAGAGCTTTGTCTAGAAAATCTGGATTATCCGGGAGTTTATATCTATATTGACCTAAATACATTGGCCCTTCAAATTTATCGAATGGTACCCATTTTATATCGTCAATAGTTGTCATACATTTCCCATTGTATAATAACGCAGAACAATAAAGTCGGAGAAATAATGCGACATTATATGATAGGAATATCCGGTTTTTCTGGTACTGGAAAAGATACTATAGCCAATAGGTTAATAGAACAATTTAAAGCCATCAGAATAGGGCTTGCTGATCCAGCCAAGCGCCACATGGCCGATTTGTATGGGTTTACTGAAGAACAGCTATTCGGTCCAAGTGAAAAACGCAATGCTGGCGATTTGAGATATCCAAAACATCATAAATTCGAATTAATCAAAGTTATTGATCCAAGTGACACTGGGAATTTATCTTTGGATGGCAAACCGACAAAGCTCGATCCAAATAAAGAATATTATTTATTCTCCTGTGTCGATAATTCGTATTACCAACTTCCATGTGAAAATGTAAAAAGGCATAAAATTTATTATGTGGAAAAAGGAGACCCAAATTTTTGGTTATCTCCAAGAGAGACATTGCAGGGACATTGCGAATTAATGAATACTATGTACTTAAATACTTGGATTAGGAAATCAATCGAAACTCAAATACAAGTAGCTAGAGAATGGCGTCATTGTTGTTATTCAAATATGAAAGGAATATCATATATAGTTATTCCTTTATTGATCGACCCCGAATATATTGTTACTTGTTCACCAGATTTTAGACATAAGCATGAGATCAAATTAACAAGAGAATATGGGAAAGGTGATGTTATTCCAATTATTATTAGGGTCAAAATGCCAAGTATTCCGAAGCCACCATATCAACACAGATCAGAGCTTGAACAAGCTACTATTCCGGATTCAGAATTTGACTTTGTACTGAATAATGATGGTAGCATACATGACTTGGATTTGAAAGTGGACAAAGCCATGAAGTATATACTGGAGTCCGGACGTCCTGGGTCTATGGTAAGCATATGATCGAAAGATTCAAACAAATAACTGAGATTTACGTTCACGCATCTTGTCCTGATGGGATAGCTTCGGCACTCATATGTGCGAAAGTCGCTGAAATCATAGGTATTAAACCAGAAATTCATTTTATTCAATATCAGACACCAGAACACAAGAATCTAGAAGCCAAGCCCCATCAGTTGTTTGTGGACATCACGCCCCCATTAACCCGATGGCAAGATTGGGTTAATCTCGATCCGATCGTACTGGACCACCATAAAACGGCCGAAACTGTAACGCGCATGCTCAACGGAGTATTTGGAGACGAAAGTAAATCAGGAGCGTTACTGGCCTATGAATATTTGATGTATCCGATCAGGGACTTAATTTCTGAAGACGAATTACATCGGTGGGAAAATTTTGCAAAGTTATGTGCTATTCGTGATACCTGGAATACGAAACACCCTGATTGGTATCATGCTGCAGCAATGGGCCACGGCCTATTATCTGCAGGCCATGATTCATTGCTGGAATCCATAAATTTTCTCGATTTCGATAAAATATATCAATTAGGAAAGTTAGTTATCGATAAGATCAAACGTAAGACCAAGGTCATTGCGAAAACTGCCCACACGCAGATAGAGATTATTAACTATCAACAATGCGAATTTGCATTCTTTAATTTAACAGAACCGACATTCAGTGACACGGCTGAGTTCTTACGGACAGATTATGGGATCGATGTAGCTGTCTCATATTTCTATATGCATGGAGACAACCCTCGTACGGTCGTCTCATTCCGTTCAAATGATAAAGTCAATGTTAGATTGATTGCCGAAAAATTTGGCGGTGGAGGGCACGATAAGGCCGCCGGATGCAATATGCAGGGGCTTCCGAGTCCAGACATTCTAATTAAACAGGTTATGCATGCATTCCTGGGTTATAGATAGCTCTCCTATAAATATTGTATGATATGCGTAGTAGATTTGCATTAGTGATAATGAAGGATATTAAAGATTATTTCCCACCGCCCAAGTGGCGATCGGAAATAACGAAAGATGGGGCATTCTTTGGTCAAGATCTTACTGACATATCAGTAAAGATAGATGCGAAATATGTTATGTATAATGTAGATGTCGAAGCAGAGGATGATCCATCAGATTCTACGCATAAGATTACCAATAAGCCTCTTGACGTGCTCACAAAATTTCTCAGGAAGGGCATGCCTGGAGAAGAGGATGAGGAAGAAACTCTTAAACAAAAAGCATCGATTGACCCTGGTGCATATGCTGTCATGCTTCGGCGCATAGCATCTGATATAGAACATTCCGGACAATGTTCATCCAAATTAATGCGACGAATGATAATATTGCCCAATTTCGATTTACTTCATTCTATAGTTAAACACTATGCTGCTGCGAACCCCGCGGATTTTAGGATGGAAGAACGTATTTTAATTAACCTTCAAACCGAGGCAAAACAAAAGGGATGGAAGTTTGAAATTACTAATGACGAACCTCCAGTATTACACATGGTTACCCATGATTTTGATGTAACTATAGGTGTCGATAGTATAATGTATGATTATGAATTCGAATTAGATGGGTATCCTAAGTCAAAAGAAAAAGGTAAAACCAAAGACCCTATTCATGAATTTGAACAGTGGAGATTCCACTCCGATAAATTTCAAGAAGCCGCCGAACAATATAATCGAGATGCTGAAAGAGAGGATCAAATATCCACCAAGCCACCTACCGAAAGATAGTTAATTGTAAATTTGGGGTAAAGGTGTGTATAATATATTGTGAATGGCGTTACAATAACTAACGGGTTGGCCACAATCGAATTAGATAATCGAACAGCTGAAATTCTGTTCAGTATCATGCGCTCCAAAATTCGGACAGTGATTGTTGGTCCGAATTATAAAGATGTCGTGAATGGTAATGGCCCAATGAAGAATGTACTAAGGGCTATACATATCATGTCCCGTATGTGTTATGAAATTGTATCTCAGAATACGGAAGAGACTATATACTTATCTAATTTGTCCAGTGAGGATATTAAGTTATTATACAATCTCGACAAAGATACTAGATTGTTGTATAACCCTTTAAATTTTGAAGCCATCCAGTCTGCAGATAAAGAACTTGGGAGATTTCAAAATCTTTTAAATGAAGTCAGGCTTGTAGTCCGACCTGCGGGTCCGGTGGATATGCTCGAGGCCGATAGGCTAGCCAAAGATTTAGTTACGATTATGGAATCTTAAATTATATCAGTCGGTAATGTAATTATATGTCATTACCGCATATTTTATCTGTTGAGTGTGTAAATTGTCGAGTATCTAGTCATTGTCCAAAATCAGGATCTTCACCTCTGGTGCTACCCAGTGGACAGATGATGTTATGTCGTTTGATTGGCGGGTACGGTAAAAAACCGGTTGATCCTGGTGTATTATCTGAGGAAAGTAAGAAATTGGCTGTAGAGCATGGGCCATGTCTAACCATTGCTGAAGTGCCAATTATCGATGAATGTTCTGGATTAGAAACATATCAAATAACTAAAATATTTTCTCCGCCAGTTTTGCATGAGCGCGAAACATTGAATGATGATCAGATGAGAATGATGATGATCAAGAATCAATGTGAACGATGAGTATGGACAACGAATTAAGAGAAAAAATTCAGCAACGGATTGATAGATTAAATCCAATTTGGATTGAGTCTGTACATTCATGCAACGGAATACCAAGAAATTTCCGTCCTTGGTTGAGCGGGTTGTCGCCATCGGCGCTTTACAACTGTTCTCTCCCCTACCGAAAGAAAATGGGATATAAAGCTCCGGAAGTCAAATGGATGTCCATAAAGAGATGGATAACCACGTCTCCGGAAGGAATAAAGCTACCAGAAGGAGCATACCTGTCGATTAAGAGACGTGAAAAATATTATTCTGATCCTGAACCCAGATTTGAAAAAATTGAATTTATATTATTGATGTTTCCATACGGAAATGTTTGGAGTCAGGCCGAACCAGATGTTCCGATAACTGAAGAATGGATATGGTCAGAGTCTGACGGGGAGTTAATATTCGAAAAATTAATGAAAAGAGATACCGCCATTCCGATTAAGGGATACTTCAAATCGGCGTATGATTACATGATAAAATACCCGGACCAAATCGGAATACATTTAAAAAGACAGAAGCATAAATAAAGATCACAGATAGATATTAGACAATCTTCAGCCACGGAAACGTTTTTAATATACGCATCGTCTCATCTATTTCGAGCGATGTCCCATCACCTATTTTGACGGATATATCAGGCCTATTTAACCTATTGAGATCTATCTTGACATCGTCAACGCGATCGACCTCGAGCGATCCGACATAAAGCCTAAACCCATCAGGATTTACCGTTAACGTAATCGTTCCGTTTTCAAAAACGCGAGGCAATTCGACCATTTCGAAAATTACACTGAATGCGATGTATTGACAAATGAGCGCGGATATGCTATGTTAAACTAGACGTTGGTCGTTGTATAGTTCGACTAAGGGACACCAAGTTCGATGACACTAGGACGGACACAAACTATGACCTTGTGGTCGCCATCATTGGCAACCATGACGGTCCCGTGTGTGCCCGGTACCTCCTATAAAGCGCAAGCGGGCCTGTTTAGTTTGATTCACGAAAGCTGCCAGGCCCGCAATCTCAAGGAGGATCCCGGCGGCCCTTAGTGTCAGTTAGTCGGTAACGACACAGAGGGCCGCCCGGAAGAGATTCCCGGTGGCCCTCAGCGTTATTGGAGTTCAAGATGATACGAAGTCACAACAGACACAGTTTTCCAGCGTTCAAAATGCTTCCGTGCGAGACAAGAACGCAGGGCCGAGGCTCGGGCCTGCTGACCAGCGGAATGAAAGCGGTTCGTAAGAGACTTCACAACAGAAAGACTCGGCAAATGGGAAAAGTCAGGACATATTATACCGCAGCGCGTGCGCGCACCCTTGATTCATGGGGCGTTGCTCGAGCGGTTGATGAGGTCTGGCTGTAAACCAGATGGCATAGTCCCACGGGGGTTCAAATCCCTCACGCCCCACCAAAACAATGACTAAGATAGAAGCAAAACGACTGGAACAGAAACTTAGCGCACAATTCCCTAGCGCTAATTCTCATGTTCACTTGGACAAAAACGGAGATTTTCTCTACATCAGTTGTTGGGAAAAGGAGATCGTCGTGACAAAGATAAAACCAATAGAGCAACGACTTACTGCGGGATCGTAGCTCAGTTGGTAGAGCTGCCGGCTTTTAACCGGCGGGTCGTCGGTTCAAATCCGACCGGTCCCACTCGCAACGGGTCAATAGCTCAATCGGTAGAGCAGTCGGCTCTTAACCGACAGGTCGACGGTTCGACCCCGTCTTGGCCCACCAGAAATTGGGGAATAGTTCAATGGCAGAACGCTAGTCTCTGGAACTAGAAGTTGAAGGTTCGACCCCTTCTTCCCCAGCCAACCGGGGGTTTTGCAAAAACCCCTTGCTCTCTGACAACCTGACAGGACTTTGGGCGGTCGCCGCGCAAGCGAGTGATCGTACCTCTCCTGGGAGTCCTCTTCACCCGAGGAGGACTCCTTTTACAGGGGAATCGTCCAATGGCAGGACATAGGCCTTTGAAGCCTAGAATCCGGGTTCGAATCCCGGTTCCCCTACCACGACCGCGTAGCTCAGTTGGTAGAGCGTTCGCCTGTTAAGCGAATGGTCGCAGGATCATACCCTGCCGCGGTCGCCATTTCCTCTTTGGTAAAGTTAAGGATGGGAACCAGAAGAGAATATTTTCGAATGGCAGTGGCTGAATTTCGACGTCAAATGAAAATCAAAGCTGTTGATTACTTGGGCGGTAAATGTATTAAATGCGGATATTTTAAGTGTATGGCGGCGATGGAATTCCACCATAGAGATCCTTCACAGAAAGATTTTAGAATATCAAATGGTAGATCCATTAAGTGGGAAAGGGTTGTAAAAGAATTGGATAAATGTGATTTATTATGTTCTAACTGCCATAAGGAAATGCACTATGAGTTGAATTTGTCGAGAATTAAAGAGTATCAGCGCAAACTTTCAGAATTTAAGAAGCCCAAAGGTAGCTTGGTTTTATGTGCATACTGTAATAAAGAAATATATAAAATACCATCACAAATGAAATATGCATTACACTTTTGTAATAAAATATGTCAAAATATGCATCAAGCGCATAGATTAATAGTACAAGAGAAAGGTAGAAAAATTAGAACAATATGGCCAATAAACGCCAAGTTACGACTTCTGGTCTGGAAAAAACCAATGACTACGATATCTAAACAACTTGGCGTTTCTGATAAGGCCGTTAAAAAACACTGTGATAAACGAGGTATTCCAACTCCCGGTCCAGGTTACTGGGCCAAGAAAGCTAGTGAGTCTCATATAGGAGACACTTAGTTGGTGCGAACCCAACCTCTGGCGCTATCGGTATCCGATTCGATGGACAAACACGCACAAAATGCAGGTTCGACTCCTGCCTCCGGCTCCGAGTCTTTAGACTCTAAATCTGCCGGAGTGGCCGAATGGAATAGGCAACGGATCTTTCAATCCGTCTTGAGTAAAGACAACGTCCTTCTCCTCGGATACTCAGCTTTTGCCCACATAGCTCAGCAGGTAGAGCAGTGATTTCGTAAGTCGCAGCGGGCTCTACTTCTTCATCTGAGATTTGAGTGTCTCCCATGCAGGAGGTGGGGGCGGAGCCGGTTCATCTATTATTGAAGATGGAACTAACGGTGGCTTAATAGGTGGCGCAGCTGACACGGGTCCTGTTGGAGTAAACACTCTAACAACTGCTGGCGGTTGAGCTGCGATATTCTGGACATGTCCTAATAATAACGCTAACCGCTCTTTTACCGCGTCATTTTCCGTCTGCAAATCTTCAATTGTTTTAGCCAAAGCTTCATAAGATGCCTGTTCTAAATCCTTGTTCTCTGCTGTCTTTTTAGCTTCATCTGCTACTTGAGCTGCCCCAGCAGCTTTTCCGGAGGCAACATCGACCTTGTTACAGGTTTTTATACCTGACACCCAACCTCCGATTACAAGCAAGTAAAGTAGCATGATATTAGGCTTCTTAGAAAGCGCACCAAAGAAATTTACCATCCATTCTTTGAGCAATTGTCCCCATGACTTAATTTGATCTGACATACTTAGACCGTACAAACAAAGCTCTACGTGTATAGTAATTCATGAAAAATTGGGACAGACTGTCAAGATATGGTGAAGAAGTCATTAACTCCTTCATGCAAGGTTCTATTAAATTAGGCGATTACGTACGTATCCGACCACCGACGCAATCTGAATGCAATGATGCGAAAAAGGATCCTCGATTTCTTAAGTTTTTAAGAGTTGGCGTTAAAGTCGATATAACCGATTTGGGAGATAAATTTAGTGACAATTTGATTGATGTTCGCTGTGGTGGAGATATCATAGTATGGAATAAACAAGATTTTCAACGAACATTCGTTCGTATCATTGACGGTAACGAGTTCCGTAGGAACGAACTTGCTCCCATCTAACTAAACGGATAGGTGGCCAGCCCTTCAAGCTGGAGGTCCGGGATCGTACCCCGGTGGGAGCACCGCAGTACCCACTACGTGAAGCTCACAAGCAAAAGCTATGGGGGTTCGAGTCCCCTTTCCCCGCCGAGTCATCTGACTCTACAATGGGGGAATAGCCTAATGGTAAGGCAACAGATATTCAATCTGTCAAAGATCCAGCTTCATTACTCGGGTACTGTCAATTTTCTACTGCCATTCGGTGCGCAGTTCTTGTTATTTCTGAGAATATGTTTTTTTACGGCTCTATCCGAAACGCCTAATTTAACACCAGTTTGAACATATCCGGCTTCTTCCACCATATTTAGTAATGTTTTCATGTTTGGCCATTTAATTTTTAAATTTTTACCTCTCCTAGAAATAGCATCACAAGTAATACACATGCTGGAACGCCGACAAATAAATGCTCCGCATTTACACTTATTTTCTGATAGTTTATTCTGCATTTTAGTACGGGAACGGGAATAAGTTGATGTTAGAGAGTGACAGTTTGGGCATAACAGTCTAAGATTGTTTAATTCATTATTACTTCGATCACCGTCTATGTGATCAAGTTGTAGAGATAACTTTTTACCCATCCATGTGGTTGTTTTACATTCATAACACTCTTCTCTAAGAAGACCAGCTCTAATTAATCTAGACTTGAGTTTTCCAGTATTTGTATAAGTACTGTTTTTAATTAATAAATCCTCAATCTGTTTCGGTTTGCTAGGTTTTCCTAATACGACTTCGTGAAAATGTGCTATATCCAACCCGAGTCGTTTAATATGGATGTCGATAACCTGAAAATTACCAGAACTATTGGATTTTAGTCCAAGTTTACGAATAACATCTGATTTGGTCTTACTTGATTTAACCGCTAACTCTAGATCTTTATCTGTCCAAGTTCGATACCCCATATCGAACCAATTTTACAACAAGTCTAATATTCGAATTTAGTTCGAATATGCCCCGGTAGCTCAGTTGGTAGAGCGCTACCCTGAAGAGGTAGGCGTCGCCGGTTCAAATCCGGCCTGGGGCACCGACGTCAGTCAAAGCTGTTTATCGCGGAATGTTCCGCGATTCACGGGCTGTAGCGCAGTTGGTAGCGCGCGTGGTTCGGGACCAGTCGCCAGTTCGAGTCCGGCCAGTCCGACCTATAAGTCTGTTATGGAAACAATTAGTATGGATCTCGTCAAGATAGCCATGCGTGTTGCAGCCCATGCAATTGATGAAGACGAGGATCTCGGGTTCGAAACTGGTGAAAATGTTATTTTCATGGGAGTCGAGCACCCTTCTACTATGAGTGCTGATGACGCAATAAAGGTGGCCAAAGTTATTATAGAGAGCAAAGGCTATTCGACTGGTGAATATCAGATAGAACAAATTGTCGATAACAATAATGTTGTATTTAATCTTGATACCGATGCTAAGTTTGTCGAAGATCTAGAGACGAACGTGTATTTTGAAGCTACGGACGGCATCGTTACAATTTCTGCTGAAATGCCGTGATTTTTTGCCCACGACGCTCGGAGGTTCGAGCACCTGAGACATCTTTAGTCTTTCTATGACTAAAGTAGTGTATGATATGTATCGAATGCAAACAAGAATTTGATTTAAAAGTACTTCGTAAACGTAATAGATCGGCAAGAGGAAAATTTTGTGGTGGAGTTTGTGCTCAGAATAATAAAGTCCGTCTGGCTCGGGCTAAATTAGCGCCATATTATGAAGGGATGAAACCAAAACATTGTGCCAAATGTAAAGATACTAAACCTGCTACGGAATTCAGATTCTACAATTCAAAACGAACATATTTATGTGCGTATTGTAGAGTTTGCCAGGATGAATATCAAGCAAATCGATGGAAAAAAGTTAAAGCAAAAGCAGTTGCATTTCTAGGCGGAAAATGCGTCTGTTGTAATATTGTAGATGACCCATGCATTTATGATTTCCACCATATAAAAGAAAAGGAAATGGACTGGACTAATTTAATGCGTCAGAGTTGGGATAATATTGTAAAGGAACTTTCTAAATGTGAATTGATTTGTTCAAATTGTCACCGGAAACATACTGCGTATGGAATTCGATCCAATTAGGTGTCTGAATTTCGCGGGTTCGAATCCCGCCAGGGGCACTGATTGTAATGTGAAACATGGCAGTGCCCTATCGCACACAAGCTATTGTCGAATACGAGAAACCTTTAGCTAATATTTTCACATATTATGTTGTCAAAAAAGACGGATATTCCGCGTCTTATTGCCCAGTGTGCGGTAAACGGTTTACGAACTGGGTTGGTGATACTAGCGAAGGTAAAGCTTGTTACCCAACCAAACGTGTTATAGTAAAAGGTTTTTGGTTCTGGCGTAAACGATGTCCGTTGTCGGGTGTTCACAGACATTTTAAATGTCGTGAATGCGATGCTATTAGCATAAAATGTACGGATACAGATGAACCAAAACCCGAATTAGCAAATTTTATCGAGCGATAATATGAGACCTCATAATTGGATGTTTGATCGTCGTGGAATAAATCATCAAAATGATCCTGGTGATTGGTATAAATGCACCAGGTGTGGTGGAGAAGTTTTTTACTGGGACGGAATGTCTGAATTTCAAAAGAGACTACAATTGATTTTAGCATTTACAGAATTAGCGAATAAGATTAACAGCATACATGATAGTGAAAGCCGTACGAAAGAAGTTAGACGTAGGTATGGGGGAACCGAAGAGGTTGGTATTCACGCAATTTTTGCTAAGGATTGTGACGCTTATCGATTAGCTTCTATCGAAGAAATAATGGTAACGTAAAATTTTCCGGGCAGTGGCCTAGTTTGGTAAGGCGCGAGTTTTGGGTACTCGAGATCGGCGGTTCGAATCCGCCCTGCCCGACTCATTTAATAATTCTTTTTTCCATAAATTTAGCCAGGTCACGATTCTTGTATACGTTGACCAATCACTGAATCTGACAGTACATAATCCATTAATTGAATAAATTCTTCTAGTTTTCCCTAACCATTTCTTTTCTCGTAGTCTTATTGGCTTTCTGAGAATTTTCTCCCAAAATTTCCTGCATTGTTCAGGTTTTTGTTCGGGATAGTACTTCACAGTAATTTCGAAATTCTTATCTGGACATAGCCGCTCAAATATTTTAATCGCAGCTAATATTACTCCATAATCATTATTGACTATTTCTACTTTTCCATTGCGTTTACTACCTTCTCCCCAATACAATCCGAGAAACCCCATCATCTCGGGGTCTTTTCTAATCAGTGTCCATTCTTTCTCCGCTAATTTTTTGATCTCTGTCTTCTTATCATCCCATTTTTTCTTTGCTGCTTTACAACCATTCATTCCGTTCTCTTTAATTCTCTTCTTCATTCTTTCCGGATTTTCTATTGTGACATTCTTACAATGTAACGATGTAGTTGATTTGCTGATATTAAGTTTTCTGGCTATTTCCGGAATACTGTAGCCCTTCTTTCGCAATTCTCTGATTCTACTATTCCTCTTCATATTTCTTTTCCATTCTGTCATTCGAACCTCCAATCGGTTATATTAACAATACAATATAAACAGTTCAAATAAACAGATTTCCGGGCTGTAGCTCAGTTGGAAGAGCGCGACGTCGGGGACGTCGAGGTCGCCGGATCGTGACCGGCCAGTCCGACCGCCTTGCTTTCTATTTGAGGAATGGGTGCTGTCTCGCGAGCAGCTGAAAGTGAACCACCTTGATTAGAAAGTGAGGCGCTTGCTCCCGTCTTACTAGCGGTTAGGTGGCCAGACCCTCAATCTGGAGGCGCGGGTTCGATTCCCGCCGGGAGCGCTGTGATATAAAAACCTATTCTCCAGATTCAAGAATATTACGAAGAACTTCGACGACTTCTTTAGCAGCGGCATCTGCATTGAATGTATCAGGTGTTGCTGAATATACCTGCTCGAAATCACCCGGTTCAGATACCGATACAGAATACTTTCCGCCAATATTATGGGCTTGGATAGCTACACTATGTGTTTTATAGATAGTGTAGGCTGGTTCACTAGTTAAAAGGAGTGAACCCTTCTCTTGCTGAGCTACGGCTTCCCAATCCAGATTATCGAACGCATTGGAAAGGGAATTTTCTACTTCATCCCATGAGGGTAGATCGGGTGGGTTTATAGCGGCCATTAACTTCTTTAAGTCTTTTGCCACCAGTAATTTATCTGGTTTTTTCGAATTCTCAATAGCGGCGGCAATCCGACGTAATTTTAATACAACTTGACTCGGTTTCATATATTAGTCATCCAACCAAAAATTTATGGTGATGTGAGGGAGCAGGAGAACCCACTGGATTGTGGCTCCAGGATTGGCCGGATCGTTACCGGTACATCACCCTATCGCCCCCTTAGCCTAGCGGATCAGGCACCTCTTTCCTAAAGAGGATCACATTGGTTCGAATCCAATAGGGGGTGCTGGTGTAAATTTGTACGCTGTACCAGACTTCACTCGATTTTCGATGTGCAGACCGAAAATCGAGTGAAGTCTGGTGTAATTATGAGTAACGAAATCGTATGGTATAGTAACTCATGGTTAATAAACAATGCATCCAATGTAAAATTTTAAAATCGGAATCTGAATTCCATTGGAGATCGAAAGCAAGGCAAGAAAGACATGCTCGCTGTAAACAATGTTCTATTGTTTACAGGAGAGAATACCGTGCATCACATTTAAACGTTGTTAAGGCTCGGGAAGAACGTTATAGACAAAAATGTCGAGAAGCAGTGAAATCTGGCATTATCGAACCAAAATATACTAAATGTTGTGACTGTGGGTGTAAGAAACTCACAATTGAATTCGGCTGGAATGGAAAGTCACTTGGTAGACGCAGCATTAGATGTCGAAAATGTCAATCTTCCAAAAGAAAGGCTGAGTATCTAAATAAACGTGGTGAATATTTGTCAAAGGCTAGAACGGTAGCGAAGTTAAAACATGTAGTTGAAACATTTAAAGAACAGCCATGCATGGACTGTAAAGAAACGTACCCAACATATGTCATGGATTTCGACCATCGTGATCCTTCAACCAAAATAACTAAGGTTAGTACGCTCATATTCAAAGGATCATTAAGACAATTACTTGATGAAATTAAAAAGTGTGACGTAGTATGTGCCAACTGTCATAAGATACGTACACACAAACGAAAACAGGAGAAAGCAAGTGCAAAATGAGAATTTAGGACCAGCCGAGCGCACTATTCAGTCCATTTTGTCATATGTGGATCATGCATATCACGGAAGGCCGGGGATCGTGGTTCCCGATCCCACTGCGGTTGTTGGAGTGAAATGGACTCCCGTAACCCATAAGGAGGAGAACGGTCAAAAGGTTGTGTATCAACTGACCAAGGTTGGACGAAAGACAAACAAGGTCAAGATTGGTACTCTTTGGGCCGATAATACTATTCGTACCGAAGACCGCAGGAAGGTCGGTGACTACCGACCGGCAGGACTCTTTCCTGAAGTTGTTACCTGGATGTATCGCCAAGTCGTTGAGGTTTGGCGACTTGACAACGAGTTCTCCGCTCGATGGGCGTCTTACGCTTTCGCTCAGGAGCATCGGGATCTCAAAGTCGTTCTTGCGGCATTGATGCTTGTACAGAGCCGTAAGGGCGATCCGGTTAAGGATGGTGACACCGTCGCATTTCATGACGAAGACTATAGAGACGTCGGAGAAGCCATGGCGCTGATCATTCGTCGTGACGGTAAGGACCTAAATCCCAAGTTACTTCTGCGTATTCACGATATCTTGTCCATGCCTCAAGTGGCCGAGATCAATCGCGAGCTTGGTTTCGGCAAGTCGGCTCGTCATCCGTTCCTCGGTCGATGGCCAAAGGTTGTAACGAAATGGCTGGAACACCGAGAGGCCAATCCGAATCTGATGCGGGGGCTTATGAAGGCGGGATTCCGCACGACTGTCATGGAATTGGCGCGTCGGGTAGGTTACAAGCCTATCATGCCGCAATTCTTTGAAGCTTTGCGCTGGAAGCAGTCCCAGGCCAAGGATGGTCGTCGCACGATGGCCATCGGACAAGCGGTGAAGGCGGCGGACAACTGGGGCGATCTTAATGAGATGCAGATCTGCGAACAAATCATCAAGGAGAAGCCCGGGTATAAGCGCATTGTCGGACTGGTGCCGAAGAGCGTTGGACTCACTCGAGCCATCGTCACAGCGGCCATCGAATCCGGGGCCATGTCTGACAAGGACTTGATCATCGCAACGCCAACACTTGAAGAGCTTGGCCTACTGAAGGTACAGGAAGTCAAGAACCGTTGGGAAAAGGCAGTTAAGTCTGCAGATGACATGCGCGCTGCCAATATCGCATCCAGGGTGAAGAACAAGCAGACGAAGGAAAAACTTCAAGAGGCTGCTGACACCGCCGTTCAAAAGGCGGTAGAGGAAGTCATGAAGGGAATCCGAGTCTACTTCATGGTTGATATTTCCGGGTCCATGGAGGATGCTATTGTCCAGGCGAAGAGCCACGTAGCTAAGTTTCTCCAGGCGTTTCCACCGGATAAGGTTCACATCTCCGTCTTCAATACGGCAGGACGTGAACTCCCCTTGAAGCATCCCTCCGCTGCCGGGGTCGAGAACGCCTTCCGTGGTATTTCCGCGGGCGGCGGGACCGATTACGGCGCTGGCGTCAGGGCCTTGATGAAGTATCAGCCTCTTCCAAACGAAGACACACTATTTATGTTCATTGGGGATGAGGAAGCGGGGCCATTCACTGCAGCGGTGAATGCGTCGGGCCTGAACCCGATGGCATTCGGATTTGTCAAAGTCAGGAACAATCCTCACTACAGGGCGGTTCAGGACACGGCAGATCAGCTGAAGATCCCATGCTTCTTGATCGATGAAAAGACGTTCGAGGATGTGTACGCGATTCCGCGTACGATCAGGGCGCTCGTAGCGTCTACTCCGGTCGGGCAGTCGAAGACCACTGTAAGTCGCACGGTTCACCGTGTATCTTTGGTCGAGACGATCCTACAAACGGATCTTCTAGCTAAGCCATCATTTGCTGCGTGACAGTGATGGGTTGGAGAGATCTACTACAATCTAACGAAGAAGTTACAGTTCTTCCTTGGACTGGAAGTAGATCTCTCCGATCTATCGATCGTGTATGGCATATTGACGGGGCATTACCCCGCGAGCATGGATGGTTTAGTTTCAAAATTTCCGCTCGCAAAGCTACGGTTAAAGGAACTGCTGACGCAATACCAGAAATCCTAAGGTCCGTAGTTCATGGGTATCTAATTGGAGATCGGATTGTCCTCGATAATGTTCGAGTTGACCCGGATCCCACACAACTTATCAGTTGTTCAGAACAAGTTTATTTGATCGAACCTGGACTCGATAGGTTTGTTCGTATTGCTGCCGGTCGAGTTTGTGACGATGGCCCGCTGATCTACCAAAATCAAGAAATGCCATTAGGACCGGAAGAGAAAGTCGCAGAAGCATATCAAAACAGAGCTGATTCTGTCAATGATGTTCAAGGTGTTTCGCCAGCACTCGATGCAGCGTTCAGAATGGAGACTTGGTATCGTGCTGAAGCCGAACGACGCCGAGCTGAAGCCGAACGACGCCGAGTAGAAGAGGAAGAACGGCGAGCAAAGGAAGAACGGCGAGCGCAATTAGTCAAACAGCTTGGTGATGCCGCTGGTCGTCGCACCATGGCACAAGTCGATTTCGGGGAAGCGGCTCGAGCGGCTCTGGCTATTGGAGGCGCTGAGTACTTAGATCACCGATGTTCATACAATCGTGGTGAAATGGTTGTTACATTCAGGATAAACCAAAGACGATTCGAATGTACGTGTGATGCACGCACTCTTCAGATAATTGAAGCTGGTATTTGTTTAACTGATCACCACACTGGGGAGAGAGGGGATGCGTACTTCACGCTAGAATCCCTTCCGGGTGTAATTAGAGAAGCGGAACACAAGAGGGTACTTCATGTGTTCAGACACGTGGACGATGATAGAGATGAAGACGAGGATTGGTAATATACGAAAAGCTATGAGATTGCGGAGAAGATCGCAAATAAGACCATCAAGAGTGTAAACCTAGACATTAAGTATGGCTCCATTGAGTTCACCGACGGGTCAATGCTTGAAATCGAGGCCGTAGACGAACGCACGGACTACAAGTTCCGGGAAGCTTCAATTCCCCAAGTGACTCGTAGAATCTATGAAGTGATGTGATTTTGTTCACGTATCCATCGAGCCACTGAATTATTAGAAGCCCCAAGTAAACTTGCTGCTTTGCGTCTACTGTGACCGGAGTTTACCATGGAGATTGCTTGTTTACGCAAATTAACTAGGTCTCTATGTTCATTTCTGCCCTTATACATATGTGATTTTTTACATATGTACCGTATAGCGGCGTGTTTAACTCCAAATTGATGAGCTATAATTGGCATGCTTATGCCTTGTTCATATAATGATAATATTTTTGAATGGTCTAATTTTCTGCGTGGTGGGCATGGCGATTTTAGTGATCCAATTCGACCCTTCGGGCAGGGTTTTGGCGATTTTCTACCGAAAGTCTTCGTTTGACTATGACAGTTTGGGCATAAAAATCTAAGATTCGTTGTCCTATTATCATTTTTAATGCCATTTATGTGGTCTAATTGTAATACTAACCTGTTGCCATTATGATATCCGTCATTATTACATAGAATACATGTATATGGAATAATCCGATTACGTAATAAATACGCACGCAATGTACCATGACTTATAGAACTATTTTCACATAGAATTGAATCCGTATATTGTGGCTGGTATTCAACACCGGTAGGACCCGGGATCTTAGAAAAATGAGATACATCTAATTGTAATTGGTTAACATATTTCCAAACTGTTTTAAAATGACCACCGCATTCCGTATCATATAATCTAGTTATTACTTCTGATATATTACGGGATGCTTTAACAGCTTCGATCAATTGATCGTCTCGCCATTTTCTCATAACTGAAATAATGATTAAAATCCGAAAATGGTTATTTCATTCATGTATTTTTAGTTATGGAAGCAGGTGTAATAATTAGTAAAGGTGAACCATTATACTGGCACATACCACCGGATCGCAGTACTTCATGTCTACCAGATAGTACTGAATTATGGAATCAATTTTGGAAATTCAGGCACACCTTGGATGGATTTGCTCATTCCCATCCAGGTAGCGGGCCTGTTGGGCCTTCCTGGGAAGATATTACGACTTTTGCCGCAGTCGAAGCGGCTTTAGGTCGAAGACTCAACTGGTGGATAATCAATCAGTATTATGTTTCATTAGTTATGTGGAAAGGACCGGATAAATGTGATTATCAAGTATCAAATCTGGAATCGGAATTGAGTGATTGTTTAGATTGGGTCGACGATCTACGTAAAGCCTCATATGGCACATGAATGGGAAAAATCAACCAGAGTGCACAAGGGTGCTACCCCCATGTACGATGAATGGACATGTAAAAGATGCGGCAGTTACATTATGACAAGACCGGGGTTATCTCCAGAAATTGATTTAACGATTATAGGAGAACCAGTTGAAAATATGTATGATGAATGTGATGTAAAAATTGTTAGATCAATACAGAACGAATAATGTCACACAAATGGAAATGGATAGGAAGAAATGGGCCCAATGACGAATGGGAATGCCGCTGCGGGTGGCATCTCTTAGTTTTACGCGGGAACCCTCCAGTAAGCTACAATAACAGCACAACTTATGTTACGGGTGATGGTTTAGAAGATAGCATTATCGGAGAATGTAGTGTCGCAATCGTCGAATCAATACAGGATAGCTAGATGAGTAATAGAGCGGCTCGCAGGGCATCTAAAAAACAGATGCAGCATTCGATCAAGCAAGCGATGAAGAATCGCTGCTGTGGCCCCTGTACGGCTTGTTGTTTTTCTCAGGCTGTTGGAGAAATCAATAAACCCGCATTCGAATCATGTCCGCACGTTGGCCAAGATGGCTGCGCTATTTACAACAAGCGCCCATCTGGATGCAGAGCATGGAGTTGTCTTTGGCGATTAGGATTACTTACTAATAAGGATCGACCTGACTCCTTGGGGATCGTATTTGATGTGACATTGGCAAATGATAGAGCCATTATTTATCCCGGAGGGCAGGCATTGGTTGCCAGGGAGGTTATTCCGGGCTCTTTTGATAAATCACAAGATTTACTGAATCATCTTGCATCAGATAAAATCATCATCCTAGTTAAAGCAGGTGATACGCGGCGTGAAGTTATTGGGCCGCAGGATCAGCTTGAATATATGGAACAAATGATCCAGCAGTTGCATCCAGTTACATGAATGCCACAGACGCCATTGCCATAGTTACTGAGGTGATGGAAGTCGAATGTGAACGATGTGGCGATACGAAAGAGATAGCGTTTCACCCGTCTCTTACGGCCTATGCTGATGAAGAGGTTGGTGCGGGATATTGGTTCTGCGAAGATTGTTCAAAAGAATACGCTGATTATTGGGATGATATGTGGAAAGAATATATTCATTCACGATAGTCGTAAATTTCAAGACTTCCGGTGTAAATAACAGGAGGAGACGCAAATGGTAGATCGAAACGACGCGGTTGATAGGATTGAGGCGGCTGTTGACCTAGTTGGGGAGCCTGGAGAGCGCATGAGTATGGTTGCTGAGGTCATGGAAGCCGACATGGCCAGACTCAACGTAACCTACAATGGCGCCAACGGGGATTTGCCCGATCCAGTAACTAGGGACGCCAGTGACGCAGACATTAAGCGTTGGGCGACCGAGGCTGTACGTGCTGGGAGCGTGCCGGGAATTCCGGCCGATCCGAATGCGGATTTCACGGATTTCGTGGTCGATAGGTTCCCGGCGAATGAGGCCGTGCCTGTCGCACGTTGCATGCTTCGACCTAAGACGCCATTCGGACGTCGGCGCCGGCTCCGGGGGTAACGAGGAATTCATGGCTACTGCACGTAAAAAGACCCGTGATTGGGAATACCGCTGTGATGGGCGAGACAATCGACACGGGTGCTTCTCAGCAGATTTCGATGGGGTATGTGAAGCTTATTGGGGATCCAGTTATAAGTTCTTCACCCAGGAATCTGCTGAGAAGAGCGCTAAGAAACACGAACAAAATTGCCGGTGGCGCGGAAAGACTAATGTTCGTAAACGCATAAAGACCAAGAAGAATAAATGAAGATTGTAACGATCGTTGGTGTTGGGGCACTGGGTTCTCATTTGGTTCCTTTGCTGCGGAATCTAGGCGTGTCCATCCGCGTTATTGACTTTGATAGAATTGAACAGAAGAACGTAATGTCCCAGTTCCACGCCAAATCTTCCGTCGGGAAGGCCAAGGTGGTGGCACTTCAGCAGACACTGCAATTTCTATTTGGTTTGAAGGTTCAGGTAATTCCTCACAAACTCGTAGCTAATAACGATAGTCAACTTCTTTCACAGTCAGATCTTATCGTTGATTGTTTAGATAATGGTGAAGCTCGAAGGCTGGTGCAAAATTTCGCACGCCAGAATAAGGTTCCATGTCTTCATGGCGCGCTGGCTGCCGATGGACAATTCGGTCGATCCATTTGGGACGAAAGCTTCCAAATTGACGATGAAACTAATGCCGGGGCTGCTACCTGTGAAAATGGGGAACATTTGCCATTTATTTCAATAGTTTCGTCATATATGGCCATGTCAGTTCAGATTTTCATCGAACACGGGAAGAAAATCGGATATCAAATCTTCCCGGGCGGGGCCACTCGCATTTAATATGGCTCAATGTAAAGTTTGATGTAGGCGTTCAAATTGCAGTGCTAACAAGCAATACCCTGCTAAGGTAAAGAAGCTGAAACCAAGCACCGCGTCTCGAACGTTTACATTTTGGGGTGTACAGGGCAATGGCAGCCCACCAGTTATTTGCAATTGGGAACAACCAGGATTGCTCCTCGCTTCTATTAAGGAAGCACTCGGTAGTCCTCACAAGCACCGGTTCGAATCCGGAACACCCCGCTACTCGCGTCCATCAGGGAGACCTAACAAGCATGTGCTAAACCTTTCATAGTGCTTGTTAGTATGGATCATAGAGTCTGTACTAAATGTCTTCTAAAGAAAAAGATTACTGCGTTTCCCAAGAGTTGGCTTAGACCTACAGGGTCACGTGGTCGTATATGGAATGGCCATAGAGCTAGAGTATGCAATAAATGTCAGAAAAATAAGACTGCCATACAGGAAAAAGAGTATAGGTCCCTAAGACGACAAAAATATCCGCATACGTTTATTGTGCACGATAGTAAACAGTCGGATCAGAGACATGGTAGGCAGGGTAATGATTTAGACCGCGAGTTCGTTCGCGATCTGATTCAGAACGGGTGTTCATACTGCGGAAGCAAATCTTTACGTATAACACTAGATAGGATAGACAATAATAAGGCTCATATGAAAGATAATGTTATACCGGCATGCATTAGGTGTAATTACGTTCGCAATGATATGCCGTATGAAGCCTGGAAACAGTTCATACCGGTAATAAAACTGGTAACAGAGATGGGGATATTTGGGGAATGGCGATCCCAGCCTTGGCGATCAATTCTTGTCACCGTAAACAATCGGTGCTAAAATGTAAAGTGGAAATGGATGTTCAATTCGCGGCGCTAACACGCATTCCCTCATAAGGAATATACAGTCGGTCACACAATGATGACCGACTCCCAAAAGCGTCGCACCTCGAACGTTCAATTCCAAATATTGCGGGGTAGGGAAGTCTGGTCGTTCCCACTTGGCTCATAACCAAGAGATCGTGAGTTCGAATCTCACCTCCGCTACTAAATTGTAAGATGTCCATGATCAAATTCCCAATGATGATTTTTACACAATCCAATTAGATTTTTTACATTATTGATTTCTTGAATTAGTGTATTGTCGGGGAATGAATTTATTGATCTACGATGACACGCGTCTACATGTAGAGAATAACTGCAAACTGCACATTGTTTTAGTAACCCATGTTTTTTTGCTATTATTCTTGCACTGCCTGTAATATCGCGTTTAGCGACTTTAGATTTTTCTCGTTTTAACAATCTATTTTTCCATGTTTCTATACATTTGTTGCATTTTATACTTCCATTATGTCTAATGAATTTAGTACCGCATGCACATGTATATAATTTATGTTGACGATGTTTATTGTTATATACTGTAGAACATGATATCGAACAGAAATGATTTTTAGACCTGTTCACATCTTTATTTAATCTATCTATTATTTTTCCACAGTTTTTACATTCAATCTCAGCTATCGGAACCCGTTGAGACTCCCCTAGACAAATTCTCGAACAGTAAACTTTAATTCTTCCACGAGCTATGTTTGCTTTGTAACACGATTCTCTTCGTTGGAAATTTTTCCCACATCCCGTACATACTAGAGTAATCATTTTCATACCTGTAGCAAGAATTAAAAGTCGAAATGTTGGGAATTTATTCGATTCCACTATTTCGCTACACCTTGCGTAATAAACCAGTCTCGGTGTAAAATATTTTCGGTGTCCAACTAGCGGTGCTAACACGCAATTCGCCCAGTTGGTAGGGCATCTGTTTTGGTACAGAAAGTCGCCGGTTCAAACCCGGTATTGCAACCAAGTCCAGCGCCGCATCTCGGACACCAAATTTTTTGACACTTGACACTTGGGTTTTTCAAGTGTAAAGTGGAAAAGCGACGGACAGATCACGTCACGGAGTAGGAGATCAGTTGGGCGTTCAATTTGTGGTGCTAACAAGCTAACTGTCTAAGTCAGCCTTTGTGCTCTCAATGTGGAGCACAAAACCAAAAGTACCACGTCTCGAACGTTCAACCAATCTCTGATCTCGTTCGGGGGATACAGAGGGTGTGGTTCCCTCGCCAGCCATACAAGCTGGAGCGCAAGCTCCCAGGTCCATTCCTCGCTTCCCATTAAAGGAAGCAATATGTGGTCCTAACAAGCACTGGGTTCGAGTCCCAATCCCCCACTAGAGCGCTAACAATTTATTATCGAATTCCCAGTGATGGTTTTTACACAATCCTAATAAATTTGAAATGTTGTTTATGTCTCTAATTAACGTATCGCCAGGAAATGATCTAACTGCCTTACGATGACACGTGTCTACATGAAATGAATATCCGCATATCATACATTTTTCTAATAACCCATTTTTATTGGCAACGTATCTAGCATGAGAACCAATATCTTGTCTATTAGCTTCTGACTTTTTCCGTTTCAATAATCTATTGCTCCATTCTTTAAGACAATGAGAACATCTTGTGGTTCTACATTTATTAAATGTAGAACCACAATCAATACAGATTCGTATTTTTGACCTATTTAGTCTATATTTATTATTTTTTGATACAGAACAAGAGATAGAACAATAATGTCTACCACTTAAAGACTTCTTGGCATCTTTAAGTGTTTTGATGATTTCTTTGCCACAGTTATCGCATTTAGTCTTAAGAGGTGGGGCGCCTGTTATCCCGATGCATAATTTGGAACAAAACGTTCTACTCCGACCTCGATTTATATCAGATCTATACAATGATGCATTACGTTCGAAAATCTTGCCACATTTTTCGCATGTCAGAATTATTGTCTCCATACTTAGAAATAGCAATAAGAAATTGAAAACGATAATTTCGATACCCAACTTATAACTGCTATAATCTTTGATGAATGTAGTCTACTAGAGTGTGGGATTTAATCGCTGTAGTAGTTAATTTTTTGGGGCTTTGTCCAGCGGACATGGCCCCGATTAAATATTTTTGCATAGATAAATATGAAGCGCCCAATGTTAAAGGGGCGTTTCCGCTAGTTATGCAATCAGCCATTGATGCTCAGACATGGTGTAAGGAGCGTGGTAAGCGGCTCTGCACTGAATATGAATGGGACACCGCTTGCGAAATTTCTAGCGGACCATGCAATAACGACAAACAATGGATTCCTTGGTCCAAAAATTGGCGACATGATGAATTATGGCAGGGTTCAAGGTCAGGGTCATATGTTAATTGTAGAACCTCAAGCGGAGTTTATGACTTAATTGGAAATGTTGAAGAATGGGTAATTTCACGTAAAGGTCGTGACTGGCCTTATACTTTAAAAGGCGGGTGGTGGGCTCACGCCGTCAGTTCTTGCTACAAATCAAATGATTTTCATGAGCCAGCGTTTCAATTTTATGAGACGGGGATGCGGTGCTGCCGTTCTCTGAAGATTGTTGATCTGGTACAGTTTAAGAATGGAATCTTCAAAATGGACAATTTATTGTCATATTCATATTGAGTCTGGACGTCAATACGTTGGATTAACAAAGAAGCGCATGCTTCAACGCTGGAATGAACATGTTTACAACGCATGTAAGAGGGGTATGGGTAGAAGATGCGCTCATTTCTGGAATGCTATTCGTAAATATGGGAAAGATGCATTTTCTCATGAAATATTGGAGACATGTAATACATTAGAAGCGGCCAATTTAGCTGAAGAAAAATGGATCGAATTTTATGATGCCAGGAATCCGGAAAAGGGATTTAATTTAGCAAAAGGCGGTAAATATCTACCTAATCCAGAACGAAAAAATCCGTGGAGAGATCCGAATTATGTCTGGAATGATCCTGAGTATCGACGAAAACATGGAGAAAAGATGCGTACCATAGTTAATGATCCGATTGTAAAAGCCAAAATCTCGGCTACGTTATCTGAAGTGTTTTCTAGACCGGAGTGGTTGGAATGGCGTGAGAAGATTAGGTTACAACAAATCGGTAAACCGTGTTCTCAAGCTACTCGCTTAGCACTTTCTAAAGCCACTTCTGCTTTCCGAAGAGAAGTGGATGGGTACGTTTCATGTGGGAAACACGGACTCGTACCATTTACAGAATGCTATGAAACATATGTACGAAATACTGGGCATATTCTCTACCGATGTAAACGATGCATAGCTAATAGAACAAAAGCTAGATATCGAAAAACTCATCCAAAATGCCATAGTTTTATTGAGCAATAAATTATATATAATATATAAAAAGTTTCTTCAGCAAGGCCGCTCGTAGGTTACCCACTTGCTGGGGTCTAGGTACGAGTGTTTAGAAATCGGGTTGCCGGGCCCGTACCTTGCGAAACCGGCTTTTGGGGATGTGGCGCAATTGGCAGCGCGCTGGATTGTCGATCCAGAGGTTGCGGGATCGTACCCCGTCATCCCCGCTAAATATTATATACCGAATACGAAATATTGAACAGTTCCAGAAGCACCTTGAACGGCGGTCGTTACTACTGATGCTTTCGCCATAGGAGTAGACCATGTGGCTGTTACATCGGTATCAGTAGAAGAAGTGGGGTCAGTCAGTATGATGGTGGTTGGATTAGTGACTGTATCGATTGTGGTATCCAGATCAGTACCACCAGCGCCAGCTCCCGCTATGATGATTCGTTTAGTTTCATCGGCTGTCACGAATGCAGCTGTTGCTGATACGAATGATACATCAGTATTAGTTACACCATCAGCAACAGTCGTACCAGCACCAACAGGATGATTGATAATTAACTCACCACCAGGCGGCATTTGGTATTCATCAGGTCCAACGCCCACAACTGCATTGAAACGAACACCCATGCTCTGACTATTGGTATTTTTAATAACTAGACAAAAAGCTTCGCTAATTGTACCGAATGGGATCTGAAATTCTACACCTTCTATTGTACTAGCCGGAATGTCCATAATACCGATACTCTCGGCTGTATATGGAGCAGTTGCAGTTAATACTGCCGTGGCACTCCCAGAGCCGCCACCAGGGGGAGTATAACCAAGAGAGGCTGTCAATATTGCGTTAGACATGATTCAAATCTCCTACTCGTCGCCAAATACAAAGGTTTCAATATAACCCGCCGTTGCACCCTGAGTATCTGTGGTGATTAAAGCGACTGATGTCATAAACCCGGTGGCAGGAGCAGCAAGAACGAGTGGTGCTCCAAAAATGAATTCACCATTTGTTGGTATATCAATAGTGGTGGGCGCCCCATTGAGCACAAGACTCATGGCCTGACCCACTTTATTCTTTATGACAACCATCTTTGGTTTGCTGACGCTACCGAAAGGAACATTGAATGTAGTAACGGCAGCAGTAAGACCCGGAACATCCAGTATGGCCGCATTCATTACTAAATAAGTTGGGGCTAAACCCAATGGCTCAACACCGGCATTTGCCCCGCCGCCAGGCGGAGTATAGGTTAATTGCGCAGTTAATGTTGCGGGGGTGGTCATAGCTACTCCATATATCGGGTTGATAACCCAATTACAAGACCCAATTCATAGTCTATTTGTCATAGAAAATCCAAAGATTTTAGCCATCGGAAGATCAAGATGGCTGCAATTAGGGGGATAACTGCCCGTGAACAGGGGTGGTATCGGTTATTAAAGGCGGTAGGCTAAGGCAGCCGGCGAGATTCCAAATCTCGCGTCGAGAGGGTTCGATTCCTTCACCGTCTGCCAATGGGTCGATAGTGATAATGGGCAGCACAGATCGTTCGCAGCGATCAAATCCGGGTTCGAATCCCGGTCGATCCACAAATGGGCCTGTAGCTCAGTTGGGAGTAGCGTCTGACTGGCAGTCAGGAGGTCGCCGGTTCAAGTCCGGCCAGGTCCACAATTCGGGGCTGTAGCTCAGTTGGGAGAGCGCAGGCTTTGCAAGCCTGAGTCGAGGGATCGTACCCCTTCAGCTCCACCGCGCCAACGCACTGGCGGTGACGGTTGGTCTTAACTGTCCAGAAGAAGTCGATGAAAAGTAGGCGCCTATGAAGTAATTGACAGTGCGCTTGCTGACGTAGCACAGTGGTGGTGCAGCGCCTTGGTAAGGCGAAGGCCGCGAGTTCAAATCTCGCCGTCAGCTCTGGGTCGTCAAAGGCTCCGCCTGTAGCGCTCAAATTACAGGTGGCGACCCTTCATTGGCAGCTGATCGGATGGTGACGAACTCAGAGTGCCACTCTGATGATCGGGGTTCGATTCCCCGCAGCTGCTCTATAGCTTAATGGTAGGTGTTTTATAGCACATGGAAATATGAGAACATGTGCATGCGGTAATTATATTCCGTACAGAATAAAAATTGGCGAGAAAAGCCATAACCTGAAAAACAGGAAGAAATGCTTAAAGTGTTTGCCATTTGGTCAGTTTCCACACCCAAAACGAGAAATAACACAACTAAAGGCAGACAGAGCGACACAAGCTAGAAATAGATATTGGCGTTTCAAAGAATCAAATGGTGTTGATTATACAAGAATTCTTAGAGAGGGAAGAAAATCAAATTGTGTAGCACACTTGGGCGGAAAATGTTTTATATGTGGATATTTTAAGTATAACGGTAGTTTATCATTTCATCATGTAAATATAAAAGACAAATCTTTTTCAATATCAGAACGTGGTTTTCAGTTATCATTCAGCCGAGTTCTAGCAGAAATGAAGAAATGTATATTAATATGCCATAATTGTCATGGAGAGATTCATGGCGGTGTAGTACCAACTAATAAAATCAACTCTGCGTTTGTTAAGATGCGAGAAAAATTGCAAAATTTTCCACGGTCTTTATGGATAATACCACATGTTATATAAAACTCACGGGACAGTAGCTCAGTTGGTTTCAGAGCGCGATCCTGATAAGGTCGAGGTCGGCAGTTCAATCCTGCCCTGTCCCACTAGCGAAAATTACATTTATCTAGATGTAAATTTCAAGTCAAATTCATACTGAATAGGGGACATGAATGTTTCGCTATTGCGCTACGGGTCCGTAACTCAGTCGGTAGAGTGCTACCCCTACACGGTAGATGTCGTCAGTTCGATCCTGGCCGGACCTACTATCATGATCGGAGACATTGTCATAAGTGATCATGCTGTTGAACGTTTCGTTCAACGACATGCTCCTGAGATGTCGTTTAATGAAGCGAAATCATTATTAATTAGACGTTCGCTTGATGCCGTTCCGTTAAAGCAAAAAACAATTAATGGTGATAATCAATGGCAAATATCTAATCCTGACATTGTATTAGTTGGTAAATATGTTAGAGGAAGAGTTATTTGTAAAACGATTCTGCCGGAAGCTGAATTTAAAGGCATTCCAGAAGAAGAAATAGAGTTGATGCAGGAATATGCAGATGATAGGGCATCTGATAGAAATAAAAAAATAGAACAGCAGCATGCTAAAACAGAAGAACAGTTATTACTAGAAACCCTGACTTTGACACAGCGTTTTGAACTTGAGCAACAGAGAATTGCAGCTGAAAATAGAATAGAGATGGTGCGTTATCAAATAATGCGTGAATATTTAGCATCAAAAAGGCAGGAAACACAGATTAAAGAGAGATTAGCTGGAGCCATAAATAACAGCAACAATTCTCGTCATAATATCACCACAGCTATAAAAATAGCGGTCTCTACTCTTGTGAAACTTCGGGGAAACAAAGAAGTTGACTATGCTTTAGCTGAAATACAAAGAATAGATCCAGCTTATCTTGATAAAGATTTTTTAAAGTAAAGTAGATCAAAGACTCTGCGGCCTTGGTCTAGACGGATGGGCCTTAGGTTTCCAACCTAAAGAGGCGAGATCGTTACTCGCAGGCCGCTCTAAATCTCAGATTTGAAACTCTATTGTCATGATGATCGCCGTTCTTGTGATCTAATTGGAGGGACAGTGGTTTACCCATGTACTTGAAAATGCAAAATTACACTCTGGTCGGTAGAGAATTTAATATAAGTGGAACCACTGTCAAAAAATTTTGCGAACGTAGCTCAGTTGGTAGAGCACAACTTTCCCAAAGTTGAGGTCACGGGATCGTACCCCGTCGTTCGCTCTAGAAAGGAGGGTACCTCTGATTGGTCGGTAACGGGATTGGAAATCCCGGGGTGCCGCAAGGCACGAGGTTCGATTCCTCTTCCCTCCGCGAATAATTGGAGGAATGGCCGAGTGGTCGAAGGCGACGGTTTTGAAAACCGTTGTAGGCGTAAGTCTACCGTGGGTTCGAATCCTACTTCCTCCGCTAATTGCAATATGTCCAAAGGTCTATATGAATATTGTCCACATCAAATTAAATCTTAATTTGAATTTCTTTCAAATTCATCGAACATACAATCTTTTGGCCATCGAAATCGATGGTCATGGAATTCTCATCCAAACTGGAGAATTCTATTGGCCATATCTGTCCGACAATCAAGCAGAACGTGGTTTGGGCAACTTGATAAATAAGCGTCTGCGTTTGCTGTCTTACCGATTTGGCTTCTCCGTCTAGCCATGCTTCAAAAACACCATCTTTATCCGCTGCCTTATTATAAATATCACTGGCCAAAAAAGACTCGATACGATCAAGATGGGGTTTCATAAGCCGGCCGCATGCATTCAGTTTATTCTTTTTAATTTGTTCATGCAGATCTTTGAGTGATGGGAGAGTTGATAACCCCTTAAGAGAAATTTCTAGACATTTTCCAAGATAGAAGTCCGTAGCTTCCGCCTGGACGGTCTTAGGCGAAAATCCTGAATAGTCGGTGAAACCATGCTCTTTGAGCCATTTCGCTGCGTCGTCCCCATACATGACAACGAAGCCTTCGGCTTTACGCGGGAACTTCTCTTTTTTGACGCTATTATAAACTTTCTGAGCAGCGCGGGCTTTAGTAAGCTCGTACTCGAGTTCAAACAGCGTCTTTGCACTCGTAGCCTTCACCATCTTACGGTTGATGATAGGAAGATCTCTAAGGTTAATCGTGATGGAATCACAAAGCTTGAAATTTTTAACGTGATCCTTGTCGATCACTCCTGCTTCTACCAATTTATCCAGGGTTTCCGCGGTAACTTTAACCGGAAGGAATTCGACGTTGACAAGTCCATCCTTTACCACCGTGTAGTTACGGTAGATGAACGTCTGGAATTTCTCTGGAATCTTTCCTTTGAATTCTTTCGGGACTCGGCTCGAAATATCAACAACCCCGGGTTTCTTGACCAGGAAGCTGACATTGGGCCGCTCTTCATTGAACGTAAGGGAAGAAATTGGATAACCATCTGGAGCCGGATCAGTTTCAAATTTGAGCGCGTCTGATTTCTTATCCGTGATGTCAGCGAGTTGCTCCTGAAGAATCTTCAATTTCTTGACGTCACGCTCAGCTGCGATGCGGAGAGTGAGCTTCTGGATTTCCTCGATTTCCGCTTCAGTTAACTGTGTGCTAGCATCAACACGCCCACGTCCAATACGGCTATACTTGAAGTCTGGATGATCGAGTAGAACCCGATTCCCGTCATCTTTGGACAAAAGCTGCAATAATTCGAGAATGGTGAATGCATCTTCTCGCGGGACCTTGTTGGGATCCCAACCCTTAGTAAATCGTTTAGATGGATCAAATGCTGCAGCTTTGGTCGCGTCCATGAATTCTGAATATCGCTGCTTCCCGAAACATGAACTAAAGCGATCTATATAGTCTATATCACCGAGCGCCTTAAGTAACGGGAAGACGACGTCAGATTTCATACGTAAACTAAATAATGACACCGCTGCATAGGCAGGAGCCATGACGTCGTCATCCGCTTTATCCTTCTTTTTTGAGACCGATACGATCTCAGTCTCGGCACCAATTGCGGACGAAGACAAATAGAAGACGGCCGACATATCCTCCGGAACTGACACGGTATCTCCGGTAACGGAGAAAGTCATGAGGTCTCCGCCAACGAGTGCGTAAACGAATCCGCCAATAGGATCGCCGTCGACTTTCACTTCGATGCGAAGTGCTCCAGATAACTTCTTCTGCATAGCAGCTTCGAATAATGGAGCGTATTTATCGAAGTCTTCACTAAATATAAGTGTTCCGCCAGCTTTTTCGGCCATTGCCGTCAGTAATGGACGATCGGCATAGTATCCATATTCAACAAAGGTAGCCGATGCCAGTCCACCAGCAGCTTGTTCAACGGCCTTTAGTATTTCAGGACGGCCCCAACAGTTATCCATACCATCAGACATAAAGAATAGGTTACAGACGCTACCTTTACGCTTTTTACTGACACGTTCGACAAGATCCTTGGCTTCTTCCAACGGCTCTTTGAATCCTGTAAGGCAATTGGGTTTGAGCCAACGGTCGATAGCTTTGTTGACGTTGGACAGATCAACTAATGTTGCAACGGGTTCGGCCTCGAGCAAAACACCGAATTCTTTTCTGCCCGAGAACCAGATTATTGAAATTGTATCTTGCTCTCGAAGGATCTTTGGTAATTTCTTCTTAAGCTGTTCCCGGATTTTCGGCAAATCCCAGGACATTGACCCGGAACAGTCTATTACCGCGATGTGATTTGTCGGTATTTCAACCGGCTTCGCGGGGGCCTTTTTGCTAACGATTTGTTTTACGATGAATAATGACTCTGCTACCTTGAAAGATGAGGGTTTCATTTGGTCTCCATACTTCTTGGGGTGCTTCCCAAGGTTAACCAAACTATACCAAGCTACATCAATTTTTAATTATATCGAATTGTTATGCAACCATCACAAATTGTAAATAGATTACGTCAGATTGCTAAAATGATTGATAATTCTTGTAAACCAAGTAAAACTTTGGTAGCTAAAGATCTTAGAACGCTCATCGCCATAATGTTGCATAATCCTACGGCCAAAATTGACGGTCTGACGGTTGATAGATTCCGTCGAGATGACAAAAAATTTGAGTTTACCGTTCATGCAAAAGGGATGTATAAAGGAATTCCAATAGATCATGACATTATCTTTAATACCAAAAATGATCGGGGCGGGTCTGCTCAATGGAACCCAGACCCAAGCCCTTTACCTCCAGATTTAGTGGATGATTTAGAAGAGGAAATAAAGACACACAATAGTTTTCTAATACCAGTAGTAAACATTATTATAACAGATATTGGTGATGTATCACATAAATATAAGTCATCTCATAAATTCCATGCATTTCATGTAAAAGGCGGTTTTTATGATCATTATTTAGATAGTGATTTTATTATGGATATGGACGCCCCTTATATCGAATTTGAACCAGATCCGAATGTGATCTACGAATCAGAGGTGCCAGCGTTTATTGAAGAATTAGACAATAACTCAATAGTACAACAAATTTTCGAAGAGTATCATAAAACACTATAAAACTTTGGAGAGATGGCCGAGTGGCCTATGGCACTCGCTTGCTAAGCGAGCGACGAATAAACCCGTCCGTGGGTTCAAATCCCACTCTCTCCGCTAATTGTAAAGTAGATTGTTTGCTCCTGTAGCTCAGTAGGTAGAGCAGCGATTTCGTAAGTCGCGGGTCGTGAGTTCAAATCTCACCGGGAGCTCTATTCAATCTGGCGGAGTAGCCAAGTTGGGAAGGTATCGCTCTGCAAAAGCGACATGCGTGGGATCGTAACCCACCTCCGCCTCAAAATATTAGATCAATCCGTTGTCAATGTAGATTGCCCTCGCCTTTTGGATACACCCATACGTGAAGCTGCGATGACGATGGACTGCCCAATATGGCGTAACGTGATTTCGAAACCGTGTTACGGTTCTCCTGTTCAGCAATTTGCTAGATTGCAATAGCAGCATTTATACATCAAATGTAAATTCTGGTGCATGGAAACTTCCGTACGTGAAGCTGCAATGGCGACGGATTGCCTGCAAAAAATTAATATATCTACTGCAATGGCAGCGTTTGGTAAGACAATTTTTATCAGTTTTGATGAATTTCAACCATTTCTTAATCAAATACAAGACACCATCCCGTCTTATGCAGTAATGCCATTCACTTCAATAATGAAGGTGCTGTTCCGCAAGCGCGCATTTTTGGTCAACATAAATAATATTTCGAGATCTGAGAAAACATTCAGATGCAATATGACTTTTTCATATAAAGGAACATTTACTGGAGAAATTCATTTTCTTGCTCAAAAGTTCATTCAGGTGCGAAAAATTCGTTCTCCATCTTATCCATACTGTCAGCGGATTTTCATCCCGCATAAATTCATTTATATAGCAGTTGAATATAGACGAGTTGGTATTGAAAAAAGTTCAAAACGAAAAGTCCTTTCATTTCGTTCATATCCGATGTCTGGTAGAAGTCCGACTAGAAAACATAATCAGCAACCCAGATATCGAAAATTCATGACTAGTGTCATATCATCAATGTTCATAGATAATAGTAATGATGCTACTGAATATGTAATGGATCAGTAATTCGATCCCATCTTCTAACGGCCAGGAATCCGGCCCCTCACGCCGGCAATACGGGTTCGAATCCCGTTGGGATCACTATGTCCTCGTAGCTCAATTGGAAAGAGCGTCGGACTTCGGATCCGAATGTTGCGAGTTCGACTCTCGCCGAGGATACTATGCCCCCGTAGCTCAATGGATAGAGCGCGTGACTACGGATCACGAGGTTTGTGCGTTCGACTCGCACCGGGGGTACCAATACGCTTCCTATGATGTATTTATGCTATGGCTACAACTGTAGGTGTACAGAAAATTGCTTCAGGTCTATTCAATGTAGTGCAAGGAGTCATACTCCTGAGCACTGATGAAATTTTATCCAATCCTTATGCGACACTTATGAGTTCTACTATATATTCTCAAGTTTTAACAGGTTTGGGCATCACTTCTGGATCCCATGATTTATCGCAGTTATCGTTCTTAGAAGTTAAAAGTCCATTTACTGGACAAACTGCATATGAATTTGGAGTTCGATACGTCCAGAAAGGCACAATAGATTCTCTCGCTCGACAATTCCAAGGTCCACCAGGATTTATTGGGCCTAAAGGACCAGCAGGAATAACAGCTGTAACCGCTACTGGTGGATTCACAGCTGGTGGTGATTTGAGTGGCACCAGTACGAATCAAACTGTAGTTGGTATTCAAGGCAATGCTGCATTAAGTTGTACACCAGGAATAGGGCAAGTACTGACATGGGCAGTGGGAGGAGGAGAAGTAATATCAACTGGATGGACCGCACAAGATCCTACGGGTGGCGGATTTACAGCCGATGGAGATTTAACAGGCACAAGTATAGAGCAAACCGTTGCGTCAATTAACCGTATTCCATCACCTGACTCAGCACTTGCGGGTAGAGGTTTGATTGTTGCTCCACAAGACAAAGGATCAGGTCTGTATTCGCCTCGCTCGCTCGTGTCGGATGGAACCTATCTCTACGCGGCCGAGTCAACAACCGTCAGCGACACCTCCAACAGCCTTGCCGGTTCTGGCCTGGTCGTAAAGATGTTGCCGATGAATGGGGGCCCTGCGCTGTCCGTGGTTAAACGAGTTGACCTGAGGACTGTGCTCCCTACAATCGACCGCGTTCGTGATTTAGCTGTTGACAGTACGTATATTTACGCTGCATGTTGGACTTCCGAAAATGTGGCCATCATTGACAAGGCCACGATGACGATTGCGGGCTGGGGGTGGCTAGGAGCTGGTCAGCAGGCCACGAGCGTCTGTGCGGATGGGGCGGGTAATTTTTACTGCTACGGCAATGGGACACCAAAGGGAATTGCCAAGTTCAGTACGGTAGCCTGCCTTGGCCAGCCCCCAAGCACGATCACGCGGGTTGCAAGCTACAATGCGCGAGGACGTTTCATTCGCTACGGCGGAGGATATATCTGGTTCACGCAGGGGGGTATGTTCGACGGCACGGGTACGCAAAAAGTCGATCCGGGCACGATGACGCTAGTGGTTGCAGACGGCACCACAGCGGCTCTGTCCTCTTGTCTTGCGTTCGGTGATTTATGGATTTCGGATGGGACTCAGGTCCAGCGACTAAGCACGGTGGATTTATCTTCGCTCGCGGCTGTCACACTTCCGAATGCCAGCGCGACCAGTGAGATTGCGCTTGGGCCTGATAGCGCGGGCACTCTAAACACGCGGCTATATGTGACGGATGAAGACTCCGCCTTTGTGTGGGTCATCGACCCGAATACGAACACGGTAGAGGCTACGTTCACGCCTGGTGAATTCCACAGCGAGGGCGCAGCGGCCATCGGGAATATTGCGTACATTGGAGGCTTCCTACCAGGCATTCAGGGCAGTAGAACTGGAATCTACTACGTTAACTACCCTGATGGGGGCTCGGGGTTAGTCGGCTATGTGACGGAACAGGCCTATGGCTCGGTGCCGAAGCGTGTTGCGTCGAGTGGCCGCTTAGACCTTCTGGAAGGTCTACAGGGTCAGTACAAGCCGGGAGTTGGCTACGTTCCCATTGTGGGCGCAGAACGTGGGCAGAGTAGGGTCGTCTGTGGTCACATGCTTCTAGACCGGACCTACAACCCCTCGGCGCAAAAATGGGAGGGCCCCTATGCGTGGATGTGTCGTGAGGGAGTGAGTGACATTCTCGTACATGACCTCGACACGGATTCCTCGCACTACAGCATCCCACTCCGGACGGGCCTGGGAGCAGACAGTCGTCCTCACACGTTGCTGATGACTCCCAACTACGTGTGGGTGCTCACCAACTTACCTAACTTGGTCAAGATCGACCGGAACACCTGGGACGTATTGGAGTATGGCATCCCGATCCCGAGCCCTGATTTTAGGTACGGGGGACAAGGTCTAGCGTGGGACCCTGTTGGAAATCGAGTCTTGACGACTCTTGAGCATGACAGCGGGATCGTCATCGAGATCGACGCCGAGACGAATCAGGTCAAGCGGCATGACTTGGTATTGGGTGAGGAAGGACGTGGAATCATTGTAGTCGGTTCGGCTGCGTTCTTCTTTGGCACGGCCAATGTATTTAAGTTCGACCTGGCCTCGTGGAGTTCTTCCACGTCGCTGCCCATCCCAAGCGCAACGTCGAATCGCGTGCGGGCTATCTGTGAGAAGGGAATCATCTTCTTCGTTTCTGAGAGAGGCACCAACCTGTGTAGGTTCGATCCCACCACGTTTTCTATCATCGACAGCATCACGATCCAGGGTCCGACCTACGACTTGTGCTACGAGGCCGACACGCCCACGATCATGGTCACAATGGACTACGTGGGGATCCAGAACATCACGGTTCCATTCGGCACTATGGCTCTTGGAGACTTCTGGTCGCAGAACGCAGTACTGCGCGGAGTCCTCTTTGACCCTAGTTGGGACTACATCTACTGGATTGCCCAAGATGAAACGGGCGAGGCCACGTGGTGTTCGACCTACCCAGGAGCCGGCTCCTATGTCGTCAATAACTTTGAGGACTATAGACCCGGCAACCTGGACTGGATGAACTTCGGCTCACCGAAGGGGGATATGTCTGTAGACCAACGCAACTATGCTCCAGTACCAGTCCTTCGCAGCATCAAGGGGATGCCTGTTGCGGACATGACCAATGCCGCCGTTGGTAAAGTCTTGACCGTGGTTCATGACATTCCCACAGCGCCCAAGGGGGTCGACTACGATTCTAGTCACGGCAAGTTAATCATAACGGACAGTTCGTCATCGATCCTATATCTCTACTCTGGCGAGACTTCGGTCCACAAAGTGGACATGAGCTACCCGGCGCTTTTCGGGCTGGTGACCAAGGGTGGTCGTGTTACCCATGATGAGACCCATATCGTAATTGCCAATGACTCCGACAGCATGATCACCTTGGTGAGAAAGAGCAGCTTCGACGGTCAATACTACACACTTGCTGGGTATGGGAGCTGCGGAAGGTATGTCACGAATGGAAACGTATTGGGCGTTGCCATTAGTGGTGACAAGATCTACGCCGTCAGCTCGGGCACCACGGAAGCGTTCAATTCCAGCGTGCGCCGATTTGCCAAGTCTGACCTCTTGCGCTGCTGGGGAGACTACAAGAGCCAGATGAACGCCGAGGCAACGACTACGAACCCCGGTCCTGGTACTGAGATGGTGGACTGTTGCATCGGTGGGGGCTTCCTTTGGGTTGCAGGAGGCACAAGCAAAAAGATCTTCAAGATCAATCTGGGCACGCTTGCCATCGTCTCGACCTACACGCACGCTTCAGAGACCATCAGTGGTCTCGTCTATGCCAGTGATGGCTCGGGTGGTTGGCACCTGTGGGCCTGTACAGGAGTAGGTGGTAACGCTCTGAAGTTCGACATCTCGACCTTTCCTGCCCCCGGCTCTCTCCTGGCCACTGTGGCTCTCCCGGGCTGTGCCAATGCAGCAAACATCGTAGGTGGAGGTGGTTACGTTCACGTCAGTGATGCGGGTGGGACCGGAAAGGTCTATTTGGTAGATGCACGGTTCCTGACTGTTACACCAAGTTCGTGTGGACCCGGCTTGGTTCTAGCTGGGTTGGCGTACAAGTCCACTCCGCTCGTGTGGACCGCCATCAACAGCGGTGGAACGGCTGGTCTGACCAAGTCTTGGTCCTCATACGTCGGAACCTTCCTCGGCACACTGAAGCTCGACTACGTCTAGGAGCGCGTCATGCCGATTCCAGTACCAGGTCACCTCGTTCTGCAAGTTATCGCATCTGAAGAAACCAACTATCGGCGCATTCCTAGGGAGCGGTTGAAGAGCCTGTATGATGAAGCAGATTTCGACAAGCGCCGAGACGCGCTGTTGCAGTACTCCAAGCCGTGTAGTGGTGATGCAGGAAAGTTCGTTGGGGCTCTTCTCTGCGATGGCACGCATGACGCAGAATCGTGGCATAGCCTGTGGGATAATCTGTTCGGGTCCTCGTAGCTCAATTGGAAAGAGCGTCGACCTCCGGAGCCGAAGGTTGTGAGTTCGACTCGCGTCGGGGACACTACATGGCTGTGTAGCTATGGAGAATTAACTATCCGCGGTGATCAGGGTTGTCGGCGGATTTCATACGTCTGACCGCAGGGGTTCGAGATCCCCTCACCGCGACTTACACTTTGTTACTGAAGTATTTTTGGAATTTCTCAATTTTTCCATTCAAATTCTAAGATTTGGGTGGATATGAGATCAGGAATTCAGATGGATCTCAAATATTATGGGGACGATTTACCCTGACCGACAGGATTGCCGTCCTTATCAACATAATTACCGTTATCATCCATCGTAATAATTCCAAATTCGTGCAATGCTTCCAATAGATCCGTGTTTGTCATATCTTCATTTGCCTTGATAGTATCTAAATCTTTAGCAATGGTGACAGAATCACCATTGGGTAAATTTATGATAGCATAATCTCCAGACGCTGGTCTAACCTGATCCGTACTGATTACGATAGTATATACATCATCCATACTCCGATGAATAACAATATACTCTTTAGGAGTAGTTAGTAATATTGCAATTTTATGCAATTGATTTTGCATATTAAATTAACCTGAACAAAAGCTTATGCGGATGTGGCGAAATGGAATACGCGCTTCTTTGAGGTGGAAGTGGGAGAGATCCCGTGTAGGTTCGATTCCTATCATCCGCACTAAGGCATGATTCCGTGTTTGATTTTCGACCAATAACCAGTTGGAGGGTTTTTAATTCCATGTTTTTTGCATCGGTTTAGAATTGCTTTATCTGAAACCCCAAATTCCTTTGCAAGAGTTGTCATCGGACGCTGCCATACTAATAACTGTAATTCTCCATCATTTGGCCAAGTTATTTTGGTAGCGGACGGGATTTCGATTCGTGCACATTCAACACAGTATTTTGACTTAATGTTAATTTGTTTACCACATTTAAGACAAGTTCGTACGGTTTTAGTTCTTGGTACACATGATGCACACATTTTGTGTAGTTTGAATTTTTTAGATCCGTAATTTTCTGTTTGAGTATGGCAATTCGGACATAAAAACCGGGGGTTGCCCGGTCTATTGTCTAAAAAATCCCCATTTTTATGATCAATCTGTAGGCTTAGTGGTTTATCATGCCATATCGGGTCAAGATTACATATTTCACATCTCTCACTGATACCAGACTCAATTAAAGCACGACGCAATACTCTTTGAGTTTCACGTCTACCGTTTTTCCTATTATAGACCAATACATCACGCCACTCAATTCGTTTTACCCCTCCAACATGATTAATACCATGATTGGATCCCAACCCGCGGAAATGCGACGTGTCTATTCCAAGATACTTAATACGATCGGCAATGTGTTTCCAATTTCCTCCTGCGTATCTAAGACCAAGAGATCGCAAGACTCCGTACATGCTAATGGAATTCTTCACTATTGGTTCTAGCGACTCAATAGTATATTTGGAAGACATGAAGTTCCTCCTTCATTATGCGTCTTCCATACCGTACCAATTCGAAAAGTCTTTTGTCTAGGTGGCGAAACAGGTAACCGCTCTCGTTTCAGGTGCGAGCGCCCGAAAGGGCTTGCGGGTTCGACTCCCGCCCTAGACACTCAAGGGATCGTGTTGTAACTGGTAGCCAAGCCAGAATCAGAGTCTGGTGCCGTTCATCGGCGTGAGGGTTCGAGTCCCTCCGATCCCACTATCTTATGGGCGCGTGGCGTAACAGGCAGCCGCCTCCGGCTCAAACCCGGAGATCCGCAAGGATGTGAGGGTTCGATTCCCTCCGCGCCCACTACTTAGCTTGTGGGTTCAAGTCCCAGCCTACTATTTATCGCGGGCGTAGTTCAGTTGGTAGAACGCCAGCTCGACAAGCTGGAAGTCGTTGGTCCGAGTCCAATCGCCCGCACCACGTATTATTCTTTATTTTCTGCCTCAGGCTTATCGGCAGTATCCGGCTCTGTTAAACTTGCAATTATTTTCTTGAGATCTTCTGCAACCAGATTACGGTCGGGTCGCTTTGAGTTCTCAATAGCAGTAGCAATTTGACGTAGTTTACCTGCAGTTTGTGACGGCTTCATATCTTGTAAATTGCACTAAAACTCTAGTACACTGTAGTGTACTTAGACAGAGGGAAGAATCATGTGGAGACTGAAGCAACGAGCGGAGGAGGCTTAAGCTATGGAACGCAGGACCTTGGTGCTAACAAGTTGGTATATGCCAATACAGATCATCACTTGGCGTGATGCCATCGTGGATCTGTATCAGAAGAAGGTTGAATCTATCATCGATTATGATGAGGAAGTTCGTTCTCCATCCATATCGATGAAGGTTCCAGCGGTGGTCCGTATCCATCGTAAGACTAAGGTGATCAAGCCCAAGGTCAAGTTTTCCAAGCTTAACGTCGTAACCAGAGATGGCGGACGTTGCCAATACTGCTTGGAGAAGTTTCCAATTTCCCGTTTAACTTTTGACCACGTTTTTCCGAAATCTCGCGGAGGTGAGACAACGTGGGAGAATGTAGTATGCGCTTGCCGTGCCTGTAATATGGGTAAAGGAGACAAGACTCCGGAAGAAGCCGGTATGCGCTTGCATACCGTTCCTCGCCGTCCGGATGCCCTTCCAGTAGGCCCGCTAAGAGTTCAGGGTACTGATATCCCTGAACAGTGGACGGGCTTTGTGACAGCCGTCGCGTAAGGAGAGGAAATAGGTTATATGGCCTATTCCCAAAGTCCTGTCGGGTGTCAACGGATTTATATTATCCGTTGCCAGCTGCTCCGCCAGATCCCCCAGTAGGAGACTCACCACCATTCCCTCCTACTACGGCGCCGCCAGATCCACCGGCCCCTCCAACAACGACTCCGCCAACTCCGCCAACTCCGCCCATCCCGCCGGCCGTACTGCCGCCAGTAGCACCTCCGGATCCTCCGGATCCTCCAACTACAGTGGTTCCACCGGAGCCGCCGACATTCGAAGTCGATTCCTCGGTACAGGCTACGAGCGCGAGAGCACAAAGAATGAAAGTGACACGAAGCATTTGAAGTACCTCCAACACAAGAACAAATTAGAATTCTACTTTAATCAAATAGTCTCATAAAAGAGAGATAACCTCATCGTGGAGAGCACCGGTTCCGACCAGAACCACAGGAACATTTACTTCCTCTTCAATCTTAGAAATGAAACCACGACTTTCTCTGGATAACTTCTCAAAAGCTTCTCTTCCGCCTTTTAACCCACGGTCATTCCAGTTAATATACTGGATGAAATTGACGCAGAGTCTAGTAGCCCCATTGACCCGAACGGCATCTTTAAGGTTTATCCATGAAAAAGTTGCACATCTGCGCTGACGTTTTGTAACTGATGTTAGCTCAGATTTCTTTAATTTTTCAACTTCTTCATCTGGCATCTTAGCATTTTTGGCCACCTGTTCCCAGGTTAATTCAATACTATCCGGATAAAAATCACCTGAATATCCCTTTTGTTCTCCGTTTTCAATCACGTTGCCAACGCGAATCGGTATTGATCTGATATTCAAATAAACATCACCCACCATTTTTGGTGGAATTGCCATTTGATCCATTCCAGCTTGAAGTGTGCAGTTTCTACTCGTGCACATTGGATAATGTGATCCATGATCAATTGAAAGTGCGTATCCTTGGGATACTTCATGGCAGAATCCGTTCATCTTATTTAATTCATCATGTGTTCTGTTTCTAAATTCTTGTCCAGTCATAATTTTCACTGTCTTCATGAATTCTGATAAATCATTTTGATTCACATATTTATTCCAATCAACATTTTTAGCTAGAACGCAATTGGCTTTTCTGAGTATTTTGTCTGTTAGCGCAGTGGCTGATCCTTGCATAGTTGATGCAATATGCTTTGTTGAATCAATACCAGACTGTTCTCTTAATTTATGTTCTTTTGTTACTATGCTGGCTCTTTCGTGAATAAATATTTGTGGTCTGCCAGATTCATTCCATTCTAATATTAGTCTTTCAGGATCGAAGCCAGACCCTGGGCTTAACCAGCATACAATGTCACGATTTTGAAATTTCTTTAATGCAGCCGATGTTGGTATAACTTTGGCCATGAATTTATATTCATCTGTATATCTAAGACAGTGGCCAGCATTCGGGAAGTTACTTGAACTGACATTTTTAAAATTGAAATGATCAACCAACCATGGTGATAGTTTACCTTTTCCACTTGACCCATGTGCCTGGTCGATGATAAAATTAATTTTTCCCTGTTGCATGGAGTACTCCCTATGTTGTTATCAAACCGTACACATGAAATTTATGGTTATCGTATTGAAGACATCAGTCGATGTAGCATCAAATTGATTGTGCTTAGATGTGATTTCTGTTCAAAAGAATTTTCAAGACGAAAATGTCAAATGATAAAACCATCTAGGTCTGGTTTTCCACATGCGTGTACAAAATGTGATCAGATCAAATCAAATTGGAAGAAAAATAATAGCGAACAGTTAAATCCGATAGAATTTTTCAATTCATATTCAAAGAAAGGACATAACTCTATAGATGAGATTGAGACATTAAAACAATTTGGTTATACTTCAAATCAAATTGGACCAAAATCGGAAAAACCTGTTATTGCTACGTGTAATGCCCAAAAAACCATGGTTATATATCTATAAATAGATCACTTTTTAAATATTTCTGTTTCAACTGATGATATGCGCAGTATTCCTTTCTTACATAACAATCGTTTGAGATCCTTGTTTTCAGCATATTTAGCTATTGAATAGTTGGACTGTATCGGATGGCCGATAGCGGCTAAACGAGCCCCAACTATCTCCTTTGATGAATACTCTCTACCGACTAATTGCAATTGTTTCCTTTTATGCACTCGATTTGCCCATCTGAGATCAAGCATTCGTCTAACAGCTTTCTCACTCACAAATTGAACTCGAATGGTCAAATCAGTCGGGATTCTTCCATACATTCTTAACGACATCCGACATGCATAGTCACAACCAAGGGCAAAGGCTTGTTGACAAGAATCTGCCCTGATTAGTACATGACTGATTTTGAATTTATCTGGCAGCATTATCCGCCAGATCTTAATATCATTTTTATTCAACTCTGGCCCAAGTAATTTGTTTAGTGTTTCTCTTCTATATTTAGGGAAGACTAAATATAGCGCAGCATCATAAATTTGATCAAACCGTGTTTTACCAGCCGAAGTAACTAATTTTGGGATCGTTTCCAATAATTCAACAGGAACGATATTATTTATTATAATTCTTTCTAGAAATTGTTTGAAATAAGGGCGATCCTTAGATCCGGACATTCTCTTGAGACATTTATCTATTTGATCAATAATATTTGATCGATCTTTATTCATAACGAATAGACTGTTTGTGAGTGTAGAGTGATGCGCATAGGGTCGGACCGTGAGGCACTACATGACGATACAATGTCATGGGAACCTCAGTGAGGAAAACATAGGTTACCTCATTCAACTGACGGAGGGAGTCACTCTGAAGATCTCGAGAAAAACGCAGAGCAAATTGCTCGATGAAAGCAGCCAACTGAACGTTGTCGCCTCTTTCATTCAAAAGAAAACACTGTTTTCTTTTTCTTTTTCTCATTTCGATCTATCCTATGTTATTCCAATTTCGAAGAAATTGAATGTTGAAGTCTGAACACGTGAAACGGCAGTAGAGACAGCAGTTACAGTAGAGTGAACATTGGATCATCAAATTTAAAATTGGAGACGAATAACAAATAGAAAGTGAGGAGGGAGTGACTTTTGGTGGATCGACTAGCGTAGGTGGGAACATCAGGACGTTTTTGGTTTTTCTGGACCTCCCAGTTCATTATGAATACAGGGCTCCGGATTTACCAGTACTAACGAAAGGATTGGTAGTGGAATTTTACCTTACGTTAAAAGATCCGCGCACAAGTCATTCTCGATTAGTTGAAGGACCGTACGAAGTGACTCGTTGCAAACTGGTATATAGAACGGATAAGCCATCGCTAACCGGTCTTACTCAGTACATCGAGTTAATTCGCGTTTTATAATCTTGTCATGGTTTGTGATCAAATTATTGAGTCCTATCATGTACAAGAACAGGTAAAGCTATGTTCAAAAAGGTGATCTTAGTTATTTTGATGTTAGGATTGATCGGACTGACAGGATCAACCCAGGCACAAGAGGAAAACCAAAATGAAGTAATATTGATTAACCCCATTCAAGCGATTCAAGCGCAGACTATTAGCGTCACTTCTCTACATCAATGGGTTGTCAACCGAATGGTATCGTGGTTGCCCCCGGGACGATCTCTGGTTAAAGATGCCAGAGAGACTCCTGAAGTTGGCAAACAAAGATATGAAGAGATTGCTAATGCACTTATTTCTGTAATATATGATCCCGAGGAGCCACCTATATTTTCTGGCAAATATGGCCGTGCCAGAACACTAGCTCTAATACTATCTGTGGCTTATTTTGAAAGTGGATTTCGCAAAGACGTTGATTTAGGAATAGGTCCGCTGGCTCGAGGGGATAACGGCCAATCATGGTGCATGATGCAGGTGCTATTAGGCAGACCCGGACTAGATGGTAATACTAGAACTCGCATATTACTCAATGGGCATGCCTATAAAATGACATCTGATCCCAATGAAGGGTGGGGTGGGAATGAATTGGTTACTGACCGTATGAAGTGTTTCCGTATAGGGTTGAATCTTATTCGGAAATCTTTTTTCTCGTGTACACAAATTCCGATCGAAGATCGGCTTAGTGTATATGGAGCTGGTAAATGTCTTGTCAATTGGGCGCCTTCGCGATATAGAGTTAAAAAGGCACAGGACTGGTTGACTAACGACAAACCCCCCTTGACTGATCGGGAAGTCATGGATATCCTACATGGTGGGATAATAAACTCGAGCCCGCTTGCTAAAACCGAAATTGTTATAGGTCTTCATCCAAAATCTTGAACGCGAAAATCGACCGTGTTAGAGTGTAAGATGTAGAGCCAGACGGTCTCCAGTATTCTGGGACCAAATTCCGAAGCCGGCACAGTGGTTGCCGCATGGGGACATGATGAAGTATTGCCGTGTCGATATTCCGAGTAATCAGTCTTTCCTGGTGCAATGGCACCCTTGGATACATTTACAAGTATCCAGGAGTTTCAAGAGAAATAAGGATAGAATCGATGATACGGTACAGAGGGCTCGCCTCCGTTTCTTAGCAAAGGATTCTATTGGACGATGGTTTTTCAGCCCTAAACATAGGCTCGATCAAGAGCTTGTTGATAGAACACAGGCTGAGCGTATTCTCGGCGGCGCCCCAATTATATATATCGGATCTTTATATCCAGTCGAAGATAGCCTCCCGAGGTCCAGTCCGGACTCGTTATGGCGGGTCATCGATCTGCTAAATTATGCCAAATTTGATTATGAACGATATTATTATTCAATTCAAAAGCACACTATCGATAGCGATCATGTGCTGAGATTATTAGGTTACCCTTTGAAGTCCTATGAGTCGTTGGCCTCTCTCTATAGACAGGGGAGATTGAAGCCAGCTGAACTGACAGAGCATGCATGCATCGGGGATAAATGTCCAGAGTGTAAAAGGGGGCGTGCATCTCTGAAGGCCAAGAAATTATCTTTGGCCCATAGATGGGATGATCCTGATGTTGAGGCTGATGTTAAAAAATTACGATGGAATGACGCGCAATTAACACCATTCTTACGTCATTGGCGTAGAGACAATATTGTATCGACTGTTCCTCTTTATATTATGCGTCAGGCGGAGCCTTGTCCTAAGAAATGCCCAAAGTGTCGGGCGAATGCCGAAACTCATATTATCGTCAAAGAATTGGATGAATTTCACGGGCCCGTCGCTTGTTGCGATAAATGCGGAAATAAATACCCGCTCACTCCTGGAATAGATGCCGGGCTGTTGAAGTATACAAGTTATATCATTCAACACGAAGTTATAAATAACTTCAAATCGTTGACTCGCAATGACGATCTCGCGAAGATGATTCTAAATGATGGGGTATCATCTGGAGAGGATGAATCTGAATTAGTTGGATGGGAATCCGATGAGGAAGACGGATCACGTCAGTGTGTGGTGTTGGATCCTAAAGCTAGAATGCAATTTGATATTGTCGATATCCAAAATGACGTTGAGAGGTTACTTAATGGGGCTAATCTCACTCCAGAAGAGTTAGAGGTTATTCGATCCGTAGATATCCTTGAGATGACTGTTCGACAATATGCGGAACAATCAGGCATACGCGTACCACGGGTTCATAGGCTGCACAATTTTGCTCTCCGTAAACTTCGTGGGGCCAGCATTCCTGAACACAAAATTAAGAATACCATCAATTCTGTATGTCGAAAGTGCGATTGCTCACATAGTGAACTACTCGGGTCGTCTGTTGTGGGGCAGGCGGTTGTAGCCAGGACTCAGCTATTCTCCACTCTATATGATGCCGGGATGTCAGTTAGAGATATGTCTATTTATTTTTCCTACCCGGAAAGCAGAATCACAGCAGCTATCAATCGTCAATGTCTGCATGAAATGAATCAATAGTCTTTTAGTCTGATTTAGTTGGTAATGGATATTATAACTAACCTTCAGACTATTCGTATAGCCAATCGAGTACGGCTCTTCATAGCTGCAATTCAGAAATACGCCGATACTGTTGCCAATTTTGGTAGGGCAGTACTTGATATTTTAAAAAAGCAATATCCGGATCAGACCGTTGATATAAACCCGGCGCAAGTCGGGCATAAGATGTTCAATATAGCCAAAAGAGAATTGCAGCGAAGTCCAGAAGATGCGATGGATTTGATACAGGAATTTCTTACTTATATCACTACCGGGACCGATACCCCACGAGAAGTTGTAGATAAGGAGACTGGTGAAATAACGAAAGAGGCTGTTAAAGGCGAGCCATGGAATTTTAAGAAGGACTTTGATAAATGGGAAGACGCCTTGAGAGCCATTTATAACAATCTACGTCGTAGAGGAATTAGTAGGTCTAGGACCAAATTTACCAAAGAGATGGTACAAAAGCTTGATTCGGAGGGCAAACCTCTTGTCGATACCAAGGGCGAACCTGTGATGATGGAAGCCCAAAAGCTTAAGGAAAAATCTCTAGACGAGGCATTTGGACAACGTCCCACAGAGGGCGGTCCTCGTGCTAGAGGCGAAGAGAGAATGCCGACCCCACAGATGTCTCCACTGGGACAAGCTCTAGATGATAAAACAGCAATCAAAGAGTTTTTAGACGTAATTGATGAATTCATACCTGATTTAAAGGATGGGCTTGATCTTGCTGAAAAGTCAATGTTTGAGTTAATATTTGATGATGGTATCGGATCGTTTGCATCAGATATTAAGGAAAACATGGGGCAATCGACAGCCTTAAAAGAAAAATTAACAGAGATAGCAAATGATCCATCAAATAAAGAAAGTCCGCGAGCGCAGGCCATATTAGACAGATACGGTAAAAGATGGTCTGGGTTTGTTACAGACACCAGGAAAAAGTTATTGGATAAAATAGAACAATATGTTGAGTATAATTTAACATCTAGGGAAGTCAACACACTCTGGGATATGTTCCATAGTGACGTCCTTCCGAAGACTCTTAAATCAGAAAAGAAGGCGTCAGTTGTTCAGTTAGTAGCCATGGCCAATAGGATTGCATTTCTTTAGTCATGGACTCTATTACTGGCGATAGGTTTGTTAATGGGAGAAGATTAAGACTAGCGACATTAGAGTATGCCAGCGAACAGTTTCCGATGCTAATTTATAAACTAAAAACAAATAAACTGCAGATTTCAGTGACTAAAATACTGGGTGGAAATCGAGTCGTTACACTACGTGACCCAAATAATAGACGAGACAAATGGATAATTCTCGAGTCTGATTTTATTAAATGTAGGAATATTGCTGGAAGAATTGATATTCCAATGTTTCCGGCCGATACACACAAAATGACACTAAATAAAATACTTGCATTGGTACAGTTGGAATGGGCAGGTCGAGGAGTTCCAACATGAGTCAAGAAGAACTAAAAGAAGTATTGATTGCATGTCGTCGTAATGCTGCTTCAGATCCGGGAAGAACCGCCCAGTCGTCAGCTGATCAGCCAAGTCAACATTGTGATAGTAAAACTGCTTATTTAATGCCGACTGGGTCCCCCACTTATGTTAGCTATAAATGTAAGAAATGCGGTTATAGTTGGACTGTGATGGTTGGTGGGACATTCCAAGGGATTTAGTGACATTTTATTGCATTAATTGCTCTAGCCCGCTTGTAAATATTGGGTTGGTCAATCAATTTATGTGTGAGGAGTGTAAGTGTATTTATGAAGTGAAGATAGAATTGCGTCTTATCAAAAGAGTCACGGATGAAAATATTCGGAAACTCCCGGCAGCAGGAAATTCTAAAGACAACTCTGAATAATTCTATATCTGAAGTCATCGCAATAGTTGGTCCATCGAATATTGGAAAACATAGTTTCATTATGGAGCAGTTGCATGCTGTTGTATTTACTGATTCTGATATATTCGTAGTTGATCACACAATAGACGCAGCTCGATACGTTGCATCTTCTTTATCGATCTCGTCCATATACAGCCCATTCCAGGCCTTGGTCATAAATGGTGCTGATCGTCTTAGCGAGCCGGCTCAGGATGCATACCTGAAATTGTTTGAAGAGCCGTTTGAACATTTGAAGATATTTCTCATTTGTAATGACGATCATTGGCTTCTGAGCCCACTACATTCCAGAATTACACGTAGAATAGGGTGGAATCCTCTGACTAGATCTGAAATGGAAGAATTCATCAATGCGGAGTCTCTATCAATTGATGAATTCGCAATTAAAGTATGTGATGGTCGTCCCGGTTTATATCATGAAATAATCAGTGATAAATCATATGAAGAATTATATAAACTTATGATCAATATAGTCACCGGCCTTGTAAACCCAATGGTTGTTTCAATCCCTGATGTTATTAAGAAAATTTCGAGTAAATCTAGTATCGAAATAGATATTGTTTCACGTATTTGTTCTATGGCTATTAGGGATTCTCTAGGGCAGAAGCTTGATCGCAATATTGCCATTAATTTATTATCTTTTGTTTCAAATCTAAAAAGAATTCCGTCAATTAATGCCGAAATTCATTGGCAGAGAGCTTGTTTAGCATTTTAGTGTATTATTTAGAACATTGTCCACTCTTATCATTATTAATGGGGAGGAAGAATTTCTCAAAGAGCGGGCAGCTTTTGATGAAGCATGCAGTTCGTTAATCAGAAGCATTATCCAATTCGATTGTGAATCGAATTTACCTCAGTATTTAGATGAAATACAAAGCATTCCACTTTCTGGCGAGTCCAGGGTATTCATTCTTTGGAACGTTGATCAGATCCCGGAATTGCCTTTTGGTAATTCTGATATATTAATTTTAGTATCTAAAGAGAAAGCATTGAAGGATGATAGAGCTAGAAGAATACATAATTTTCCAAAATTCAAGACATTCGAATCTAATAACCAAATAATAAAATGGATTCTCGATGAGGGTAGATCTCTTAATATAGATCTAAGTCCAGTTGCTGGTGCCCTTTTTGTGAGCCATGGAAAGAGCCTACGAAAAATCTCATCCGAGATTCGTAAGCTGGCGATTCTCACCTCCTCTGGGGATAGTGTCAGACCGGAAATAGCAAAAGCTCTTATTTGCTTTTCTGCTGAGTTGTCTCCTAAGGGAATTGTGGACGCAATATGCGAGGGATATACCGATCGGGCGTTGGCTTTTTACGATATGCTCCAGGAGAGAGCGGACGAAACCGGGTGGATTATAGCATACCTACAGCGTCATGTATTGCAATATATAAGAATCGATGCGTTAATAATCGAAAAGACGCCGATCAACAGTATCATTGAGAGGGTTGGCGTGCACCCATTTGTTTACAAGAATGTGATACTGCCGCGTGTCGGGTTGTGGAGTAGACAATCTTTACTCCATAGTTTAGATATCATATGCGCCTTAGATATCGCACACAAGCGTGGAGATGATTCTGCTCATCTCGGACTAGAATTAGAAATCGTTCGTTTATCGGAGGAAGTAAAGAATGTCAAACGACGTAGCAATCGTTAATATTATGAATAATATACGTCGACCGGAGAGTTCTTTGTCCGAAGGGATAAACATCGGTCATTGGGATAGATTTTTCACCGTAGAAGGACTGCATCCATTCAATACTGTTGAATGGAAGCGAGTTGATGCTCGCATTATATCAGATAAAGGCGAGATTAAATTTGAACAAAGGAATGTTGAGGTTCCATCATGGTGGAATCAGACAACCACAAACATAGTCGTTGAGAAATATTTTAGAGTTATTAATGAAATACGAGAAGATTCAGTTAAACAAATGCTGTCCAGGGTGGCGAGTTGTTTACGTGAATGGGGAGAAGAGCAGGGATATTTTGATACGAATTCTGATGCTGAAATATATGAAGATGAGTTAATTTATGCTATGCTTCATCAATTTGGATCATTCAATTCTCCAGTTTGGTTTAATTTAGGTGTACCAGGACGTAAACATATAGCATCAGCGTGCTTTATTTCTAGCGTTGGTGATTCGTTAGATGAAATTATTGCATTCCAATCAACTGAACTCAATATCTTTAAGAGTGGATCTGGTTCCGGAGCTAATTTTTCGAATCTCAGATCCTCATATGAAAAGATCTCAGCTGGATCGTATACCTCTGGACCAATTGCATTTATGCGTGGTTTAGATCAGTTTGCTGGAGCCATGAAATCTGGCGGCGCTACGCGTAACGCTGCGAAGATAGTTGTTCTGGATATGGACCATCCTGATATTCTAGAAACAAGGGATGGAAGACCCGGATTTATTAAATGCAAAGCTGTTGAAGAAAAAAGAGCACACGATTTAATTAATATAGGATATAGTTCAGCATACGATGATCCAAATTCTGCATACAAGAATGTGATGTATCAGAATGCAAATCATTCAGTTAGTATACCTGATTCGTTCATGATGGCTGTTATAAATGATGAAGAATGGTTTACAAAGGGAAGATTGACGAACGAAGTTATCCATAAATATAAGGCCAAGGACTTATGGAAGGAAATATCTCAGGCAGCCTGGATGTGTGGAGATCCCGGGATTCAATATACTGATACGATCAATCGTTGGCATACGGTGCCTAATAGTGGAAAAATTAGATCATCGAATCCATGTGCAGAGTTTTTAAATATCGACGATTCAGCTTGCAATTTGTGTGGCATAAATCTAACTAAATTCTTCAATGATCGTGATGAATTGAGGATTGATCATTTCGAGCACATAATCAGAGTCTTCGTAGTATCTCAGGATATTATTGTAGACAAAGCATCATATCCAACCGAGGCAATTACTAAGAATACTCATCAGCTTCGATCTATTGGATTGAATTATGGAAACCTCGGGGCTCTATTGATGAGATTGGGACATGGGTACGATTCTGATGAAGGCCGCTCAATTGCGGCTCGTCTTGCTAGTCTGATGACTGGTAATGCATATTTGGTTTCGTCTAAGTTAGCGGCGAGACGTGGTGCATTTCCCGATTTTGAGAAGAATCGATCAGAAATGCTCGGCATTATGAAAATGCATCAGGAAGCCAATGCGAATATATGCGATAGATGGGGCATAGATAAAGATTTACTTGGAGATGACGTAGTTTCCAGGAGTGCTGAAGTCTGGAGTGAAGTAATAAGACTGGGACATAAATTCGGGTACAGCGTGTCCCAAGCAACCCTTCAGGCCCCTCTCGGGACAACTTCTTTTATGATGGGCATGGATACCACTGGTATAGAGCCGGCTTATTCGCTAGTATCATATAAATCAATGGTTGGCGGTGGACAGGAAATCTTGGTGAATCACACCATACATGATGCTTTAAACAGGCTTGGATATTCACACAATGCAGTCGAATCGATATACGAATATGTTAAAGATAATGGCTATATTGAAGGGGCTCCCGGACTGCAACAGGATCATCTCCCAATATTTGATTGTGCGGCGCCGACTGGTCCTTCCATGAGATATTTATCCCCAATGGCACATTTGGAAATGATGGCCGCCATCCAGCCTTTGATCACTTGCGCGCAAAGCAAGACGATCAATCTCCCTAATAATATCACAGCAGAAGAGATAGCGAATCTTTATATGGAGGGGTGGAAACTTGGAATCAAATGTCTCGCTCTTTATCGAGATGGCTGTAAGAAATCTCAGCCGCTCGAGACCAAGCAAGATAAGATAAATAACAAGACGGAGATAGCTCCTGTTTACGTAACTCAGCGCAAACCGTTACCTGAGGACTGCAACGGATCCCGTCATAGATTCGAAATCGGTGAATGCAAAGGATACGTCATTATGAATGAGTATCCTGATGGGGCGTTGGGCGAAGTTTTCCTTAAGCTTGGTAAGAGCGGGTCCACTATGAACGGGTTCATTGACGGGTTTACTCAATTATTGAGTATTGCTCTCCAATATGGAGTACCATTGGATAAACTCATTCGTAGTTTTGCCCATACTAAATTTGACCCATCAGGGTTTACTAAGAATTCTAGGATCAGATTTGCTGACAGTCTATATGATTATTTATTCAAATTGTTAGATATTAAGTATTTTGGAGGAGAAATCACTGGGCTCAATAAGAGGTCTTCTGATAACGTGAATTCAGAAGAATCAGTCGAAGATGCATCACATGAATGGTCTCAGAGTGTTAGACCACCGAGCATGTCCATGGATGCTCCTCCATGTGCCGTTTGTGGTTCCATCATGCGTAGGAACGGAGCGTGTTACCTTTGCGACTCTTGCGGACAATCCAGCGGTTGTTCGTAGGATGGTGTTTGTTTCGTATATTATTATTATTTTAAATCAACACTAAGTGTGTGACATGAAATTCGATAATGATAGGGGTAGATACAAGCATGGGATGGACATTGGAACTATCGTTGAAGGGACAGTTGTGAGTCACGAGGGAAGGTTTATTATAGTAGATGAAGATGAGATTGCTTTTGATCCACAAATAGTTTTATCTACTCTAGAGGGCAAGAAAATACGACTTACTATGGTGTCATTTGAAACTTTGGAGAATATCGAGAAAATGCTTAATCAATAAATTCTTTTTTTAAGATAAAAATGGTATGAAGCCCAGTCAGGTTATAAATCATCTCCGTCGTATAGCATCTGGCATTGAAAAGTCTCGCAAACCAGATAAATCATTGGTTGCACGAGACATCAAACGAATATTGCATAGACTTTCGTGTGAGCATTGCTTAGACTATGGTGCAATAGGTGAAACCTTTGCTGATTTCATAGATGATCCCAAACATTTGGATGACATAAGAGGGAATATAGGGTTTGGTGATGATATTTTTAATAAAATAAGTCTTTTCCAACGATTCATTGATGATGATAGAAGGCATAGTTATTTTGAAGCCCCGAAAGATCCAATCAAGGTGCTGGACGTGAAATTTACGAATGATGATGGTGGGGTTGTATCTTTATCTGGTGCTGGCCAAAAATTTCAGGTCCCATTCTTTTGGGATGAAAATATTATGGATGACTGGATGAATGACGTATTGGAGCATATTCCGATGTCAAAAGAAGACATGGAATGATATCTTTGTTACTTTGAGTCCAAATTCTCTTCGATGTATGGGATCACATCTGAACGTCTGCTAATGAGTACCTTATCCCCTTTCTTTAATTTTAATTCATTGAATACTCCCAAATTGTGTAAAGATATATTGGTAATTGTTACCCCACCGACATTGATTGGCTCGATAACTGCTACTGGAGTGATCCTTCCACTGTTACTGGCTCCTACCTGCCACTTAATGTTCACGATTTTTGATACCCCCATGTAGGGGTCAAATTTCCATGCGATTTGGCCTCTTGGCCTCATATTGAGATCACCCAGAGCTTCTTGGGTTTCGACATCATTTATCCGGATGACGGTGCCATCGATTTCGTATGGAACGGCATCACGATTTGCCTTGACTGATTCATGGTATTGAATTATCGAGTCAATATCTCCCGCCTGACATACTGGAACTTCAAACCCCAAATTCTTGAGTAATATGAAACGATAAAATTCAGTTTTGGGTATTCCATCGCACATAATTGTGTATGCTATGAATGTGAGATTCGCACAATCGGACCCTTTATTTTTCTTGTCTCGTATTTTTCCAGCAGCCGTGTTCCTTGGGTTTGCATACTCAGAGGCATAGAGTCGTTGGAACACCTCTTTCAGCATCACAACTTCTCCACGGATGATTACCTCTTTTGCGTCAGTTCCGGCTATTCTTATATCGATAGTTTTGGGTAGATTCGGTATTTGGATGGCATTTGCAGTAATATTTTCTCCTATGGTCCCATCACCTCGACTCACTGCCATCGCTAATTTTCCATCTCTATATACGACCTCGAGAGACGAGCCATCAATCTTATGGGTTATCAAGAAGTTTTTAACTTTGGCATCTTCCGCCCATTTTCTGAATTCATCTGAAGTTTTGACCTTATCTAGAGACCCCATCGGAATAATATGTTTAACTTTTTCCCATATGGTATGCTGGGTGATCGGAGCCCCAATAGCTAATATCTCCGGATGATTTGGATCTAATTTCTTTAGCTCATCTATTAATGCATCATAGGCCTGGTCGGTTAGGATCGGATTTAGATTATAGTAAGCTAACCTGGCGGCTTTAATTTCTTCGGATAGTTCCTTGATTCTGGTATCATCCATATAGAAACTTACACCCATGGCGATGGGTTCTTTCGGAATGATCGAAAATCTAAAATGTATTGCTGTATTTTGTATAAAAGAATATGTTGATTCCCATTCAATGGGAACTTATTAGGATAGTTTCAGATCCAGCTTATCGAATCCGCTCTTCGGAAAAATAATGTCGAAAAGATTTCTGGATTAACAGAGACTCAGATTCGTGAGGCTCATGGATATAATAAGATATGGGATTTGGGTAAAAACGATGGGTTTGGAAAATAACTCAAGACAGTTAACCTTTTGGTAGTTGGTATGATATGAGGGAACATGTCTGATTCTATTTTGAATAAAGTAGCCACAGACGTTGAACAATCTTTAAAGCCGAGGTCTATATTGGCGAAAGCGGCTTCCGTAGTCAATCGAGAATTATCAAATAGGATTGCGTTTGTCGATAGGGACGCAGAATGGCAACGAGTTCATAGCTATATCGCGGATGCTTTGAAGGATCTGCACGTGCTTTATGCTAAGCTAGCACGGTTACAGGGGGACTTTGGCGGATCAGAATTAGAAAATCTGAATGAAATATCTGAGAAGGTTCTCGACCTTGGCGAACAAATGTCTAAATTCTCACGAGAGTTTAGCAAAGGCGACCTTCGGATGGTACAATCGATGACATTCGAAGGAGGACAGGGACAAGGAAGGCAGCCTTCCCCTAATCCGCAGTCTCCTGAGGAGCCGCCCATGTCTCCTTCCCCTGAGGAAGAACCTCTCGAGGAAGCACCTCCTATCGGAGAAGGCGGGGAAGAGGAAGGAGAGAAGGTCCCGGTTGTGATAGAAGGAGAGGGCGGTCCGGAGGAATGGGCGCCCGAGGGAGAAGAAGAGGAAGAGACCTCTCCACCTAAGAAGCCGAAGAAAGAAAAAGAAGAATAATGGCGCTAGTGTAAACTAGTGCATGGATCCATTCCAGATACCAGAATTTTGTCCTGTTTGTTCTTCTCATACAGTCATTGAAGGTGATTTTTTATATTGTCGGTCCAAAACCTGTCCGGCAAAATTATCTGGATCAATTAGCGCTTGGGTAGAGCGTCTTGGGTTATTATATTGGGGTGACGCCCTAATAGCTTCGCTCACCAAGCCAGATAATCCAGCAGTTAATAGTATTGCTGATCTCTATAGACTAACTGTCGAACAATTATCTGATTATAGTTCTGGGATGAAAATGGCTACTAAATGCTATGATATATTACATAAGAATAAGTCGATGCCCATGGAGGTTTTCTTATCTGCTTTGAATATTACAAATCTCGGGATTTCCACTGCCACTGATATTGTTCAGGCTGGACACGATAGTATAAATAAAATACTATCGTTGCAATTATCGGATTTATTAAATATTCCAAATATTGGAGAGATTACAGCTAATCAAATTATTGATGGCATCAGCAACAAGCGAGATCTAATTATTGATCTTAATACGGTAATAAATATCGCAAAACCTATTGGTAGCTCTTTCAAGGGTAAATCGGTTTGCATTACTGGAGAGTTATCCAAACCCAGGAAATTTATAGAAAAAATGGTGATGGAAGCTGGCGGCTCAGCTAAGGGAACCGTTTCAGCCAGTACTTCATATCTAGTTACCAATGATTCAAATACTAATTCGTCTAAAATGCAGAAGGCCAGGAAACTCAATATTCCTATTATAAATGAAGAACAATTAATGCAGTTACTTACAGTGTGATTTAGTGTAAGTTGATATATCGATGGAAGAAATAGTAGGAAAAATAGATAGTATCATCTTCTCGAACGTACATACTGGGTTTTACATATTAAAAACCAAGGTAGCTGATAAGAATATTGTGATTAAAGGGACTTTTCCCGGGGCCAATCTTAGCATTGGATTGAAAGTTAAATTTAACGGTGGTGAATTTGAGGAGCACCCAACATACGGACAACAATTCCATGCTCAGACATGTGAAGTAATTCCGGAAAAAGGCAGGAATGGAATTATCACGTACTTAGCCAATAATATACCATCTATTGGACCAATCACGGCGGCCAAACTTTATAACGCATTCGGTGATGACCTAGTTAATATGCTTAATGAACATCCTGAAGAAGTAGCTAAATTAGATTTTCTAACTTCAATTCAATCCAAAATCATAGTTGAAGAGTGGAAAAAGTCTAATGAGACCAGGACGGCTGCTTTATTTTTAGCTGATCTCGGATTAAACTCAGCCCAGATTAAATCTGTGTATACTATATTCGGTGGGACCACAATTTCAATAGTAAAAGAGAATCCATATAACTTATACGGGTGTCCTGGCGTTGGATTTCAGACGGCTGATACTGCTGCCTGCAAACTCGGTATTGAGGCTGATGACATACGAAGAGTCCATGCGTTGATATTATTCGTTATTGATGATTTGGCACGATCAGAAGGCCATATGTATTGTACTTCCGATCAAATACTTGAACACGCAAGTAAAATTTTTGCTCGATATAAGCTCGAGCCTTTCGTCCATGGTGAATATGTATCGCAATCTGATCTATATTCATCTATCAATTTTTTAAAGGAAGCCGGACATATACATGTCCATAATGATAGGATATATTTATATGATAATTGGATATACGAATCGGAATCTGCAGAATGTATGGCTGAGATTATCAGATGCGGCTCAAAATCTCTTGGTAATTTGAATGAGATCCTCCAGAAATTTGAATCGACGAGGAATCTTATTCTCTCCGATGAACAGCGAAATGCTTTTTTCTTATTAGAAAAATCACGAATTTGCGTAGTTTCCGGATATCCTGGAACTGGTAAGACGCTATTAATATCCGCTTTCGTTCATTTATTTGAAGAGAACAATCTTAATTACATTTTATTATCACCCACTGGAATAGCGGCTAAACGTTTGTCTCAAATGACAGGTCGCCCAGCTTTTACCATCCATCGCGCTCTAGGGTATGGATATGGGGGCGAATGGGAATTTAATCGAGGTAACAAATACCACGTAGATGCTGTAATTGTCGATGAAATGTGTTTACCATACAAACAGTTTGTAAATCTTGCTGATGGTAGTAAAAAATATATCGGAACGATAGTTAATAGTAAGGAGCAAGTTGAGGTATTATCTTATAATAAAAAAACAAAAAAAATAGAGCCAAAGGTAGTTACTAACTGGTTTAAATACGAAAGAAAGAATGAATTATACAAAATCGTGTTATCCAAAACATTATCACATAATCGAACTCGAATATTAAGATGTACAGGTAAGCATAAAGTATACATGGATAGCGGTCTTTTAAAGAGAGCTTCTGATATTAATAAAGAAGATCGCGTTATCATTCATGGTCGTTTCCTTAATTCATTTCAGGAATCATTTTTATTGGGAAGTTTATTGGGTGATTCTTCAATCTCAAAATATGGAAAAAATAAACAATCATGTAATATTAGATTTGTTCATGGTCAGTTACAAGAAGATTATTTAAAATTTAAGGCTAATCTTTTTCATTCTTCCATTCGTAAATGTAGAGGTGGTTTCAATAAGAATAAATTTTTATGGACTTCTACAACATTGAAAATCGATGGACTAGAAGATATTAAAGATTTGCTATATTTGAATGGAAGAAAAACCATAACTAAAACATGGTTAGATCGAATAGATGCCATAGGTTTGGCTGCTTGGTATATGGATGATGGGCAGTTGTCAAAAACTAAGACTAAAAGATCTAAAAATCCATCTATTTGCGCGTACCTTCATACTGAAGGGTTTTCAAAAATAGAATGTCGAATTATAGTTGACTGGTTACGAGATAAATGGGCAGTGAACGGTTCTGTTTATAGGAATGGCTCTCGTGGTCATTATTATATACGATTAACTTGTGCGTCATCCATTAAATTTTTCGATATTATCCGTCCTTATATTATTGACTCCATGTCCTATAAAATCCAGGGAAAAGTAGGATATAAAATACCAGAGTTTTTACCTTATAATGATACTGGCTCTTATTATGTTCAATCTATATCAACATATACTCCTAATGATCAGTATTCAAAATATGTGTATGATATAGAGGTAAAAGATAATCATAATTATTTTTCTAATAATATATTAGTATCGAATTCCATGGTGGATGGAAATACGCTTTATCATTTGATCTCATCTCTTTCTCATGAAACAATTTTAATTTTTGTTGGCGATCCGGCTCAGTTACCATCTGTTGGAGCTGGTTATGTTCTACATAATTTAATGCTAAATCCGATCATCCCTCATGTTTCTCTAACTCAGATATACAGACAGGAGGGAGAATCAGACATTATTAAGATAGCTCACGCTATTCTTTCTGGACGGGATATTGACATATCTTTCAAAAAAGATTCTGAAGTCGTATTCTTGAATTTTGAGAAAAATAAGGTTATAGATGAGATGTGTAAGATCACATCTCTCATGCGGAATAATCAATCCAATTTTCAAGTTATCGCTCCGAAGTATGACGGGGATCTTGGAGTTAATAACTTAAATCGTAAATTGCGAGAAGTTCTAAACACTCAATATTCAGCAAATAAAGCAGCTAAGATTAAACATGGAGCCTGTGATCTCTATGAGGGTGACCGTATTATGGTCATCAAAAATGATTACGATAGAATGATCTATAACGGGGATGTTGGGAAAGTCCATCGAATTTCAATTAGAGATGATGAAGTCGAAGTTCGTATTTTCAATTGGTTTGATTATGAATCTGGAACTCCGAGGTATATAGATAAAATCTTCACATTTAATATCGAAGAAGCGAGATCTGTTCTGAAAGTTGCATATGCATGCACTGCGCATAGAACGCAAGGACAAGAATTTGATTTTGTTTTGTTGCCGATGACTATGCAATATGGATATATGTTATATCGCAATTTGATTTATACCGCTCTAACGAGAGCCAAGAAGAAGGCATTTATTTTTGGGGATTCCCGAGCTTTTCTATTTGCCGTCAACAACATCAGAGAAACTGTTAGAAATTCTTCGCTATCAGATCTGATTAGCGAATGTATTAGCGAATGTACAGATCAATCGGAGAACTGATGTCTGAAATCAGATTTATAAGTTCCTGTTAATATTCAGTTCTTTTTCTATCAATGGCAGTGAACGTTCTAATAACATTCTGATTACACTGGATCTATTTATATCTGTCCCAAAAGATTGTGTGCTTAATTTTTCTTGAATTTTTTCTAGTCTCTGCCCAAGGTTTGTTGGTAGACGAAGGTTGAATGCATAACTCTTTTTCATTTTTGTTCTCCAGTAGTTAAAACTAAGTAAAAATTCCGAATTTATCACCCTGTTTAAATAATGGCATGGTATGATTGTAACACATGAGTTACATATTGTCAAGTATTTGGTAATTGTATATTTTCCATGATGTCCGAAATTCGTTTTTTGACTTCATCCGATGAACATCTGGCCGATATTCCGCCAGGTTTTCGGAAGGATGACTATCGCTCCGCTATCCTTTCTAAACTAGAATGGCAAGGCGAATCGGCTCGTAAATTTAGAGCCGATGGGGTGCTGAGGGGAGGCGATTTTTTCCATGTAAAGGCAGCCAATAAGACAACGATGTCCACATTGGCTCAAGCATCAGCTATTCATAGGCAGTACCCATGTCCGACATATGCGATACCCGGAAATCATGATTTGAGTCATAATAATCTCGAGACTGTCCCGAAACAACCACTTGGGGTTATTCTTGAATCCGGGATTTTCTATTCATTAACCAGTGAAGTGTTTCTGGCTGATTCGTTAAAGGTTAGAGTAATAGGAGTTGGGTATACTGTTGATCTCGATTATGATGGACTTCGTGAGTTAATACAGAAGAAAGAAGATGATTGCTATACTATAGCAGTAATACATGCATTAGCGGCTTATGCTCCAGAAGAACGAATTCAGTCTTTCTTTTGTGAACGGATATTTGACTATCGAGATCTGATTTTTCAGGGATGTCCAGATGTTTATATATTTGGCCATTATCATAAGGATCAAGGAATAACTGAACATTGTGGCGTTAAATTTGTAAATTTGGGAGCCATATCGCGTGGCGCTCTAAGTTTTGAAAATGTCGAGCGTAAACCTAAAGTCGGTTTAATTACATGTAATTCACAAGGCATAAGTGTTGAATCCTGTGAAATTCCATGTCGAGATGCTTCAGAAATATTCGATTTCGACAGAAAGAAGCAGCTCGAGAAGGAAAGGAAGGATTTAAACGAATTTATATCTAAGCTCTATTCAGATTTAGCTCTTTCTCAAGATGGCGGTTTATCTGAAAAAGTGAAAAAATTCCAGAATTCTGATTACCCGGATGATCTTAAAAATCTAGTTCTAAATACATTAGAACTAGCTGAAACCGGGGCAGAAGGTGATGAATAATTCATATCTTAGTTATTCTGGACGAAAAACATATTTAACCTGTCCAAAACGATATAAACTTATCTACATAGACAGTAAACCAGAAATCTCTGATCGTCGATCTGCTCTGTTTGGATCAGTAATAGGCAAGGTATTTGAATGGTTTTATGAACGTCGATTTTGGGCTGAGCCTGACGCCATTCAGGCCAGTTTAAATTCAATAGATATTGCTCTTGAAAAGATTCTTGATAAAGATAAAATTCGAATAGATAACGAATTTAAAGAAAAGTTATTGGCGGAATTAAAATACTTCGTAACTTATGGAGTAAAAACTATTAAGGACAATAAATTATTATCACCAAATAGTAGATCTGAAGTAAAATTAGATACACTATATCGATTCGATGATTTAGAAATCAAAATTGGCGGGAGAGCCGATTTTATACATATCGATGCTGGTAGAATATGGATATTAGATGGAAAGGGATCTCAATGGAGGGATAAATATGTAGATCCTGATCAGTTAATTTGGTATGCAGCTCAATTCTTTTTGAAATACCATATTGCCCCTTCAAGATTAGGATTTATATTCTGGAAATTTCCTGAAGATCCTATTCAATGGATTTCATATAATGACGATTCCATTCGTGTTAATTTGAGACAGACAGTCAATATAGTTAAGCAAATCATCAAAGGAGAATTTGATTCTCAACCTACTAGTTATTGTAATTTATGTGGGTATGTTCAACAATGTGAGGAGGGCACATCTTATATTGCAGCACAAAAATTGATTAAAACTGGGAGAGTTCAAAATTCTGTGCTAGACGTTGAGACTATTTAGGAGATCTCATGGAAGAACGTGAAGTATCGGTAGAAGAATTAGAGAATAGATTTAAAGCACTAAACCAGCGAAGAGAAGCATTGCAACAAAATAAAATGCAGGTTGAAGCAGAGTTAAATTCCAGGAAGAGAGAACTCAAAAACTTGATGAAACTAGCTGAAGATGCTGGATTTGATCCAAGCAACTTGAAGGAAGAAATAAGACGACTAAAACAAGTTTTGACAGTGAAACTCGACACCTTCCAAGCAGACCTTGAAGCAGCAGAAAAAATCGTCCAGCCGATGCTAAAAGAAGTATCTTGAGAGTTGAAGAGTCATGGCCGAATTTATCTTTGATCCGAAAAAATTAAAGGATGGGTTATCTCTGGCAAGGATCATAAAACCGGAGATAGGAGACTTCAACATCAAATTTGATAATTCATCAATGGTCATATCATCTGCAGATAAACGAAAATATATTAAAGTAGTAATCCCGGCTGAATCGTCTCCCGCTGATTTTGAATTGAATGAAACGTATGTTAGTTTAGATAGAATTGCTTTATTCGATACTGAATTAGATTCAGTATCGATTGGCGTGAACGATAAGACTTTATCCGTAAAAATGCAGGGGGGAGATCAAATCAGACGGGCCTCAATTCCCAAGAAGATAGTTAGAATAAAGATGCCAGACCCAAGTGTCGGTCTGGGTGATGCAACTAAATCATCTATCGACAAAAATTTATTTGATAACCTATTGCGCCAAATATCTTGTTCCGCTCTGATAAAAGAGACCAAGACAGAAGAGGATATGCGCATAAATCAAATTCATTTCTATTCGGACCAAAATTGTGCGGTTTCCAATGCTAGATATTATGGGTCTATTGCATTTTTAGATGGAATGCAACTTGATTTATCTATTATTAGTTCTGATATTCCAATAATTCGCGCATTTTGTGCAAAATGTCTAGGTTCAACGATCGATTTGTCTTGTAATGAGCAAAAATTATGTGTGGCTGATCCTGAGACGGGGTCTACACTTATCCTCGGTAGGATTACAACCCCGAAACCTGCTCTAACCATCCTGGACTCGGCAGATTTTCAAACCGAAGTATTTATTGACAGAGAACAATTCGCTAAGAATTTATCATGGGCATCCCTAGTGATCGAGGGAACTCAACGACTGGGGATCCATGCTCAGGATGGACAAATGAAATTGTTCTTCGGACAAGATGAAATATCAAATTTTCCGGTTAAATTTGTAAAAGGAGATGAGATAAAGGCGGATTTTCCAATCAATGTTTTGGTCAATATGATTGGATTTATAGAAAAAATAGTGGTGTTAAGGTTCCATCATCAAAAAACACCTACTATTCTTGAAGTGTCTCAAGGAGAGGGGGCCGCTGTCAAGTCATTACACTATTTGCAAAGCATGAGGGTTCATCAATGACTTTGTATGAGAAATTCGATAATTTCAAACGACAAGCGGAACGGCTATTGATGTATAGGGATTTGATCAGAAGTCAAATTCAATCTGAGAAAATTTTGATAGATCAAAATCATTATACTGCGGAATTGAATCAGAAGAGTTCTGAAATTTTTAAAACATGGCTAGAAGATCTATTAGAAAATAATGTTAATTCAATATCTGAATTAATAACAAGTGGACTTCAGAGTGTGATCCATGATCAAAATTTGATTTTTAAAATCAATCAAGAATTAAAATATAATCGATTATCAATGCGATTTTCCATTGATAACGATGGAATTGAAGGTGATCCACTCGATTCATTTGGTGGTGGGGCAGTTGCATTTATATCATTCATATTAAGATTAGCTATTATGACTCGCATGCAAATGGGGAATTTATTGTTATTGGATGAGTCATTAGCATCTTTGGCTAATTATTATGTACCGATGGCCGGAGATTTCATGCGACGATTATCAGAAGAAACCGGAATCAACATTCTTATGGTTACCCATAATGATGAATTTGTTAACTATGCACATGTTTCATATGAAGGACACAAAGATTCCAGTTTGAAATTGAATAAGCGTGTGTCTCTTACTCCTGCAGAAGTTGTATGCTACGATGTCGTGAATCAATAACACGTATGGTGAAGCGTGAAATCACAATCTGAGATTCAGAGGAGACTTAAAAAACTACGTTTTAGGTATGCCAAGAAGCATATCGATAGCACTCAGAAAAGAACGCATGTAAATTGTACTTATAATTATTCACAAAAACCATTTAATCAAACACGAAATACTGTAGAAATTGAACTCGCGCCACGTCAAGTTTCGACGGTCGTTTTCATCCAGGAAGAGAAAGATGCATACTATTGTATGTATGGGGCTCAAAATCCCAAGACATGGCCTGGTATTATATGCGACCGTAATCAAATAGCAGAAACTTGTAAATGGTTCTTTCCAAAGATTTCAGCAGAAGAAGCAGAAGATCAGTTTAATAAATTAATGGAAGATGATGAATATGTATATGACAAATATGCAGATATAGCGGCTCTTCAATGGGTGGTTAATGATAGGATATATAAATATAAAATATCGTGGTTTTATAAAATAATTTTGTTCATTTCCTCGTTCATGCATAAACTAATAGATAAAATGCGTAAGAGACGAATGAAAGCCGAACCCTCTGTATGTCAATTACCGGAATCTGATCTTCCTAAGGAATTGTGGACTGATGATTCTATTAAAGATTCTAGAACATGATTTACACAGACCGAAGCGTGGTTTATCGGCCTCTCCATATATGATTGAGGTCCCAGCTAATCCGGGATTCGTACCAGCCATCATCAGCAATAGCAGAGGCGGTTTTTTAGTCTCTAGGAAATTAACTCGTGAAAATCGAATTAGAGTTGGGGTATTTGAATATGACTCTGACCGGTTGGATGATGTTATTACCGAGATGTTTAACGCAGCTATCATGTTATCTCAATCTGAAAAATGGGATAACATGTTCATGGGACCAAATGCTGCTAAATTAGCAGCGGATTATATTGGTGATCGAAGTGGGATGGTAAAAACCCAACCCCATGCATGCCTAATCCCTGATTCTTGGGATCAGAATAAAATTAAAAAGTTCTTTAAATCCAAATTAAATATTGATAATAGAAAATATGATGAATACTGCCATATAATTCCGGCAAAAATTTCTGTCCCAACTTTTTGTTCCAGACCAGACATGGTTGGCATGTATACCCAGTTTCTCGGAGGAGGAACCGGGATTTTATTACACAATGTAAGATCCGGTCTGGCATTTTGTCCAGATGCGGGGTCAGATGTCTTTTGTTGATCATCTTTTAGATTGGGCGTCTACAGCTCTCTTAGAAAATGATGATGCTAAGTCATATTTAACTGGCAGATGCGTATCTGAAGAACAGTGGATTAGACATAGAATAGGTTATATACCTGATGATTATTGTGCGGACGCATCTAAAGATCCCGGACATAAATCAGATATTTGTAATAACAGAGAAAAGAAACATTTATGGTGCGACAGCTGTAGATATAATACATGGTCGTCTATTTGGGACAATGAAACACGTGAGCGCTTTATTGGAAGACGAATTCGCGGATGTATTGTACTACCATTAACTGATTATACTGGTGGATGTATCGGTTTTCAGATTAGATCAATGGTCGCGAAAGGATATGACACATTCATAATTAGACGTTATCCATATGGTTATTTCTTCGGATTGGGACCGAATATCGATATCATATGGGCCAGAAAAGAGGTGTTCTTGGTGGAGGGGGCTTTTGATCAGCTCACCTTTGAACGTCTAGTTTCGCGTAATGTATTGGCATTAACTACTAGTTCCATTGGAGCTAATCAACTAAAATTTATCTCTAGATTTGTCCAGAATGTAAATTCATGCCTGGATTTGGATCTTGGAGGAAGAAAGGGCGTGGCAGCATTGCGAGAAAAATTTGGTGAACTGCCTCATATTAATTTACATGATATCAAATACCCTAAAGTCATTCTGAACGGAAAAGAAACTAAAGATCTCAACGAATATTGGCGTGGAGTCGGAGATACGACATTCGTCAATTATTTCAACAAACAGGTTTTGACATTTCTGTAGGAGGGTATATGAGTGACGGTGCCCCTGAGAAACCGAACAAAGTTAAACCGATTCCGCTCTTGTTTGATGATTTTGAAGCCGCTGAACAGCGTGCTTTAAAGTTAATACCAAAATTCCACAGTCATCTTGCTGATGCCAAAATCAGATATATTTGTAGGAATAGAGCGGCTAAGCGAGCTGGGATTCTTATACCTGGCAATGTATATAAAATGTCTGGTAAATATGCGTTTCTTACTGGATATGATTTTGTGGTGGAGATCGCTTTAGAAGTATGGAATGATTATAATGAAACACAGCGAACTGCCATTGTTGATCATCTTCTAACACGATGTATTGGAGAAGAGAAGGAAGAAGATGGGGAGATGAAATGGCGTGTTCAAGCTCCATCGCTACAGGAATTTCCTGAAGTAGCAGAGCGCAATGGACAATGGAATGACTCACTGATTGATATGCATAAATGTTTAATGTCTAATGATAAATATGGATGATGTATTCCAACATATAGATCTAAACGACACCATAAAGAAATTTGGGGAGATCAAATCCGGCAAGTCAAGAGTACTCTTGACTTGCCGGATTTGTACTACACAGCGAGAAACAAGTGTTCGTTGTGTCAAATTGGCGGTCAAAAAATTCGGAGATTGTCTGTGTAGTAAATGTCGATCTGCATCAGAGGAAATCATATCAAACAGATCTCGTAACATGAAAAAGTTGTGGGAGGATGATAAGTATAGAGCAAATATCATAAATAGTGAGAAAAGAGTATGGGATGAAGAACGTAGAAATACACAGAGTATTGCATCCAGACAGTTATGGGAGAATGATAGATATAAAGAAAAAATCATAAATACGGCCCTGAGGATGCATAAAGAGAAGGATTATTCGAGTAAATATTCATTAGCTATGCAACAATTATGGGATGATCCTCAATACTCATCTAAGATGAAGAAGTTGAGTAAATTATCGTGGGATGAGGAAAGAAGGTCTAAACAGAGCAATATAATGATTAATAGATGGAGATCTGAATTCGGTGATCATCTTAGAGGAATACTCAAAGGAGATAACAGCAGGGATCATAAACGAAGTATTACTTATTTATTGTGGAATGATCCAGAGTATAGACAAACGCAAAGTGAAGCCATAAAACGGTTGTGGGCAAATCCAGAATATAAATTGAAGAAAGTTGAATCAGCCAGAAGACAATGGCAGAATAATGAATTTCGTGATCAGTTTGCTAAAGTGCGTTCTCAGTTTTTATTATCTGGTAAACGTTCTAGTATAGAAATTATAACCAAAAAATTACTTGATATTATGAATGTTAACAGCGTTGAACAAAGGAATATCGGTCCATATGTGTTTGATTTCTATATACCATCATTTGATGTATATATAGAATGTCAAGGGGAATACTGGCATTCTCTTCCAAATGCTAAGAGGAATGACGCTGCCAAGTTTTCTTACCTGGAAAAATCGTGTCCATCGTCTAGAATTATATATTTACACGAACGTGATTTCCTAAACCCATTTATTGTTAAACAAAAGATAATGAATGAATTATACGGTCGTGGTGAAGAGAAACTTGTAGATTTTAACTTCAACGATATTAAAATTAAAATAACAAATATTAATAAATCTCGTGAGTTTTTAAATTCATTTCACTATGCACAATATGGTAGAGCTGCCAAGATCATATTTGGTGCGTATGCGTGTGATGAGTTATTAGCTATTTGTAAATTTTCAACACCAGTTAGAAAAGAAGTAGCTACATCAATATCGAAAAAATTTTCTGAAGTTTTAGAATTAGATAGATTCTGTATACATCCTAGAAGACACAAGAAGAATTTTGCTTCTTGGTTTGTATCTAGATGTTCGGACATGGTATTTGAATCATTCAATAAAATATCAACTCTGGTGTCATTTGCTGATTTGACGTATGGACATACTGGATCTATATACAGATCGAGTAATTGGAAACAAATATGTACCATTGCTCCTGATTACTATTATATTGATAAGAATGGGTGGATGATGCATAAAAAGACACTATATACACATGCAGTGAAAATGGGGAAGAAAGAACGCGAATACGCTGAGGAATTCGGGTATACTAAAGTTTTGGGCAAAGAGAAGATAAAATTTGTGTTATATAAAACAGTGTGAATGTAATTTTAATGTTCATGTTACGATTAGACCTAAAGTATCGGCCCAGGAAATTCGATCAAGTCTTAGGTAATGATGTAGTCAGAAAGCTTTTACTCACACGGAGTCGTAATCATACTCTAAGTGAACAATCCATGCTCTTTGGGGGACCCAAAGGGTGTGGTAAGACAACTTTGGCCAGATTGGTGGCGCGGGCACTTGTTTGTATCGATCTTAAAGACGGGGAACCCTGTGGAGAATGCCCATCGTGTATTTCTGCTTTGAATGAGACCAATCAGAATATTGAAGAATTAGATGCAGCCTCACAAGGAACCGTAGACAAAATTCGGTCTATGGTTAAGGAATCTGAATATGAATCATTACCAGGTTCAAATATTTATATTATAGATGAAGCTCAGAGGCTTTCTGCGTCTGCGCAAGATGCACTTTTGAAAGCGATTGAGGATCGTACACTATTTGTCATATTATGTACTACTGAACCACATAAGATCAGAGAGCCTATACGATCTCGAGTTGAAGAATATTCAATTCAATACCCATCTAAAGATGATCTTTGTTATAGGATTAGGGATATATGTCGTTCAGAAAGAATCAAAGTTGAAGAAGATGCTATATATCAAATAATTAAAATTCATCGTGGTTGCCCTCGATCTTGTATCATCAGTATTGAGTCTCTCTCTAATTTAGGAACAATCACATGCAATTCTGTACGCACCCTTTTTGGTTTTGATAATTATGATTTGATACTTCAAATATTGCGAAATATAGACTCCAAGCCGGCTGTTGCATTTGAAATGCTCGATAAACTGGCAGCCAATGAAACTCCGACATGGATTCGGCATAACATAGTATTAGCGATTTCGTCCATCATGCGGCAAAAGATGAAGATTGGGTATGCGTATCCGATTGAGATTAGAGACGATTTACCCTGTGATCTTATTGAAGTAGCACAAGATCTAGGCAAAATAGACAGGCCAGTAATCTCTGACATTGAGGCTGTTTTATTGAAACGATCATTTAGAAATGATATTAGCGTATTCATACCACAACCTAGAGTATTTGAACCGATTAGAGAACATCAATCTATGTCTGAAACTCTTGTGTCTGAAACTCAATCGGAAATTCAACCAAAGTTACAAGCTGAATTTGCACCAACATCTGAGCCTAAGCATTCGGTAAAAACTATCGAATTTGATGGTATTAAATTTTCATCTGATGAGAATTTAACGTCTTTAGATTCGAAAATTGTAGGAAAACAGGCTCTCATGACAGAAATTGAAACGAATACCGATGTTGTTTCCGTAAAGTTGAACAAAGATCATGTCCCTCTTACGGAAAAACAATTCATTGAAAAGTTCATCGGCAGGGTTAAAGGTAAAAGTCCCTCCGCCTAAATGGGTAATAGTCCAACTTACTCCTGCTGGAGAACGAGAAAAGAAAATACCTCTCATTGTTAAATCTGTCCATCAGATTTTAAGGAGGAAACTTGATGTATTCGTGCCAGCTATTTCACAGACCGTACGTGACGATTCTCAAACTATGTTTTTCATGGATGGATATGTCTTCATTAAATATGAAGAAAATGTTTCATATCTGAGATTGCAAGAGACTATGTATTTTAGTTCCGTTTTATGTACTGGTGGAGTGAAAAATCCGAGATATTCATTATTAGAAGATTTTCAATTGCAGCCATTGCGTAAGGGTATGAATGATCTTAAACAAGTTAATTTCAAAATCGGAGATAAGATCAAGGTTATTGAAGGAAATTATAAGAACTTAATAGGGCGGATTACTTTCATTTTTGAAGACAAAAAGAGTGTGCAAATCACGGCTGATTTAGCGTCCAAACCGCTACTTATGGATTTTCCTACTACCTATTTAATAAAGTATGAATAAAAATATCTTGATAGATGGGAACAATTTATTACATCGTGCCAATGCCGTATGTGATGATATTGTGTACAATAATCGGTCCGTTGGTCTAATTCATAGTTCATTGACTATGCTGTCTGATTGGATATTATCGATGGATAATATCCAATCTATGGCATTTTTCATCGATGGTGTGCCTACCAGACGAAGGGCTTTGTATCCAGAATATAAGATCAAAAAACCGGATAAGACCGTTAGTCTTGGGCCGGTTAAGATGTCTTTGTCCGATAGACTAAATGCTGAAGAGGTATTCAAGTTATCTGATGGGCATGAGGCGTCCGATTCGTGTCAGGTTATAGCTCATGTTTTGACTTTACTCGGTATTGATATATTCCACCATATTGAGGAGGAAGCCGATGACTTAATCGCCAGTTATATTAAAGCTCATCCGAAAGATTTGAACATAATAATATCATCAGATACTGACTTTTATCCATTATTAGTTCAATATCCGACTACCGTTATTTATAGACCAGGAATTCAGGGCAATAGATTTTTTGATCATGAACGTGCTGAAGAACATTTATTGAAGAAATATAAAGTCAGAGTTCCTCTAAACAAAATTGAATTGTTCAAGAGTTTGACTGGGGATGCTTCTGATAAAATATTGGGAGTCCCATACTTACGGAAAAAAGTCGCTGCTGGATTATGCAATTTTGATTCAATAGACTGCATGATAGAATCGGGCATTCCTGGAGCTTCCAAGGCCGAAAAAGAGAAAATTTTGGCATTAAGGGATAAAATCAAACTCAATCTTAAATTGATAAAGCTAATAGATAATATAAATATTGAGTCGATTAGAACACCGGCTAAGTCAGACCATAAGCAGGCCGACATCATTATTAAGAGTGGCTTAGGATTACATACATTCCCCACATTTGCTTTTCAATCATTGATGGGCCCTAAAATTAGGACCTCTGATGCTATTCATACTGATCCTGACTATTCATGGTTAAAGGATATATAATTTCATTAGTAAAGTATTAGAGGAGACATTAGTCTCTGGCCATATACTATATTCAAACTAGATGTCGGTTCATGATACCTATATAGATATTACGCGGAAATAGAATTCCGCTTTGGCTGGGGAAATGTCGCACGTAATTTTATCTGATCCGTATGACCTGTCTTCTAGATTTAGTAATGGTAATCGTCTTGGGTATGAGCTCGGTTCATTAGACCCCGACAGTTATGAATCCGATTTTGATTACGAAATTGATGAACTTATAGAGCAGGGGTTATCCCCGTCCGAAGAAGACATCGGACCTAATGGGGAAAAATTAAATTTTGGCGCCATAGAACAATTTCTTCCTAGGATACCTAGGAGAGAATCTGATTTAATTATTTTATATCATAGAGATAAAATGAAACAGGAACAAATTGCCAAGATATTTGGCATAACTCAAGCTGCTGTTTCTTATCGATTACATAGAGGGATACGTAGAATTCAGTTTTTACGCACTATCCCCGAACTCGAGAGAGATGCCTTTGAATTGGAATTGGGTCCTAAATTTTCTGTTCAAGATCTTGAAATTTTGTGGCGAATGTATGAGACTACATGTCAATCGGAAATTGCCAAACAGATGAAACTGACCCAGGGCAGAGTACGTCATCGTTTTTTTAGAGCGTTAAATCGAATACGAGAGTTAATTGCTGATGAGGCTAGGGAAAAGGAAATATCTCTACAGATGGAATGTAAACGGAAGGGAAATGGGGATGGGGATCCCATGTGGTGGACTCCGGAGGCTGTGAAAGATGAAATAGAAAGAGTCATAGAAAACTCTAAATATGCAAAATATTGGACAGTGTATTTTACCATAAGTGACAAACACTTCAATATTCTCCACGAAGTTTCGTTACCTCAATTTCAGGACCGCGGTGATGCACAAATCCTTCCTATAGATTAGTATTAAAATGTTTATCAATTGTATTTTATACGATGGATAATATTGATCAATTTGGCATCCCTGCGTCTATCGTTAAGTCAAAAATTGAAGGTAAATTAATCGGTTCTTCAGTTATAACAGTTATTTGTGCTTGCGGGATGGAGCAATCTTTAAAGGTAGCTTCCGTCGTCAGAACAATTAGGAGAGTTGGGTTTTATAGATGTATCTCGTGTGGTATGAAGGCTAAACATCAAGAGCCAGAGTACCAAAGAATTCATCGGAACGGTGTTATTGAAGCATGGTCGGAAGACCGCAGGAAAAATCGTTCAAACATTTCAAAGCAACAGTGGCTAGATCCCACATTCCGCACCGCTGTTACCAATGCTTCAAAGAGAGCTTGGCAAGATGCTGGTAAATGTTTAGAAGCTTCTAAGAGGACTAAAAAATTATGGGGCGATCCATCTTATTTATCAAAACAAATGGTGAAGAATTTAAACAAAAGATAATATCTGAGTTAGAGGAGATGCACAGATACTGCCTATTGATTGAATGTAAAATCTAGGGTGGATGCTCTGACTTTATATTTTAATGAGGTATCCAAATTAAGCGATTGTCAATTAACACATTTACCATCAGTTGAATGGTTATTAAATATCGACAACTATAGGGGAGCCGGTAGATCTCATTTAATGGCCGTGGTCTTCTTAAACCAGGCCTTGCGTTATCCAGGGAAATGGATCAAAATATTCGATCATATCCCTGGCGTTGAACAACGCCATATCATTCTTAATGATATCGACGATATCATTCTTAATGATATCGACAATATGATATCGAGTCACAATGGTTTTGTAACTAGAAGATCAACCGGAGAAGTCAGAGTTGATATGACTCCGGACAAAATTAAACATTTTCCTGTTTCAATTCTTTTGCGATCCCATGTATTAAAATATGCTTATCAAACGATAAGAGTTATTATGAAACTCGGCATTTCTCCAGAAGAAATCTTCCAAATAGTTAATGACATTACTGTTAATACAGTAATGTCAGAATGAATTTATGAGCGGAGCAACTCGCAAAAATATTACTGAATTTATAATTAAAATGCGTGAGAAATACTCACATTTCTCACGCAGGTCTGATGGTGGTAAATGGGGGCCCATTGCTATTTATTTCAATCCGGCCGATGCCTATGCAATACAAATATGCATGATACATGACGCATTTGATATAAACACTCATGCAGAGTTAACTCAAATAGGGTTGCTCGGGACCCTTTTCGGTATCAGCATCCTCTTTTCCAAATATATTCCTGTTGGTTATTGTTTACCAGTGGAAGGTTGGTTGTTACCTGATGATTTATTTGCTGCGAAACCCATTAAAATAGGTTTCCATTGTACAGATTGTGGGTACACAAACTGGGACTCTCACTTAGTGCACACCAAATTAGATTGTGATCTACATAAGGTTGATTGGGTAATGATGACATGACTAACGAGGAGAAGGTTGAATTAATAAGGAATGCGTTGAAGACTAAAGAAGGTAGAATGAAATTGGCTCAAGCTATGGTTCAACCTATCCGTGGTCCTCGCGTGGATTACCCGTATAGGTATATTTGCGAAGAATGCGGTATGGGATGGAACGATAAAGGATATAAACATTCTACAGAAGAATGTAGCGTATACTTTGTAATGGACATATGAAGTTTAACGGTATCGAAATTGATGATAAATTAAAAGGAAAATTAATATCTGAGTATTTAAACTCAGCGAGCAGAATTAAACTTGCTGAGGCCATGGTCGCTCCGATAAGAAAACTTGACTACACAGGAATTGCTCGAAAGGCATTCTCGCATGAGCCCGTATTCAAATATCATTGTAAAGAATGTGGAATGCAATGGAATGAGGACGATTACATACATTCTTCTGAGGATTGCACGGTATATTCTGTCCAAGAAAGTTGAAGTTTTTGCAGGATGTTTCTAGTGTGAAACACTGGACGATTTATTGCCAAATGATTTTGCCTCTTTAATACTTAGTCATCTGTAGCTATGGCTACAGTAATATCCGGAACCAGTATAGAATTTAGTCAATCTTCTGTAGGAGGTACTTGGTCCTGGAAGGTTCGGGCTAACAATCTGAGGGTTGCCGGACAGCTGTATGAGGTCATCGACGTGATGACTCCATATGGTCCTCTGACTGTTGCTGCTATCCCGTTGCCTGGGGATATAGTGGCGGCGATGGCAGCTAGCATAGTGGATGTTCAGGCCCAATTCGCTCCTCATATGATATTGGCCCGGGGGTCTACTTCTTTCTCTATTGTAATAACTGAGGGGGATCCCAATTCAGAAATCGGGGAGGCATCTGTATATAATGGTGGGGCATTTGGCTCCTTCATGGCTGTTGTGGCCACTCCTGGGGCCGCGTGGCTCGGCGTATCCCCATCATCGTACCAAGATATAGGTAAGAATGAAAGAGCCACCTTTGATATCTCTCTGCTTTCTGCAACCCTATTATCCGCTGATTCTCCGTATTCCGGGGTAGTAAACCTTCAGGACAATAGAGTTCCGCCTACCAATATGCCCTTTACGATTAGTGTCACGGTATTACCCAGGCCGATTATTGGTTATTCCCCTTCCGCTATCACTCTATCGTTCATGGCTTCTACAGGGGTTCCTGGAGGGTCCCAGCAACTGACTATTTCCAACATTGGACCGGTACTATCCTCACTGGAGTTTTCTCTAATCAAAGTCAATAATTCACCATGGTTTACTTTGACTCCTGTGAGTGGCGGGCCGTTAGCTCCAGCCCAAACTGAAATAATTACATTATCTGTTGTAACATCGGGTGCTAATGGGTTGTTGCCAGGTACTTATACAGATAAATTGAGGATTATTTCAAGGAACGCTTCAAATTCTCCGGTAGATGTTGACATATCTTTGATAGTCATGCCGTAAAATCATAGGCTTGTTGTTAAAAATATCAAATTGAGGATAGGATATGAGTGATCTAAAGATTGAAGATATTCGTTTCTCTTCAAGTTCGATCGATGAATTTTTCAATCCTCGATCCCGGATCGCTACCAGTACCATGAAATTTAGGACGGGTGGTAAGATAAGAATAGCTGATTTAAATCAATTGTCCGGATTTGAATTTATTTCTGATGATCAACTAGTCAGACTATCAAAACAAGATTTTTGGAAATTGGGCAGGGATGATGAAGGGGATTACATTGAACGTTTAGTATGTGACGATGATGGACCTATAAGAGAGAGTTAAAATGGTGACTATAGCAAATTTATTCACAATGGAATTTGTTTGCACACATTTGGAAGAGAAGAAGCCGCATGAATCTACATAAAATAGCTACCCGTATGATCCAGACCGGTAGAATCAAAACGGCCGGAGAGATCACCTTTCATAAAGACTCGGGACCGCCACGCCGAGATCTACGTGTTACAAAATTTAAGTGGGACCCTAATACCCTTACAAATTTAGCTAAAATACTATGGGCCACTGAACGAGCCCATAGTTATGCGATGGCGTCTTTGAGATTATTTTCAAAAATGCCGTCATCGGAATTCAGTCCTGATGGATTATTGGGTGGTAGAGGATACATCCAAACCATTAAGGACATGCGTACTGGCTTGAGCCAGGCAGTTGAATTCATTTCATCATTTACTGACACATTGCATGACGAAATAAATGCAGATCATTGGGCCACTGTATCGAATAAATCCGATACCGAGGAAATTGTAGAAGAAGCTCAAGAAGTCAAAGCAAATCCTGAAGGATACGTACAGCAAGAATTTGAAAAAACTTCTCCTAAGAAAGATGGAGAGTTTAGTGAAGTCATAAATCCTGACGCCGGAGAAATGAATCCTCAGGTGGTATCCCCTGGGAAAGAAGAAGACGCTGACGAAGATGATAATATTGGGGTTGGATGGGGAAAGCAATCAGCTCTTAAAAAGAAAAAGCCATCTGAAGCATACGAGGAAGAGCCGGTATCAACCCCGGAACCGGCTTCTAAATTGCCAGAAACTGATGCGAATGATTATTACTTTGGAAAGACGCCATCTGAAATGGCTATGCATACAGTGACTCCTGATCATGGTAGTTACTCAAGTGTAATTAAGCGAGCGGTGGATAAGCTAAAAAATAGAGTTGCTACTGGGGCGATAGATACTAATACACTTCCTGGTCCTAGAGTCCAGCATCTCGGTCCTGGAGAGGGATCGGAAGATCCTGGGTACATGACAGAGTTAAACGAACGTCCATCTGATGATCCAATAGGTGAAGGTTTTTCTCAATACGATAGAATATATGAAGGAGAGGAAGCTAATGCGGATGGAGTAACTGATTCATATCCTCCAAATTTGGGGGACAGCTCAGTATACAAGCAGCAATGGTCCAGTATTCATAAAATGAGTGCTAGAGTTGCTGATCTCAATAGTAATAATTATTCATGGCTCCCAGGGTCCAATAATGAAAAGAATCTGGATTACTATGCTCGTGGATTATCGGACGCTGATATTCAATGGATGAAAGCTCATAATAAACCCGAATTGCCGGATGGGTTAAGAGAAAAACCAAAACGACCAACTATGGATCCGTTATGGGAGATTGATATCTAATGCCATCTCTCATGCCAACGGAGTCGGCCCAGTCCAAAGCGGTAAAAGACTTTGGAATAGGCACATATGATGGACAAAGTGATTCGGACTTGCATGGCGAGGACGACGAAGAACGTAATTCGGGGAAAAGTTTGCCGGATAACGGTGGTCCATTAGATCCATTCGGGCCGGATAGATTATTAGGATACCCTCAGTCATACACATCGCAAGGAAAACACGCCTCTGCTGAACTCCCTGGAGATCCTGAACGTCCGCCTACCAGAAGGCGTATGGAAGACGACACTAAAACTAATCCAGTTCCGTCCGTTGCAAAGAGTGAATTACCAACCGATGAAGATAATGTATCAGCCAGATCTGATTATTATGATGATATGAAGCTGGGGAAGTCAAAATCATTTGATGATTTATGGCCTGATGAGGACACTGGAGCGTATGCAAGCGAATCTTTACCAAATCAACCATCGCATAGTGCCTTGATGGATGACTGGCTCGGGGCTCTAGGGAATTTTTGGTCTGGATTTACTATTCAGGATCAATCTGTTCCAACGGGATTTCCGACTGAAGATTTTAAAGAAAATGCGGATTACAAGAAAACGAACGAACCAGGTCATGGTGGATACACTATGGCGTCTGATGGTATTATAAGGAGACGGAACATGCATCAAACAGCTGTTGATCTTGACCTGGTTGGCGAATTAACCTCTGCGTTCATACGGAAATGTGGAAAAACTAACATAACTAGACGTTGTATCACAGCTTTCCTTCAGGATGAGGGACTCGGTGATAGACAGTATTTGGCTTCGGATATCATCCGTTGTTTGAAACTCCGTCATAAGATAACTATTGCTGATGTGTTAGATCAGTTCCCAGTTACTAAACAAGCTTCAGACACAAACTTAAAGAAAACGAAGGAACGGATTCTTCACATCGCTTGTCAGCGTAATTATGAATCCGACGAGGCTATAGTACTCAGACGATGCGCTTCTCGTCTTTCTTGGGTAATTAGGAAATTGGAGAAGGTTAATGGCTAAGCAGCTTCCCGATATGCAACAGGCCGGTCTCGGGGATATTACGAATATTCTCCATAATCAAGGACCGATTTCTGATTATTCTTGGCTCGATGTTGATGTAGAGGAGTATCGGAAAGCGGAGGCACTTCCCCAGCAAAATTTGGATAGTATTCCAGAATTATCTGCAGCTCTCTCTCAGGAAGGGGATGAGAGAGTTCCCTCGTTAGTACCACTGAAGCCCTATAATATCGTTAATTCTAACCCATTGGAGCGCAATGCCCCCTCTTTTAGACCAACTGCTTTAACTGCAATCAAAGATAGAGTCGCTGCCTATGTGATGTCGGGTTTTACGTCGAAACAAATTCAAGCAAATCTGCAGAATGAATTTGATCCCAAGACTCTTACTGCTGCTCAACCCATAGTAGATGAAGTATTAAATGAAAGAGGGTTACTTGGAAATGTCTACATAAATTCAGAGAACTTCGCCAGATGTGCCCAAGGTGGTAAAATTCAACAATTTGTAGATAAGACAGCTAAAAATGCTGTATTTGTTATAGCTAAACAAGCCTGCGTTGGATGCATCCACAATAAGCAGAATAAATGTGGCATATTTAAGAAGTATCTGGTGAATTCAGTTCCGTATAATAAGAAAATGTTTGCTCATTATGCCACTAGGCTGGCTAGTGAATCAAGAATAGATTCACAATTTTTAACCGACATGGATCGGGATCAATCAGAAATTCGCCAGATTCTACAAGCATCTTTTCTAAATAAACCAAGGACTCGGGAGACCGCACCGAATACTATTCAACACCATCCCACTCCAATCAAACCAACTATTGGTGAGGAAGAATACCTTTCATATTGGACTAGAAATGCCATTGCTAATAAAGCAGACAAACTTCCTAGTCCTACATATCTGTTGATTGCCAAGAAGATGATGGAAGGGAAGGTAGATCATCGTAGTATATCTGCATCCTCTGATCCAGAAATTCAGAAATTATCAAAAGAATTTGGAATTATTGGGCACACATATATAGATGTCGATGCTTTGGGCGGATGTAAAGCAGCATTAAATTTCACCAATAACAGAAAATTATCTCCAAATTATTTCTTAGCCAGAGCCTCTGTTGGTAATGCACCCGCGTATGCTGAATTAGCTCAGATTGCTCCGGTAGTCAATTATATCATCCCGATTGAGAAAGAGGCGTTCGTCGCAGCTTGTAAGCGAGCTGTGCATGAAAAAAGGGTTTCTGCATCTCAATTTGAATCAGTAATATCGAATCTACCGCAGGATGCAGATTGGAAGAAATTGACTGCACAAGTTAATTTATTTAAGCCGGCTGTCTCTCAGAAACCGATTCAAGTTCCATTAGCCCCCAAAGCGTCCATCCATTATGGGGACCCCGGTAGAGAAACAACTGCAACACAGGTTAATCCAGAGGAGGTTTGGTTATTCATATCAAGGACAATGAATACCGGCTTATACGGAAAAGCTTTACAAATGGCAGTATTGCAAAAATACTCTCGGGAGGATTTGAGAAAAGTACCTGAAGTTGGACATCAATTAGCTTCAAATGATGGTATTCAGGGAATTTTCTTTATTGATCCGTCTGTTTATTCTGATTATGGCAAAGGATGCCTGGCTGGATCAAAACAATTTAGGAAGAAGGGGGCCCAATATCTATTAGTAGCATCGGCGTGCACCGGGTGCCTTCACCAAACAGCACCAAGTTGGTGCAATAGATATTCGAAGAGAATGATTAGACAAATACCTGACGAAGTCAGGGAACAAGCCATCGAACTCAGAAAAGCATCGATGAACATTCAACGGGCTCCTGTCGAGGACCCTGTTGTGAAATATGAATTAGCTTCAGAACTACCGATTGATTTGAATGGGGCCAAAGCCGCTGGTCCAGATATTACAATTGATAGTCGTAAATAACTATAAATAGTATTGTTTATGAGAGACAGGATCTCTCATATATGGATATACCCAAGGATCCAGACTCTTCAAATAAGAAGGAAGGAAAAATTATAACACTTCCATCCGGAGACAGGATAAATACTGGGGAAATAGGGGTAGACAGTATAATAGGACAAGTTGGTAATGTACCCACTCCGGAAATAATAGATCCTATTTCAGTTGCTGAGGAAGTAAAAGAACGTATTAAATATGTCAAGAAACAAGAGTTACTTAAAGTAGTTAAAGAGGATGGATCGACTGCCGCTGTTATCGATGCGGTACTTGTTGAAATAGCTGAAGAAGTATCACATCTAAAATTTGAACGGAGAAAAGCGGCAAAAGAGGGAAAGAATACCGCGAATTACACGGTATCGAGGATCAATAGTCTTAGGAGTATGGCTGAACTTCTATTGAAACGGAAGGAAGCTGCTCTTGCTGAGAGACTTGATCTTAGATCTCCCAGAATACAAAAGATATTTGAAATTTGGATGGAATTTTTTCATGAATCTATGGTTAAATGTCAGATCCCAGATCATTTAATAGATTTGGTGTTCCAGCAGATGAAAGCTGACATGAGAGACTGGGAAAAGAGGATGGAAACGGTATAATGCCGAGTACAGAAAAAGTTGAGAAAAGCAAACTAACGGGAGTTATAGATAACCTTCTTGATAAGAAGGCATCTCGGCGTAATAAGGACGGTAGCCCAGATTTTCTCACGATTATTGAATTCATAGAAAGATTTCATTTATTACCATATGGGTTGTTTCCGGCGCAAAAATTCATACTTAAGCTATACTATGGATTGCCATTAGATAATGTTGCAAAAGTCATAAAAATCAGGGATCCATTTAGTGATAAAATTGAATATGAATTCACAGAAAAAGAGTACCTTAGTTATTTATATGAACAGGGAAGATGCAATATCAAGGAACAGGATTCTGAATCAAGATTTGAGTTAGTTCTGGTACTCGGCCGACGTAGTGGGAAGTCCACTCTTGCTGCGTTAATTGCCGCATATGAATTGTATAAGTTATTGAGACGCGGTTGTCCTCAAGAACATTATGGTATATCAACAGTAAATGAAATCCGTGTATTATGCATAGCTAATGATAAAGAACAGGCGTCTATCGTATATGGAGAGATGTCTGGATATATCAATCAAGTTGACTATTTTAAATCGTCCATCACTCATGATACTCAGACATACATGAAGTTTCAAACCGATTATGATAAAAGGAAATACGGGGAAGGGTCAGGACGCAGAGCTTCGATCATATCTACTTTCAAGAGTTCGATTGCCAAAGGTCTTCGCGGTCGTGGAACAATATGCGTCATACTAGACGAGCTTGCATTCTTTGTAGACGACGGCAAATGTGAACAAGTGTTTAGTAATATTCAAACGAATACTGGGTTAACAACGTTTGAAGAAATACTGTCTAATAATCACGTTGATCGATCTAAAATTGGATGGACTAGTATAGATCCCATAAGGGTAATACAGGAATCTGGTGTTCTGGCATTTGCAACTCATGTGTATTATGGCGGGTATCAAAAAACTAGGAGACTAACGACAAAGAGACGTTATTCGATCGAACCTACGCCAGAACATCGTTTGAAGGTTATGTCACCTGATGGTAATATTGTTTGGAAATATGTTAGCAACATTAAACTTGGTGATTTTATTGGTATAAATCGTTCAACTAATTTGTGGCCAGGTGAATACTATGACTGTTCCGATATTAAACCCATAAGTAACAGTAGTTGCGATTCAATAAAGATACCAACTAATGTTGATGTTGGATTAGGTGAATTTCTTGGAATATTAGTTGGTGATGGAACATGGAGATCTGGAAAGACTCGTGGTCTTATTCAAGTTACTGGTGGTTGTGAACAATTTTTGTCATATGTAAAAGCACATTTTTCAAGGTATTTTAGTTCATACGCTTGTCGTCATAAATCACCGCATGGACACAACACATGTGAAGTTTCTCCATGGATGGTGACTAAAAACTCTATTTTATTCAGGGCTTTTCTTAATCGTATAGGCTACCGGCTTAATGTAACAAAATCAACTAAATCTGTGCCATGGGTAATATTCAAGAGCCCTAAGAATGTGGTAGCAGCATTTCTTAGGGGTTTTTTTGAAACAGATGGCGGCTTGGAGAGGAAAGGCGACACGATAACAGCATCTACTGCGAGCAGAAAACTAGCATCGGAAATACAACTTTTGCTTTTAAATTTTGGAATAACTTCTAGTATATTACATAAGTGGAATAAGAAATACAGTCGGTATTACTACATTGTGCGTGTGATTGGTTATACTTCTCGCATTACATTCCGTAACGAAATTGGGTTTATTACGGAACGCAAGGGGAACTTGTTGGACATTGGGTGTTCGCGTGGGCGGGATGCGTCAAATGTAATTCCACATCAATACGATAGACTTAGAAAAATTTTAGAATCTATTCCTAAAGCAGAAACTTTGTCGAAAGGAAATGATGCCCGCACCAGGATGATAAGACTTTGTTCTAGTTCATCTGATTTCAACCGTAGAAGTCGCATATCTTATGATTCTGCACAACGCATAGTAAAACTTGGTAGAGAACTTTGTGCAGATAAACAATCGATTGACGAGTTGGATGAAATTTGTCATATCAACTATTTTTGGGATCAGGTAACATCAATTGATGAGAGCGAAGCTGAGGTCGCCGATCTTATGATCCCTGACGGGAGTCAATATGTGGCTCAAGGATTTACTAATCATAATTCAAGCGCACAACGTGTATATAAGGCTATCACGCCTGGTATAGGACAATTTTCTCCCAAGGATCCTAATAATAAACATGTTGCATTAGGTCCACCTGAAGGACGCATTATTTCTATTTCATCACCAGACGCGCGTGAGGGTTTTTTCTATAATTTATATCAGCAATCTTTAACTAAAGATGAAGCATCTTCTAATATGTTGATGATTCAGGCTCCAACATGGGAAATAAATCCTACTCTGTTTAATAAATATTATTCAGTTGAATATGCCAAAGATCCAAAGTCCTTTGATACTGAACATGGCGGAAGTTTCTCAGATCGGGTTAGAGGTTGGATAGAAAACCATAGTGATCTAACCGATTGTATATCATACAATCTGAAACCAATATTTAGCGGCAGACCGCGGGAACCGTTCTTTGCTGGGGTTGATTTTGGAATAGTAAAAGATGGGACTGCCATAGCTTTAACCCATATCAAAAATGGCAAAATAGAAACGGCATACCATGAAGTGTGGTATGCTGGCAAAAGTTGGAAGGAATCAAATCCTCATTTAACTAATTCAATTGTTCCGTATGTCGATGAACTTCAAGGTTCTAAGCGAATAGATATAGATGAAATAATTAATTGGTTTGTTGCATTGTCTAGAAGATTCTTTATATTGAAGGGTGTGTTTGATCAATGGGCCGGTCCAATATTTGAACAAAAATTGCATAAGAGCGGGTTAACTCAATTTGAAATGAAGAATTTTAGTGTTAATGAATCGTCCCAAATATATCAAATGGCGAAAATGTTGATGTATGCCAGGCAACTTAGAATATATGACTATCCATTGCCGGAATCAAAATTACTTGACGCAAAAGGGAAACTTCATTCTCCCATGATTAGTGAGTTACTCGAGCTTCAATCGAGATCCGGTGGTAAGAATATTACAGTTGTTGAAGCTCCGAGTATAGCCGGAAAGCATGATGATGTATCTGACGCACTAGTACGTAGCATATCATTGGCCGTTGAATACACCAGAAACAACCCTGGATCTCTGGACGCGACGATCATTACCCATACTTCCCAGAGACAAGCTCAAAATCCGATTGGGTATCACCAATTTCAGAGGATCAGAGCTAGAATGCATGGACAGATGCCCAAAGAACGAAGAGTCCCTCTTTTATTAAGAAGAGGGAATTAAGATTATTATATTTACAGTTATGTAATGGATCTTGAAATAAAGAATATTGCGGCATACCGCGTAATTAAAGAGATCCTGGACAATTCATGGAACCTTTCGAAGTTTCCATCTGACGAGGAAATATACTCAGCCATAGGTTTTTTTTCTAAATTAGGTGGATCTTGGAAAAGATTGATGGATGGGGACATGGATCAAGTTGGTATTCTAGATATAGCTATGGAAGCGGCCTTCAAAGATAAAATTAGCGTCAAATCGGTCAAAAAAATATCTGATCAGTAAGGTTATCCCGTGGCTAATGATGCAAAACTTGAATCTAAACCAATAGAGGATAAGAATAAACAAAAGAAACAAGAAGAGCAGAAGGAACAAGAAAAACGAGAGAAGCAGAGCAGACAGAATGATATCGAAGCACTTCTAAAAGCATATAGTGATATTAATGCTAAAATCAATATCATCGCTCCGCTTTTATCGGAAGTGTTGTTAATGGCTGTTAATTTTGACACCAAGATAAAATATGATTCTTACCTAAAATATAGATTCAGAATCAAATGGATAGCTCAGACGTTATTGGTCGCTTATGGCCAAATACAGAAATTGTCGGAATATATGAAATTGGTTGATAATAAAAAACAAGACATCATATCTGAATTTACTGAACAGGAGCCAGCTTTTAAATAGAACTTCTAGATTCGGGTGAAACATGACTAGGAAGAATGATGGGAAAAAAGGGCAAACTAGAATTGGTCAGCCCATCAAAGTAGTTAACGATCAGAAGATAGCAAAGACCAACCTTACTAAGCTTGAAAAGCAGGCTCGCCGTGAGGCCGCGCAATCTATTCGTATGGCTTCATGTGCTGGAATATTCAGTGGATCAGCTGCTGGATATGGTGGTGTTGGCGGTTCAGGATATGGAAATATATTATCGGCTGATAGTAATTTCTACAGTCCCCAACTTTCAACGGACTTTCTCGAGTTACCGCAGAGCGAACGTGAAAAGAGAGAACTTTTTCGTTTTTGGTACACATGTTGGGTGCCAGGAGCACCAGTGGTTACTTGGGACGGAACTACCGTACCCATTGAAGATGTTAGGGTCGGAGATAAAATCCCAAATGGATTTGGGAATATTACGGAAGTAGTAGAGACCTTTAAACATGACATAAAAGATAATATTATTAGTATGAGGGTTAGAGGAATTCAATCTGAAATACAAGCGACTGGAAATCATCCGTTTTATACACTGCGGGCCGAAAAAGTAGACTGTAAATATCCATCTTCTACTTGGGCATGTAGGCGTGGTAAAAATTCACTTTGTCAGAGGACTAAGTGTGAAGGGCAGAATTTCGGAACGCCTGAATATGTATATGCCAAAGATTTGAAGATTGGGGATTATATTGTATCTCCGTGGCTTGGGGATACTAAAGATTGTGGTTTAAGTAGGGCAGAGTTGAGACTTCTCGGGTATTACGCTTCTGAGGGGTCTTTGTCTTATAGAAGTGCTGGAGTCATTCGCGGGGTTGAATTTTCCCTATCTATCGACGAATCCCAGACGATAGCGATCGAGATTTCTTCCCTATATGAAGAAGCCTTCAAGAAGAAAGCTCGTATTTACACCGATCCATCTAGGAATACGACTAGGGTCATATGTGACGGGGTTGGGTTTGCTAGATTTTGTGAAAAATATGTTGGTCGTGGTTCGCATGAAAAGAGATTACATGAAGATATAATTCATGCAAATCCAGAGCAGATGTTAGAATTCCTTGGGACATACTGGAATGGTGATGGATGTTTTACGGATAACTCGTACACAGCAGATACTATGAGTGAGGACTTGGCGTCACAAGTCTTCCATATGTTACGTAGGCTTCAAATACCAGCCTATAACGCTAAATATTACCGGCCAGAACGCGTTACGGGGGGAAGAATTTTTCCCGCAGGGACCGTTCATTATGTTTCATTTCCTGGAAGATATTTTGATGTTTTTTCCAAATATGCAAATTGGGTGGATGGTAAGTACTCTGTTGATTCAACCAGGGTGTATATAATTCATACTAAGGAAGGGTTTCTCCATAGGATAGAAAGTTTGAATGTTATCCAATATGAAGGATCGGTTTTTAATTTCGAAGTTAAAGGAGAAGGTGATCAGAAGAGTTATATTGCTCATTCTTTAGCCACACATAACACACACCCAATCGTAGGGGCAGCCATAGATTTCCACACCGATGTGCCGATGTCAAAAATCCATTTATCTTTACCCAAGGGGGCAGATAACAAGAGAAATAAGCAAATCTTGCATTTTTATGAGCAGATGTGCAAGAAGGTTAGGTTATTTCAGGTACTTTATGATGCAACACATGAATATTGGCTCCATGGTAACGCATTTCTCTTCTGTGAAGATCATGACATGACTCATGAAATTCCGGAAGATATAATTGCTGATGTTAAGCAAGAAGAAGTCGGTGAAATTGATTATGCCGGTCGCCCCATTAAGAAAACCGAAATAACCAAAAATGATAAACCTATTGAAGAAGCATTCAAAAATATAAAGAAATACGTTCAAGAGCACTACAAGGGATGGCAAAGAATCCAAATTCTGCCTCCTGAACAAATTAAATTAGAAGTATTTCAATATACTAACAGAACAACCATGCAGCTTATCCCGAGCGAGAAGGATAGATTAGTTGTTCTTAGATCTCAACAACAGAGTGACCCAGAAGCCGATAGAATAGCAGAAGATATACCGGAACAAATTAAAGAGAATTTGTTGAATGGTCAACCAATACCATTAAATACTAGTCCGTATGATGATTTCTTATGTTCCTCTTTCTGTCATCATTTGGCGCATAAGAAGTCAGCCTATGATGATCGCGGCATATCCATACTCGAGCGATGTCATTTACCTGGAACAGAAATTATTGCGAAGAGGGATGGTTTAATATGTCAAATACCTATTGAAGAATTAGATCCTGAAATTGATGAAGTTTTGGGCGGAAGTGGTAAGTGGAGAAAGTTTGACTGGGGTACGAGACCGGTAAACGAAGAAGTATGTTCTGTTAACGTTTATAAGACTGGTCATTTGATTAACATGACTCAGGATCATATTGTCCCTGTTCTTCGTGGTAATGAAATTCTAGAGGTGCCGGCCAAAAATATATTTTCTGGTGATTATGTCCAGATGGTTAGTGTTCCATTGATGGAGACGTACAAATTAGTTGACTTGAAGAATTTTATACAAAATTTAGGTGATCAAGAATATATTGCGAGGAAAACTGGGGCTGCAGTTTCGATGTCAGTTGAAGTAATTGACGAAACTGAATCGGATATTGTTGTTAAATATTCTAAAAAAGAGACCGATCCTAGAAAAGTTGGATACTACGCCAAGCTTCAAAATGTTTATGACTGGATACTGTCGTTACCAGTTGAATGTCAAATTACGCGACAGGAATTTTGTGATAAATTTAAGTTCCACCCAACTGATTTCAAAAAGATAAGAACAAACCTTGCTGATCGTGGGGCGATCATTACTTCTAAGAGAGAAGGGTCCGAAACTATATTTATTTTTACCCCTATTCCAGATCAAATAGTGGTAAATGAGGATCGAAATATTACACGAATTTGTAAAAAGGAATTGGTTCTAGATGGAAATTCAGGGTATCTTATTGGATATTTCTTAGGTGACGGTTGGGTAAAAATAAATGGCAACACTGCTGATTATGGTCAGTTCGGAATTTGTTATAACTCTAAATCTGCCCGTTCTTGTGCATCTGCTAAACATTTAGAATTGATTCTTGATAAACTCGGGATTAAATGGTCGGAAACTGAACATACTGTGCCAAGTAGTATGAGAAATATCTATGGTTATGATGATATTTTCACACGTTGGTCGGCTTTAAACTTTGGCCACACAAAAGAGGACAAGCATCTTCCATCTTGGATTTGGAACGCGCCTAAGGAATTTTTGTTCGGTATATTAAGAGGTATTTATGATTCTGATGGTGCCGTGTCTGTCAAGAAGACTGGCGTAGTAACTGTCCAGTTGGCGATGTCTACGAAACAATTAGTAGATCAATTACAAATATTGATGTTATCATTAGGGTTACCAGTTTCACGTCATTTTCATAAGTCGCGTAATACTAAGATGCCAAATGGATCTATTACTATGGAGTGCAGACCGTTATATCAGTTAGCTTTGTCTGATAGACCATCTGTGCGACAAATATTTGAATCCGGATTCATGGCGAAAGCTATTGATGTCGAGTTGGAATTTAATTCTGGGTGGGGTGTCAAACATTTAGTTCATGATGGGAAATTGTTCTTTAAAGTACGAAAAAACACATTAATACCGTATGGTGGGCCTGTTTATAGTTTGAATGTAGAAGAAGATCATAAATTTTACAGTTGTTCAGTATTACTGAACAACTGTTTAAGGACGTTAATCTATCAGGATAAATTACGCCAAGCGCAAACATCAATAGCATCACGTGCTATGACACCCAAACGAGTTGTTTGGGCTGACAAGATGTCTGAGATGGATGTTGAAGATCTACGAAACCAAGTTGATCAAGCGCTAATTGATCCCGATTTCACTATTGTTACAAACTTCGAAGTCCATTGGGATGAAATCGGGGCTCGAGATCGTCTCCTTGATCTAGCAACCGAATATGAAATAACTAACAAGTTATTATATATTGGATTGAGAATAACCGAGTCGATGTTGACTGGGGAGAGTACATATTCCGGTGAACGGATCCATCTCGATGTTATGAATACAATGTATTTACTATATCGAGAAACGGTGGCGACGTTAGTTGAGGACAACTTATTTGCTCCTGTAGCCGAAAAAAAGGGATTCTTTGAAATAGATGAATTTGATAATAAGGTGTTACTTTACCCCAAGCTGAAATTTACTAGACTGGCTCTTCGTGATAATTCTGAACTTCAAGACTTCATGTTCAATCTATACCAGAAAGGGTCCTTGCCAATATCGTATATATATGAGCTTATAAATGTGGATCCTCATGATGCATCGGCTGAACTTCGGCGGGACTTATTTACGCCCAGGGATTCTACCTATAATGAATTAGTGAGGGCGTTATTAACTGCAGTTGGTGATAAGCTAGGCTCAGATTCAAATATTGCCAAGAAGATCGCTGATGATCTTGGGCTCGAATTGAAAGAAGAGGGGGATCGATTCGGTAGTGAGAGTGGAAAATAGGTACCCCTTTAATAACTAAATAGTTCTGAATGATATTATTATTGGCGGATAGTAGTCTCGAGCCATATGAGCAAGAGACAAAAGATGCTCAAAAGTTAATTCATAAGCGTGAACCGCCAAGCCGTAAATATACGGAACATCGTGGTCCAAAACACGATAATCGAGATAATAAGATTAAGCAGCCAGATCCTGACATGGAAGGGTGCACGGTTGAACAGGACCCTGACATGTCATTAAATTATAAGAATATCGGGGGGAGTACAAGGACATCGGCTGAACCAAAGCCAGATGAAAAACCTGATCCGAAAGAAGCAGAATATCAGAGTAAATTTGAACAATTTAAAAAGGAATTAGGCAGCATATCGAAATCTCTTTCAGCTGATTTTGATAAATATGCTAGATTATCATATAGGAAGCTACTGCCTCAAGATAAAATTAAGAAAATAGCTGAAGATAGAAGGAAATTAGCAGAGAAATTCAAAGAACATCGAGATGTTATACTGAAATCAGATAATCCAGTAGATTATGTTATTGATAAATGGTCCGGTAAAGAATGGGATTGGATAATAAGGGCTTCTCTAATAAATGCGGTTAAATGGGCTAAAGATAAAAGCAATGTCTCGGATGAAATAAAGAGGGCTTTAGACAAATCGGGAACGTCCGATATAGTAGAGGATCGAAAGTTAATTCAAGATATTGTTAAAGGATCCAGCAAAGGGAAGAAAAAGTTTAATGAGAAGGATGCCGTTAAATTTGCAAGATTGGCAGCTCTATATAGAGAGATTAGTAATAATCCTCGGAATATCGAATCAGTTAAAGAAGAAGTTGATAAGGCATCAAAATCTATTTATGATAAATCTATGAAATTACAGGATTTGAATAATATAATAAATACTTTTCATGATTCCATGTCTGAGATGAAAAAAGTTGATACGGAAGATTCGAAACATGGCCTCGATACTAAAAAGGCCATGCACTCCTTAAGATCCTTTTTCGGAATAGGCGGAGAAAGGAAAATGAAAATAGTTCATCCAACCATATTTATGGATGAACTAATAAAAGACTTTGAAACTAAATATGGTGATGTTCCGAAAGAATTAAAAGCAATATCGGAAGAAGCAGCAAAGGAAACGGCAAAATTATCTAAGGATACTGGAGAATCCAAAGAAGCCTCTAATAAGGCTTTGGGATTTGGGAATATGGCTATCAAACTAGCAGCGTATCATGGGATTAAGGATACCAGTGGTAACCCAACGGATCCGACTAATACTCCATATAAATCTTATGATAAAAGGTACTTTAGTGAGGAAAATTGGAAGTCGATTATAAAGACGGCCAATGAATTATTGGGAGATGATTGGTTTAAATTTGGATGGGCCGGATCTCCTAAAGATTCACGAATACGAGCCGCTCTCGATGTTGCCATTCATCTAGCCGATAGCAGTTTATATCAAAATAAAATAGACGCTGAAACTTATAATATGTTGTTGAATAGACTCAGTGAATGGGGGTATGATCCGTTTTCCGAAACAATCCTCCCATTCAAAAAAGGTAAAACTTCAAGTTCCAAGGTAGCCAGCGATCTGCAGCAAGAGGGAATCAAAATGGGATCTCAGGTACAGAGTCTCCGAACGTTAATTTCAACCGGAGCTGATTTAGGCATATCAACATCACCAATACAGACATCACCAGTGCAGGAGCAGGCAGCCGCTGTCGAGGAACCCGCAAAGGACGAGCCCACAGAAAAGAAAAGTCCTGATGCGGGGGATCTGGACAAAGAAATACAAAAATATGTACGAACAAATTTAAGAGATAAGGATATCGAAGAATTCATTGAGAAGGGTAAAGGGGATGGATTTAGGGATCTCAAGAGTCTTTTAGAGAAAATTAAGAGACAAGCCAGTACTCGACTTGCTACTGGACAAACTGCTGCTGAAGCTGTAAATATTGAAGAAATTTTGAGAGGTCTAGAAAATAATCTCTCAAAGATTGAGAATATGGATGATGAGCAACTAAACGAAGTTCTTAAGAAGGACCAGGTTAAGAACGTTGAGAAGCGTTTCGATTCGGCTGTTGATCAAGAGCAGGATGTCTCAACACTGATTAATTATTTACACGATCTCACTAAACTCATAACTGCTAGTGTTGACCCAACTGATTATGTTCATATTAAGTTATCCACTCTCATCGAGACGGCTTTTAAGAATCCGGGTACCCGTCCAATATTGCTCCCAATAATAATCACTGCAGCTAAAAAGAAGTTAAAGAAGACTAAGAAGAGTAAGGGCAAGAAAGCTCCGCCAAAGGATAAGAAGACTCCGCCAAAAGGGAAGAAGGCCCCATCGAAGGGGAAGAAGCCTCCGTTTGGTGGTAAGAAGGCTCCACCGTTTGGTAAGGGAAAGAAGGCTCCTGACAAGGGGTCTGCAGTTAAGGTGGAGGCCCCTTGGATGAAAGAGTCATCTGCAAAGAAAACTTCCAAATCATCTGTCCACATAGGATCTGATGACTGTGATTGGTGATAGTTCTTCTATGCCATAGCCAAATTGGCACCCCGGAGAAACAGGTATGGATAAGCAGTTAGCAAATCAAGTTCTTACCACGCTGGAAGAGACTGCCAATTCGATTGAGCAGCTTCAGAAAGAGGGTAAGATTCATCCTAAAACGGCATCGGAATTGGTCCATGATATCGATGCTTTTTCGGACAGATTCCACATTGCTGTCTTTGGAGAGAAGGCACATGCGGCATATCGGGCTAAGATGGCTAAGGTCATCAAGCAGGAGCCCGACGAGCCTTACATGAAGACCTTTGAGAATATTCAGGCTCCAATTCAAACTGAGAAGGACGAACCGTACATGCACAAGACGGAAAAGTCCTTCAATTGTGACAGTATCCCGACATACGACTCGGATCGTTCTTCCACGGTTTCTGAGGAACGCAAAGAGTATGATGTTCGTGATCTCAGCGAGCACGCTGATAAAACTAAGCCCCAGCCGTCCTGGCCCGGGAAATCATCCGGTAAGAGCACCCGTCAGGGCTCGACCAAAGAGAAGACCTGGGCTCCCTGATAGGTAGCCTGGTCCTCTGACAGGTAACCCTTGACAGGCAGCTTATGAGAGACCGTACAGCATTCGTTGATGAGATGGCAATTGCCGGTGAATTCCAAACCGGTGATGTAGTACGTAAGACAGGATTACGTGACTTTCTCTTATCCCCGTATGTTGGACGTGTAGTATATTCGAATACTAAAACTGGAAAAGTTACAGTTCAGTGGCCCTGGGGTGCGGAGCAGGAGTCCCCGGTTGAATTGGTCTTAGATTCATCCGGGGACTTTGTGCCCCCCATGATTACTAATCAATATTACCCATCATATGAGAGTGAATACTATGCTTGCAGTGAGCAGAAAGATAAGGATGATGCTAAATGGCGCAAGTCTTTAGCCTCAAATATAACATCTCGTATAATAAATAAATATGAAACTTTAACAATGCCAATTTGGCGTGCCGCCTGTAAGGCATGGCATAATAATATGAGCCAAATTGAAACATTTCAAAAATTATCTGGAATATTTGCTGAACGATTTGGTACGGATACCGTTCGTCGAACAATAGCTAATTTATATGGATTGGGCGATAGATTAGCTATTTATTATAAAGATAACAAAAGAAAATATAGAGTCACTAATAAAGAAAAATCAATAGGTAGGTTAACTTGCCCTAGATGCAAGTCGCCCCTTAAACCCAGGACTTACAGGCAGGGAAAGAAAGTATTCCTTTGTAAATCCTGCGGGTTCACCATTTCACCCAAAGATTTGATTTATCCTGGGGTCATATCACAGGAATCGCAAGAACCACAAGAGGTCGTTGAATAATCAAATTTTGATGCTTTCAAATTTTAGGAGCCCATGGCCTTTAAACGATACGCTAATGCATTAATTGCTAAACCCGGAGTCCAGTTTGATCAATGGATGGATGGAATTCGGGCTCAGCACGAAGGGGCCGTACCCAAAGATTACGTTGGAAGAATTGCAAAAGCTCTACTTCGTAAATGTGATCCAGGAAAATATTTATTAAGTCATGCTACAATTGTAGCATCGGTCGATACCTACACCCCAAAGGGGTTGAAGACCGGCAGAAAACTTCAGAATGGTATTCAAATTGATGTCAAATTCCCTGACATCAGAATTAAGCCAGAATGTCATAAAATCATAAATAATAATGGTGATGCGTGGTCCCGTCCTTTATTGCTATCGACATACAGGACATTCATTGGTGCCCATAACTATTTAGAACATATACAATTACCAGAATTATCAAAGGGGTTTATTGTTGATGCGGTAGCTCGAGACCTCGGTGAAACAGTTTATGTAGATATTCTTGTCGCAACAGATCGGAAGCATAATTTACTAATTGGAGATATATTAAGTGGAAAAGTTAACGCCCTGAGT